>Ga0209006_10005192_pt1 | contig 11823 bp, 16 predicted proteins | sample JacPin_JW_Ref_O2_FD_188567 | JGI IMG/M metagenome (GOLD analysis project Ga0209006, IMG submission 188567) | Forest soil microbial communities from Algoma, Ontario, Canada - Jack Pine, Ontario site 1_JW_Ref_O2 (SPAdes) (version 2) | ecosystem: Environmental > Terrestrial > Soil > Boreal... | reverse complement strand
ATCGCTGACGGTTACGCCGAGCCGGTCGGCCGGCCGTGTCCGCGCGCACTTCCGGACCGCACTGCTGACCGCTTCCGCCGCGCTGTCGGCGACGGCATCAAGGGGAGCGGCAGGGCGAACCGCAAGCGCCTCGCTCACGGTCGCCCCGGCGAGGTCCGCGGCCCCCGTCCGCGGGCACGCCCGGACAGCGTCGCTGACGGCCTCGCCGGCTCTTTCCGCGGCGCCGTCCCGCGCTGGCGCAGGACGGACGGCAGCAGCCTCCCTGACGGTCACGCCGGGCCGCTCGGCAGCGGCGGCGCGCGGGCGCTACCGCAGCGCCACGGCGGCCGTCGTCCCCTCGCGGCCGGCAGCGGCCGGCCACGGGCACTACCGGACCGCCTCCGCCGTGGTCACCCCGGAGCGGGCGGCCTACACGACAGGGGCGCGGTCGGCTTCGGCCTCGCTGACGGTTGTTCCCTCACGGTCGGCGACGGCCACGCGGACGGCAGCGTCCCGCACCGCCTCGGCATCGCTTGAGGTCACCCCGTCCCGCTCGGCGAACGCGGCCCGCGCTCACTTCCGCACGGCGTCGCTGACGGTTCAGCCGCAGGTGTCGACCAGCCGAATGCGCGCGCACGTTCGCTCGGCCGCGCTCGAGGTGCCCCCCGCGCGGACAGCGGGGTCGTCGCACGGGCACTACCGCTCGGCGTCGATCACCATCACGCCGACGCCCGGGGCAACGCGGACGCGCGGGAAGCTGCGGAGCGCAGCCCTCGCCGTCTCTCCGTCGCTTGCCGCCAGCAGGGGGCACGGGCGCTACCGGACGGCAGCCCTTGAGGTCTCGCCGGGGCTTGTCGCAGTACGGACGCACGGACACTTCCGGACAGCTGCGCTGCACGTCACCCCTGCACCGGAGGCGCTCCGGACGCTAGGGCACTTCCGGACGCTCACCCTTGCCGTGGAGCCGGCCGGGCACGTCGTGCACTCCGTTCACCGGCCACGCTCGGCAGCGCTTGAGGTCAGCCCGGAGATCAGCGCCTACGGGTTCTGGGCTCCGCCTCCGCTGTTCAGCACAGGCCGGGCGCGGCAGCTCTGGTCTGCCGGGTCGGCCCGCATCATCTGACAAGGCACGGGGGCTGAATGCAAACCTTGACCCAGTCCGCGCTGTCTACCCAGTACGTGCAGGTGCTCGTGCAGATCACGAGCACCAACAACTACGACCCAACCAACGACACGGTGGAGTTCGCCTTCACTAACGCGAGCGCGTTCCCGGCCCAGTCACCGGGGGACGGCGACTGGAACGCGGGGAGCTGGGACCCGTACCCGGGAGGGCTGTACTACGCACAGATCTTGGTCGGACCCGCGAACGGGGGCGTGGTGCTGACTCAGGGACGGTGGCAGGTTTGGTTGCGCCTCACCAATTACCCGGAGGTTCCCGTCTTGCAGCCGCTTGTACTGCAAGTCGTTTGACGCGCGCCGGGCGCCTAGGACAGGAACACGATCTCCTTCACGGCGCCGTTCTCCTCGACGCTGAGGGAAGCCCCGCTGTCGCAGAGCAGGTCTTCCTGTGTTATCCGGTTACGGCAAGGGGAGCCCGGCCAGTCTGCGCACTGGCAGGCGGACGGTATGGCGGTTGTCAGTCGGGCCACCCCTCCATCTTCCCAGCGTCAGGGATCGGCGCCGTTCTTCCCAGTGGGATCATGTCTGCCATGCCTAACCGGGTCTCCATGACTACATCGGTGACCGCGACGGACGCGGCTTTCGTTGACGCCGTACGCGGGGAAATGAGCCGGGCGGAGTACCTTCGCCGTCTTGTCCGGGCTCATGCCCGGAGGGTCGCCCGTTCGGCGGAGGCCGTGAAGCCCCCCGCCTCGGCTTAGCCAGGGTACTCAGCCCATGCGGACAGGTCGCAGATCCCGTCGCACGGCCACGGTGCCGCGTCCGACGCGCAGTTCCCGGTGGCGTCCGGCTGGTGACGCTCCAGGAACGCCTTCCGCGCCTCAAGCGATTCGATCTTGCCCGTGATCAGCCCGGCTTTCTCGGAGCCGCCGGGCTCGACGCCGGCCATGAGGCGCATCACCCGCAAGTCCTCGCCGATAGCGGCTGTCATCCACGCGGTGAACGCCGCCGGGTCCCCGATGTTCCCCGGCGGGATCGCCACCTCGGTGTCGCCGTGGTGGCAGCACTGGCCCGGCCCGTGCGCGACGGCGCAGCGCGTGTTTCCCGTAATGAACCAGCGCAGGCAGCGCGGGCACTTGCCCGGCTTCCTGTCTGGCACGATGATGCGGGCTCTCGCGGTGCGCCCCCAGGTCGGCTGATCAGTCATGAACCCATTGTCCTGCGCAAGGAGTGCCACATGCCCGTCCCCGCCTCGCCGCTACAACTCGGCACCACAGGCAAGGCAATCGCCCGCCGACTGACCGAAGGCCTCCGCATGGTCATCAACCGGGGTGACGACGACGGCACGTCCTGCGGTGCCCGTGTCCCTCGCCCGTCCGGCCCGCCCCCGGTAGGCGTCTCCCTCAACCTGACCGTGCGGGGCGACAGCGTCATGGCGGACGCGGACGTCGACAAGCTGATCGAGCAGGTCGGCCGCAGGTTGCGCGGGGCGCGCGTCCTGGCCTAGCGCTGCTCAGCCTGTCAGCAGGTGCGCGGGCGGCAGGTCGGCAAGCGGCACGACGACGGGCGGTCCCGACCACGGGCGCACGACGGCGAGCGGCCCGTCGAGCACGTAGATCTCAACCCGGTCGGAATAGTCGGCGTGCCCGGCTAGGCGGGTCGCGATCCACCAGCTCATTTGCTGCGCCTCGTGGTCGCTGTACCGGTGCGGGCACTCGCGCGGATCCCAGACGGCGACCGGCTCCGGGTCCTCCGGAATGGCCGGCGTACTCATGACGGCCCGTCTTCCTGTAGCGCGAACTGGTCCGGATGGGCGATGGCGTACCGGGCCACTATCAGCTCGTGCTCGTGCAGCGTGTCCGGGTCGAACATGTAGACCCGGCGCGGCGTTCCCGGCTGGTCGCACTCCGGGCCCCCGTCGCGGTGAATGGCGTCGTTGGCGAAGTGGCGGTGGAACGGCCCCCACGATTCCGGCCACTTCCCGGTCCGCTCAGCCCTGTCCCGGTCGATCTGCCACGGCGTCCGCTCTTCCGCCTCACTCATGACCGTCATTGTCCCTGATGACCTCAACCCCCGGAATGTAGAGCGGTTCAGGGCACCGCTCCGCGTCCTCGATGTAAACGAGCATCGCCGTGCACCCCCTCCGCCCTTCCCCGTCGAAGCCGACGCACTCCCACCAGTCAGGGCCGGGACGCCAGTGCATCGGGCCGTGAACGAGGCAGCTGACGGAGAACGGCGGACTGGCCTCTGCGCTCATGAGACGTTCTCGGTCTCCTCCGCCGAATAGCGCGGGGCCTCGCGGATGGTCCGCGCCCATGCTGCGAGCAGCACGGCCGCCCTTGACCCGTCCGCTTGCGGGGCCAGAACCTCCCTCAGTACTGGGACAACCGTCTCCGCCCACGCCTTGTACCACCAGCCCTCATCCGGGTCGGCCCCCTCGGCTGCCGTCCGCTCCCGGTGCTCGTCGTAGCCGGCCAGCGACACGCGCAGCCGGTCCCTAGTGCTGCTCACGCGGCCCCCTGTACGCCTGGTGGTCACTCCAGACGGAGACGACGGCAGACACCTCGGCGCAAGGCCACAGGTGACCGCAGTAGGCGCAGGCCCGGCCGGTGCCGCTCACGCTGTTCGGCGCGTGAAGGTCCAGGATCGCCCGCATGGCCGCGATGTCGGCCAGGCGGCCCGCGCACACCGCCTCGACCTCGGGCCAGGAATGCCAGCCGGGCATGTGCCTGCCGAGCAGCGCGGGATCTTTCAGCTCAAGGCTCACGTTCTGGGCGGTGCGCAGCAGGTCGCGCGCCGCCGCCTCGGCCTCGGCTAGCCGCGCCTTCGTGAACGCCTCAAACTCTCCCGGCCCCCAGGCGCTCACCGTTCCCCCTTGTAATCCGGATGGCCTGCCCACCTCACGACCAGGTCCCGCATGTCGGGGCACGGCTCGTCGCCTGTTATCCCGGCATGCTCGCACGGCCCGTTGCCCCACGGGACGCAGTGCCGGTGCCGTTCGAGGATTCGCCGCCCGGCCTCAACCTCGCGCAGCGCCCTCGCCGGGTCATAGCGGGCGATGTGCTCGGCGACCGCACCGCCCGTGCCGCGCTCAAGGCCGAGTGCCTCGGCCACGCCGGCGACGTCGCCGACCGAAACCACCCCGTAGGCGACCGCCCGCCCGCGACCGCAGTCTCCGCAGTCCGTCTCGGCGATGACGTCCGCCGCCCACGAGAGGCGCCCCCCGCTCGGCGACGTCGCCCTGGCCTTGACCGTATCCTCGTCGAGCCGTGCCTTCGCGAACGCGGCGGCCTCGCCCTGCTCCCAGGTACTCATCACCAAAGCTTCCCACCCTCAGCCCTGGCCGCCGGCCGGGGCTTTCGTCGTTCGGAGGACCGTTGACCTCTTCTCCCCGCGTGCCCGGCAAGCGCGGCAAGCTCCCCGCCAAGCACCTGGCTATGGGCTACCTCCACCAGTACGCCAAGGTCCCGCTTCCGGCCCCCGCCTGCCCGGTTGACGTCCGGGGCGGCATCGCGGACACAGCGTGGCGGGTGACCCGCTTACGCAGCCTTCGGCCTAGCCGGATCGCCCGCTTTGCGCAAGGCCTCCCTCTGTCGCGCCCATCCGTTGCCCCGTGCCCGGTCCCGGGCGTCCCGGCACTTGCGACACTGCCGCTTTCCCTTGTGCCAGTAGGTGTTCGCCTCAGTGAACTCATGGCCCGAGTCGCAATGCGTCTTCCGGGAGTTCGTGCCAGATAGCGAGTTGCCCCGCAGGGCGTTCGGGCCTACTGCCGCAATCTTCAGGTGAGCCGGGTTGCAGCAGAGGCGATGGGGGCACGTCTTGCCGCCGGGGCACCTCTCGGCGCGGTGACACATGTGGTCAAGAGTCATCCCGTCCGGGATCGGGCCGACCAGGATCTCATACGCGAGCCGGTGCGCCAGCGAGGACGATGCGCCCCGGGCTCTCATGATCCCGTAGTTGTCCTTGTTTGCGCGGCCTTCCCATAGCCAGCACTCGCCGACGGCGCCAGTGGGGAGGCGGAGCAGGATCGCTTCCCGCCGGGTCGCGACGCCCGTCCGGATAAGTCGGCCGTGATGGCTGGCGCACATGCCGTCCGCCTTAACCGCCCTGCCGCAAGGCCGGCCATCTTCGGCCACCTGGCACGTAACATCATCCACGTCGGACCTCCCGCTAAGGGGGTAGAGGTTCGGCCAAGCCCCGGGCGGTTGCCACCGTCGCGGGGACTTTTCGTCCCTAAATTCTACCTTCTCAATACCATCAAGGAGATTGAAGTTGCCCCCTATCAGGGTTGCGGGAAAGCGCGGCCGACTGCCAGCCAAGAGGGTTGCCCTTCGCTTCGTCCACGACTACGCAAAGGCTCCGCTGCCCGCCCCCGCCTACCCAGTCGATGTGCGGAGCGGCATTGCGGATGACGCATGGCAGATGCTGGGGAATGGAGCCGACCCGACTTGCACCTCCGCGCCCGATGGCGTGGGCGACTGCACGTTCGCCGGAAGGCAGCACGCCCGCCTCGCGAAGGCCGCGCACTACGGCGAGGCGGAGGCATGGGAGACCAGTGACGACCTGGTGGCCGAGTACCTTGCCTACGACGACGGACAGGACCAGGGAGCGGTGATCTCAGACCTCCTCCTGTACTGGTTCAAGGCTGGCAAGATCCTCGCCTTCGCGCCGGTTGACCACACCGACCCGGCCGCTGTCGACGCCGCGATGCAGGCCTTCCGCGGCGTCTACGCCGGCGTTGACCTCACCGACGACGCGGACCAGCTGTTCAGCGAGGGCCGGCCGTGGACCGTCGCGAACGGCGAGCAGCCCGACCCGGAGTCGGGTCACTGCATCGTCAAGGTCTACGCGGACGGCAACGTCAGCCCCGACCCCAAGACCGGCCCGCAGGACGGGTGGGTCTCGTGGGGCGCGTTCCAGCGGTCAACGCAGCAGTGGACGGCCGCCTGCCTGACCGAGGCGTTTGTCCTCATTACTAGCGAGGATGAGGCGGCCAAAGTCGATATGCCCGCGCTGCTCGCCGACATCAACTCGCTCGGCGGCGCCGAGGCCGGGGCCTCGCCTGCGGCGCCCGCCCCGCAGCCTCCCGGCCTGCTCGCCGAGGTAGCCAGCCTCGTCCGCGCGGTCGCCGCGAGCACCGACCGGGACATCGCCGAGGTCGTTAACTTCCTCCGCGCCCGCGGGCTCTGATCCGCCGTGCCGCACCGCGCCCAGCCCGACCCAAGATCCGGAGGCTCCCGAACAATGTGGCCTCTTCCCGGCCCGGATAACCGGGCCATCGCAGCACAACTCACCCGCATCGAGTCAAAGGTGGAACGAATCATGTCCGAGCTTTCCCAGCAGCAGGTTGACATCAACAGCGCTACCGCCGCGATCACCAGCCTTCAGGCCACCGTCACCACCGTGGCTAGTGACCTGACCGCCGCCACCGCGAACATCCAGGCGGAGATCACCGCCCTTCAGGCCGCCAACCCGGCCGTTGACACTTCCGGTCTCAACGCCGCCGTGGCGGGCCTGACTGCCCCGCTCACTGCCCTCCAGTCCGCCGACGCCGCCGTGGACGCCCTGGAGACCCCGGCACCCGCCCCGGCCCCTCCGGCGGCCAGCTGAGACCGGAAGGGATGTCATGACCACTCCACCGCCCGCCCCCGTCCCAGCTCCCAAGCCTGTCGTCAGCGGCCCTCTTGGCTGGGTTGAGGAACACCTGATCCCAGGTCTCAAGGACATCGCCAAGGAAGCCGAGTCGGCCCGTGCCGTGATCCCCGCGGTTGAGGACTACCTGCCGAAGGTCGCCGCGTTCCTGCCCAGGATCGCCGCCGCGCTGAACGACCCGGCCCTGGCCGCCGAGGTTGGCCCGCTGGTCGCTGAAGCCGAGCAGATCCTGGCGGTCATCGCCGCACTGTAGGCTTTCCGGCAAAGGGAGTCCGAAGGTCCACGGAAGCCCACCGCAAAGCGCCCCCGCCGTCCTTCGGGACGGCGGGGGCGCTTTCGTCATGCCCAGAACTAGTCGCCCAGGTGCGCGGTCACGCCCCTGTGCCCGTAAAGCGGCCCAGGCCGGTCCTCGTACCGCCTGACGTGCTCTGGCCGACTGTCCGGCTCCGGCCTGCTGTCAACGGGGATGACGCTGCCGAACAGGTCGTTCCATCGCGCATCCCGCCCGGCTTCTAGCATGGGGATCAGCTTGAAAGCGTGGTCGGTGAGGCCGCCGAAGGTGTGCCTGTTCCCCTGCCCGGACGGACCGTGCCCGAGCCTCTCGCCGGCAAGGTTCCACGTGTACAGCGGAACCGTCTCCGGGATGGCTCCGAGAACGGGGCCGCCCGCGCGGCCCCCGTACGAGTTGCCCCAGTACGCTCCCGCCGCCTGCTCGTCGGTGACGATGACCACCCGGTCATGGCCCCGGTACCACTTGCGCACCGCGTCGGCCGTGTTCGTGCCGCCCATGCTCCCGAACCGCTGCACCATCTTCAGCACCGGCTCGGAGTGCCCGAGCACCTTCGCCCCGTCCGTGGACAGGACCATCTGGCTTCCCGTGCCGAACTCGACCAGGTCGGCACGGTCGGCACGAAGGGCGAGCGCCGAGCCGAACAGCGCGGCGGAGTCGGCCCGGTTGAGCCCGGACTTCTCGGAGACCGCGCCGAACATCGACCCGGAGCGGTCGACGAGGATCAGCGTGCGGCCCTTCAGCGCCGGGACGTTCGCCAGCGACGCGTTCAGGGCCAGCTCAAGCGAGTGACCCCAGCGCAGCGACGGGGCCGCCCGGTAGGCGGCCAGGAACCGGAACGGGAACAGGCGCGACCGGCGCACCTGCTCCGGGTCGGCGATCCTCGCCGCGGCCTTCGCCGCCACGTCGTCCGGCACCCCGGCCTCGTCGATGTTCCGCAGGTTACGGACCAGCGCGAAGTAGCCGAGCAGCGGCACCAGTGCGGTCCACAGGTCCCTCTTGGGCACCTTCGGCCCTGCGAGCGACAGCGCGTCCTCCCATGTCATCCCCGCCGCCTTCAAGCGGTCGCCGTCGAGCAGCACGGACGGGTCCTCGCCCGCCTCCGCGCGCAGCCGCTGGCTTTCCCGCACCATCGCAAGGGACTCCGGGGCCTCGTCGCGCCCGTACCGGCGGTCAACCGCGTAGCCGAACAGGTCGCGCTGCCAGTCGCCCCGGAACCGCCCGCCCTGCGAGGAGCCCTTGCGGTCGCCCGCGTGGACCAGGGCCAGAACGTCGGCGAAGCGGTAGGCGTGCGAGCCCGTGTCGTACTTCAGCAGCGGGTACTCGGCGAACAGGCGGAACAGGGCGTCGCCGATGCCGCGCTTGACCGGCTTCGGGATCGCCCGGCCGTAGCGCGACGTCCAGTAGGCGAGCAGCTCGCCCGGCTCGTCGGCCCGCTGCAGCGCAGACGCGATCACCTGCCGCCCGCCCGGCTGGCCTGCGGCCAGGAATGCCTTCGCCGCCTCGGCCGCCGCGACCACCGACGCGGTGCGCATCCCGGCGGAGTCGCGGAGCCACGGCACGAACCTCGCCGTCCACTCCGGGTCCGCCGCCGCGACCTGGCGGACCAGCCCGCAGAACCGGGCGTCCCGCTCTGCCTGCCGCTCGTAGAACGAGCCGTCTCCGAGGTGCGCCACCGCGAGCAGGAAGAGTTCGGACTTCGGGTCGCGAGCGAAGCCGGGAGCACCCTCGTGCGTGACGCCGGAGGGCACCGCCTGCGTGACCACGGGCGAGCGAACGGCGGCCGGCACGCCCGCCTGGTTGAACCGTGACATGCGAAAGGCTCCTTCCGTTGAGGGGAGGGAGCCTTTGCAAGAGCGTGCCCGAGGTCAGTTCGGCAGCGCGATCGTAGGTGCTCTACCAGCTGAGCTACACCCGGCTTTCACCGGGCGACGGGACTCGAACCCGCGACCACCCGCTTGACAGGCGAAGAACTCGCCGCCTTCGCACCGGGCACGCAACGCTTGACTCCTCCCGAGATCAAGACGGCGTTCCGGTGTTGCCCAAGCCACAGGGCGTCACCCCCGGAGGGGCGCTCGGATTCGAACCGACATCATTGCCATGAAGTACCGGACTGCCTGCGCACCGGGAGGTGCGTCGTTAAGTTGTGGATCCCCCGAGGTCAAGTCGTCCGCGCGGACGCCTCAGCCAACCGAGGCACCGAGCCCGCAAGGGGCCCGACAAGAATCGAACTTGTGAAGAACGCGCGGTCAGCGCACCGGGAGATGCGTTGCCTTAAGTTGTGAACCCCCGAGATCAGGGCGCCTGCGGTGTTTTCGTACTGATGCGCTACCGGACTGCGCCACCGGCCAGCGAGCTGGCCGGGCGGGATTCGAACCCGCGACCCTCAGTTCCCAATGAAGTAACCGCCGGCTTCGCACCGGGAGTGAACTGCATTATGTAGTTGAGCCCCCGAGGTCAGGTCGGCGGCGGGTCGGACCGTCCGGAGACGGCTGCCGGCTATCACAGTCCGGCCGATCTACGGGCTTGCGCCCTGGCGTGAAGTAACCCGCCTGCCAGCGCACCGGGGGTACGTTGCTCAAGTTGCGAACCCTTTCCGAGATCTCCGGCGGGCGTCGGCGTTTCTTTATCAGGTAAGAAGTAACCGTCGCCCTTCGCACCGGGATGGGGGAAATCTGGTTTAACCGTAGCGCATTGCGCGGGAAGCGCCTCCGGATTTTCCGGCCGTGTCCGGCTAAGCGGCTTCCCATCTCCATCCGTCGTTGTCCTCGCACGTGATCGCGGCCCCCTCTCCGTCAGTCCCCGTGGCCCCGTGGTCGTCATCCGGGCAGAACTCGCCGGGCTCGTAGCACCCGCCCCTGCTGGTCACCGGGTGGCAGCCAGCGGTGGCCGTCCCGGAACTCGCCACGGGGCTCGCGGTTGACGCCACCGGGCTCGCGGTGGGCACGGCGGGGCTGGCAGTGGACGCCGTGGCGCTCACGGTAACGACGGGGCTCACGGTAACGGTAACGGTCGGGCTAGCAGCAGGCGCCGGGGAGCTGGCGGGCACCTGGGCGATGCTGGCGGAGGCTGCCAGGGAACTCACGGTCGCCCGGGAAAGGGAGGCGGCTACCGTCACGGACCACGGCCCCGACGCCGTCGCCGTCACTGCGGAGACCCGAGACGGAGCGCCGGGAGCGGGCGCCGCAGGTGATAGCGCGCTTGCAGGCCCGGCGACCGGGGGTGCCCCTGCGTGCCGGGCGACCGCGCTGTCCGGGACCGCCGGGGAACTGCGCGGCGAGGCAGGCGACACGGCACCGCAGGCCGAGACGGCTGCCGCGATCATGACGGCTACCGCAGGCCCTGCGCGAGCCCGTGTCCTGCTCAAGTGCTTCTCCTTGTCGATGCCAGTGGTTTTCCGTTCAAGGCGCGGCATGTGCCCGGTTAAGCTCAGTCCCGCCAGCTGTAGGCGATCCCGCCGCCGCTCTCCAGCCGATCCGGGTTCCGGCTGGGGGCGGCGGCTTCCGCGTTCCCTGCTCGGAAGACCGGGAAGCCGACGCCGCCTAGGTCGGTGTCAACCTGCCCCGTTCCCCCTTAAGGCGGTTCCAGGCTACGGCCCAGGGGTGCCGCCGCCTGCCCCGTTCCCGCCGCAGTGCCTTCCGGTGGGCGGCCCCGCCGCTCCCGGCCCCGGCCGCTGTGGCGTTCCCCCGCGCCCGGGGCGGCTTGCTGATCAGGGTCAGGCCGTCGAAGTCGACGGGAACCCACCTGCCCGGCCCGCAAGTCATGACCTCGTACCCCTGTTCCCGTTCCCCGCTGGCGGCCACGAGCACCGCCGAGCCGCCCCGCACGCCCGCCTGGACCCGCTCCCAGAGCAGGTCCCGCACCCGCCTCGGCACCCGCCCGCAGAACACGCCCGGGGCGACCTCGGTCAGCCAGCGGCCCAGGTCGCCCCTCAGTCCCGGCGGGACCGCGGTGAGGACGAGGACGATCACCGGGAGCTCCGGCGGAAGCCCCGGCCTTCAGGCCGGGGAGGAAGCCGGAGCCCTGCGGAGCAGGGCTGGTTCTTATACATGTTTCCACCTGAACGAGTATTTACCGCTAGAATGTTCGCATGTCCCGGTACCGTCTCTACCCGGCTCCCGAGCAGGAGGAGTGCCTCCGGCGCCACTGCTCGGACGCCCGGTTCGCCTGGAACCTGTGCGTTGAGCAGGAGTCCTGGTGGCGCCGGGGCCGGGGCCGGATGCCGGGTTTCGCCGAGCGGTGCCGGCAGCTCACCGAGGCCCGCGCTGATAACCCGTGGCTCGCCGAGGGCTCCGTTATCGTCCAGCAGCAGGCAATCCGGGATTTCGGCCAGGCCATGAAGAACTTCTTCGCCGGCACTCACCGCCGCCCGGCCTGGCGGAAAGCGGGGCGGGACGAGGGGTTCCGGGTCGTCGCCGTCAAGCCGGGCGATATCCGCCGCCTGAACCGCAACTGGGGGCAGGTCAAGGTCCCGAAAGCGGGCTGGGTCCGGTTCCGCTGGTCGCGCCAGGTGCCGGACGACGTCAAGTCCTACCGCGTCACCCGCGACCGCTCCGGCCGCTGGCACGTCGCGTTCGCCGTGATCCCGCAGCCGGTCCCCGCGCCCGGCAACGGCGAGGTCGTCGGCATCGACCGCGGTGTTGCGGTGTCGGCCGCCTTGTCGACGGGCGAGCTGCTGAACGTTCCCGGCCTGTCGGCCCGCGAGCAGGCGCGACTCCTCCGCCTTCAGCGCAAGCTCGCGAAGGCTAAGCGCGGGTCGAAGCGGCGCGGCAAGGTCAAGGCCG
>Ga0209006_10005189_pt1 | contig 11825 bp, 9 predicted proteins | sample JacPin_JW_Ref_O2_FD_188567 | JGI IMG/M metagenome (GOLD analysis project Ga0209006, IMG submission 188567) | Forest soil microbial communities from Algoma, Ontario, Canada - Jack Pine, Ontario site 1_JW_Ref_O2 (SPAdes) (version 2) | ecosystem: Environmental > Terrestrial > Soil > Boreal... | reverse complement strand
CGTAACCGCGATCGCGGCGATGAACGATTTGCGCGCGAAATATCCGAATGACAAGCGGCTGGCCAACATGGAAGCCGAATGGCTGTGCTCGAATCAGGGCGTCTACGACCGCGGCGAAGCAGTACTCGAGAAAGTGCTGAAGAGCGACCCGCGCTATTTCCCGGCGCTGAACAACCTGGCGTATTGCTACGCGTTTGACGGCAAGGCACAGCTGGCTCCGCCACTGATGGAGCAGTACGTGGCCCTGCTGCCGAACGAACCGAATCCGCAGGATTCCTATGGGGAAATCGAGCGCATGCTGGGTAATTATCCGGCGGCGCTGGAACATTATCAAAAGGCATTGCAGATCAATCCGAATTTCAACGCGTCGCAGGTGGGCATTGCTTCGACCTACGCGCTAATGGGCGACCAGAAAGCGGCGCGGGCGCAATATCTGGTGGCGGTGAAGGGAACCAAGGAAGCTTCGACGCAACTGGGTTATCGCATGTTGTGGGCGCTAACCTACTACCGTGAAAATCAGACCCGCCACGGACGCGAGGGTATGACCAAGCTGGCGGAGCAGGCCCAGACGGAAGGTTTTGCGATCCAGGAAGCGGAAATCTATCGGACCATGGCGCTGTTCAATCCGGACGCGGCGGGCGCGATGAAGGATCTGGACGCGGCGCGGGCCACGCTGGCAGCAAAATATAACCTGGCGCCCGGCGACCGGGACAATGAACTCGGCTCGATTCTACAAACGCGTGCGTTTATCGCGGTGCACGCGGGAAACGTGAATGAGGCAGAAGTGGCGCTGAAACCGCTGACGGCGATGTCCTTGAATAGCCGCAGCTTGCCGGTGCAGAAAGCGTATCACTCGGCGAATGGCGCGGTGCTGTTGGCGAAGGGCGACTACGCGGGAGCGATCTCCGAGTTGCAGGAAGACGCGCAGAATCCTCTATCGATGCGTTTGCTTTCGGAAGCGCAGGCCAAGGCCGGACAAACCACTGAGGCGCAGAAAACGCTAGCGACGCTGGCCGCGGTGAGCGACGAGCGGGTGGAGACGGCGTTCGAGGTGCCGCAGGCGAAGTCGGCGATGAAGTCGGAATTGCAGCAGACGGCGCAGACCGGCGCACACTGATTCAGGTACTAATTCAGGTACTGATTCGGGTTCTTTGTCACGTACCCCTCATAGGCTGACAGGTAACCAGCGGGTTTCACGATTGGAGCAGGGGCTTGTTTCGCAGTTGATGCCGACCTAGAATTGGGTTAAGAAGAGCCAGCGAAGGCGTCGCGCGGCCGGGCGGCTTCGGATCGAATGAGTTGGACGCCGGCTCGGCATTTGCGGAACATATTCCTGCTGCCTGTGAGGTGTGGCCTTGCAACTTGACGACCGCATGAAGCAGTTGCTGCGCGAACTGGGACACGCCATTAATGATACGGTTTCGGATTCGGACCGGATCTCCGAGGCGATTTCCGGAGTACGCGCGGCGGGATTCGACATCGTGCTGAAACTGGATGCGACGATTGGCTTGGCGCGGCGCGCGGCCGGCGACGCGAAGATGACCACGCAGGACCGCCGTTTCCTGGAGTCGCTGCACATTCGAGTCGACGACGAAGCCATGCAGGAAGAAACGATCGAGCCGCGGGTGGAAATTACGCCGCAGGATGTGAAGTTTCTGAAGTCGCTGAAGGTGTCCTTTGATGACGACATGTAGTGTGATGGTTCGCGGGATTCTGTGCGGCGCGGCGTTAGGCGCCGTGCTGGCGATTGCTCCGGCGGCTTCTGCGCAGTCGCAGGGTCCCATGCCGGTGCAGGATATCGCCCCTATCAACACGACCAGCACCACCGTGGGCGCGCCGATAGTGGTGAAGGAAGATCCGGTAAAGCCAGTCTGGTTGAGGGCGGAAGTGGTGCATGCCGATTCACACACGATCATCGTTCGCGATGAAGATAACGCGATGTTGATTCACACTTTTACCTATTCGGGAAAAGCACAGAACAAGATGAATCAGATTCTGGATAACGGCGGGTACCAGTCTGGCGACAGGGTAAGGATTCGCTGGGTGCCGGGCGGGTCGGAAGCGCTCGATATTAAGGGCCGTCCTTCGAAACCAATTTAGGCACTTCCGCAGTTATCGTTACCCCGATCGTTTTCCCTGCAGGTTCGATTCAGCCTCAGAAATTCCGCTGCATTTTCGCCGGATCTTAAACCGATCAAGACCAGCCCTCTAATTAACTTTTAAGGATTGGCTTAGAGACTCGTAATCGGGCCACGGGATTAGTGTGTGCCGCGGATGCGGGCGGCGAGGGTGCGGGCTTTTTGGCGGGCGATGTCGATGAATTTATCGTCGGCGGCGAGCTGATCGAGCGCGGGGAGCAGGCGATCGGGTTCCGGGAGAAGTTTGTGGGCGTAGTCGGCGTCGATGGTCTGCAGGACGTCGTTGACGCCCAGGCGATCGTAACGCATGGTACGGACCAGGTCGGAAAGGTCGGTGCTTTGGCGTGCGAGGCCTTCGAAGGTATTCACCAACTGCGCGGCTGAATCATCAAGCGTGTAGTTGAATTTAGTTTCGTGGGTTTCGGCGCCAGAAGTGTAGGTGAAAGTCTTTTCCCCGAGATTGGCCAGGCGGCGGTGGACTTCGAGGTCGACGCCCTGAAAATTGTGGAGCTTGGCGGCGAGCGTGAAAATCCTCTGGGCCAGGGTCTGGCCGATTTCGAAAGGCTGCGGGTTGGGCTCTTCGTCGAGCTGGCGAAGATCGGCGGTGCCGACGCCCTGCGGGTTCAGCTTGATTTCAACAAATTCAGGGAAACTGGTTTTGAAGATTTTGCGGTAGGTGATGGTCGCGTTGGCGGCGGCTTGCGGCGGGGAAGCGCCGCCTTTGGCGGCCAAGGTCAGGGCGCAAAATACGACGAGCGAGGCGAGAGCCACGGCGGCAGTTAGAAACCGGGAACGAGCATAAGTTGGGGAAGGCACAGCTAAGAGATGCGCGCGCTGCGCGGGCGGTTGCGAATGTCGGGCGCGATGATACGAGCATTGGTGCGCCGCGCGTTGGACGCAGGAATGGAGAGGGCCGCGTCCATCCGAGCCTGGGCGCGGGAAGCGTGCGCGTGGCAGAGAGCGATGGCCAGCGCGTCGGCGGCGTCTTCGGGTTCGGGATATTCGCTGAGGCCGAGGGCGGCGCGGACCATTTGCTGCATTTGTTGTTTGGAGGCGGCGCCGTAGCCGGCGATGCTGGCTTTGACTTCGCGCGGCGAATAACTGTGCGCGGGAATGGAGGCTTGGGCGGCGGCGAGCAGCACCACGCCGCGAACTTCGGCCAGGCGCAGAGTGGTGCCGACGTTGAGCGCGGTGAAAACGGATTCGACGGCGACGGCGTCGGGAGAAAATTCCTGGACCAGCGCCACGATGAGTTCGTGAATTTCGCGCAAGCGCGCACCGAATTCGAGGCGGGTGCGCATTTTGAGCGCGCCGTAGCGCAACATGCGCGCTTGCGAACCGTTAAATTCCACTACGCCGTAACCGGTAGCGCCGGCCGAAGACGGGTCGACGCCCAGAACGCAGAAGCGTTCAGCGGGGGCCTTAATTTCCAGAGGCGAAGACATAGCGATGGCAAAGAGTGTAGTGCGCGGGGCAGCGGGGGGGGTAGTGAATTTTGCGGGGAAGTTCGCTGGGCGGCAACGCGGGCCATGCGGCGCCTGGCGGGCGCTAGGCTTTTATTTTTCGGCGAGTTTGAACGCCGTGGGATGCTTCGGCTGATAGAGCCCGATTTCTCCGCCGCCGGGGAGTCGAAGTTTGGTGATCGAACCCCAACGTTCTTCGTGGACTGCAGAGCAGGCTACATTTTTCCTGGCCAGGGCGGCCATTTCAGCTTTGAGGTCGTCGCAGAGGAAATACAACTCGTGCGGGCCGTTCTCGTTGCCGGGATGCAAGGCGGCTTCGGCGGGCGGGAGCGCGAAGATCAGCCAGCCGTGGCCGGCGTCGACGGAATTAAATCCCAGAACATCGCGAAAAAATGCGCGGTCGGCTTCGGCGTTTTTGCTGTACACAACGACGTGAGCGCCAGAAATCATTGCGCCCTCCTGCAGACGGGATTGTTTGGCCCGGGGAAGTGGAGAGCGAGGCGTCAGCGCTCGCGCCCGGATTTGAATCGAATTTAGCTAGCCCGAGGCTAGCTGGCCACGGCCTGCATTTCTTTTTCGTCGATGTCGAAGTTGGCGTAGACGTGCTGGACGTCGTCGTGATCTTCGAGGGTTTCCATCATGCGGACCATCTGCTGGGCTTGGGCGCCGGCCAGCTTAACGTAATTCTGGGGCACGAAGGCAACTTCCGCGCTGGCTGGAGTAATGCCGGCGGCGATCAGGGCTTCGCGAACTTTCTCGAAAGCTTCGGGAGGAGTGGTGACTTCCCAGGCCGAGCCATCGTCGCGCATGTCTTCGGCTCCGGCGTCGAGCACGATGCCGAGCATTTTATCTTCGTCGGCCGCTTCCTTGGGGACGATGATGTCGCCCTTGCGGTGGAACATCCAGCCGACCGCGCCGTTTTCAGCCATGTTGCCGCCGTTCTTGCTGAACATGTGGCGGACTTCGCTGACGATGCGGTTGCGATTGTTGGTGACGACCTGGACCAGGACGCCGACTCCGCCGGGACCGTAGCCTTCGAAGGTGACTTCGTCGAGGGTCTCGCCTTCTAGAGTGCCGGTGCCGCGCTGGATGGCGCGCTCGATATTGTCGTTCGGCATGTTCTCGCCTTTGGCGGAAAGGATGGCGGTGCGCAGGCGCGGGTTGGTGACCGGGTCGGCGCCGCCAGTGCGGGCGGCGATGGTTAACTCCCGGATAATTTTCGTAAAAATCTTGCCGCGTTTGGCGTCGGTGGCGGCTTTCTTATGCTTGATTGTGGCCCATTTAGAGTGTCCGGACATGGATGAACCTTCTCAGGAAAGATTGGCAGGAGCAACAGTAGCTCTTGCCGCAGTAGTCTAGCAGCCGACCCAAAAGGAGGCAAGCGAAGGCCGGGCAGGGACTTGCTAGGGTTTGTGGCCGAGGGCGATGCGCACGGGAGGGAAAATCCAAAATATCAGGCCGGAAGCTTTAGCATCGGCGATGCCGCTCTTCTTCAGGTCGTCGACATATTGGCCCACGTGTTTGAAATCCATGAGCGCCACTTGGCCGCCGGCTTTCAGCACGCGGACAATTTCGGAGATGGCTTCGCGGCGGCCATCTCGATCGGAAATATTGTGGATGGCGAGATTGGCGATAACGGCGTCGACCGAGGCGTCGGGAAGCGGGAGCTTGCGCATGTCGCCATCGTGAAGCTCGACGCGGTCAGAAACTCCTTCGAGCGCGGCATTCTGCAAGGTGGCTTGGCGTGAATTGTTTCCTTGATCCACCTGGGACCAGAGATCGATGCCGACGCTGCGGCCGCGCGGGAGCCGTTTCGCGGCGGCGATGAGCAGTAAACCATGGCCGCAGCCCAGGTCGAGCACGGTTTCATCTCCGCGAAGATGGAGGCGATTCAAAAGCAAATCGCGCGCGCGAAATTTTCCGTAGTAACTGCTGCCCATCAGGAGCAGAGATTCGAGAAAGAGGACGATGCCGGTGTAGAACATCGAGTAGCTGATCCCGACCGCAGGTCCGAGGCCTCGGGAAGCGCCCCAGACGCGCAGGAAATATCCGGCGGCGATGAGAGCGGGACCGCCGAAGAGGAATCCGCGGACAAGGCCCGGCGCGTCGAGGCCGTAATCGGGTTTTTGGTCCGTCATTGGTTGCGCCCCAGGCTGAAGCCGTAACGGTAAGGGCAGGAGCGTATCACGAAGCGACGCGCGATTTGAGTTGCTCCGCCTGCCTGATTCGTCCGGTTGAAATTATCGCTTAGGAAACCGTTGCGAAATCATTCAGGAGGCATCAGGAGCTGCGGTTCGAACTTTTATCGTGGTTCGCTGGTAGAAATTGGTGAAGCGGACGCGGATGAGCCAGTAGACCAGCAGGACCAGCGGAAGCAGGGTAAGGACCAGGTACACGCCGGTGCTGAATATCGCCGGGGAAAGATGCGAGCCGAAGCCCGCGGCCGAGAGCAGGCGAAGCGGACGATTCGACGGGCCCAGGAAAAAAGACCCAGCGGCGATGAACAGACCGAAGCACATGCGCCAGAGATGGCGCGCGATGCGCTCCGCCCCGGCGATGCCGCCACCGAGCAGCATGCGCAGGTCTCCCGCGGCTGCCAGCAGCATCACCGAACCCATGAAGAAAATCATGCCGACCGGGACGCCGTCGGGCGCTTCCGCTCTATCGCGCACGATCGAAAGACCATTGGTCCAACTGCTGATCCCGAGGGCCAGGGGAAGCAGCAGCAAAATCCAGTCAAACCAGCTGGTTTCTCGGTCTCGGCGCCTGGCCGTTAGCCAGGCCGTGGCGATCAGGTAAAAGGTAAAGATTCCGCCGCCGATGTTGTTGGGCTGTTTTTTCAGAACAGCGAGGTAGACCGCAAGGATCGCCATGGTGAGCATGGCGACCACAAAGATTCGGCCGGCCAGCGCGTGGCGACGAGAACCTTTGCGAAAGATGATTGCGGCGGTCCCGGATAGCAAGCCCACGCTTCCACCGGCAATATGGACAAACAAAGTGGGTGAGTAGGGCATCAGCCCCCCTTTTGCGTATACGGGCAGGACGGTGCAAAGGTTTCAGTTGGTCCGGGTACTGGAACGTAATTTCCGGCTGATCTGGGTTAACCTTCGCTCTGATTGTACGTCAACAAGTCCCAGGGCGGTCGCGCGCCAGCTCGGACGGGCGCGAGTGGGGATGAAACCATGCAAATGCTGCTGCAGGACCTGCGTTACGCGCTGCGAACTTTGGGCAAAGAGTCGGGGTTTACGATTGTCGCGATTTTGACGCTGGCGCTCGGGATTGGCGCGAATACGGCGATTTTTTCGATGATCGATACGGTGCTGCTGAGCCCTTTGCCTTACAGGCACGCCGAGCAACTGGTGAACATCGCAGCCGGGGATCGCGACAAGAGCACCACTGGAACGCCTGTTTCATTCACAAAATTTCAGGCGCTGCAGCAACAGACCAAGACGCTCGAGAGTGTTGGCGCGTTTTACCAGACCACGGCGAACATGACAGGCGGCGGCGAGCCGCAGCAGATCAACATGAACCGCGCGAACGCGGACTTCTTTCATCTGCTAGGGATTGCTCCGGCGATGGGGCGCGATTTTCTGGCAGTCGAGGATCAAATCGGCGGCGCGGATGTGGCGATTCTTTCGGATGGTTTCTGGCGCGGGCATTTCCATGCCGACCCGCAGATCCTGGGGAAAACGATCACACTCGACGGCAAGGCGACCACGATCGTGGGCGTGCTGCCGCACTCGTTCGAATTTCCATTTCAGCAGCCGGAGCCGGACGTTTGGGTTCCGCGGGTGTTTGACATTCTGGGATTGCGGCCGGAACAGTTGCGCATGGGTGCGGGATTTTTGGCGGTGATCGCGCGACTGAAGCCAAGCGAAACATTGGCGCAGGCCCAAGCCGAAGCCGACGCCATCAGCCAGAGCTACGCGCAGGCCTATCCCGGCAATGCTGACGCGGCAAAACATTCGCTGGATATCACTTCGCTCACGGACAGTCTGGTGGGTCCGGTGCGGCGTTCATTGTTTGTGTTGCTGGGCGCGGTCGCGTTCGTGCTGCTGATCGCTTGCGCCAATGTGGCGAGTTTACTGCTGACGCGGGCCAGCGCGCGCGAAAAAGAAATGTCGATCCGGCAGTCGCTGGGCGCGACGCGCGGGCGGCTGGCCGGGCAATTGCTGACCGAAGGGCTGGTGCTGGCTTTTCTGGGCGGAGTGCTGGGTGTGGCGATTGCCGAACTGGCGCTGCCGCTGCTGCGCACGGCGGCGGGGAATGCGGTGCCGCGCCTCGATCACGTGCAGCTGAATGGTTTGGTGCTGGCGTTCTCCCTGGTGCTGAGCGTGGTGACCGGCGTGGTGTTTGGTTTGGTTCCGGCGTTGCAAACTTCAGCGACAAATTTGCATGGCGCGTTGAAAGAAGGGCGCGGGACGGCTTCGGGTAGTGGGGGCCGCGCGCGGCAAGCGATGGTGATCGCGGAGGTTGCCGTGGCGCTGATGCTGGTGACCGGCGCGGGACTGCTGATCAAGAGTTTCACGAGCTTGCTGCGGGTGAATCCCGGCTTCGATGCGCACGGAGTGATGACGTTTCCGGTGAGCCTGCCGACCGCGAAATACGCGACGTTGCCGCAACGCGCCGAATTTTTCCGGCAGGCGCTAGAGCGCATCGGCACGGTGAACACGGTGGAGTCTGCGGGAGTGGTGAGCTACATGCCGATGACTGGCGCGGCGCGCTATGTCTATTTCTGCGCGGAGGGGCAAGTCTGCCAGGGGATCGGGAAAGATCCGCTGATCTCGATGAAGCAGGTGAGTCCCGGCTATTTTTCGGCGATGCGGATTCCGGTGCTGCGCGGGCGGGTCTTTACCGGCCGGGACATCACCGGAGCGCCGTCGGTGGTGATTATCAATCAGACTGTCGCGGAGAAATTTTTCCCCCAGCAGGACCCGATCGGGAAGACACTGCAGAATTCTCGCGACCGGATTCCGCTGCAAATCGTCGGCGTGGTTTCCGACGTGAAGATCAATTCGCTCGCCGCGCCGAAGTTCGAAGAAATGTATATCCCGTACACGCAGTCGCCGTGGATGGCGATGACGTTCGTGGTGCGTTCGGCGTCGGCTTCGCAGCCGTTGGTGGCCGCAGTGCGCGAACAAATCCGGTCGATCGATCCGGACTTGCCGGTGGATGGAGTGCAATCACTGGACAAGCTGGTTTCCGATTCAGTGGGGCAGCCGCGACTGTTGATGGGGCTGGTGGTGGCGTTTGCGGGATTGGCGATGCTACTCGCCGCGATTGGAATTTACGGGGTGATGGCCTATTCGGTGTCGCAGCGGCTGCGCGAGATGGGAATCCGTATGGCGCTTGGCGCGGCGCCCCGCGATATTTTGCGGCTGGTGGTGAATCAAGGGATGCGCATGGTGCTGGCCGGCATCGCGATCGGATTTGTGGCGTCGCTGTGGCTCTCGAAATTTTTGGCGTCCGAGCTTTTCGCCACGCAGCCGAAGGATCCGCTGACGTTTTCGCTGGTGGCGTTGGTGCTGGCGACAGTGGCGCTTGCTGCGTGCTGGATTCCCGCGCGTCGGGCGATGCGGGTGGACCCGATGGTAGCGCTGCGCTACGAATAGACGCGAACAGCCTCGGCGCTGTGGCTTGGAGACGTATGCGAAAAGGCCTGTAATTCGATTTCGCATCGAATGAACCTCCCGGCGTCCGCCTGCTACCGAATTCACTGCGATGACATTTCCGAGCTATTAAGCAACATCGCAAAACACGGTCAGGTTTTAGCTCAGGTGAGCCTCGGCGTCCGATTGGTCTGGTCGAGTTATTCGTAGCGCAAGGCGATCATGGGGTCGACGCGGCTGGCACGGCAGGCGGGGAGATAGGTGGCGAGGAAGGTCACTGCACTGAGCACGACCGCGACAATGGCGATGGCGGCGGGATCCCAGGGTTTTACGCCGAAGAGCAGGCTGGCCATCACGCGCGCGAGAGCTAGCGCGGCAGCAACACCGATGACCACGCCGATCAGCGCGAGCAACATCCCCTGCAGCACGACCATTTTGCGAACTTGTGCGGGACTGGCGCCGAGCGCCATGCGCAAGCCGATCTCCGGCGTGCGCTGTTGTACGGAGTAAGCCATCAAACCGTAAACGCCGATCGCGGCCAGAGCGAGCGCGACTCCGGCGAAGATGGTGAGCAGCGTCATATAAAAATCGTTGCTGGCGGTGGAGGTGCGGACCACCTGCTCCATGGACCGCAGGTGCGCGACGGGGAGGCCGCCGCTGGCGGCGCGAAGTTCGCGCTGGACGTCTTCACTCAGCGAAAAGGGTGGAACTTTGGTGCGGACGATCCAGATTTTGGCGCCGATGCGATTGTTCAGAGCCGCCATGCCGTCGGTCACCTGGCCAACCGGAACGTACATCATCGGGAACGGTTCCTGATCGAGGCCGCCTTCGCGAACATCGGCGACCACACCGACGACTTCGCGCGGGCCTTCGTCAAATTCGGGACCGACATTTTTGCCGATGATGATCTGCGACCCGACGGCATCGCCCTTAGGCCAGAATTTCTTTTCCATCGTGCGATTGATCACCGCGACCAACGCCGCGCCATGGGAATCGCGGTCTTCGAATACGCGGCCCTCCACCACGGGAATTTTGAAGACCTTGAAATAATCAACGGAAGCATCCATCCAGCCGCCGCTGCCGGTGTACGGGCCGTCTTTCGGCGGCTCTCCCACAATATTAAAAGGCAAACCGAAGCCGCCCTCGAGCGGGAGGCAGCAGGTGAGCGCGACGGAATCGACGCCGGGCAGAGCTTCGACGCGGCGACGTCCGTCGCGTTCCAAAGTTTCGACGTTCGCGGCTTTTTCGAAACGATGGCCGGCAAGAGACATATCCATGGTGAGTACATTTTTCGCGCTGAAGCCGGGATCGACGCCGCGCAGCGCGGCGAAAGTGCGAATCAGCAACGCCGCACCAACCAGCAGAACCAAAGCCAGCGCCATCTCGGTGACGACCAGGATGGAACGCATTTTATTGTGGCGCACGCCGCTGCCGGTGCGGGCCCCGCTCTCGCGCAGGGTGACGCTCAAATCAGAACGTGAGGACTGCAGCGCGGGAACCAGGCCGAACAAAATTCCGGTGACGACGGCGGCGACGAAGGTGAAAACCAGCACGCGCCAGTCGAGGTTGACCGGGCCGGCGCCGTTGTCGCCGATGCGCGGGATGTCGCCGGGATTGATCGCCAGCAGCCAGCGTACGCCGAGGAAACCCAGAAGCAGGCCGAGGATGCCGCCGGCGAGTGAGAGCATGACGCTTTCAGTGAGCAGCTGGCCGATCAGGCGGCCGCGTCCGGCGCCGAGCGCGGAGCGAATCGCGATTTCGCGTTTGCGCATGTTGGCGCGCGCGAGCAGCAGGTTGGCGACGTTGGCGCAGGCGATCAGCAGCACGAAGCCGACGGCGCCGAAGAGCAGCAGCAGACCTTTACGCGCGTCGCCAACGATGGCGTCGCGCAGCGGTTGAGCATTGAAACCGTCCTTCGGTCCCATGACGGCATTGCCGGGAAAGCGCCGGCGAAATTCGTCGGCAGCTGCGGCCATAGCGGCGTTGGCTTGGGCGATGGTGACGCCGTCTCGCAAGCGCGCGGCGCCAAGCAAATAGTGGCCTTGGTTGATGCTGTTGGGATCGGGCCGCACCGGTAGCCAAATGTCGGCCTTCGGGTCGCTCTGAAAATTTGCGCCCAGGACGCCGATGACGGTGTAGGGATCGCCGCTGAGTTCGAGCGTGCGGCCAAGAATATCAGGATCGCCGCCGAAGCGGCCGTGCCACAGTCCGTTGCTGATCAGCGCGACGGACGGGCCGCCCGGGCGATCTTCTTCGGCGGTGAACGCGCGGCCCACAGCGACGGGCGCGCCGAAAACCTGAAAGTAGCCGGAAGAAACGTGAATGCCTTTGAGCTGCTCGGGGCGGTCGCCGCCGGTAAGGTTGATGCCCGGACCGGAAAAATCGAACACGGCCACCGCGGCGAAGGCCTGGGTCTGGGCGCTCATGACGTTGAAATTGGGAATGGAAAGCGCGCCGCTGGTGCCTTGCTCGCCCTTCAGCTGGAGTTGCACGAGCCGGTCGGGTCGGGGATACGAGAGCGGCTGAAGCAGGACGGCGTTCACCACGGAAAAGATGGCGGTGTTCGCGCCGATGCCGAGCGCCAGGGTGAGAATCGCGACGGCGGTGAAGCCGGG
>Ga0209006_10005187_pt1 | contig 11826 bp, 9 predicted proteins | sample JacPin_JW_Ref_O2_FD_188567 | JGI IMG/M metagenome (GOLD analysis project Ga0209006, IMG submission 188567) | Forest soil microbial communities from Algoma, Ontario, Canada - Jack Pine, Ontario site 1_JW_Ref_O2 (SPAdes) (version 2) | ecosystem: Environmental > Terrestrial > Soil > Boreal... | reverse complement strand
TATTTCTCTGCGAGTCAGCGCCCCTCACCCCAACCCTCTCCCCGCGAAGAGCGGGGAGAGGGAGCGCGGGCGCCATGCTCGCTCACCTCACTCCGGCTTCACCCCGGCAAACTTGATGATCCGCGCCGCCTTCTCGGTCTCGGCGTTAATGAGCGCGGCGAAATCGGCGGGCGAGCCGGGAAGCGGTGTGCCGCCCATGTCGGCGAGCTTCGCCTTGAGGGCGGGATCGGTGAGTCCGCTGTTCACCGCCTCATTGAGCCGGCTGATGATCTCGAGCGGCGTGCCCTTCGGCGCCGCGAGGCCGAACCAGCCGCTCGCCTCGTAACCGGGCACGAACTCGCCGACCGCCGGCACGTCCGGCAGCGCCGGCGAGCGCGCCGCCGTGGTGACGCCGAGCGCGCGCAGCTTGCCGGCGCGGATGAACGCGATCGACGACGGCATGTTGTCGAACGCCGCCTGCACCTGGCCGGCGACGAGATCGACCAGCATGGCGCTCGATCCACGGTAGGGCACGTGCGTCATGCGGACGCCGGTCATCATCGCAAACAGCACGCCGGCGAGATGCGCGGTGGTGCCGGTGCCGGCGGAGGTGACGTTGATCGCGCCCGGATGGGCCTTCGCGTCGGCGATGAAAGCCGGGATCGTCCTCCCCGGAAACGCCGGGTTGACTTCCATGACGTTGGGCACGCGCATCAGGCCGGCGATCGGCGCGATGTCGCGGATGAAGTTGAAGGCGAGATCGGGGAAGAGCGTCGCGTTGATGGCGTTCGGATTGCCCGCCATCAGCAGCGTGTAGCCGTCCGGGTTCGCGTGCACGACCGCCTCGGTCGCGATGTCGCTCGAGGCGCCGGGCCGGTTCTCGACCACGAAGCTCTGCCCGAGCTTTTGCGCCAGCCATTGCGCGACGAGCCGCGCCGAGATGTCGGTCGTGCCGCCGGGCGCGAAGCCGACCAGGATGCGCACCGGCCGCTGCGGATAGTCGCGCGCGTATGCGGGGCGCGCGAGCGCGACCGCGGCCGCCGAGGTCGCGGCAAGCTTGAGAAAGCGGCGGCGTGCGACGCGCATATGAACCCTCGCGCGGACAAGGCGTGGTCCGATGATGCACAAGGCCGGCGCGGGCGCAACGGTCGCGCCGGCATCACGATTTTCGCAGCAATCGGTAAGAAACTGTCATTGGTCCCCTCGCGCCGCTTCGGCTAGCGATTGCTCCCGGGGAAGGCCGGGGGAGCGGATGCGCGTTCGCGACATGGCGCTGGCGGTGCTGGTCTCGGTGATCTGGGGCTTCTCCTACGTCACCTACCGCTTCGGCCTCGAGAGCTTTTCCGCCGCGCAGCTCTCGGCGCTGCGGTTTCTCATTGCTTGCCTCGCGATCCTGTTCGTGCCGCGTCCAAAAGTGTCGTGGGCCGTGATGCTGGTGATCGGGCTCGTGATGTTCGCGGGCCAGTTCCTGCTGCTGATGCTGGCCTACACGCTGGACATGCCGGCCGGGCTCGGTTCGGTGACGCAGCAGACCCAAGCCGTTTTCACGATCCTGCTGGCGGCGATTTTTCTGCGCGAATTCCCGACGCTGCGGCAAGGCATCGGCATGACGGTCGCGTTCGGCGGGCTCCTGCTGATCGGTTTCACGATCGGCGCCGACCTCAAGCCCGCCGCGCTTGCGCTCGCGCTCGCGGCGGCGACGAGCTGGGCGATCGGCAACATCGTGGTGAAGCGCACGCGCGATGTCTCGGCGTTTGCGCTGATGGCCTGGTGCAGCCCGATCGCGCTCGTGCCTTTGCTCGCGTACTCCTGCGCGTTCGACCCGCAGCCCTCGCTCGTGCATGCGATCGCGCATGCGTCGTGGCTCAGCCTCGCCGTCGCGCTCTATCTCGGCGTGCCGTCGACGCTCGTCGGCTACGGCCTGTGGGGTCACCTGCTGCAGCGCTATCCGGCCTCCGTCGTCTCGCCGTTCGCGCTGCTCTCGCCGGCGACCGGGATTTTGGCGTCGGCGCTGCTCCTCGGCGAGCAGTTCGCGCCGCTGCGGCTCGCCGGCATGGCGCTGATTTTGGTTGGGTTGGCCGTGATCGTGATGCCGGTGGCGTTCGTAGCCCGGATGAAGGCGCGCAGCGCCGAAATCCGGGACCGCTGACCCCGCATGTCGCTTCGCTCATACGGGCTACGCGCTACGCCCGCACGCCCATCCGCTTGAGGCGCGGCAGCACCTCGTCGCAGAAATAGGGCAGCTCGTCGGCGTAGTTGACGAACGAGATGCCGATGCCGCGCATGCCGGCCTGGCTCATCTCGACGAGGATGCGCGCGACCTCGTCGGGATCGCCGACCACCGGGAAGCCGCCCATGCCTTGCGCATAGCCGTTGCGCGCGCGCTGGAATTCCTCCGGCGAATGGTTTTGCGGCGTGATGTTCTTCTTGCCGAGGATGAGGTCGACCGCCGACCAGTCCGCATTCTCGACCACGCTGTGGTGATAATAGGCCTCGGCATCCTTCGTCGTCGGCCGGCAGGTGACGACGCCGACCGTGTAGACGTCGATCTCGCGGCCGATCTTCTCGGCCTCGGCCTTGACGGCGCGCACCTTAGCCTCGGTCTCGTCGCGCGAGCGGCGCGACGCGTTGGTGAAGAAGGCGTCGCAGTTGCGCAGCGCAAACGCGCGCCCGACGTCGGAGGCGCCCGCGTTCATCATCAGCGGGCGCGTGCCGCCGAGCGGCTTGGGCTTGGCGCGGATGCCCTTGAGGTTGAAATAGCGGCCGGCGAAATCGAAGTCCTCGCGCTCCGACCAGGCGAGCTTGACGACCTCGATCCATTCCTGCGCGTACTCGTAGCGCTCGTCATGCTCGCGCTGCTTGACGCCGAACATCTCGAACTCGCCCTCGTTCCAGCCGACCACGAGGTTGAGGCCGAAGCGGCCTTCGCCGATATGGTCGGCGGTGACGAATTCCTTGGCCGCGATGATGGGGTTGAACAGCGGCGCGTGCACGGTGCCGAACACCGTGATCTTCTTGGTCGCTGCGAGCAGACCCGACGCCCAGGTCATGGTCTCCCAGGTGGCACCCTGGTAATCGGTGTCGCCGCCATAGCCCTTCCAGCGCGCGATCGGCAGCAGGAAGTCGATGCCCGCCTCGTCCGCCATGCGGGCGAGCCGCAGGTTGTCGGGCCACGAGCCCGACCAGCGCTCGGGCACGCGCGTGACCGCGCGGCCGGACGAGCAGTTCGGCCCGAACAGGCCGATCTTGAGCACGTTGGCATTGTACATGCCCATGCGCTCGCGCATCGATGTCTGGGGCGCCAGCATGCGGTGGGTCCTTCTGTGTAGCGTGATTGTTCATAGCATCAAGAGACACGTCAATGCATGCAGACACATGGCACGGCCTCTCGCTCCCTCTCCCGCTTGCGGGAAGGGCAATCGCATTTGCGTCCCCGCCGCGCCGAGCGGCGGCTCCTGCCGCATTTGAAGGATTCAGCATCGGACGCGCGAGTGAAAGAATAGACCCGTGATTGCGCGCGCAAACGCCATGAGGCGCATCGCCCTCCATGGTCGTCAGATCAAGCGACATGGCTGTCCATTCGGCGGGTGGTGCTAGGACCTCAGTCGCTCGGTTGAATATTGCTGCTGCGCCAGTTTGAGTGGGCCGCCCCCAAATCGTTAAATGGCCCTGCCCAGCCGCGTCGCGCATAACCTCATCGATGTCTTCTTGAATTATTTGATGTTCGTTCGTACTGGCGGAACGCCCCAATTCCCCATCGCGAGCGGGTTGCGCGCCGCGTTCCACTTTACGCTTGCGCGGCGCTGCACGGGATGATAGAACAAACAGGGAACAGACAATATGTGGAGGCGAGCGGATGAGCCGGGCGCGCCGGACGTTTGCGAGCCGCGCCAACGCGCGCAAGAGCACCGGTCCGCAGACGCTCGCCGGCAAGGCGACCGCCGCGCGCAACGCGCGACGGCACGGCTTGAACCTGCCGCTGCTGCACGACCAGGCGATCGAGCCCGAGGTCGATGCGCTCGCGCGGCTGATCATCGGATCGATCGTGGGCCTCGCCGCCGAGCCGCGCATCCTCGCGCTCGCGCGCCGCATCGCCGAGGCGCAGCTCGATCTCGCGCGGATCCGGCGCGTGCGCTTGCCGGTGCGCGCGCGACTGGCGACCGAGCCGGCCGTCGCGCACGAACTCCTGCGCCTCGACCGCTACGAGCGCGACGCGCTCGCGCGGCGCAAGTTTGCGCTGCGCGCATTCGATGCCGCCCTGCCGCCGATATCCGCCGGCAAATCGCCGGAAGGCAAAATTCCAAAACGAAGCTAACTGGGATAACAGAAGTGGTTTCAATGATTTGAACGAAAGGTCCGGTCGCCGTGCCGGCTGGGGCGCCGCCCACGGCGGCGTCGCATATCCATCTTCCCCTCTCCCCTTCGGGGAGAGGGAGCGCGGGCGCCGCGCAAGCGTCATATGCAATAGCCCTGCCGCAAGCGGGGGAGGGGAAAGAAAGCGCGCCCGCCGCTGGACACGTCGTGTCGAGCGCGTCAAGAATCACGCCCTATGCCCGACCTCTTTTCACCCATTCAAATCGGCGCCTGCGAGCTGCCCAACCGCATCGTGATGGCGCCGATGACGCGCAACCGGGCGGGGCCGGGCGAGGTGCCGACCGAGCTGATGGCGACCTATTACGCGCAGCGGGCGAGCGCCGGCCTGATCGTCTCCGAGGGCACGCAAATCAGCCCGCAGGGGCAGGGCTATCCGGGAACCCCGGGGATTTTTTCGCTCGCGCAGATCGAGGGATGGCGGCACGTCACCGAGGAGGTGTTCGTGCATCACGGGCGGATTTTCTGCCAGCTCTGGCACGTCGGCCGCGTCTCGCATCCGCTGCTCCAGCCGGACGGCGCGCTGCCGGTCGCGCCGACGGCGCTCGCGCCGGCCGGGAAGCTGTGGACGCCGCAGGGCATGCAACCCTTCGTCACGCCGCGCACACTGGAGACGGCCGAGCTCGCGGCCCTCGTCGACGATTATCGCAAGGCCGCCGCCAATGCGCTCACGGCGGGCTTCGACGGCGTCGAGCTGCACGCTGCGAACGGCTACCTGATCGACCAGTTCCTGCGCGACGGCAGCAACCGGCGCATCGACCGCTACGGCGGCAGCGTCGCCAACCGGACGCGGCTGCTCATCGAGGTCACCGAGGCGCTGATCGGCGAGGCCGGATCGGCGCGCGTCGGCGTGCGGCTCTCGCCGACCAATCCGTTCAACGACATGGCGGATTCCAATCCGGCGGCCCTGTTCAGCCACGCGGTGGACGAGCTCGATCGGTTCGGGCTCGCCTACCTGCATATCGTCGAGCCCGGCGAGAGCGATCCGTTCGGGCTGGGTGCACGTCCGGACGGGAAGTTCTTCCGCGCGCGCTGGCACGGACCGCTGATGCTCAACAAGGGCTACGATCTCGCTCGGGCCAATGCGGCGATCGCCGACGGCACCGCCGATCTCATCTCGTTTGCGACGCTCTATCTCGCCAATCCCGACCTGCCCGCGCGGCTCGCGCGCGGCGGGCCGTTCAATCCGCCAGATCGGGCAACCTTTTATGGGGGAGGCGCGAAGGGCTATACGGACTATCCGGCCTTGGCGTGAGCGCTCCGGCATCGGGCGGTGCGGTGACGCTTTCGTTGACGACCATGAACCGGCGCCCCAAGTCGCGCCGGATGATGGGAAGGCGATGCGTGAGCGCGCGCCACAGCGCGAGCGGCAATTCGACGAGGCCCGGGACAGGATCGTCGGCCGCGAAGGCGGCGAACACCAAAGGTCGCCGGAGAGCGCGCGCATAGGCAGCCGGCGTCAGCCGTCCGGTCAGCATCGCGTGGCCGGCCGCGATCAGGTCGCGCGCGCCGTGCATCCAGGCGGCATCGCGGGTCACGCCGGGCGGCTCGATCTTCTCGCCAAGCGCGAGGCGCCATAGCACGTGTGGGAAGTCGACGTTTGCGGCCGCGCCGAGCGCTGCCCAGGTCCAGATGCGGGCGTTAACGTCGAGGACCTTGTAGCGGCCGTCGCGCGTATCGTATTTGAACTCGACCTCCGCGATACCGGTGTAGTCGAGCGAGGCGAGAAAGCGCCGCCCGGCTTGCGTCACCTCGGGACACGCGACGGTCTCGACGAAGGTGCTCGTATAGCCGAACTCGACCGGATATTGCCGCAGCCTGCGCGCCGTCAGCTCGGCCACCGGGATGCCGCGATCGCATACCGCCGCGTAGGAGAATTGCGCTTCGCCGCCGCCCGGGACCAGCTCCTGCAAGACGACGCCGTCGGCGCCGACGAGAGTCGCCGCCTCGTCGTAGCGGGCGACGAGGCTCGCGCGGTCGTCGACGCGCCAGGCTTTTGCGAGCGTGAAGGCATTCTCGGTCGTGCGCTCGGTCGGCTTGAGCACGAGGGGAAAGCGGCACGGCATGTCGTCGAGATCGCGCCGGTCGCGCGGCGCATAGCCGAGCGGCGCCGCGAGCCCGATCGCCTCGGCGTGCGCGTACGTCAGCCGCTTGTCGAACATCGGCTGCACGATGTCCCAAGTGGGCGTGGTCAGGCGGAAGAGCGCGGCGAGCCGGTCATGGTTCTGCGCGATGAAGCGCACCTCGGCGTCACCGCCGGCGAAGATGACGGCGCCGGCGAGACGCTCTCGCTCGGCGAGGGCGAGCAGGTAGGCGAGCGCGTCCGCTTGTCCGGGCCCGTTCCAGAAGAATTCGCGGCGGACGTGGCGTGAGAAGCCGGCGACCCGGTGATCGGTGAGGAGCGCGACATCGATGCCGCGCCGCCCGAGACTGCGTGCGATCACGAGGCTGCCATGCGCGCCGCCGAGGATGAGCGCGCCTGGCGCCGCAGCTTGCTCATGCGCGCCCTCTCCCCCGTTTACGTCGTTTACGGGAGAGAGTGGGCGAGGGGGCGCCGCTTGCGGACGCATTGGAGGACTTGCCCCCTCCGGGCGCGCTTTGCGCGCGTCCCTCCCCCGCAAGCGGGGGAGGGGAAAGAGACGTCGTGGGGAGGGACCTCGATCCATCGCGCCCGTTCAGCTCATGTTCGACGCCGTCTCGGTCGGGCGCGCCAGCGCTTCCTCGGCGCAGGACCAGGCGTAGGCGCTCTTCGACCGGTTGGCGCAGACGAAGCTCGTCACATTGCGCGCCGCGTAGCCCGCGCCCCAGACGAAGCGCAGCAGCGGGCCATAGCTCTTGACCGCGCTCGATCCGATGAAATGCAGCCCCGGCACGCTCGATTCGTAGCCGGCGCCGAGCACCGGCGAGCCGTGGTCGGTCACGAGCGCAGACAGCAGAGCGGGCGCCAGGATGCCGAAACGGGCGACATCGATCCGGTAGCCGGTCGCGAGCAGCACATGGTCGAACACGCAGGAGCCGTTGTCGAGGTCGAGCATGATGCGCTCGCCGTGCGGCTGCACCGCCCGGATGGTGCGGCCCGCATCGATCGCAACGCCCGCAAGCCGCGGGCGCACCCAGCCGGCGGCGCCGGCGCGCAGGCTCTTGCGGTTGAGCCAGGCGCGAAAAGCCCGCGGCGCGCGGTGCACGAGGTCGGGTTGCTCGTTCGCCCAGTTGAGCGGGAAGGGACCGACGCCGGACCTGGTGGCGAGCAGCTTGTGCGCCCGCCAATAGAGGTCGCGCCGGTGGGCGTTGCCCGACGTCTCGGCGCCGAGCCAGTGGACCTCGCCGCGGCAGATGATTTCCACCTCGGCGCCGGCCTCATTGAGGATCGCGGCGGACTCGGTCGCGCTCTGTCCGCGCCCGATGACGGCGACGCGCTGTTTGGCGAATTTTCCGAGAACCGCGTGGTCGGCGGCGTGGCTGACGAGTTCGGCCGGCAGGCCATCGAAGGCGGCCGGGCGAAACTCCTGGTTGGCGAGGCCCATGGCGATGACGACGCGGCGCGCGCGCGTCGTCGCGCCGTCGTCGAGGGTGAGCCAGAACTCGGGCCCCGCCGGCTCGATGCGCGCGACCTGGCGGGTGTCGAGATCGGGCAGGGCGGTCTTCTGGAACCAGTCGCCGTAGCGGACGAAATCCTCGCGCGGCAGCGGGTCGGGCCGGCCGAGATTCTGCACCGCCGCAAAGGCGTCGAGCGTGAGCAGGTTGTCGGGATCGACGATGTGGGTCGCGGCCCAGGGCGAGCGCAGCTTCATGCCCTTGGGCATGTGCTCGCGCCAGAACGACATCGGGCGACCGAAAACGCGCGTCTCGACGCCGGCGGATTTGAGGTGAGCGCCGAGCGAAAGCCCGTAAGGCCCGGCGCCGACGATCGCAACCTCGCAGTCATCGCGAAAAATGGTGTTCACGGCCCTCACCCCATGCAAAAGCGGACGAACGCAATGGCGAGCCGGCGACATCCGTCCCGCATGCGAAATGCCCTAACCTCAGGTGGAGGTTTTTACGTAAAACCGGCGAGGCCGCGTGCGGCGCACGCTAATCAAGGCTAACGCTTCGCAAACGCGGTGCGTAAAACTGCCACTTTCGTTAGACCCACCCTCATCCTGAGGAGCCTCGCGTGTCTTCACGCGAGGCGTCTCGAAGGACGAGGGTGGCCGACGCGATGCCACGCGTGGGGGAGGCAAGCGGCCCATCCTTCGAGACGCACTTCGTCGCTGCGCGACGAAGTGCTCCTCAGGATGAGGTGATCGTGAGGCAGCACCCGGTCTATGACTGCGCGCCCTCGTTCAGATCGGCGCGATGCTCTCCTCGGGCAGCGCCAGGGCGGGGCCGGCGTCGCGGTGCTGGCGAAACACCAGCGTGCCGACGAGCACGAGGTTGATCAGGTTGAACGCGATGCCGGTCGCGAACGCCGGCGCGTAGAAGCCGAAGTGGTCGTAGAGCGCGCCCGCGATCCAGCCGCCCGCCGCCATGCCGCCGCCGGAGAAGAACAGCAGCATCGGCACCCGCCATGACGACTCGCGCGCCGGGAAGAATTCGCGGATCGCCAGCACATAGGCCGGGATGATGCCGGAGAAGCCGAGGCCGTAGACGGCCGCGACCGTGAACAGGCCGACCTCGTCCTGGGTGAGCAGGAACGCGACCATCGATCCGGCCTGCACCAGCGAGCCGAGCAGCACCGTGAGCAGGCCACCGATGCGGTCGGAGACGAGGCCCCAGAATTGCCGTGTCACAAAGGCGGTGCCGAGCACGACCGTGAGCATGGCGGCGCCTTGCGTCGCCGGGATGCCGAGATCGCTGCAGAACGCGACCAGGTGGCTCTGCGGCATCGCCATCGGCACGCAGCACAGGAACGCCGCGGCCGCGATCATGCCGAACATCAGGTTGGGGCGCAGCCCGAGCACCGAGGCCTTGTGCACCGTGCGCGTGCCGGGCACCGCCGCGAACGATTCCGGCGGCGCATGGAAGAAGATCGCGGCGAGCGGCACGATCACGGCGATTTCCAGCACCGCATAGGCGAGCATCGTGTCGCGCCAGCCGTAGGCCGCAATCGTCCGTTCGAAGATCATCGGCCACACGGCGCCCGCGATGTAGGAGCCGCTGGAGATGAACGCGAGCGCCGAACCGCGCCGGCGGTCGAACCAGCGGCTCACATAGATGTAGAGCGGCGCGTTGAGCCCGGCATTGCCAAGCAGCCCCATGAACAGCCCGTGCCCGACCCACAGTGGAGCGCCGGCGCCGAACGTCGACACCCACAACCCGAGCGCGATCATGATGGCGCCGAAGATCGCGGTCCAGCGGATGCCGAAGCGAACCGCGAGTGGCCCCATCGCGATGCCGCCGAATCCGGAGCCGAGCCAGGCGAGCGCGCCGGCAAGCGCCGGCACCGAGCGCTGGTTGCCGGCGTCCGCCGCAATCGCCTTGAGGCCCACCGCGACGATCCAGAATCCGCCGAACGAGAAGGCGAGACAGATCAGCGCGACCGTCGCGACGGTCCACGAATGGCGTGTCTCGATAGTCGGCTGCGCCGCGCGCGTCGCGGTGGTCGGGTTCATGCGGGGCTCGGGGTTCTGCCTGCCATGCCCGGCTATGGCATGCAGGACGGCCGAGAGGTCGTGTATTCGGTCGCGACACGGATTATAACTCCGCTCGCGATTTGTCACGGGTTCGGTCCGCCGGCCCGGCGCAATCGCAACCCCACCATGCGCAGCCGCATGAGGAGCCACCATGGATGACCTGACGCGCAGCGCCGCGCCCGCGCAAAAAACGCGGCCGCGGCTCGATTTCCAGGAGCATCTCGCCGATCTGGAAGCGCGCGGGCTGCTCACCCGCATTGACCATCCGGTCAACAAGGACACGGAACTGCATCCGCTGGTGCGCCTGCAGTTTATCGGCGGCATCCCGGAGGCGGAGCGGCGCGCCTTCCTGTTCACCAACGTGGTCGACGGCGCCGGCAAGCGCTACGACATTCCGGTGGTGGTGGGCGCGCTCGCGGCCTCGGCCGAGATCTATGCGCTCGGCATGGGCTGCGGCGTCGCCGACATCGGCCAAGCATGGCTCGACGCGATTGCCCATCCGGTTGCGCCAGTGCGCGCCGCCACGGCGCGCTGCCAGGAGGTGGTGATCACCGGCGAGGCGCTGCGCGGCCCGGACGGCGGCCTCAAGCGGCTGCCGGTGCCGGTGTCGACGCCGGGCTTCGACTCGGCGCCTTATCTCACGGCGACGCTCTGCGTGACCAGGGATCCCGAGAGCGGCATCCAGAACATGGGCACGTACCGCGCGGCGCTCAAGGCGACCGATCGCCTCGCCGTGCGCATGGTGGCGCACCAGGGCGGGGCGGGCGGCTACCTGCACTGGCTCAAATACAACGCGCGCAAGGAAAAGATGCCGATCGCCATCGTGGTCGGCGCCGCGCCGGTGGTGATGTTCACCGGACCGCAGAAGCTCGCGGTCGATCTCGACGAGATGGGCGTTGCCGGCGCGCTCGCGGGCGAGCCGATCCGCATGACCAAGTGCAAGACCGTCGACCTCGATGTGCCGGCGGACGCCGAGATCGTGATCGAGGGCCTGATCGACTCGCAAATGCTCGAGCCCGAGGCGCCGTTCGGCGAAAGCAACGGCTACGTCGCGCTCGAAGCCTTCAACATGCCGATGCAGGTGACGGCGATCACCCACAAGCAGTCGCCGGTGTTCTGCTCGATCATCAGCCAGGTGACGCCGAGCGAGTCGAGCCTCGTCAAGAAGGTCGCGTACGAGCCGCTGTGGCTTGCGCATCTGCGCGATCATCTCGCGGTGCGCGGCGTGACCAAGGTGGTCATGCACGAGCCGCTGACCAACCTGCGGCCGGTGATCTTCGTGCAATACGCGCCAGGCACGCCGCGCACCGAAGTGTGGCGCGGCCTCAACGGGGCCTCCACCTTGATGGCGAACTGCGGCAAGGTGTGCATCGCGGTGAGCCAGGACATCGACCCGGCCAATACCGACGCGATCTTCTGGTCGATCGCCTATCGCTGCAACCCGATCGAGGACGTGCATGTCGCGCCCTACCGCAGCGGCGTGCAGGGCGCGCAATACCGCGAGCGCGGCGGCGACTCGACGCTGCTGATCGATGCCACCGCGAAAGGCCCGATGCCGCCGCTCGCGCTGCCGAAGCAGGAGTTCATGCAGCGCGCCGAGGCGCTGTGGGCCGAGCTCAAGCTGCCGCCGGTCACGCTGAAAGCGCCATGGCACGGCTACACGCTCGGCGACTGGATCGAGCGCTGGGACGTCTGGGCGGCGCGCGCCGTGCGCGGCGAATGGGAGGAAACCGGCAAGGAGACCCTGGCGCGCCAGCGCGGCGGGCTCAAGCCGGAGACGTCGGTGCGGAAGGTGGAAAAGTGATGAGCGCCGAATTCGCCGCTTGCGCCGGCGGGCCCTCTCCCCCGCTTGCGGGGGAGAGTG
>Ga0209006_10005186_pt1 | contig 11826 bp, 11 predicted proteins | sample JacPin_JW_Ref_O2_FD_188567 | JGI IMG/M metagenome (GOLD analysis project Ga0209006, IMG submission 188567) | Forest soil microbial communities from Algoma, Ontario, Canada - Jack Pine, Ontario site 1_JW_Ref_O2 (SPAdes) (version 2) | ecosystem: Environmental > Terrestrial > Soil > Boreal... | reverse complement strand
CTTGACCCGGCCATCCACGTCTTTTCCGCTGCGACACCGTTAAGACGTGGATGCCCGGGTCAAGCCCGGGCATGACGAAAGAGAGAAGGCCCAAACACCATGTCCGTCCGTATCGTCGACGTCCGCGAGGTGACAAAACCGATCTCGTCACCGATCCGCAACGCCTATATCGATTTCACCAGGATGACGACAAGCCTGGTGGCCGTCGTCACCGACGTGGTCCGCGACGGCAGGCCGGTGGTCGGGTACGGCTTCAATTCCAACGGCCGCTACGGGCAGGGCGGATTGATCCGCGAGCGGTTTGCGCCGCGTCTCAGGGAGGCCGATCCGCGGACGCTGCTCGATGAAGCGAGCGGCAATCTCGATCCCGACAAGGTCTGGGCGACGCTCATGTCGAACGAGAAGCCGGGCGGCCATGGCGAGCGCTCGGTCGCGGTCGGCACCATCGACATGGCGGTGTGGGACGCGGTGGCGAAGATCGCACGCCAGCCGCTGTTCCGGCTGCTCGCCGAGCGCCACGGGCGGCAGGCCGATCCGCGCGTGTTCGTCTACGCCGCCGGCGGCTATTATTATCCGGGCAAGGATCTCGCGATGCTGCGCGGCGAGATGCGCGGCTATCTCGACCGCGGCTACAATGTCGTCAAGATGAAGATCGGCGGCGCGCCCATCGAAGAAGACCGCATGCGGATCGAGGCCGTACTCGCTGAGATCGGGACTGACGCGCAACTCGCGGTCGACGCCAACGGCCGCTTCGACCTGGAAACGGCCATCGCCTACGCCAAAATGCTGCGCGACTATCCGCTGTTCTGGTACGAGGAGGCCGGCGACCCCCTGGATTTCCAGCTGCAGGCAGCGCTAGCGGAATTCTATCCGGGGCCGATGGCGACCGGTGAGAATCTGTTCAGCCACCAGGACGCCCGCAACCTTCTGCGCTATGGCGGGATGCGGCCCGACCGCGACTGGCTGCAGTTCGATTGCGCGCTGTCCTACGGTCTGTGCGAATATCAGCGCACGCTCGAGGTGCTCAAAATCCAGGGTTGGTCGCCGAGCCGCTGCATTCCCCATGGCGGCCATCAGATGTCGCTGAATATCGCGGCGGGCTTGGGCCTCGGCGGCAATGAGAGCTATCCCGATTTGTTCCAGCCCTATGGCGGTTTCCCCGACGGCGTGCGGGTCGAGAATGGCCACATCACCATGCCGGAGCTGCCGGGCATCGGCTTTGAGGGGAAATCCGATCTCTATGCGGAGATGAAGGCGCTGGCGGGGTGAGGCCGCCCTCCGGCTGCTCCCACGTCATTGCGAGGAGCGCTTGCGACGAAGCAATCCATTCTTCCTTTGCCGCCCTATGGATTGCTTCGCGGAGCCTGTCATCGGGCGCGCGTTCGCGCGACCCGTGGCTCGCAATGACGGCTGAAGGTTATGGCAGCCGCATATCCAGCAACCGCCGGCCCTCATTTTTTAGCAACCGCTTCACCGCACTTGAAGCCGCGACCTCGCCCTGGTTGGCATAGGCTTCGTGGTTCTTCTCGATATCCTCGAGCCGGTAGAGATAGTTGACCATGATGCCCGCGGATTCGCGCAGACCCTTCGGCGAGAGATCGCCGAGCCAGTCGATCCGCTCCAGCCGCGCGCCGTTGCCGAGATGGAATCGCGCCACCGAATCGATCAGCCGGCCCTTCGGCGTGCGCGCCTTCAGGAAGTAATAGGCCGCGAGCGGCTCCAGCACCGCACGCAGTTGCGCGGCCAGTTCCGCATCCTCGGACCAGCCGGGTTTTTCGAGATTTTCCAGCAGCGTCCTGTCCTCGTCGGAAACCGGAACATCGTCCGCCTGCTTCAGCCATGGCACAAAACCCGGTACCGGTGACAGCGTGACGAAATTCTCCAGCTTCGGCAGTTCGCGCCGCAGTTCCTCGGCCACCTGCTTGATCAGGAAGCTGCCGAAGGAAATTCCGCCGAGGCCGCGCTGGGTGTTGGAGATCGAATAGAACACCGCGGTGCGGGCGCGCTCGATCGGCACCGGCTGCCGGTCCGCGGCAAGCAGCGGCGCGATCGCCGCCGGAATCTGCTCCGTCAGCGCCACCTCGACGAAGATCAGGGGCTCGTCGACCAGCGCGGGATGAAAGAACGCGTAGCAGCGCCGGTCGATCGGATCGATGCGGCGGCGCAGGTCGTTCCAGTCGCGGATTTCATGTACCGCCTCGTAGCGAATGATCTGTTCCAGAATGTTCGCTGGCGTCGACCAGTCAATTCTGCGCAGCACGAGAAACCCCCTGTTGAACCATGAAGACAGCAAGTGCGCGACGTCGCGGTCGAGCGCGGCAAGGTCCTTGTGGCCGTTGGCGGCCGAAAGCAGATCGGCGCGCATCGCCACCAGTTCGCTGGTGCCGCCCGGCGCGAGGTTCAGCCGGCGGATCAGTTCCTGGCGCCGCGGTTCGGAAGCAAAATGCAGGTCGTTGGCGTCCTCGTCGCTCGGCTGCGCGCGCCAGCTCTCGATCGCGGCGGCGAGCCTTTCCCGGTCCGGGCCGAAGTCGCGGGTCAGGGCTTCGAAAAAGGCAAGCCGCTCGGCCCGGTCGAGATGGCGATAGCGATCGAGCACCTCGCGCGCCATCGCGGTGCCGGAGGCCTCGCCGCGGCCCGACAGCAGCGCCTCGCACAATGCGATCAGTTCGGCCCCATCCGGCTTTGCGTCGGATGACCCGACACGGCGCAGCAGCGTCCGGCCGCGCTCGGTAACCGAGGCGAGAAGGTCCGAGAAAAAGGCGTTGCTGCTCATATGGGGCTAAGTCGAATCCGGATCCGGGTAGAAGCTTACATGGGATTTAGGGCAGAGCGGATCACAATCAAGCGGGCATCCAGCGCAAAAAGCGGTCATTTCGCTTCCGCAAATTCCGTGGGCGTCTTGCCGGTGACCTGCCGGAAGGCGTGCGAGAATGCGGGAACGCTGGCGTAGCCGAGATCGGAGGCGATCTGCTTGACCGAGACATCGGCTTGCATCGCCAGCCGTTCGATCGCCGCCGCAATCCGGGCGCGCTGGCGCCAGCTCTTGAAGCTCAATTGCGTCTCCGTGGAAAATAGCCGCGACAGTGTCCGCGCCGAGGTCCCGACCGCGCGCGCCAGCGTCTCGATTTCATGCGAAGCGGTGGGATCGCCGAGCACGATGTCGGCGGCGCGGCGGCCGCGCGGGTCGTGCGGCAGCGGAATGAAGGTCGTGGAATCCTCGGCGTGGTGCAGTTCGAGCACCGCGAGCTTCACCAGAAGCGCGATGCGGTCGGGATCGTTGCGGCCGTCGAACAGCGCGAGGATGGTTTGGTGCAGCAGTTGCGACACCTTGACGACGAATTCGGCGTTGAGGCTCTCGCTGCGCTCGCGCTTGAGCCAGGCCAGATCGAAATACAGCGTTCGCATCTCGATGTCGGCGAGCACGTCGATGGAATGTTCGAGCGTTGCGGGGACCCAGACCGCGCGGTCCGGCGGCACCAGCCAGCGGCCCTTGGGTGTGGTGACCTGCATCGTGCCTTTGGCCGCGTAGACCAATTGCGCCTCGCGATGCATATGGGTGTCGAGGCGCGTGCCCTTGCGGTAATTGCGCGCGACCAGATGGATGCCGTCAGCGGTCGCCCGATGCACCCCCCCGATAATGCCGGCAATTGGCGTTTCAGCGATACTCATTGGCCACATCCCGTCAGGACAAGACCATATAAACAGTTCCCGGAGAAGTCAGGATTCGAGCCAGGAATTGAAAATGAATAGTCCCGCCCGGGTGATCGGCTTCGTCAACGCCGCCCATTTTATCGACCATTATTCGATGCTGATCTTCGCCGCCGCCGTGATCGTGATGGGGCCGGCGCTCGGCATGGCCTATTCCGAACTGTTGCCCTACGCCACCCCGGGCTTCGTCGCCTTCGGCGCAGGCTCGCTGTTGACCGGCTGGCTGGGGGATCGCTGGAGCCGGCGCCATATGATGGTGATCTTCTTTGTCGGCATCGGCGCCTCGATGATCGCGGTCGGCCTGGTGCAGACACGGATCGAGCTCGGCGCGGCGCTGCTGTCGATCGGCCTGTTCGCGTCGATCTATCATCCCGTCGGCACCGCGATGATCGTGTCCTATGCCGACCGGCTCGGCCGCGAGATGGGGCTGAACGGCGTCTGGGGCAATCTCGGCGTCGCCTCCTCGGCGCTGGTCACCGGCGTCGTCGGCCAGTATCTCGGCTGGCGCTTTGCCTTCATCATTCCCGGCATCGTCACCATCCTGGTCGGTCTCGCCTTCGCCTGGACCGTGGTGCATGAGGACCGCAGCGGCTCGCGGCAGGCGGCGGCGCAGGCGCGGGTCGCCAAAGAGGACATGTGGCGGGTGATCGTGGCGCTCTTGATCGTGGTGGTCGCGATCTCCACCACCTTCAACGCGGTGACGGTGGCATTGCCAAAACTGTTCGCCGAGCGCCTGAGCGACCTCACCAAAAGCCCGGCGCTGTTGGGGGTGATCGCGGCCTGCGTCTATGTGTTCGGCGCCATGACGCAATACACCATCGGCAAGCTCCTGGACCGGCATTCGCTGAAGGCGGTCTCGCTGCCGCTGTCGTTCGTGCTGGCGCCGTTTTTGTATTTCGCCGCCACGCTGTCGAACCTGCCGCTGATCATCGTTTCAATCGGCATCGTGATGGGTGCGTTCGGCCAGGTCACGGTCAACGACGCCATGGTCGGCAAATACACCAGCGAGGAATGGCGCTCGCGCGCCTATGCCGTGCGCTATTTCGTCGGCTTTACGGCCGCCGGCGTCTCCGTCGGCCTCGTCGCATGGCTCTACCAGCAGGGCGGCTTCGTCACCATGCTGCATGCCTTCGCCGGGCTGTGTCTGCTGGTGATCGCGGCCGCGCTGATCCTGCCGACCGAGATCAAGGTACCGGCAGTGGACGCGAATTGAACGCGAGACCGCAAATCCGGGTTTTCAGGCTCCCCCAAATCGACCACAATGGCTGGCGAAGGCCCGACCATAACGGGCCGATTGGGAGTGATCCAAAATGTTCAGCCAATCTTTGCCGCACGTCGCCGGCCTCGCGCTCGCCGTCTCGATCATGATGGCCGGTTCCGCCAGCGCCGATCCGCTGAAGGACCAGATCGCGCCGACCGGCAAGTTGCGGGTGGCGATCGCGATCAGCGCGGCCGGCGGCGCGTTCTGGTGCACCAAAAACGAGACGGGCGGCTATGCCGGGGTGCCGGTCGATCTCGGCAAGGAGATGGCGGCGCAGTTGGGCGTGCCGGTCGAGTATGTCGCCTACCCGAACTCCGGAAAGATCACGGACGCCGCCTCGACGAAAGCCTGGGACGTCAGCTTCCTGCCGCAGGATGCGGAGCGCGAGACCAAGATGTCGTTCGGCCCGGTCTACGAGGTGGCGGACGCGACCTATATCGTCAAGGCGGGCTCGACCGCGACGAATTTCCAGACCCTCGATCAGCCCGGCATGAACGTCGCGGCGGTCAACGGCACCACCACCATGCGCGGCGCGCAAGCGCATCTGAAGAACGCTGGGGTCAAGGGCTATCAGACCTATGACGAGATTTTCGGCCTGCTCAAGAACGGCGAGATCGATGCCTTCGCGCTCTCCCGCGACCAGCTCAACAAGATGGCGGCGAAGATTCCTGGCACGCATGTGCTGGACGAGACCTTCAAGAAGACCGTGACCGCGGTGGCGGTGCCGCTCAATCATCCCCTGGCGCTGGCGTTCGCAACCAAATTCATGACCGACGCCACGACCAATGGCGCGCTGCGCAAGGCCTATGACAATAACGGGCTGAAGGATAACCCGATCCGGGTGAAATAGCGTGGATGTTCGTCGTTGGCGGGTGCGACGGCGCTTTGAGCTCTTCGGCTGACGATGAAGTATAACTGCCGGACGTGTAACCGGTTCGATAGCAGTAGCCGGCGCTCGGACGCCAGGAAGGAGATGTGATGGAGAGCAAGCAGCCGGCCATGATGGCAAAGCTTCTCGCACAGCAGGCGCGGTTCTACCTCGATCAGCTGAAAGCGACCTATGCCGGATACGACACCGACTTGGTAGCGTACATCTCCAGCCTTCGAGGTCGTGAAGTATTGGATTACGAACTCGATGCGGCCATCGCGAAAGCACAGGCCATCGTTCCGGTATTGGATGCGTATGAGAGGAGAGGAAAATCCGATTCCGAGAATGGTCATCCGGCTCTGCTCCAGCAGGTTGCAGCCTATCGCGCGCAATTGAAGGAGACGGTCAGCACCCTTGAGTCCAAGAGGGGCGTTGCACCGATGCCGCCCCCGACCGATGCGTCAAGTTCTTCGGGCGGAAGTGTCATTCCCCAGGCGCCGACTGCGAGGGAAGTAGGAATAGCGATGGCTGAGCTGAAAGATATGGTTTCGAAGGGTGTCCCCTACCCACTCGCCTATGCCACGTTACTTCCGAAATATCCCTGGCTCGTGCGGCACTGAGCGGAAACTGCCTCTCTGTCGGCTGGGAATGCAAGTCCGGCTACACCGGATTGGTGCTGGCGCCGCCACGGGCGACAGATGGCACTGTCAACGCAGTCCTTCCAATTGGAGGCGGTCGATCGCGTTTGCTATGGGAAAAACACCAACGCCTGTCCGTACAGGGAGGGAAAACGCACCGGAGCTCCGAGAAATGCGCCTGTCGCGAAATCGAAGGCGACAACCTCGTCCTGCGCAACGCAATAGAGATTGCCGTCAGGACCAAAGCGAAGACCTCGCGGCTTGCGGAATTCGGCCGAGCCGTCCGAACAGAAGACGCGGACAAGCTGTCCGCCGACGGCGTCGTATTCGCGAACGGACGTAACGGCGTCGGCTGCGCCGAAGGGGTGCTCGCTCGACACCACGATGTTGCCGTTGGGCGCAACAGCCAGATCGAGCGGGCTGAGTTCCGGATCGTTCGAGAGCCGGGACGGCTTGCCGCGCTCGCCGGGGGCGAACGCGACGATGGTGTTGTCACCCGCGCCATTGGGGCCGATTCCGGAGGCGAGGAAGAGCCTCCCCTCACGATCGAACGCAAAGCCCCGCGGAAACGGCACGATTCCCGGCGAGAGGACAAGCTCGCCCGGAGCATCAAGCGCGGCGGCAAACGCCATGATCGTCCGACTGCTTCGTAACCCGACGTAATAGCGGCCGTCCGGTCCGAAAATTCCGCCCCCCGGGTTCAGCCCTTCGATCGTGCCGGTGTCGCGAACGACCTTCCCGTGCTGGTCCAGGGCCAACACCCGGTCCGCACCGCTGTTAAGAAACAACAGTCCCTCTTCTGGATCGACCGCAAGCCCGCGGGGATCGACGATGCGGCTGTCGTTGCTGAAAGTGCCAAGCAGGCCGCCGGAGGGACCGAAGGCCTCAAGCGCGCCGTACCCGTTGCCGTTGGCACCAGATGCACTGGTAACGAGGACGGGCATTCACTCCACCGCTGGCTCCGGACGAGCCGTGGGGCAAACTGAAACATTGACGGTTGGTTCCGGCCGCGAGTTGGAATAGGCTGCGCGGACGGGGACATCGCAGCCTCCCCGTCAAATGGGTCACCCATTCAAGCGCTGCTCGCCCTTGGTTGGAGCGAGCGCATGGATGTGGTTTCCCTCGATCTCGTCATCTTTCTGTTAGCGACCTTTGCCGGCGCGCTTGTCGCCGGCCTCTCGGGCTTTGCGTTCGGGCTGGTCGCAGCCTCGATCTGGCTCTACATCCTCACGCCGTTGCAGACCGCGACCCTGATCGTTGCGTTCGGCCTGATCGTGCAGGGCTATGCCGTCTGGAAGCTGAGGCACGCGCTGGACTGGGGCAAGCTCTGGCCGTTCCTCGCCGGTGCCGTCGCCGGTGTGCCGGCCGGCATTTCCATTCTCGGCTGGGCCAGCCCCGCGCACGTGAAGGCCGGCATCGGCGTGCTTCTCGTGCTCTACAGCCTCTACGCGCTGCTTCGCCCGAAAATGCCCCAGGTCGCCGCAGGCGGCGCAGCCGCCGACACCAGCGTGGGATTCCTGAACGGGGTGCTCGGCGGGATAACGGGACTCGCGGGCATCCTGGTGACGATCTGGTGCGGGCTGCGCGGTTGGCCGAAGGACCGGCAGCGCACCATCTTTCAGCCGGTCGCGGTGGCGACCTTCGCGATGAGCGCCGCCTGGCTTGGCATCAAGGGGGTGGTGGCGGCGGACACCATCCGGATGTTCCTGTTCGGACTGCCCGTGCTGCTGGCCGGCACCTGGCTCGGCATGAAGCTTTACGGACGGCTCGACGAGGCCACGTTCCGAAAGGTGGTGCTGATCCTCCTGCTGGTGTCGGGCGCGGTGCTGATTGTTTGACGGTGACGGTTGAAAGTTGCGGTTCCGGCACGATGCGGCTCGCCGATTTGTGAGGTTCCAAACTTGCTTCGGCACATTTGCGCTGTTGCGTGTGCACCGCACTCGATCTAGAAGCGTGTTACGGGGACATGCAGACTCCCCATCAGACGGTCTCCGTCCAAGCTCTGCGCAACGCTCGACTCGTCGAGGAGATTGCGCATGGACGACCGAAACAACCCCCTATCGCCAGACAAACTCCGTGCAGGGATCGACGCTGACGCAGCGCCGATCGCCGTGGGCGTTCGACGTCCCGCCAATCCGCACGACAAATCGGCCGCTCCGATCGGGAATCGAATCGAGCCGCCGTCTGCCGGAGATTCGTCAATCGTCTTTTGCGGCAGCGAACGGGAGGTCAGGGAAGGCTTTGCCGTTGCGCTGCGCGCAATGGGAATCGAGCTCGCGCAGGGCGTTGCGACACCCGTCATCAGCCAGATCAAGATCGTACCCTTGCCATAAGCCCAAACTGAACAAGCCATCTGCCGCGCTCACCATTCGGGGGCTGTCAACAAAAAGGAGATTCCCGATGACCATCACGACCGAACGCCGAACCTTCATTCAGGGAGCGGGACTTCTTGCCGCCACGGCGTCAACAGCGCTGGCGGCAAGTCCCGCATTCGCTCAAAGCAATCAGCCAAGCGGAGCTAAAACGATGCCCTATCAACCAAAACCCCTGTCACTCGATCCCAAATCGATCAAGGGCATCTCGGAAAAGGTGCTCGTGAGCCATTATGAGAATAACTACGTCGGTGCCGTAAAGCGCCTCAATGCGATTGGCGCGCAGCTGGCCGAACTCGATTTCGCCGGAGCGCCGAATTTCATGATCAATGGCTTGAAGCGCGAAGAGTTGATCGCTGCGAACTCGATGATCCTGCATGAGATATATTTCGACGGGCTCGGTGGCGGTAACGCTGCGAGCGGCCTGCTTGCGGAGGCTATCGCGCGAGATTTCGGCAGCCTCGAGCGCTGGCGCGCGGAATTTACCGCGATGGGCAAGGCAGAAGGTGGTGGTTCCGGCTGGGTCATCCTGTCCTACTCGCCGCGCGACAAACGCCTCGTCAATCAGTGGGCGGCCGACCACACCACGACACTGGCGGGGGGCCGGCCGGTGCTGGTGCTCGACATGTACGAGCACGCCTATCACATGGATTATGGTGCCGCGGCTGCGCGATATGTCGACATCTACATGGAGGCGATCCGCTGGGACAACGCGGCGAAGCTGTACGATCAGTATAGCCGCGAAAGCTAGCGGCCAAATCCGCTGCCATTGCCGCCGGTCTTGCCGATGACCGGTGGCTTCTCAGGATGCGATCATCAGGGCGGGTGGGGCAGATGACGACGACAAAGATAAAACACGATCAGTTCGGCGAGTTGGTACGCTACTTCCTGCGGCTCGGGTTTCTCGGTTTCGGCGGTCCGGTGGCGCTGGTCGGCCAGATGGAGCGCGAACTCGTCAATGAACGGAAATGGCTCACGAAGGAGCAAATGCGCGAGGCCATCGCGATCTGCCAGTCGCTGCCCGGGCCTCTCGCAATCCAGGTCGGCATCTACATCGCCTATCTCCGGTGCGGGTTTTGGGGCGCCTGGGCCGGCGGATGGGCCTTCATCCTTCCGAACTTCGTCATTGTTGCCGCACTTGGCGCGCTCTACGTCTATCTCGGCGACCTGCAACCCGTCACGGCGATCTTCTATGGCGTGAGCCCCGCGGTGATCGCGCTGATCCTGCATTCCTGCTACCGGCTGGCCAAACTCGGCATGGAGGACTGGTTGCAATGGGTGATCGCCTCGGTCTGCCTCGTAATCACCGTCATCCTGCAAGCCGAAGTGGCAATACTGTTCATCGGGGCGGGCGTTGTCGGCATTCTGTATTACGGCAACCTGTTCAGGCGCACGCCGCCCGCGCTTTCGGTGACGGCAGTGCCGGTTCTCGCACAGCTCGCGCCCTCCGCCGCGAGCCCGATCCTGGGCAAACTCTTCCTGTTCTTCCTCAAGGCCGGCTCGCTCACCTTCGGCAGCGGCCTCGTCATCGTGCCATTCCTCGAGCAGGGACTTGTTCAGCAATTCGGCTGGCTCGATCAACGCCAGTTCCTGATCGCCGTCGCCATCGGCATGATCAGCCCGGGCCCTGTGGTGATTACCGCGACCTTCGTCGGCTATCTCGTCGCGGGATTTTGGGGCTCGGTGGTCTCCACGATCGGCATTTTCCTTCCGTCCTTTCTGCTGGTGCTGATTGCCGCGCCCTTGCTCGCGCGTCATCGCGGCAATCCCAACGTTCAGGGATTCGTCAAGGGCGCCTACGCGGCGGCAATCGGAACCATCCTGGGGGCATGCATCCTGCTAGGACGCATCGCCATCGGCGATTGGCTCACCTCCCTGATAGGGCTCGTTTCGCTCGCGGTGCTGTTTCGGTGGAAGGTGAGCAATCCGCTGCTGATCGCGGCGACGGCGGTGGTGGGCCTGATCGCGTATCCACTGCTGCAACCGACCTGGGTGATGGTTCACTAGCCAAAGAGGAGAGGGGAGCGACATGACCGCAAGCAAGACCGGCAAGATTGCATTGCTCTGGCGCGGCGATCGTCAGGCGCGACGCGAGGCGACGGCACAGAACAACCGGTACAACCGGATTTTCGAGGAACTGGCAGCGCTCGGCATCGAGGCGGAGCCCGCGGTCTACGCCGACGACATGGCAGACGAAGTGCGGGCGCAGCTGCTCGGTTGCGACGGGGTGCTGGTCTGGGTCGATCCTATTTCGGATGGACAAAATCGAACAGCGCTCGATGCGCTGTTGCGCGACGTCGCATCGCGTGGCGTGTGGGTGAGCGCTCACCCCGACGTGATCCTGAAAATGGGGGTCAAGGAGGTCCTCCACCGCACCAAACATCTCGGCTGGGGCACGGACATCCATCTGTATCGTACCGCCAAAGCATTTCGCGACGAGTTTCCGCCGCGGCTTCGGACGGCAGGTCCGCGTGTGCTCAAGCAAAACCGCGGCAATGGCGGGCAGGGCGTGTGGAAGGTCGAATGGCTGTCCGATGCGACCGTCCGGGTTTTGCACGCCCGCCGCGGCAGCGTGCCGGAGACCATGCCATCAGCCGATTTCATGCAGAGTTGCGAAGCCTATTTCGCGAACGAGGGATGCATCGTCGATCAGCCGTTTCAGCCGCGGCTGCCCGACGGCATGATCCGCTGCTACATGGGCGTCGACAAGGTCGTCGGTTATGGACACCAATTCATCAAGGCACTGATTCCGCCGCCGCCGGAAGGCCCGGACTCGCCTGCGGCGCAGCCCGGCCCGCGGATCATGCATCCGGCATCGGCGCCGCAGTTTCAGGCGCTCAGGGCGAAAATGGAAACCGAGTGGACGCCGCAGATGATGCGCCTATTGGGAATCGACGCCGCCTCGCTGCCGATCATCTGGGATGCCGACTTTCTCTATGGGCCGCGCGATATTTCGGGCGAGGACACCTACGTGCTTTG
>Ga0209006_10005185_pt1 | contig 11827 bp, 5 predicted proteins | sample JacPin_JW_Ref_O2_FD_188567 | JGI IMG/M metagenome (GOLD analysis project Ga0209006, IMG submission 188567) | Forest soil microbial communities from Algoma, Ontario, Canada - Jack Pine, Ontario site 1_JW_Ref_O2 (SPAdes) (version 2) | ecosystem: Environmental > Terrestrial > Soil > Boreal... | reverse complement strand
CCCGTTCTTCTGCGTACAAACTTCGGCCACCACCTGGCGCACGCCTTTGAATTCTGCGATGACTGCTTCAATCTCTTCGAGTTCGATGCGAACGCCGTTGAGTTTTACTTGATGGTCGAGGCGTCGGAGAAATTCGAGGTTGCCGTCGGGCAAATAGCGAACCAGGTCTCCCGTCTTGTAGAGCCTGGCGCCGGCGGTGCGACTGAAAGGATCAGGAATAAAACTCTTCTCGGTTTCTGCTGGCCGGTTCAGGTAGCCGCGGGTTACGCCCGGACCGCCAACATGAAGTTCTCCGGGCACACCAACCGGGGTGGGGTTCAGATGAGGATCCAGGACGTAAACGCGAACATTTGGAATTGGCCGGCCGATGGGAACCAGTTTCCCGGGAGCAGCATCCGGTTTGCATTTATAAACCGTGCTCCAAACTGCAGCCTCCGTGGGACCGTACTCATTGAACAAATCCGCTTGCGGCAGCAGTTTATGATGCCGCTTAACAATTTCTTCGGAGCAGGACTCACCTGCAACGATCGCCAGTCGGAGAGACGCCAACTCTCCCGGCCCGGCTTGATCCAACAGCAGCGAGTACACGGACGGAACGCACAGCAACTCAGACACTTTATGCGCGGCTACGATCTGGTGAAGCTGCGTCAGGCTTGACTGTAGCGGCCCGGGCGTCAAGACGACGGTTCCGCCGCGGCTGAGCGTGCCAAATATGCCCGCCAGCGAACTATCGAAAGCAAACGACGAGAGCAGCAGAAACGTGCCGGCATCGGCACCGTAGTACAGCTTGCGAGCGTGCGTCGAATGAACCAGGTTACGGTGCGTGACCTCGACCCCTTTTGGTTTTCCGGTGGAGCCTGAGGTGTAGATCACATACGCCAGATTGTCCGGTTTAACTTCGCTGCGAACGGAATCGCTACTGTGGTGTTCCACTCGACTCCAGCTGGAATCGACGTAGAAAATATCAATGCCAGCCGCAGCTGGCATTTGTGATTGCAAATGTTTCTGTGTCAGGAAGACGCGAAGCTTGGTGTCCTGAAGAACGTACTCGATTCGCTCGGCGGGATAATTCGGGTCTAATGGAACACAGGCTCCGCCAGCCTTCAGCACCGCCAGGATGCCCACGATCATTTCCAGCGACGGCTCGAAATAAAGTCCGACGGGCGTTTCCGGGCCGACGCCGAGATCCTGGAGATAGCGCGCCAGCTGATTGCTTCTGCGGTCAAGCTCGCGATAAGTCAGCCGTTCATTTCCCGCGATGAGAGACAACTGGTTGGGAATACGTCGCGCCTGATTTGTGAATAACTCTTGCAGGCAGACATCTGGCGCAGGCTCTGCGTTGGTTTCATTCCACCGCACAACAATCTGCTCACGCTCGCGAGCGGTCAGCAGCGGAAGTTTGGAAATGCGCTGGTCAGGTCCGGCGGCAATACTCTCAAGCAAAGTAGTGAGATGCCCCGCCATCCGTGCCGCTGTTTCAGGCTCGAACAAATCGGTGCTGTACTTGAAACGGCCCACGAGACCACTGGGACGATCGTCCAGTTCAAGGCACAGATCGAACTTCGTGATTCCCGTATCGGCTTCTGCCTGGGTCAGCGCCACGGTCCACCCATGCTTCATTTCAGGCAGCGGCGGTTCCAGGGTAAGTAGAACCTGGAACAAAGGATTGACGCTCAAGCTGCGGTTCGGACGTATTTCGTTGACTACGTGAGTGAATGGCACGTCGTCATTCGACAATGCATCCAGAGCGATGTTGCGGGTTCGGCGCATCAATTCGAGGAATGTGGGCTCGCCGGACAAATCATTGCGCAGCACCACGGGATTAAGAAAGTATCCGAGCAAACCTTCCAGTTCCGAGCGCTTGCGCCCGGAGCTTACTGTTCCGATGGATATGTCGTCCTGCGAGCAGTACCGTTGGAGCAATACCGCAAACGCGGCCAACAGAGTCATGAACAGCGTGGTGCCCTCTCGCCGGCTTATGCGCTTCAGCCCATCGGCAAGCTCTTTGGATAATTCGATGGGATAAATGGCGCCACGAAAGCTCTGGACCGCCGGACGGCTGTGGTCGGAGGGCAACTGTACAGCCGAGATCCCCTTGAGATGCTCGCGCCAATATGCCAATTGCAACGACGAGTGGCCATTGCGAGAGAGCCACTGGCGCTCCCACGCGGCGAAATCGGGGTATTGAACAGGAAGGTCTGGCAGCGGAGATTCCCGGCCTTCCGAAAGCGCCGTGTAGAGCGCTGCCAGCTCCGGGAGGAATACGCGATAGATTGCGTATCCATCAAAAATAATGTGATGGAGGGTGAAGAACACCCGGTACTCGGTTTCGCTGAACCGTACCACTAAAGCACGGAACAACGGACCTTGCGACAAATCAAATGGCCGCAGAGCATCCTGGTTCGCTAGGCGCCGAGCCTCCGCTTCCCTCTCCGCTTCAGGTAGGCGACTCAGGTCAACTTGAGGGAGCAGGACTGGGGCAACCGGCTGGACCACCTGAACTGGCTCACCGTCGACCAGCGCGAAATTCGTTCTCCATGCCTGATGACGGCGAACGATTTCAGTGAGAGCGCGGCCGAGAGTCGGCACATCCACGGCTCCGCGAGGCCGAAGGGTGACTGGTTCGTTGTAAATCGGCAGACCGGGAACCATCTGCGCATGCAACCAGATTTGTTGCTGCGCGAAAGAGAGCGGCGCCGGTTGTCCGTTTACCGAAGGCCGAATGCGGCCGTCGAACGGTTGTTGGGCAAGCAGCAAATCCCCCCGCTCGATTTGTGCAGTACTCTCCATTACAAGCAAATGTTTTATAACTTCAGTTTATCGGTTGGTTTGCAGCGCTGGCGCACCACAGGGTAGAGACGCAGCTGCTACGTCTCGCCAGATAGTTTAGACCGGGGAGGATGCGGGAACCGGGTCAAACGAGATCGGCAGGGCGGTCAGTCCGCGCAAGCCTAAGTTCTCACGCCAGATGATGGGTCCTGGTTTCAATCGAAGATTCTTGAGGCGCTGGAGAATGGTAGCAAATGCTATCTGACCTTCGATACGCGCCAGGGGTGCTCCAAAGCAGAAATGGGCTCCAAATCCGAACGCCACATGACGATTTTCTTTGCGGCGGATGTCCAGCCGATCTGGATCCGGAAAACGCGCCGGGTCGCGGTTCGCCGCACCCATCACCGCCATAACCGCCTGCCTCTTGTGAATCTGTTTGCCGCCAATCTCCAAATCCTCATTCGCCAGACGCGCGGTGTGCTGGCTGGGACTCTCGAAACGCAACAGCTCTTCGACCGCCGATCCAATCAGTGAGAGATTGTTGCGCAAATCTTCTTGTACATCAGGATTTCGCAATAGGGTGAGAATACCGTTGCCAATCAGATTGGTCGTCGTCTCCTGTCCACCAACCATCGTGACGATCAGATTGGCCACCAGCTCTTCTTCACTCAAGCGGTCACCGTCAATTTCCGCCGCCAGCAGAGACTGGATCAAACCATCGCGCGGGTGGGTCCGCTGCTCGGCGATCGCTTCGCGGAAGTACTTTGTCATTTCATTCAAAGTATGGAGAACCCGGTCGATGCGATTAGGATTATGCTGGAAATTACCCAGCATTTCGGCGAAATCCGAGGACCATTCTTTAAGATGGCGATGGTCGGAAATGGGCACTCCCAACATTTCCGCAGTGACAATGGCCGGCAATGGGGCCGCGAAATCCGCGATCAGATCCATTTCTCCCGCAGCCAGAAGAGGATCGAGCAAGCGGTTCGCGATATCCTGAATGTGTTCGCGTAAAGCTTCCACGCGTCTCGGCGTGAATGCCTGCGAGCACAGGCCGCGCAAACGGGTGTGCGCGGGAGGATCCATAAACAACATCTGCTTGACCATCACCCGCGCGATGGGGGTCAGATCGGCCAGGCCCATCGAAGTAAGCTGATCGGGCGTAGGCGTGCGAAGCGCCGAGAAATCGAGCAAAACCCGCACCACATCGTCATACCGAGTGACGATCCAGGCATGCAGGAAGGGATCCCAAAGCACTGGGTCTTCGGTCCGCAGCCGTGCGTAAAGAGGATAGGGATCGGCCAAAACCTCCGGCCTCAGCAGGTGGTAGAGACTCAGCGGAGTTTCGGATTTTCCGGCTACAGGCATTTGTCGATGGTTAAGGCGCCAGCTCAGTCCGCGGAAATTTGTTGCTCTCTGGTTAGCAGACGCTCGATGGTATCGGAAAGTTCGGCGGCTGTCGGTGAATCGAAAACTGTGCGCAATGACAGCTCAACGTCGAAGGCATTTCTAATGCGTGCAATTAACTGCGTGCCCAGCAATGAGTGTCCGCCGAGGAAGAAGAAGTTATCGTCGATGCCGACCTTTTCCAGGCCCAGCAGTTCCGCCAGAATTGTAACTACCCGCTTCTCAACTGCAGTGCGCGGCGCAACATAGACGTGATCGCCAAGACTGTTAGCCGATGTCGGCGCGGGGAGCGCGGTGCGGTCGAGTTTGCCGCTGGAGTTCAATGGAAGAGAATCAATTTCGACAAAAACCGCGGGCACCATGTAATCGGGCAGATAGGTTTGCAAGTGCTCCTGCAGAGCGTCGCGAGTTAATTGGATGCCAGAACCGACGACGTAGGCAATCAGACGTTTCTCTGCGCCATTGTCGGCCCGGGTAATCACAGCGCTCGCACTCACGCCGGGATGGCGATTCAACGCGGTGACAATCTCATTGGGCTCGATGCGAAAACCGCGAATCTTAACCTGTTCATCGGCCCGTCCCACGAATGCGATCTGTCCGTTGGGAAGATAACGCCCCAAGTCGCCGGTACGGTACAAGCGTTCGCCCGGCAACTGGCTGAACCGATTTGGGACGAAGCACTCAGCATTTTGTTCGGGGCGATTCAAATAACCGCTAGCCAAGCCCGACCCGCCAATGTAAATCTCGCCAACCGTGTCCGCAGGGACTGGTTCACCGTTCTCGTCGAGAATATGAACCTGGACGTTGTCAATCGGACGTCCAATGTTGGGCCGCTCATCGGAGCCGCCCTCGGGCGATACCGCGCCCGAGGTCGCAACCACGGTGCATTCCGTCGGCCCGTAGTTGTTAATCAGTACAAAGGGCAATTTATCGGAAGGATAGCGGTGCAACACGTCGGCCCCAGTCAGGAGAAAACGGAGCGAGGTTTGGGTTGGCCATTCCAATCCAATCAGGTTTTCAGCCATGGCCGTGGGTACAAAGCTAACCGTGATGCGCTGCTGCACCAGCCAATCGCGCAGGTTATGGGCTGAGCCTCGCGTGTCACTGTTGGGAAAATGAACGCTTGCACCCACCGTCAGGTAAGGCCAGACTTCCCAGACCGCCGCGTCGAACCCGAAGCTAGCCACTTGGCTGGCGCGATCCTCCGCAGTGATGGAGAAAGCCCGGCGATGCCAATCAATAAGATTCAGCAAACCTCGGTAAGTAAGCTGCACTGCCTTAGCCTGGCCGGTCGAGCCCGATGTGTAGATCGCATATGCGAGGTTGTCTGTCGTAAGCGGGACTGCTTTCGGCTCTCGCGGATTGGATGACGCATCAATTTCGTCCGGGATCACAACTGTGCAGTCACCGGGATTCAACCGTTCCGCAATATTCCTTTGCGTAAGCAGTACTTTAAGCTGTGCGTCGCCGAGCATGAACTGAAGGCGAGCGACAGGATGCGAGGGATCCATGGGAAGGTATGCGCCTCCCGCCTTCAACACAGCCAGGGCAGCTACCACCATTTCCGGCGAACGGTCCAGGCAAATGCCGACCAAAACATCCGGACCTACTCCCAGAGATTGCAGATGGTTCGCCAGCTCATTTGCGCGATTCTCGAGTTCAGCGTATGTGAAACTCTGGCTTTCGGAGGCCAAGGCCAACGCCTGTGGCGTTTTCCGCGCGTGTTCGCTGATCAACTCCGCCACCAGCTTATCGTGCGGGTACTCTCGATCCGGGTTGTTCGATATAGAGTGGGACATAGGCGTCAACTCATCGGTGAAAACGTATTATTAGAATCCCAGTTAGTTGCCGATAAAAAGGTACAAAGCTTCAATTTTTCCCGTTACCGTTTCTGGTCTTCCAAAGTTGAAAGAGCGCTCCGTTAGTCACTTTCGAAAAATCCGCGCGCTGTGATGTTTCCGCAAAAACCGCTTCCAGTTGGTCCCACTGGCCGAGCTGATCAATTTCCCAGCTATGGAGATAGAGGTGGGCTATGCCCCCATGGCGTTCCACATGCTCCAGTGCGTAGAAAAAATGTTGCCGCCAATCCGTGGTTCCGTTATAGGTTCGCAAGAAATTTACCATACCCGCGAAATTGCCCTCGATGGCGGCATGCCGGAGTTGAATCAACCGGCTGTGATAGCAGGCATGAGTACTGAGGCCCCAGAGGAACGGATCGCGTGGAAAGGAATGCAAATTGAACAGACAGGTGCGCGCACCCAAGAATCCCGCCTTCTGGACAACCCGCGGAGTCGAGCTGTCGAACTTGCCTTGCGGATAACAGAAAGAGATCACCGGCTGGCCCAGCAGGTCCTCCAGCCATTTCTTCCCATCATAAACCTCGGCAAATGCCCTTTCCTCCGGCAACCCCTTCAAACCTGCATGATGATAAGTATGGCCGCCAATCTCGAACCGCCGGGAGAGTTCACGGATCTGATTCGGCGCCATGACCGGACGTTCCGGATTGCTGGCTGGCACATAGAATGTCGCCTGCAAACCGTACTTGTTCAGCAAATCCGCAACTCGCGAATCCAATGGGTATCCGTCATCGACGCTGATGGTGAGGTAGCGACTACTCATTGCATCGTGATTCGGCTCTTAGAGCTTGCGAGGCGTGATTTGCGGCGGACTCAAGCAACGTGCACTTCGGGTGGCTCGACCGGCAGCGGTTCCTCGGCGGACCGGTGCTTGGCAATCACGTCCTGATAAATGCTGATCAGTTGTTGGTAGTTCGCGCTAGCGGTATACTTGGCTTCATACTCCTTGCGCGCCTGATCACCCAAGCGACCCAAGTATTCCGGCTGATCCCAAGCCAGCGCCATGGTTTTCGCAAGATCATTGACATCACCCGCCCGGAATAAAAATCCGGTGCGTCCATGCTCGACTAATTCCTTCATCGCTCCCAAGTCGGACGCGATTACTGGAACGCCACAGGCGAAGGCTTCGATAATTACCAAGGGGTTGTTCTCATACCACTCGCTGGGGAAGACGACGAAGCGGGCATTCTTCATCTCCTCAACCACGCGATGGCGGGGCAGCCATCCCATGAATTCCACGTTAGGGTAGACCTTGGCAAAAGACTCCAACTGAGGACGGTAAGAACCGTCACCCGCGATTCGCAGGGTGTGGGAATGCGACATTTGCAACCACGCTTTCAACAGAGTGGGCACGCCCTTTTCTGGATCGAGGCGTCCCACGAAAAGCGCGTTTTTCCCGGTACCGGTGCGCTGTCCGGGATCAGGATCGACAAAATTCGGCTTGACCCTGACAAGCTCTTCCGGAAAACCGGCCGCCACGTACTTGCTGCGGGAGAAGGCGGTGAGCACAATGTAGCTATTCACCATCTTCGTCCAGGTTTTCTTGGCGTGATGGACGGTCAACATCAAAGCGACGGCGGCAGACTCAGCATGCGAGTCGCGATAACAAGCGTGAACAGCACCCTGCCAGTAATTTCCATTGATACAGTCCTCGCAGGGCTTACCTTGTCGACAAAAATTACCGCCCGGACACAGCAAACGATAATTATGCAGCGTCTGAATCACCGGGACATTTTCGTTCCGGCAAGCCCAGAAAATCGACGGTGAAATCAGCGGAAAAGCATTGTGCACATGAACGATCTCCGGCCGGTGTTTGCGCAGCATCGCGGTTAGATCACGATACGAATCGGAAGCCCATACCGTCCGGCCGAGAAGGCTGATGCGCTCAACGATCGAATAATTGTTGATCTCGTCGTTGAAACGTCGATACTCCAGGACCTCATGCCCGGCAGCGCGCAGCAAATCGCGTTCGCGCTGGAAGACGACGTCCTCGCCCCCAGGCTGTTGGTATGCGTTATGTACGAGAAGAATGTTCATGTTCGGGTCTGACGGCGCGATCAAACCTCACTTCTGGCGAGAACTTCGACGTATTCAGATGATAGTAGAAGGGCGACGAATTTAAAAATCGTCGCCCCTGGCTTTCTTGCTGTTGACCGGTCTACTGACCGGTACCCTGTAGCTTAACCTTCTGCGGGCTCTTAGGCGCATTGTCGGTCACAGTAATCAGGCCGTTGCGCAGACCTTTTTGGGTCGGCGTGAAAGTGACGTTGATTGTGCAACTGACGCTTGGAGCCAGCACGGTCGCTCCGCTGGGACAGTTATTGGTTTGGGCAAAGTCGCCGCTGGCAACGATGCTCGAAATCGACAGATCATCGGAGCCAGTATTTTGCAAGGTGACAGGCTGCGGCGCGCTGGTCTGGCCAACCGTTACGTCGCCGAAGTTGAGGGAAGTGGGAGCCAGCGTGACCACTGGCACCATGTGGGCAACTTCCCGGATGCGGTTGTTTCCAGCATCGGCAATGAAAAGGTCTTCGTTGCTATCTATCACCAGACCCGCGTTGTCAATCTGGGCCTTGGCCGCCAACCCGCCGTCGCCGTTGAAACCGTAAAACCAGTATTTCTTGTCATAGCCGGCTACGCTAACGATGATTCCGGTGGCAGCGTCGATGCGCTGCACGAGTTCGTCGTTCCCTCCCCCGATAAACAAATTGCCCCGTGAGTCGAGAGCGACCTGGGTTGGATTCCAGCGGCTGGCTTTGATAGCCAGACCCCCATCACCCTGGAAAATGGTCTGTCCGTTGTAGGCGTAGGTGATAATGTCCCCGACCGCGTATTTGTTGGCCGAGTCTCCGCAGCCGCCGACGACGCCCAGCACACAACGGATTACATTGTTGCCTGTGTCTGCGATGTAAATGTTCTCTGCAGAATCTATGGTGACTCCGACTGGGCCGCAAAGTTCTGCCGCGGTTGCCAGGCCGCCATCGCCGGTATAGCCGCAGCTGCCAGTTCCAGCGACGGTGGTGATGATTCCACTGCTGACTTCACGAATTCTGTGAGTAGGAGGATCGGCAATGAAAACGTTGCCGTGGGAGTCCACTGCGACAGTGATCGGATTGGTTAGCCACGCACTGGTTGCGGAACCTCCATCGCCGCACGCCCCGGTTGAGGGCGTGCAGGGATGTCCGGTACCGGCGAACGTAGAGATGTTTCCGCTCGCGACTTCGCGAATCACCCGGTTAAGGCTGTCCGCTATAAAGATGTTCCCGGAGGAGTTGAGAACCACTCCTTGAGGAGCATTCAAAGTTGCGGCGGTGGCTGCGCCGCCATCACCCGTGTAGTTGGCAATGCCGGTGCCTGCCACAGTCGAAATAGTATTGCCGGAAATCATTCGGATCCGGTTGTTCTCGGTGTCGGTGACGAAGTAATCTCCCGCGGAATCAAGCGCAATAGCGTAGGGATTGGCGAATTGTGCCGCTCGCGGCGCGCCACCGTCTCCTCCGTTACCGCCGCCCAACACCGTGTTGATGGTCCCCGAACTAATCTCGCGGATAACCTGGTTCCCGGTGTCAGAAACGTAGACGTTGCTGGCGCTATCCACGAACACGCCGTTTGGAGTTGCCAACTGAGCGCTGGTCGCAGAGCCACCATCTCCGCTATAGCCGTGTACGCCGGTGCCGGCAAAAGTGGAGATCGTTCCTGCTGAAACCTTGCGGATGCGGTTGTCACGAGTGTCAGCGATGTAGACGTTGCCGGTATGGTCGGCAGCCACGCCTCGCGGAGGGCCCATGCTGGCAGATACGGCCGAACCACCATCCCCACAGGCGCCAGTAGATGGACTGCACGTCGTTCCATTCCCCGCGAAGGCATTAATGATGTGCCCTTTCGCGGTTACGATGCGCACCCGGTTGTCACCGGAGTCAGCAATGTAAACATTGTTGTTGCTGTCCAACGCGATGGCCATTGGGAAATTAAGGTTGGCGAGTTTTGCGGCACCGCCATCGCCGCATGGCGCCGTCGGCGAGGTGCAGGCCGGGACGGTCCAGTTGCCGGCGAAAGGCACAATGTTTCCCGTGGAAGCTTCCACCATGCGCACCCGGTTATCTCCGGTGTCAGCAATATAGATGTTGCCGGCGCTGTCCACCGCAACCCCTTGAGGAGCGTTCAGCCTGGCCAAAGTGGCCAAACCGTTATCGCCGCATTTGGTCTGTTGGCAAGGTTTGCTCATGCCGGCTACGGTCGTCAAATTGCCGCTCGTATCCACTTTGCGAATGGTGTTATTTCCCGTATCCGCGATGTAGATGTTGCCGTGGCTGTCAACGGCCAGCCCGGAAGGATTCCAAAGCGGTTCCTTGTTGGCTGGGCCAGACTGGTGGTCGTACGCGATGTAGCCAATACCCGCAAATTGCGACACCACGTTGCTCGCATTCTTTTCGAAAATATATTGGGAAAAGGGCGCGGCGACGTAGAGATTTCCGCTCACGTCCGTTACTGCAGCCGTAGGACCAGGGATATCGGCCTGCTGCGAACTGCTATTGATCGTGCCTCCGCCGGCCACGGTGTTGATGGTGTTCTGGGCACTCAGCGGCAAAACGAAAATCAACAGGCTGAAGAAAACGGCCGAGCACAAAGCGCGGAAAGATAGACCTCTGCGGTTTGAGGTCAACCCATTCGCTCCACAAAAATGAGGAGACTGCATTGACTGAATCATCATCGGATAAACTCCACGGACTCCGTAAAGCGGGGGCTTTTAGACGTGAGTCAAGATAGTCACAAAATCTGTTAAACACCTTCGAATGCGATTAGTTGTTGCTGTAAACGCGGCCGCCGAACGGTTTTGCCGCGACCACAGACAAGGGACTCCTGATTCTGATGGTTGCCTTCTGACGGCGGCGGAGTAGCTCGGCACAACCCAAAGTCACCATGAATAACAGGGGCGCATGCCAGGTCAATTCATCGTTGAAAATGGAGTGGATGGTAATGACTGCGAGGACTGCAACCGCTTCCAGAATCATTTGCCGGTGGGCCGGAGTCAGGGATTTATCTCCTACCGATTTAACCAGGTACCACCATGTTCCAAACAGAGCGATGACAAAGGGAATCAATCCCATCAGACCTACACCGACCAGTAACTCTACCCAGTCGCTGTGCAGTGAAGCGGTGTCTTTGCCGATCTTGGTCATGATGAAAAATCTGCCGGCGGCGTAGGCGCCCATGCCCGTGAGCGGATGGACGAGAAATTGTTGCCAGGCATATGACCAAAGCTCGGCACGGCCCGTCATATCTTCCATTGCCTGTCGGCTCTGATCGCGCTGCAGGTAAGTCATGGCAACGTCACCGAGCGGAGTAAAGACGAAAGCCATAGCTCCGCCGATTGCCCCGCTGACAATCATCCACTTCCGTTTGGTGATGACGAGGACAACTAGTACTGCGAAACCAAAAGCGGCAATCGTGTTGCGGGTTTGACAGGCCAGCAAGGTCGCGACACCGCCCGCAAACATGACGCTGGTGAAGGGGATGTTGCCTCGTTCACTGCCCTTGGCAGGCAGAAGGCGACAAACCGCAAGAATGGCGAAAATTGCTCCCGACTGCCCGACATAGTTATAAGCCGTCGAAGGAAAAAATCCTTTAAGGCGGCCGTCCTCGAAGGAGTCGGCGGGCCACAACGGTATCTGAATCCATACCCAGGCTAACTCTACTGCGAGGATGGTCCACGTCCAGCGAAACAAGCTGCGGTAATCTTCCAGGCTTATGACAGTGGACAGCACGGCCGCCAGCACCCAAAGGTCGAGCATGTA
>Ga0209006_10005183_pt1 | contig 11831 bp, 7 predicted proteins | sample JacPin_JW_Ref_O2_FD_188567 | JGI IMG/M metagenome (GOLD analysis project Ga0209006, IMG submission 188567) | Forest soil microbial communities from Algoma, Ontario, Canada - Jack Pine, Ontario site 1_JW_Ref_O2 (SPAdes) (version 2) | ecosystem: Environmental > Terrestrial > Soil > Boreal... | reverse complement strand
TGGCCAGTTTCTGCGCACCACGGCGTCCGAGCGCAAAGTGCTGCTGGCGTGCGGCGCTGCCGCCGGAATGTCCGCTACGTTCAACACCCCCATCGCGGGCGTGATTCTCGCCATTGAGTTGCTGCTGTTCGAGTTCAAGTCGCGCTCATTCATTCCGCTGGTGATTGCGAGCACATTGGCAACCGCGGTTCACATGCAACTGCTCGGACCCGGTCCGATGTTCCACGTAACTGAACTGGATTTCGCTATTCCGCGCGCGTTGCCTTTCTATCTGGCGCTGGGCGTGGTCTGCGGCTTGGCGGCAACGGGATTCAGCAAGCTGCTGTATTGGGTGGAAGACCAGTTCGAGAAACTTCCGGTCGACGAAATGTGGTGGCCGGCGATTGGCGCTCTGGGACTGGGCGTGATTGGCTTCTTCGTGCCGCGCGTGTTTGGGGTGGGATATGACACGATCGGCGACATTCTCAACGGCCAACTGGCGTGGAAACTTCTGCTGATTGTGATGATCGCGAAAGCGGCGGCGCTGGTGATCTCGCTGGGCAGTGGAACGTCGGGCGGATTGCTCGCGCCGACGTTCATGTGGAGCGCGGCCATGGGAGGAATTTTTGCTCTCGTGGCGAATCACTTTTTTCCTGCCGAACACCTCTCCGCGGGGGCGTTCGCTCTGGTGGCGATGGGAGCGGTGTTTGGGGCGGCGTCGCGGGCCACATTTTCGTTTATCATTTTCGCTTTTGAAATCACGCGCGATTACAACTCAGTGCTGCCGCTGATGCTGGTCAGCGTGATCGCCGACGGGATTGCCATGCTCTTCATGCCGAACAGCTCGATCATGACGGAGAAATTGGTGCGGCGGGGTCTGCGGGTGCATCAGGATTATGAAGCCGACGCGCTCACGCAGGTCACGGTCGGCGACACGATGGAAACCGAGCTCCCGGTGGTGGACGCGAGTGCGAAAATTTCCACAGTTGCCGAAGGCATCGCCCGCCACGATCCCTCTTTGACGCGCCACCAGGCGTTGCTGGTAGTGGATAGCGACGGCAAGCTCGTCGGCATTCTCACTCGCGGCGATATTCTGCGCGCGCTCGATAAAGATCCCTCCGGACCGATGACCGCGCAGGAAGCCGGGAAGACGCATCTTGTGGTCACGTATCCTGACGAGCTTATTTCCGAGGCTGCGGCGAAGATGCTGCGCTTTGATATTGGACGGCTGCCGGTAGTCGACCGGGCGGACGATCGCAAGATCGTGGGATATTTGGGGCGGTCGGGAATTCTGGCGGCTCGTTTGCGGCGACTGCATGACGAGCATGTGCGGGAGCCGGGGTGGCTGAAGGGCTTCTCGCGGCGGGCAGACGACGCCGACCAGGACTGAGATGGCGAAACAAATCAGTCGAGCTTCGCTTGATTGGACAGCCGAGAGCGGCTGTCCCCACATGAGCATCTCCCAAGCTGTCCTGCGCGAATATCTCCCAAGCTGTCCCTGCACGTGCATCTCCTGAGGCAGTATCTTCTCAGGCACTCCTTTAAGACTCGAGTAAGGTTGCAAACGATTTACGCTTTGCGATAAGCTTCCCGAAATCCCGAGTAGCTTTGTAGGGAAGCGTGTTTCTCATGACGACACTGGAGACTGAGCGGTTGCTTTTTGGGTTCAGCGGCGCACGTCTGCGCGCGAACTCAGTAGGGCGGCGGGTCGTTTGGTGTTGTGCGTCGTGCCCGCCCTTGATTTCGCAAATTTCTCAGTAAACGCGAACTAACTGTCCAACAATTTTGCATTTTGGTTTACGGGTTAGGGAGAAGACTATGCCGAGGCTGGTAGCCAAGCTGATTTCGCTCAGTTTCGTGATTTCACTTTTGATGGTGCAGGCGTTAGCGCAGGGCGGCGCGACCGGCGCGATTAGTGGAACGGTGCAGGACCCTAGCGGCGCAGTGGTTGCGGGCGCGGACGTGCGCATCACCAATCAGGACACGAACGCGGTGGAGAGAGCGGTGAAGACCGATGCCGATGGCTCGTTCACGGCTCCCCTGCTGCCCGCGGCGACTTATCGGGTCACGGTGCTGAGCTCGAGTTTTGCCCAGAGCGACTTTCCCGACATCGTGGTGAGAGTGACGGAAACGACGCGACTGATCGCCAAGCTTCGCCCGCGCACGGTGCAGGAAAACATTGAAGTGCAGGCGGAAGTGCAGCAAGTGGAGACCACGAACGCGGCCACGGGCCAGGCGATTGAGGCCAACACGATCCGCAACTTGCCGCTGGCCACACAGAACTTCCAGCAACTGCTAACGCTTTCCAGCGGCGCGCAGAGCAACCTGAACAGTTCTTCGCAGCTGGGACGCGGCGACGTGCGCATTGAGGTGAACGGGCAGCGCGAAGACAACAACAACTATCTGATCGAGGGGATCAGCGCGACCGACTATAACGTGGCCGAGTTGACCACGACGCCGTTGCCGAATCCCGCAGTGATCCAGGAATTCAAAGTGCAAACGTCGCTCTATGACGCGAGCCAGGGGCGCAACGGGGGCGGCAACATCAACGCCATTCTCAAGACGGGGACCAATGCGTTCCACGGCGAGGCGTACGAATTTTTCCGCAACACGGTGCTGGACGCGAACGACTACTTCCTCAACCAGGACGGCGAGCCAAGACCGGTGATCCAGCAGAACATTTTCGGCGGCGACCTGGGAGGGCCGATTGGGACCGGCGCGAAACTTGGATTCTTCTTCCTGAACTACTCGGGCACGCGGCAGCGCAGCGGCGATTCTCCGGGCACGTTTATCAGTACGCTGATTCCTTATGTTCCGGCGGCCGACCGGGCGAATACTCCCGCGGGGCAGGCGGCGCTGGAAGCGGATTTCCCCGGCATCGCTTCGGTAGATCCTGTGGCCGACTCGCTGATCGGGTTCCAGAGCGACCAATTCGGGGCTCCGGCTAACGGATATTTATTTCCTTTGCCCAACGTGCCGGCGGGAACCACGGGAGGGACGGTGGTTCCGTTCGCGGTAAGCAAACCCGGAAGCTACACCGATAATCAGTTCACCGCGAGTTGGGACCGGGAGTTCCGCAACTCGAATGACAAAGTCTCGGCGCGGTTTTTCTTCACCAACTTCGAATCGAACGTACCCTTCGGAGCGGGCGGCCTGCAGGCTTCACTGGGAGGCAGCATCAGCGGAACCGATCTCAACTTCCCCTACCAGTTGCCGGTGCACGACCGCGTGGTCACACTCGCCGAGACGCATGTTTTTTCGCCGACGTTGGTCAGCGACTTCCGCGTAGGGTTCGTTCGCATCAACAACAGCGACATCAACGTTCCGCCGGTGACTGTAAACCAGGTCGGTATTACCCGGCCAACTGATAACCTAACCGATAATATCTATAAGTTTACCTTCGTGAGTTCCGGCTTCCAGTTCGGACCTACTCCGCAGGCCAACCAGTATCAGGCGCAGAACAACTTTGACATTGTGGAAACCATGAGCTGGGTTCGCTCCAAGCACACCTGGCGTTTTGGAGGCGAGTTCACGCCAGTGTCGCTCAACAAGAAATTTCCGCAAGTGTTTAACGGCCAGCTTTACTTCGGCACTTCTACCATCAACTCTTCTACGACCGGCACTACTACGATCAGCGACTTTGGGAACTTTCTGCAGGGAATGCCCGAATTCAGTTTCGGAGGCGGCGGCGTTTACAACCACAACTACCGGCAGAAAAACTCCGCTCTGTTTGTGCAGGATGACTGGAAAGCTACATCCGATCTCACATTGAATCTGGGCCTACGCACGGAGTTTATGGGAGCGTGGACCGACAACGCCTGCCACATTGGCAATCTTGAATCTTCCCTTACCGAGTCGGGGACTTACCCGTTCGTCTATCCGAAGTGCGTAAACAAATTGGGCGTCGCCGGGCTGACCGGAAACGCTTCTGGATCAACGTTTGGCAACAGCGTCTCCACCGGACTCGGCCCGCGAGTGGGCTTCGCGTGGGATATTTTCGGCCATCACAATACGACTCTGCGCGGAGGATATGGCATCTACTACGTTCGCGAAGATGTGGGAGCAGTAGACCAACTCAGCTTCCAGTCGCCGTTTATTCCGATCGTGTTCTTTGGCCAAACTGCCGGCTTTACCATGGCTGACTTCTTCACTGGGACGCCAGCCACGAATTCCAATGCCGTTCCCGCCGCCGGGCAACTCTCGGCCGCGTGGGTGCCTTGCCTGGCGCAGCTTACCGGGTTTCCAGGGGGTGATACTACTCAAGCCGCGACCTATGCCTGCCCCGGCCCACCGGCGCTCGGAGTAAACTCCACGCAGAATCTTTTCGTGCTGGAAGTTCCGCATCATTTTGTGGTTCCCAACACGCAGCAGTGGAATCTCACGGTGCAACGCGACCTGGGCAGGAAGTGGGTGCTGGAACTGGGCTACGTCGGAACCCGAGGGACGCACCTGCGCGATACGCGGGATGCCATCGAGTCTGTGAACGCGAGCCCGACGAGCCCGTTCACGGTTAAGGACAACTTAGGTAATAGTTACGCAATTACTACTAATACATTCGATAATGCCATCGCACGTACCCCCACGCCGGGACTGAATGGATATTCCGGCTACCAGATTTTCGCCAACGACGCTTACTCCGCCTACCACTCGCTGCAGGCCACTTTGTCGCGGCGCTGGCAGCGCGGTTACGTACAGGCCGCGTACACATGGTCAAAGAACCTGGATGCGACCTCCACGGGAAACACGGCGAACAATACTGCTTATAACGATGAAACCACGATGAAGGCGTCGTATGGCATTTCCGACTTCAACCGTCCGCAGGTGCTGAAGGTCAGCTACCTTTATTCGCTGCCGTTCTTCGACCATGCGAGTGGCGCGGCACATGCGGCTTTCAGCGGATGGGCGATCAGCGGCGTTACTAGCTTCCAGTCGGGCTTACCATTTTCGATTCTCGATTCAAACGGCGGCAACGCTTTTCTTGGGGCGGGAACTTCTCCGGTTGGAGCCAGCCTGGCGCCGGGAGCATCCATTTCGCAGGGACTGTCTTCGGGGAGCATTCGGCAGCGACTGAGCGGATATTTGAATCCGGCGGCATTTACGACCGCGCCGCAGTTGTACCCGACACAATGCGGGTCGGACTCGAACTTCTGTACGACCGGCTTCGGGGATCTGGCGCGCAATCTGTATCACGGGCCTTTCCAGCAGAACTGGGATTTCTCGCTGATCCGGCATTTTAAGATCTTGGAGCGGCAGGATTTGCGGTTCACCGCGGACTTCTTCAATCTCTGGAATCATGCGAATTTCGGAGTCCCCCAGGTTACCGACTATGAGCAGTATCTGCTGTGGGCGGGAGCTGGAGGCACTGGCACGGACCCGTTCGGGGAGATTGTTAACACTACCGGCACGCCGCGGTTGATTCAGTTTTCCCTGCGCTGGGCGTTCTGATCGGCACTAAGAATAAAGCAGCCGCGAAGCTGATGCTTCGCGGCTTTAATTTTTGTGCGACTTGTGAAATCGGCTAACGCCGCTATTAGCGCGGCTTCTGCGCCGCTTCCAGCAAAGGCCGCAGAGAGGAGACGGCTACGCCCAGCGTTCCGCCGGAGAATCCATCCATGTAGGCGGAGTTCACTCCGATCACTTCGCCTCTCGAATTAAATACTGGACCGCCGCTGCCGCCGTGAGCGGTGGGCGCGTCATAGATAAGTTTGTCGCCGACTACGTCGCCCAGGTGGCCGCAAGTGGCGGATGGGCGGATCAGCGAGAGCGCCGCCAACTCGCTGGCGGCCGTGATGTCGCCGTGGCGATAGGCCAGGCGTTCGTAAACTCCAGCCGGGGACTTCGCCACCATGCCGGCAATTCCCATGGGGTAGCCGATTACGGTGACCAACTCTCCGGGAGAGGCGGCCGACTTGGCAAGGGGCAGAGCGGGGAGCCCACGCAGTGCGGGCGAACTTTCCGCGCGCAAAATGGCGAGATCGGAAGTGGTGGAGACCGGGCCCAGCGTCAAGTTCACCGGAGTGGGCGAGCCGGGAAAAAACACGATGAGACTCTCGAGCGAAGCGGTTGCGCCACGATGGATTAAAGTTTCCGCCTCGGCGTCGCCATACCAGGGTTCAGCCACGTGGCGGTTGGTGGCGATCAGACGGTCGCCTACAAGAAATCCGGTTCCTGAAACTCGCGCGCGCACCGCGGGACGGTGGTCAGGAAAACCCACCTGATAAACGCCGTAAATGTAGCCGATAGAGTTGCGATAGCGGTTCAGGACGACGGCAGGCATGTCCTGTTCCTGTTCAAGTTCCGCAACCTGCGCGGTGAGCTGGTGCACTTGCTGCTGCAGATCGCTCGGAGGCTCGCCCTGCGCTGCCAGCGGCGCATAGTAATGAAACATCGCGAGCGCGCCCAGAAGCAACGCCACGGCCAACACTCCCTGCACCATCTGCTGCCAGCTCTCCAGGACTTGATGCGATTCCGGGGACGCGTGGAGGTCGGGAGCTGGCGCTTCGGATGGGCGGGGTTCGGAAAGCTGAGACTCGGAATTTTGCGATTCAGCCATGTGGTGTTGCAGCCACCTCGGTCGCACTTGGTCTCCAGGATTCCGCTTTTTTCCGCCGGCAATCTGAAGCAACTCGGCGCGGACCGAAAGCCTGGACGACCTATCTTCCCGCGCCCGGCGCGGAGTTACCACGGTACGGAAGACAATGTACGGGCGATAGGGGGAATGCGGGTGAGTGGGGAAATGGGGCTTTTGTGTGCAGGGTGGGAACACTTGAGTTTGTAGCCTGATCGGCTGGGAAGGTTACGCCTTGCTTCGCTTCGGCGGGACCCTTCGACTTCGCTCAGGGCAGGGTCGCGAAGCGCCCGTCGCCACCCGAGTCGGGGCGCTGCCGTCAGATGCGATCTTTGACGCGGCGCACGACTTCAGTCCGGACCAGATTTCAGTGATGGCGCAGACTTTTACATCTACCAATCCCGCGTCCAGTCCGATATCGCGCACCTTGTTCTCATCCAGATCCGATGCCACTCCTGAGCTTTTCTTCGGCCAGCTGACCCATAGCATTCCGGCAGGTTTCAGCAACTTCGCTAAACGGCGAAATTCCTGATTGAGCTCGGCTTGCGACTTGGTGAAGACCAGGGCGAAGTCCAGGGGATCGTTGTCGCTGTCATTGCTTTTGCCTTTGCGTTTGCCATCACGCGCGATTGCGCAGTTGGCCACCGCTTCGCGCAACTCCGTCTGCACTTCCGCGGGCGCCGATACTAGTTGCACGCGGAATCCGGGCTTGATGCCGAGCTTTTTCGGAAGCGGAGTGCCGGAATATCCTGGCATGAAACAGAGCTCCTTACGCAAACTCCATCAGACGCAGCAGAAGCTGGGTGCGGAGTTCTACTGAGTCGGGGCGTAGTATCCGCGGCGCGAACGCACGCGAAGATTTTTGCGATCGTTGGCCACGATTTCGATGGTGCGATAGTGGCCGTCCGCCTTGAAGTCGCCAGGCTTGTAGGAGACCGCGTATTGGCTGCGCAGCTCGTTCTGGATTTCGGCAAAATCGGCGGCCACGTCGCGAATCTGGAAGGGAAAAAATGCCCGCCCTCCGGTGGCATCGGCGATGCGCTCAAGCACTTTGTCACCCTGGCCTTTAACGCCGCTGATGTTGGTGCTGATGGTGTAGACGATGGCCTCGGCGCGCTGCGCCATTTCGATTGCATCTTCGCGGGTCACGTGGCTCAGGTTGTCTTCGCCATCGCTCAGCAGAATAATGGCGCGCCGCGAGGGCGTGGACCGCGAGGTTTTCAGGAGCTTGTCGCGGCAGGCAAAATAAATGGCGTCGAACATGGCCGTGCCGCCGCCGGGGCGGAGTTCGCGCACGCCGTGAGCCAGCGCTTCGGTGTTGTCGGTAAAGTCTTGCGTGACTTCTGGCGTGGCGTCAAAACCCACGACGAAGGCGTGGTCGTAACGCAGGCGTATCGCCTGGTTGAGAAACTCAATCGCCGATTCCTGCTCGAACTTGAAGCGGTCGCGGACGGAATTGCTGGCATCAATCAGCAGGCCCACTTGCAAGGGCAGGTTGGTCTCAGCGCGAAAGCTGCGAACCTGCTCCACGGGGCGGTTGTCATCCAGAACCTGGAAGTCGCCCTGCTTCAAGTCCGTGATCTGCTTGCCGTGCTTGTCGGTCACCGTGAAGACGACGTTCACTTCGTTGGAGTGAATTGCGAACTTTGCCATCTCGTCTTCAAGGGGCGTGTCGGAGGGCGGATCGACCTTTGAAGAATCGGGCTTTGCTGGGTCGGCGGTTTGAGCTGCGGGCGCTTGAGTTTGGGGTTGCGAGGGCGCGGTAGTAGGTGGAGTCGAAGAAGTTGAGGGCCGTGGTTGCGGCTGCGGACTCTCAGGCGGGGACGATTGCGCTACTGCGCACGCCGCGAATAACGTGGCCAGCAGAAATCCGACGATTCCTTTGTTTGAATTGATCTTGAGCACTCCCATTTCCCTTTATTATATCTGGCGCTGGCGAGCCTCGCTTAATCTGCGGAGTTTTCGGGCGGTTTCTCAGTTTGCCGGTCGTGGCGAGGAAGCCGAGTCGAGCTTCGCTCGGGTGCACAGCCGGGGGCGGCTGTCCCCACATGAGCACCTCCTACACTGCGGCCTCCTGGTTTCGCGTGCTTCCGCGTCCCCTAAGCTCCAGCCAGCGTTGTTAAAAAGTTCTGCAGTTCGGGCGGCAATTCACTCTTCAGCGAGATTTTTTCCCCGGTGCGCGGGTGGTGTAATTCCAGCTCGGCGGCGTGCAGAAAATTGCGATTGAGAGAAAGCTCGTGCAACGCGTCTGCCGACTTGCTGCGTTTCGCCGGAGACTGGGACGTGATGCGGGGCGCGCCGTAGAGCGTGTCCCCGACCACAGGATGGCCGAGCGACTTCATGTGTACGCGAATCTGGTGGGTGCGGCCGGTGTCGATCTTCACATCGACGAGCGTGAACTTGCCGAACGCGGTTTCCAATCGTCGCGTGACGTGATAGTGGGTGATCGCCTCGCGTCCACCGGGATGCCGGGTCGTCATGCGCGTGCGGTGGACACGGTCGCGGCTGATGCTTTGCGTAATCGTTCCGTCGTCGCGTTTGACCCAACCGTGCACCAGCGCAACGTATTTCTTTTTCACTTCGCGGGCCGCAAACTGCGCTGCCAATTTGCTGTGGGCTTCATCGTTTTTTGCGACGACGATCAGTCCGCTGGTTTCTTTGTCGAGGCGGTGGACGATCCCGGGACGAAGTTCGCCGCCTACGGCGGACAAACTTGCGAAGTGGTGCAACAGAGCATTCACCAGCGTGCCGCGATTGTGATCGCTCTCGGTCGGGCCGGCGCCGGCGTGGACCATCATTCCCGCAGGCTTGTTGATTATGGCGAGATCATTGTCTTCGTAGCGGATGTCGAGGGGGATATCTTCGGGCATCGCGCGCAGCGGCGGACGTTCTGCATGACCGAGCACGCTGACGCTCTGGCCACCGCGCAGTTTGGATGAGGCCTTGGCTGGAGCATCATCGACCAGCACTTTCTCTGCGGCGATCAATTCCTGCACGCGGGCGCGACTCACGCCATCTAGCCGCGAGACGAGGAACTGGTCCAGGCGCTTGCCGGCATCGTCAGCCGTGATCTTGATGAGAATGGGAAATGATTCCGGCATTCGCTGCGAAGGATACTACAGAGCATCCCAAGGAATGCTTCAGCTCGTGGCCTTCGTAAACAAGCTCATTTCAGTCGTCGTTCGGCTCGGGCAGGGCTGAGGTAAACTGCCTCCATGCTGAGGAGGATGCTGCCAACCTCTTGGTGGTCACGCAGTCTTTGGATCGTGACGACGTACGTGATCGCGGCGGACTTGCTCCCTAATTTGGTGCTCGTCCTCGTAAATTGCGCTGGCTACCTGCCCTACAGTGACCGCCCAGGACCGGGCTGGCAGATGCCTCACCTTCCGACGGGCGACGAGTTGCGTTTCTTTGTCGGGTTCGCGTCTCGACTCCTGGGGGCGACTGCCTTTTACGGCTTGATCTTTGCAGCGGCGGGATTGGTTTTAGGATTCTGTCTATTGCCTCGCTGGGCTCTCCGAGTTCTGGCGGCGCCGACTGCGTTTCTCACAGGCGGATTGATAATGGCGGCTGGAGGATGGATGATCGCAATATCGTCCATGGGAATTTATGCAGCCGCGGGATGCGGAGCGCTTTGGGGATTGTTCGTATTCCCCGGGCTGGTCCCTCGCATGAGTTATACGCTGCCGACTGCCGCACGATTGGCGCTACCGATCGTAATGCTGGCCGGAAGCACGTACTGGCTCGTAAAACCTCTGCTGCCCGACCCCGAGCTAACGAATGCAAAGATTGAAGTCATTCGACGAAACAGCGCGGGCGCAGAGTTTTCTCAGATTGATCTTGGTTATGTCGGTCCGTCAATCGCCTCGGAGGCGAAGGGCTCAGGCAAATACGTGTCCGTCAATCGTTTGGAGTTTACGACCGAAGGCAAGAATCAGGTTCGAGTGCTGCTGATCATTGATGATGAGCGCCCGGTTGCGCACACGTTCCTGCTCCCTCGCTCGGGCGACGCAATTTACCGGCAGAGCCAGGGAGCATGGAGCGAGGAGCGAGCGGGAGCACGGAATTCGAAGGTGTCGCTAGAGCTGAGCTCAGAGAGGCCAGAAGAAATCATCCTCCAGCTTAAGGGCCCTTGCTGTTCTTCGATGGCCCAGACCGTTGCACCCTACCACTAAGGGAGATCAAAACGCGGAATGGTGAAGCGGCGCCATTGCAACTCCAGCTGGAGTTCCCTACCGCGTGGCCTCTGCCGTCTCCGCTTGAAATGTCTTTGATCCTGGACGGAGCCACCAGATCAGGCCGCCTCCGACGACGAAGCCGATGGCGATCAGCTGCGTGCCGGACATGGCTCCGCCAAACACCGAACCGCGGCCGGGATCACCGCGCAGGAATTCGAGGAAGAATCTGGCTATGCCGTAGATGAACAGGAACGCGCCGAACACCTGACCGTCGAACTTGCGGCGCTTCAGCAGCCACATGAGAAAGATAAAATTTGCCAGTTCCACGGCCGATTCAAACAGCTGCGTCGGCTCGAGCGGGACATGCAGCGGGGTTCCTGTGATCTCATTCGCCAGGTGATTAGTGAACGTAACTCCCCACCAGTGGTGGGTTTCCTTGCCGTAGCAGCATCCCGCGGCGAAGCAGCCCAGGCGCCCGATGGAGTGGCCCAGCGCGAGGCCGGGAGCGAAGGCGTCGCAAATCCGAAGCGCGGGTAAGTGATGGCGGCGGATATACCACGCGGCCGCGAGGAACGACCCGATCAGGCCACCCGAAAAAACTCCGCCGGCCTGCAAGGTGGCAACGCTGAAAATCTCTCCGGGATGGGCCGAGTAGTAGCCCCAGTCATTGATGATGTAGAGAATCTTCGCGCCGAGAATTCCGCAGAGGACTACCAGAATTCCGAAGTTCCAGACTTTCTCGCCGTCCATGCCCAGGCGTTCGGAGTTGCGGACGCTTATCCACAGGCCCGCGAGGACTCCGAGAGAGACCAGGAATCCGTAGGTCGGCAGGAAGAACTTCCCGTAATGCAGGAGTTGTGGGTACACAGTCGATTGGATGCTGGGAATGCCAGATTTGCTACTTTGTCAGTCTTACTAGATCAGTCTAGCAGGAAAGGGTGGAGTGCCTGACACACCTGTTGTTGTGGATAGAGTTGGCGGGCAGGAGTGCCCGCCCCACACAATCAACGTCAAAACAACAAAGCCGACCCACTGTGCCGTGTGACGGGCCGAGAATGAACCCGTCGGTAGACGTTGGGAACCCGCCGAGACCCTTTAGGCATCTC
>Ga0209006_10005182_pt1 | contig 11832 bp, 9 predicted proteins | sample JacPin_JW_Ref_O2_FD_188567 | JGI IMG/M metagenome (GOLD analysis project Ga0209006, IMG submission 188567) | Forest soil microbial communities from Algoma, Ontario, Canada - Jack Pine, Ontario site 1_JW_Ref_O2 (SPAdes) (version 2) | ecosystem: Environmental > Terrestrial > Soil > Boreal... | reverse complement strand
GCCAGGGCATTCAACGGATTCATTGCTCCCACGTTTGGATTCACGGCACTGTTCCTCTTATTTTGTTCAATATATTTCATTCGTAAAGGCCGCCTACTTCACAGACATTCTCCGGCGGTATGCGCTTCCACGCGGCAAACCAACCTGAAATGGTTTTTACTCGTCGTGCTGATGGAGGCCTTTGCAATCGTGCTTGTTTCGATTCTGGCGAATCGGTCCCGTCGCGCCGACCTTGCGACCGACTGGTGTGCGATGATCGTCGGAGTCCATTTTTTACCCATTGCCAAGATTTTTCGAGCACGTAATTTCGGCGTTCTGGGTATCCTGATGATCCTTTGGTGCGTTCTCTGTTGGGCGGTCTTTCAGGCGAGTATGATCGCTATCTCCGCCTCGCTCGGTACAGGAGTTCTGCTTTGGGGTATTTGCGTCTCCTCATTGTTTCGAGCCCGAAGAATCGCGCACTCGCTGAGTGCTTGATTTGTGGTCGTCCCGCGACGTTCGAATGCATAGGAATGCGGCTTGCGGGAGGCACGAACACGTTTCGGAACCGGTTTCATCTGCGGCATGAGCCAAAAGCGGTCTGGGCTTTGGCGATTACATCTACCACTGCTCTGGGAAGATTACGAAGGTTATCCTGGGTCCAAACGCTGCCACTCCACCGGGAGAATTGGCGTTGTAGACTATGGCAGGGATGAGAACAACATCCCCCGCAATTTTTCTACACAATGCGCATAGCGACGCACCTTCGCTCATTCCCCTGTATGCGCTGGACTATGGTGTTCTGAAATTGGGCGTGATTTGCAATAAAATAGGGTGAGGTCCCGGCTCGTCAGGGCTTGGCCCGCACGAACGGACGGCCGGTGCTGGTGGCGAAAGAAATCGTGTCGGACGAAAAAGAAAAGCCTGTTCTCAACGAGGAAATCCTCGCCAAACTGCTGGAAGCGGCATGGGTGCTGCAAGAGCACAACCGCGCCCAGCAGAGGGTCGACCTCAACCTGGAGATGCACAGCGAGCACCTTCGGGAACGCGAGCAGGCCAGCCGCGTTGTTCCGCCGCCGCCAGCCGCATCGGTGGCAGAACCCAAGCCAAGCGCCGCACCAAGCGCGCATTCGGAAGATTACACTTCCACCCTCGCCAAGATTGTCGAAACGCAACATCAGATTCAACTGCGCCAGCTCGATCTGGAAAGCTCGATGGAGATGGTCCTTGACCGCCTGCTCGACATCACCAAGGCCAGCGGCGCGGCCGTCGCGGTGTTGGATGGAAAGAAAGTGCGCTATCCCGCGGGAATAGGCCCTGCCGCGCTCTCTAACGGGACCGAAGTAGAAAAAGAAAATGCGCTTTGTTTTGACTGCCTGCGCACCGGTCAGGTGTCTCGTTGTCCGGATATCACTTCGGAGTTCCTGCTGGATGTGAACGAGTGCCAGCGGCGCGGAATTCAGGCGCTCATCGCGGTCCCCGTCTATCACGACGGTGGAGTTGCAGGTGCACTGGAACTCTACTTTTCCAGCGCCAATTCTTTTCGCGAAACCGACGTGCACAGCTGCCAACTGATGGCCGGCCTGGTGACGGAGGCCCTCGCGCGAGACGAAGAGGTGACGTGGAAGAAGTCGCTGGCTGAAGAGCGTTCGGTAATGCTCGAGGCTCTGGAAAAAATAAAACCCAATCTGGCCGCGTTGGCAGGCGACGCGCTATCGAGCGCGCCCAGTTCGAACGCATCTTCCTTCACCGAAGGCTCTATCTGTAGTTCTTGCGGCGCAGAGTTGGTTGCCGGAGAGCAATACTGTGGCGGATGCGGATCCCCTGCAGTCAGCGCGGAACCACCTGTGAGTTTTCAGACCAAGCTGGGGTCCTTCTTGAACGCTCTGCCTGCGAAAAAAGACAAGGAGCAGAGCGCGGAACCGTTACTTTCCCCGCCCGATCCTTTCGCGCCAGCCAAGAGAACGAGCCCGCCAACCAGCGATACGATTCATTTTCCCGGCGAGTCAGAGAGTGCCGCGCACATTTTCGAATCGAAAGCGCCAGACTCCAGCACTGTTGCCGAAGAAAAAAAACAAGAGGGCAAAGAGAAGAACCCAGAGCCTACGCACGCGGCGAATGCGCTAGCGACGGAGCTGGTAACCGAGGAAGATCGCGCGACCTGGACTTCTGCCGCAAAGGCCAAGGACTTTCTGGAACAATTGGCAGCCGAGCAAAAAGAAACCGCCTTCGGCCGCTTCTGGCAGGCACGCCGCGGCGATGTTTATCTTGCGGTCGCGGTAATTCTGGTGGCTATCGTGGTTCGCTGGGGAATCTGGTCGGAACATTCGGTGAGCGCTACCGGGGCCCCGGTCGCCGCCGTGAGCGGGCAAAGCAAGCAACCGGAGCCCGAGCCTGACGTCTCTCTTTTCGACAAGATGCTGATCGGCCTTGGCCTTGCGGACGCGCCGGAAGCGCCGCAAAAGAGGGGAAATCCCGAGACCCAGGTTTGGGTGGACTTGCACACGGCGCTCTATTATTGTCCGGGGGCCGATCTGTATGGGAAAACCCCGAAAGGGCGATACGCTACCCAGCGCGACGCGCAACTCGACCAATTCGAGCCTGCCTATCGCAAAACCTGCGACTGACGCGCGGTCTGAGAGCACGCGCGGTTTCACAGGCACGATTTCCACAGGCACGAATTTGACAACCTTGCAAGCGGGGAGTGCAATCATACCCTTAGCCGTTTCCTGTGGGGGAAACAACGGGTGGCCTCAGGCAACAACAATTCGAATCGCAACAGCACCCTGCCCTTGCCCGAACTCAATCCTCTGCTGAACCCGGTGCTGGGCGCTCATATGGGGCGTTGGGCGGAAGTTTACTTTACTTCTCCGCCGGAAAAGCGTGAGGAGGCGGTGCTGGATCTGCTTCGCGAATTGCAGGGCGGAGAGGCCGCTACGCCGCAAGCGCCCCATGCCGCGGATTCTGTCGCGAGACAGCCTCCAGCAGAGTCGTCTTCATCGCTACCAATCCAAAGAATTGCACCACCTCCGCCGCCCATTGAGGATGCCGACTCCGAGTGGATCGTTTGCGACTCCTGCGGCGGAAGAAACATCGTGGGAAATCGATTTTGCGGAATGTGCGCGACACCTTTGCCCCACACAAATAACGCGTCTGCGAGTCTCTCGTTCCCCGGTTCGGTGAAAGAGGATCGAGAAACCCCGAGAGAAACCCACAGAGAAACCATGTGGGGAAGATTCGCCGAACGCAGCCCTGAGGACGTAGGCCACGACCAGAGTAATCAGCATGGTGCCGATTCTCTAGAAGATGAGAGCGATCAATATCCGCACGCGCGCGAATCAATATTTCAATCTCAGTACGACCGCATTGCGCCGACCGACCACTTCGCGGCCCGGCCTGAGCCGCAGCCGTCAGCGGTAAAAGACTGGCCGGAACGTCCGGCTGTCCCGAGTCTTATTCCCGATTACGACGACAGACCCGGTCGGCGACGGATTTATTTCGGCGCTCTGGTGGGGATTCTGATTCTAAGCTTGGTCTACGTGGCGTGGAAGAGTTCCTCCGCCAAGTCCGACGCTTCGCACGCACTTCCGCAAGCAGCTCCCACTGTCGCGGACACGCAACCGGCCCGAGCCGACCAATCCCCGCCTCCAACGCCGCTAGCTGACGCACCAGCTGCGGCTTCGAGTTCTCCGCCCCCTGTGCAACAAACGCCTGCGCCAGCGCCTAGGTCTCGCGTCAAGCCCCCGGCCAGTACTGCGAAGCCTGCCGATCCCATGCCTGCGGTTCCAGCGAACACTACGGGACCCATTGTTGCTTCACTGCAAGGCAACGGCTCCGAAGAGTTAGCGGTGGCCGAGAGTTACTTGAACGGCACTCGCGGAAGGACGCGCGACACCAGCGAAGCCGCAAAGTGGCTGTGGCGGTCGTTTGGCAAGCAGAACGGGGCCGCGGCGCTTCTTCTCTCGGATCTTTATGTCCACGGGGACGGTGTTCCCCAGAGTTGCGACCAGGCTCGGTTGCTGCTCGACGCAGCCGCCCGCAAAGGCACGCCCGGCGCGGCACAGAGACTGACCAACCTTCCTTCGCTCGGCTGCCAATAGTTGTCCGGCAGACCAATTCGAATAAACGCGACCGCAGTCAACACTGCGCTGGTTGAAATGTTTGGCGGGTGCCTCCTGCGGGCAACGATCACATCTCGCGTTATCCGCAGCAAACTCCCGCCGTTGGCAGGTTACTGCGCGACTAGCATGGGCTCGACGCGTCGAGATTCATACCACAGCGCCAGTTCCACGCGGTTCCAAAGACCAAGTTTGTCGTAGATGACGCGGAGATAATTCTTGACGACATGCTCAGTCGTCCCAATCGCGTCGGCCACCTCGCGGTTCTTCAAGCCTTCGGCGACAAGCTGGATGACCCGTTGTTCCCGTTCACTGGGGACACGATTTCCATAGCGTTCATTGGCAGACATGTTTGTCTCCTATAGAGCAGGGTGGCGAGTTTGACTCGCTTGATACCGCCGGTAATTCCGAAACGGAGGAATAGCCGGTTAAAGTGCGCTTTTACCGTTCTGCGCGCCATATTCAACTGCCGCGCAATTTCGGCGTTGTCACAGCCTTGCAAAAGCAGCTCTACGATTTGCTGTTCGCGCGGGCCGAGCCGAACGGACTGTTCCCTCATCAGGTCCCCCTGTTTTGGCTTCGCCTCCGCCCCGGCGTCCCGGAGCGGCGAACTGTTCCAGATTCCATAGCATCCACAATGCCACTTTGAGACATTCTTGGCTGTGACAAGAGAACACCAATTTCCACAGGCACTTGCAGGCCCGGAATATCGCTCTAAAAAAGTGGAAATGTGTTTCACATACCGCTCTCCAGAGACGTTTGGTGGCCCGTAAGGCGCGGGAACGCGTGAAAAACTCAGGAAACCGGGAAAAACGAATCGGCAACCATTCTTGGTGTTATGGCCGCCAGGGGCTTCGGCGGGACTGACGAGCATACCGGTTGATGAGTCTCGCCTGGGCATTGCGGAGGCGAGGCAGAGAAGTACAATCTGCTGGAGCACTTAGCACTCAGGTCAATGCCTTAGACGAAAATTCCCGCTCTACGGACATCTGCTGAATAAATTACACGATCGAAGGTAGGCCTAATGTGCGCCCCGTGGAAACTTTGCTGAAAACTTAGTAGCCTAAAAAGCGATGCCGGGGCTTGCAGGCTTGGAAGTGAAGGTTTATTCGTGCAGCGAAATCGCAACCGACCTGCGCCCGCGCGCCTTGCCGGCCGAAGAAGTTCACGTATGGTATCGCACGTTACTCCGGGACATTCCGAATCTGGGCTCATTTTATGATCTCCTGTCGGCCGACGAGCGGGAAAGAGCAGGCCGATATCACTTTGACCGACATAGGAACGAATTTATTTTGACGCGCGCCACCCTGCGCATTTTGTTGGCGTCTTACCTGGAAAAATCTCCGGAGCGGTTCGCCTTTGCCTACTCGGCGCAAGGGAAACCATCATTGGCAAACGAAACTACGGACTTGCGCTTCAATGTTTCACATACCGTTTCTCTCACCGATGGGCTGTCCGCCCTGGCATTCGCCAGGAAGCGCGAAGTAGGCGTCGACGTGGAAAAAATTCGCCCCGACTGCGACGCGGAAAAATTAGCGGAGCGATTTTTCTCGGCGTCAGAACGCGACTACATTCTCCGATTTACCGGCCACGCTTTGGACGAGGCCTTCTTCCGTTGCTGGACACGCAAGGAAGCCTTCATCAAAGCCAAGGGCGGAGGACTCTCGATTCCGCTGGATCAATTTGACGTTTCGATTGCCGATAATCGGCCTGCCGCGCTGTTAGCCACGCGACCTGACCCCACGGAAGCCCGCCGTTGGCGACTCCACAATCTGCCAGTCAAGGCCGGTTATGCCGCGGCATTGGCCGTTTCCGTTCTCGATGAAAGCGGCAATGCGCAAGATTGAAATCATCAAGAACGTCAGCGCGAGCTGGTTCGCGCTGGGCGTCAGCATTCTTGTGGGAATTTTTCTCTCGCCATTTATTCTGCATCGCCTGGGGAATATGGCTTACGGAGCCTGGGTCCTGGCATTCTCCGTCACCGGCTACTACGGGCTTTTTGATCTCGGTATTCGCTCGGCTCTCATCCGTTACGTTTCCACTTACATCGCCACCAACAATCACGACGCGCTTTTGCGGCTCGTCAATACCAGTTTGGCGCTGTATACGGCGATCGGAGCGGCGGCGATGGTCGCGACGCTTCTGGTGAGCTATTACCTCGGCTCGTTATTCCGCATGCCCGCGGACTTTCTGCCCACTGCCCGCTTGCTGTTTCTGATGGTGGGCGCGGCTGTCGCTCTGGGATTTCCTGCCGGCGTTTTCGGCGGAATTCTGGAAGGAATGAACCGTTTTTATTTCGTCAATCTCACCAATCTCGTATCCACGCTGGTGCGCGCGGCGCTGATCGTCGTGGCTCTGCATCACGGATACGGACTGTTGACCGTGGCCATCATCACCGTAAGTCTGCCGCTCCTGGGCTCCGCTGTGCGAGCCGCAATCGTGCTGCACCTGCTTCCCCTGAAATTCGGATGGCAGTACATCGATCGAAGCTGTTTCCGCGAGATCGCACAATACAGCAGCGTCACCTTCATGGTGATGATCGCTTACAAACTGCGCTTCAAGACCGATGAAGTCATCATCTCGACTTTTGTTTCCATCGCCGCGGTCACTTTTTTTTCCAACGCCGACCGGCTGTTGGATTACACGGCAGAAGTGGTCAGCAGTTTGTCGCAGATTTTTGTTCCCCTGTCAGGCCAGTTCAACGCCCAGGGCGACATGAAACAGTTGCGAAAATTGTTCGTCGCCGGCAACCGCGCCTGCGCGCTCATTGTGTTTCCGATTAGCGCCACCCTCATCATCCTCGGCAAGTCGGTAATCACGGCATGGGTTGGTGCGCGATACGTGACCGCCTCGTACCCTGTAATGATTTGTTTGCTGATCCCCTACACTTTTTCTCTGGCGCAGGATGTCTCGGGGCGCATTCTTTATGGAATGGCACGGCACAAGAGCCTGGCCTGGGTTACGGGAATGGAAGCAATTGCGAACCTGACTTTGAGCATCTTCTTGGTGCGCCGTTTCGGGATCGTTGGGGATGCGCTGGGAACGGCGATTCCGTTGTCCTGCACGGCCCTTTTTTTTGTACCTCGTCATCTGTGCCGCGTTCTGAACATTCGCTTGCTGGCTTATCTGCGCGAGGCCTTCACCTTCCCACTCGTTCTGGTCGCCCCTACAGTCGGAATGTTGCTGTTGATGCGTCGTTGGTTCTTCGCCCGCAATTATCTGCAACTCGGAATGCAAATTTCTATCAGCTTGATCCCCTATGGGCTAGGACTGGCCTGGGCTTTTTGGACGAAAAAAATTTGGAGTGTGCCACAACTCACAACCGCTGACGGGATTGACGAGGTGAGTGCCGCGCTAATTCAGGACTATCAGGAAAGACCGTAGGAATGCTGAAGAGATCGCTCCATAAGGTAATCATTCGCCGAATATGAACGGGAAAAAGATCGTAATCATTGGAGCGGGGCCCACTGGGCTGGGAGCCGCATACCGACTGCACGAACTCGGCTACGATAACTGGGCGCTGTACGAAAAATCAGACTACGTTGGCGGCCATGCCGCTTCCCACGTCGATGCCCACGGCTTTGTTTGGGATGAAGGCGGGCATGTCATTTTTTCCCATTATCCGTATTTCGACAAACTGGTCGATCGGATGCTGGGCAGCGAAGAGAACCACTTGGTGCGCGAAAGTTGGATCGTCTCGGAAAATTCATGGATCCCCTATCCGTTTCAAAATAACCTTCGCTACCTGCCGAAATCTGTACAACTGAATTGCCTCATAGGCGCCGCGCAGGCCGCGGCGAATGGAAAGTCCCAGGAATCCGCAAATTTTCGGGAGTGGATCCTGGCCAATTTCGGCGAAGGCATCGCCGCCGCGTTCATGTTTCCTTACAATCTAAAAGTCTGGACCACGCCGCTGGAACGCATGTCGAAATCCTGGATCGCGGAGCGAGTCTCCGTTGTGGATTTCAAACGCCTGCTGGAAAATGTCTTGTACGAGCGCGACGACGTCGGCTGGGGGCCGAACAGCAAGTTTAGATTTCCACTGCACGGGGGTACAGGCGAGATCTATCGCCGCATGGCCAATTGTTTCCAAAACAAAGTGCACTCCGGAAAAGAGCTTGTGGAAGTAGATTCCGCCCGAAAGACGATTTCTTTCGCGGACGGGACGGGAGACACCTACGATGTTTTGATCTCAACGACGCCGCTGGATTTCTTCATCCAAATGTTGCATCCGGTTAATCAACATTTGTCCGAGGCAGCCAGCCAGCTCGAGCACAACAACTTGATCGTGCTGGGAATTGGCCTGGAGAAGAAGATCGAAACCAGCAAGTGCTGGATTTACTTTGCCGACGCGAAGATGCCCTGTTATCGCGCGACGCACTTTTCCCATTATTCTCCGTTCAACGTTCCCAACGGCGACACTGAGCGTTTCAGTTCTTTAATGTGTGAGATGTCGTTTCGTCCCGGAGAATCGCCCGATCCTGAAGCTACGTTGGAGCGGGTCATCGACGAACTGATCCGCTGCACAATTCTGGAAGACTCCGACCGCGATCGCATCGTCTCGCGCTACACTCGCGCTGTCGCGTACTCATACCCGATTCCGACTCTAGGCCGCGACGCGGTTCTTGGCGTTCTTCAGCCGGCGTTACTAAAACAGGGAATCTATTCTCGCGGACGCTTCGGGGCATGGCGTTATGAAATAGGAAACATGGACCACTCCGTCATGATGGGCGTAGAAGCGGTCAATCACGCGCTCTTGGGAGAAGAAGAGATTGTCTTCCACAGTTCCTGACGCCGGCGAAAACATGGGATCTCCACCGGCCAATCAAGTGTCGCAGGTCAGCGTGATTATTCCGGCCTATAACACCGCGTCTCTCATCGCGAATTGCCTCGATTCGGTTTTTTCGCAGACCTATCAAGACTTCGAAGTGATCGTTGTCAACGACGGCTCCCCGGATACGCCTCAGCTTGAGGCCGTCTTACAGGCCTACCTCTCGCGTATCGTTTATATCAAGCAGTCTAATAAACGCGCGGCAGGGGCCCGAAATACTGCCATCACCGAGGCCCGCGGCGAATGGCTGGCATTTCTGGACAGCGACGACGCATGGCTGCCCGATCATCTTGCCGCTCAGGTGAAACTGCTCGCCGACTCCAATCTCGACTTGGTCTATTGCAACGGCTTCAGGATTGGAGACCAACGGGAATTCATGGACAAGTGCCCTTCGCGCGGTCCAGCGACATTCGCGGCTCTCATCGAAGAGCGTTGCCAGATCCCGGTTTCAACGGTCGTAGCGCGAAAGCGTTCTCTGGTGAAAGCGGGCCTCTTCGACGAGCAGCTTGCCCAATGCGACGATTACGATATGTGGGTGCGCGCCGCCTTCTACGGCGCAAAGATTGGCTACAGCCGCCAGGTGCAGGTGCGTTTGAATGGAGGCCGTCCTGGCTCTCTCAGCCAGTCCAGTGCCAAGATGGCGGAAGCATATTTGAACATTTTGGACAAGGTCACCCGAACTTTGCCACTAGAGGACTCCGACCGCAAGGTAGTGGAAAGACGAACGCAGGAAATCCGCGCACACTATCTGGTAGAACAGGGGAAACTTCTGCTCAGCCAGAAGCAATTCGACGAAGCCATGGAGCGCTTTTCGGAAGCGAACAGCCTTTTGCGTAAGCCAAAATTAAGCCTGGTCTGTTTTGGTTTGAAGGTCGCGCCGCACGCAACCGGCAGAATGTTCTCCCTTTGGAATCGGGTAGTGCGCGGAATCGCTTGAATATCATGCAGGATTCTAATTTCGGCTGGCAGAAGGCACGACGCGCGATCGCGCAAGCAGCGCGCGCCCTCGCGGGCAAACAAATGGCTGGACGGAATCTCACCGTCTATCCCGACGATGTCTTTCTCGTGTCCTACCCGAGGTCGGGGAATACCTGGGCGCGATTTCTTCTCGGCAATCTGCTTGACCTCAACGATCCCGTCACTTTTGCCAATATCGAAGCCCGCATCCCTGAGATTTATTTCAATTCCGATCACGCCATGCGCGCCCTGCCGCGTCCACGCCTGCTCAAGAGCCATGAATGTTTTCAGCCGCATTATCGGCAGGTCATCTATATCGTGCGCGACCCTCGGGATGTTGCGGTCTCCTTCTATCACCACAACGTGAAAGCAGGGAACATTGCGGACGATTATCCGATGCGCGATTTCATCCCGCGTTTTATCAACGCGGAGTTTGATACGAAGTGGGGGTCCTGGTCCGATCATGTTCGGAGCTGGCTTTTCCTGCGGCAAGGCCGGCCGGATTTCATGCTTTTGCGCTATGAAGACATGCAACGTGAAGCCGCGCGCGAACTTCTGCCCGTGGTAGCCTTCTTGAATAAATATTCATTCTCGTCCGTGGATGGAACTCCGGAAGTAATTCAGCGCGCCATCGAATTAAGCTCGCGCGACCGCATGCGCGCGCTGGAGCAGCGGCAGGCTAGAGAATGGGTCCTGACGAAAAACACGCGCCAGGACAAGCCGTTCATTCGTTCGGCATCTGCCGGAGAATGGAAATCGCAACTCCAGGAAGAATCGGTGGCGACGCTCGAACGAACCTGGGGGAACCTCATGCGCAGCCTGGGATATGAACTGCAGACCTCGGTCACGCCGGCCGATGAGGCCGTTCCAGGCTTTTTCCCAATTGTGTCCCGATAGGACACGGAGCCCCCGCGCAAATGTGAGAGAATCGGCGGTCAACACCGTGAGCCTAGCCGCCAAGATTGCAGAGTTCTTCAAGACGTCTCTAAAGAAAGTAATCCCTGAGCGCATACTCCAGGAACGCGCTGTTATCATTCGACTGGACCCCGGCTCCGGTCGGATCTATGCGCGCATGCGCCTTCTCGACACAATCGGATTGAACCCAATCAACCATCCGCTTGTTCCCGCGAACGCTTCTTCTTTCGTGTTCGTTTGCTTCGGAAACATCATGAGAAGCCCTATGGCAGACGCTTTGCTCAAGCGCGCTGCCGCCGAAGCGAAGATTGCAATCCGCTCTGACTCAGCGGGACTGCATGCGATACCCGGAAAAGCGGCTCACCCCTGGGCGCAAGCCGCAGCCAATGAATTAGGAATCTCATTAGCCGGCCACCAGGCAAAGCTGCTGACTGCCGAGACGGTCGAAAACACCGACGTGATCGTTGCGATGGACCTTCAAAACGTGTCAGAGCTTGTAAGTCTCTATCCCCGTTGCAAAGATAAAATCTTCATGCTGAGCGCATACGCAGGCGATCCGCGGATACATGAAATTTCAGATCCTTATCTCGGAGACCTCGAAACTACCCGCCAGTGCTATCGCCTTCTGCAAACTTGCGTTCGGAATCTGCTGGCATCGCGTACTCCGACTGCCCCGCAGAAATGAAACCAAAACACTTCAGGTTTGGCCATCTCCTGATTTCGACTTCATGCGCACGCGAAACCAGTTCGCGATCCCCATAATTCCCGGACGCAGATCGAACAGCCACACATCGTCGTAATGCATTCCCGGCCGCCATGGCAAAGCCATCTGCGCCAGGCTCTTCCAGAAACTAGGATAGGGCGCGGTCCAGTTTTCCGGCTTCCCTGCCCGAAGATTGCTGAGATAAGTCAACTCTCCGATCATGCGGCGGCAAACGGTGTTGGCTTTGTACGGAATGCTTTTGGGCGGCAGTGTGCCGTTCAATTTCCAGTCGATCAGATAGCGAGGATAGTCGATACCGCAGGCCACCG
>Ga0209006_10005181_pt1 | contig 11835 bp, 12 predicted proteins | sample JacPin_JW_Ref_O2_FD_188567 | JGI IMG/M metagenome (GOLD analysis project Ga0209006, IMG submission 188567) | Forest soil microbial communities from Algoma, Ontario, Canada - Jack Pine, Ontario site 1_JW_Ref_O2 (SPAdes) (version 2) | ecosystem: Environmental > Terrestrial > Soil > Boreal... | reverse complement strand
GTTCGAGGACGCCAAGGACAAGGTGATGATGGGCGCCGAGCGCAAGTCGCTCGTCATGACCGAGGAAGAGAAGATGCTCACCGCCTATCACGAAGGCGGCCACGCGCTCGTCGCGCTCACCGTCGTCGCCACCGATCCGGTGCACAAGGCGACCATCATCCCGCGCGGTCGCGCGCTCGGCATGGTCATGCAGCTGCCCGAGCGCGACAAGCTGTCGATGAGCTACGAGCAGATGACCTCGCGGCTCGCCATCATGATGGGCGGGCGCGTCGCCGAGGAGATGATCTTCGGCAAGAACAAGGTCACCTCGGGCGCCCAGTCCGACATCGAGCAGGCGACCCGGCTCGCCCGCATGATGGTGACGCGCTGGGGGTTCTCCGAAGAGCTCGGGGCGGTGTCGTACGGCGAGAACCAGGACGAGGTCTTCCTCGGCATGTCGGTCGCGCGCCAGCAGAACGTCTCGGAAGCGACCGCGCAGAAGATCGACGCCGAGATCCGGCGGCTGGTCGAATCCGGCCACGACGAGGCGCGCAAGATCCTCGAGGAGAAGCGCGCCGACCTCGAGCTGCTCGCCAAGGGTCTGCTCGAGTTCGAGACGCTGTCGGGCGACGAGATCAAGGACCTGCTCAACGGCAAGCGGCCGAACCGCGAATCGGTGATCGAGCCGACCGCGCCGCGCGGTTCGGCGGTGCCGACCTCCGGCAAGCCGCGCCCGCGCCCGGGCGGTGCCGGCCCGATGGAGCCGCAGCCGACGTCGTGACGTTTGCGGCTTTCCGCAAGCCTCAAACGCCCGCCATCTCGGCGGGCGTTTTGTTATCGCCAGTTGACCGAGGGTCGCGGGAGCGCACTGCCGAGTTGAAGAAGCAGTGAGAAATATTGGGTAGACCGGCGGTCAACAATCGCGGCATATTGAATTTGGATGGCGAAGACCATGCTCGATGACAATCAGGTTCAGCAGATCGCGCGCCAGGTCGCCACGGCGAATCTGAGTTCTGCCAGCTTCACGTCTGTCCGCAGCATCTCAACCGTCGATTCCGACGGACACGAAGCACTGCGGATTACCATTGTGCTTAAGCCGGGTGTGGCAGATAAAATCAAAGGCGATGCCGCGCTAGACATGCTGGTCCAGATGCAGCAACAATTACGCAAGGCGGGCGAGGAGCGTTTTCCGTTCGTCGAGTTCGCCACCAAACAAGAGCTTGAAGCAGGTGGCAATCCTAAATCCTGACCATCTCTTCGACCAGGCCAATCGGCTTGTAATCCGCAAGGCTGGACCCCCCACGGCAAGTCGACATCAGGAGAGCCATTTCTACGGCATACTATGGAATTTTTCATGCGGTCGTCACTGCGGCAGCTGACCAGCACGTCGGAGTGACGAATCGAGCAACGACGCGCTACGGGTTGGTCTATCGGAGCGTAGACCATAAGACGCTGCGAGATCTATGCAGAGAGGTGCAGAAGCCAACCTTGAGCAACAGATACAAGGCGTATGAACCGCGGAACGGATTTGGGCCTAACATCACGGCGTTCGCCGCAGCAGTTGTCGACCTGCAGGAGAAGAGACACGACGCTGATTATGACCCGATGAGGCGGATGAATCGCTCAGACGCACTCGTTGCGATCCGCACCGCACGCGCCGCACTGCGCCGCTTCGAAAAGGCAAGCGCGACGAGACGCGGGATGTTTCTGAGCCTGCTTCTTTTTCCACCGCGGGGGGCGGGGTGAAATCGAAAGGCCCTCTTTGGTGGCTTTGGCCTGCTTTTAAATCGCGCTGAGCGCCCGCCCATTCGGCGGGCGCAATGCTGTTCCGCGGGATCGCCGTCGCGCGGAGACGGCGGGTTTGTTACTCCTCGCGCCCCCGCCGGCTGCTGTGCCCATGACCGAGAACCGATCCGCGCTTGTCGACAGGCCGACCTGGTCGCTCGCCGGCCTGCGCCTCGGCGCCTTCCTGCTGTTGCCGTCGCTCCCGGGCATGATGGCGTTCGGCGCCGTCGTCGGCGCGACCGAGGCGCGCAAGGGCTTCGATCTCGTCACCGCGCTGCTGATGAATTTCTGGGTCTATGCCGGCGCCTCGCAGCTCGTCGCCATCGAGGGCTGGCCGCAGCACATGACCGCGGCGGGCGTCGCCACACTTGCGCTCGTGGTCGCGACCGTGAATGCGCGCATGCTGCTGTTCGGCGCCTCCCTGCGGCCGTGGCTCGGTCCGTTGCCGGCCTGGCAGATTTACCCACTGCTGCAGTTCACCACCGATCCGGGCTGGGTCATCATGATGCGCTACCGTGCGGAGGGCGGCAATGACGCGGCCGCGTTCCTCGGCGGCGCGCTCGTCGTGCTGGTCGCATGGATTTCCGCGACGATTGGCGGCTACCTCGCCGGCGCGCTCGTCGCCGACCCGCGGGCGATCGCGCTCGACCTCGTGCTGCCGATCTTCTTCGCCGCCATGGTGGTGCCGCTGTGGCGCGGGCGCCGCCGCGCCACAGCGTGGGGCGTCGCCGGGATGGTGGCGCTTGCGACCGAATATCTCGTCTCCGGCTGGTGGTTCGTCATCACCGGCGCGATCGCGGGCAGCCTGGTCGAGGGATTTGTCGAGGACGCGCCCGATGCCTGATCTCGGCGGTCTTGATCTCGGGGGGATTGATCTTGAAGGTCCTGGCACGATCGCGGCCATCCTCGCCATGGGGGCGGTGACCTATTCGATCCGCGCCGGCGGCTTCTGGCTGATGGGGCACGTCCCGCTGACGGCGCGCGTGCGCCGCATGCTCGAAGCGCTGCCCGGAACGGTCGTGGTCGCAACGGTGCTGCCGATCACGGTGCGCGAAGGCGCGCCCGCGATACTCGCGGTCGCCGCCGCGGTCGGCGCCATGATGGTCCGGCGCAACGATTTCCTGGCCGTGATCGCCGGCATGGCGGTCGCGGCGCTGGCGCGAGCATGGCTTGGGTGAGGTTCAATCCGCTCGGGTCTATTCGGGCGTCTTGCCGGACGGAAACCTGGTCGCCGGACCGTTCAGGTCGAGACCTGTCGCGGTCAGCGGCCTATCGACGCTCGATGAGCCGGCGCCGGTCGTCTCGCTTCGCGATGCATCGCGATGGCTGATGTTGGAGCTGGAACTCGCCGGACTGCTGGCGTTCGCGCCGCCTGACGCCGGATTGCTCTGTGCCAAAGCGCCTGCGGCCGGCAAGCCGGTAATCGATAGCGCGATGACGAAAGTCACGGCGAGCTTCATGGCGGACATCCCATCTCTCGATGAACGAAGAACCCCCGCCACGCAGCCGAGGTTCCGGCCCACGCGCTTACGCGACGAACAAAGCGCAAGCGAATGCAAATTGCGCAGGTTTCGAGCAAACGCGCGCGCTTGCGTGACGTCAGCCTGCGACGACGACCTCCGGCGCACCGGCGCTCGCTTGCCCGATGATGCGCGCGCGCGGATAGCCGGCGCCGACGATCCTCGCGAGCAGGCGTTCGCCATGATCGGCATCGCACGCCACCAGCAGTCCGCCCGACGTCTGCGGATCGGTGAGCAGGTGGCGGCGCCAGTCGGGTAGGCCGGCCGGGAGGCGCACGCTCTCGCCGTAGCTCGCCCAGTTGCGGTGCGAGGCGCCGGTGACGTGCTTCTGCTGGGCGAGCGCCGCGGCTTGCGCCAGCAGCGGTAGATCGTCGGCCCGGATGGTCAAGGACAGCTTGGAGCCGCGCGCCATCTCGAGCGCATGTCCGAGCAACCCGAAGCCGGTGACGTCGGTGATGGCATGAACCGCCGCGTCTTCGCCGAGCTCCATGCCGATGCGGTTGAGGAGCGTCGTCGACTCCATCATCTCGGCGTACCCCGGCGATGACAATGCATCCTTCTTGAACGCGGCCGAATAGATGCCGACGCCGAGTCCCTTGGTGAGGATCAGCGCGTCGCCGGGGCGCGCGTCGGCATTGCGGCGGATGGTCTCGGGCCGGCCGATGCCGATGACGGCGAGGCCATAGATCGGCTCCGGTGAATCGATGGAATGCCCGCCCGCGACCGGAATGCCCGCGGCCGCGCAAACCTCCGCCCCGCCTGCGAGGACCGCGCGCACCATCGTGGTCGGTACCTTGTCGACCGGCATGCCCAAGATCGCGAGCGCCATGATCGGCCTGCCGCCCATGGCATATACGTCGGAGATCGCGTTGGTTGCGGCGATGCGTCCGAAATCGCACGGATCGTCGACCATGGGCATGAAGAAATCGGTGGTGGCGATGATGCAGGTCTTGTCGTCGACCTGCCAGACGGCCGCGTCGTCCCCGGTCTCGGTGCCGACCAGCAGCTGGCGGTAGGGCTGCGCGGCCGGCTGGTCGGCGAGCAGCTCCTGCAGCACCGACGGGGCGAGCTTGCAGCCGCAACCGCCGCCATGGGCGAGGCTGGTCAGGCGGATATTCGGCGCATCCATGGTCGTCTCCTCAGGCAACGCATCGCATTTCTTTAGTCTGCGCGGTCACTTTCGCTTGGTAATGCGGAAGACGTAAAGCTCTTCGCGCCGCTCGCGGGCGTCGAGCGAGTGTCCGGTCTGATTGACGAAGTGCGGCACGTCGATCACGGTCAGCGGGTCGGTGCATTCGAGCACGAGGACGCCGCCGATCGGAACGCCGCGCAGCGCCTTCTTGGCGCGCAGCACCGGCTCGGGACAATTCAAGCCGCGCAGGTCGAGCACGGTCTCGGCCTTTTCCTGCCGAATGCTCACGGGCGGCGCCCTCCCACGCCTCAGGCAACGACCTCTGACGCCCTGATCGTGTATCTGAACGAATCCGCATCGAGGCAGTCAAGGCGACCGGCGGCGATCTCGGCTTGCGGATACATCAGGAATCCCACCTTCGGCCCGCCCGACCCCGGCAGCGCCAGGTCGTGCGCAAAATTGTACGCGAGCCAGTTGCCTTCCCAGGCGCCGAACAGCGCCTTGCGCGCCGCGACGACCTTGTCGTCGCCGGGGCCGAGATGGCCGGGCGGCTCCTCGAGCACGACCTTGCATACGTCGGCGGGATCGATCGGCACCCAGCCGAACCCGGCGAGGAACACCTCGGCGCGGCAATGCTGCGCCTTGGTGACGATCTCGGATCCGGCGCCGAGGCTCTTGTAGCCGAATCGCGACGGTGCCACCCGCACGCCATAGACGTCGCGCGCCGGCACTCCGGACGCACGCAGGAGACCGACCAGCAGCGCATTGAGGTCGGCGCATTTGCCGCCGAGGTTGCCGCTCTTGAGCATAAGGGCAATGTCGCCAATGCCGCAGCCGCGCACGCTGGCGTCGCGATAGGTGTTGTCCACCATCCATTCGTAGATGGCGCGCGCCTTTGCGACCTCGCTGGTCGCACCGGCGGTGATCCGGTCGGCCGTCGCCTTGACGACGCCGTCGGTCGGGATGAGCTCGGTGGGCGCGAGATGGAACGCGCGCTCCGCCGCGGAGAGTTCTGACACCCCTGCCGACGTCGAGAGATGCACGGCGCGATCGCGCGTTGCGATGCGGCTCGTCACCTCGACCATCGGGGCCTTCTCGCCGTCGTCCCAGCTGACGTGAAGCAGCTCGGCGCCGTAGAGCGGGTCGCGCCAGCGCTGCGCCGTCGCGGCATTCGTCGTCCATTCGCTCGTGCCCGAACGGAACCAGGCCGGCTCGTTCACCGACGGCAGCGGCACCCACGCCTGCGTTTTTCCACGCGGGTCGGCGATCTCGATCCGGGTCACGACCGTGAAGGTGCGCCATGCGCCCGGGACGGGGGCAAAGGCGCCGTGCGCAAGTCCGGCGCCCGGGAAGGCTGCAGCGGCGATCACGGCGGCGCCGCTCTTGAGCATGTCGCGTCGATGCAGGGTCATTGCTGCCTCCGAGGTGAGAACCGAGATTGGGCGGGATGCGCGCCCTCGATCACGAGGGGCGATTGGTGGTCGGGCAGGAGGGTGGTTGGAAGAAGGAAGATGCGCGCAATTGCATCGTCCGGGAGACGCGGCCGATCGCCTCCTGACGCCGCTGTCGCCGCGCAAGACATCGGTACGAGCAGCAACGCAGCGGCGGCGTAGCCACAACGTACCGCGGACAGCGTGCCCGCCAGCAACTCGCCCCGAACCTCGGGAGCCGTTTGCAATTGCACTTGCGAAGTATGCGAAGGGGCAATCGGCTTTTCAACGAATGCGTGATCGGCGATTGATCACGAACGCATGATCGTGGCGGCGAGCGCGATTTCATAGCCTCAGGCTATGGGGCTCATTTTGCAGCCGCATTTTTGCATTTCAAGCGAACCTTGTCTGATATTGCGCATTTCGTCCGCATGCACCCGTCTGCCGTTTGACATTGGGGCAGGTGGAAAATAGCCTTTGTTTCATCGCGGAAAATCCGCTGATCCGGCGACACTGCGAGCGTCGAGCGGCAGGGCGTCCCCCGGGGGGGGCTAACGTCTCAGAAGGAGGATCCATGAACATCGAGCTCTCGCGGCGCCACTTTTTGGTGGGCGCCGGCGCGGGTCTCGCGGGTACGACGCTCGGAGCGCTCGGCTTCGGCGATGTCGAGACCGCTTATGCGGCGGCGATCCGGCCCTTCAAGCTGGTCGGCACCACCCAGACCCGCAACACCTGTACGTACTGCTCGGTCGCCTGCGGCATCATCATGTATTCCAAGGGCAACCTTGCGAAGGGCGAGAATGCCGAGATCACGCACATCGAAGGCGACGTCGATCACCCCACCAACCGCGGCACGCTTTGCCCCAAGGGCGCGGGACTGCTCGATATCGTCCACGCCGCGACGCGCCTCAAGTACCCGATGGTGCGCAAGCCCGGCTCCGACAAGTTCGAGCGCGTGACCTGGGATTATGCGCTCGATCGCATCGCCCGCCTGATGAAGGACGATCGCGATCAGAACTTCATCGCCAAGAACGCCGCCGGCACCACGGTCAACCGCTGGATCACGACCGGCTTCCTGGCGGCCTCCGCCACCACCAACGAAACGGCGTGGATGACCTACAAGGTCGTGCGCAGCGCCGGAATGCTCGTCTTCGACAACCAAGCGCGGGTCTGACACGGCCCCACGGTGTCCAGTCTGGGCCCAACGTTTGGTCGTGGTGCGATGACGAATTCGTGGACTGACATCAAGAACACGGATCTCGTCGTCATTATGGGTGGTAACGCAGCGGAAGCGCATCCCTGCGGATTCAAATGGGTCACGGAGGCGAAAGCCAACCGCGGCGCCAGGCTGATCGTCGTCGATCCGCGCTTCACGCGCTCGGCGTCGGTGGCCGATTTCTACGCGCCGATCCGGCCCGGCACCGACATCGCGTTTCTCAATGGCGTGATCAACTACTGCATGCAGAACGACAAGGTGCAGTGGGAATACGTCAAGGCGTTCACCAACGCGACCTATCTCGTCAAGGATGGCTTCGACTACAAGGACGGCTTGTTCACGGGCTACGACGAGAGCCGGCGCGACTACGACAAGTCGACCTGGGACTACCAGATCGGGCCCGACGGCTTCATCGTCGTCGACGACACGCTCGCCAATCCGCGCTGCGTGTGGAACCTGTTCAAGAAGCACGTCTCGATCTACACGCCCGAGCTGGTCGAGCGCATCTGCGGCACGCCAAAGGACAAGTTCCTCAAGGTCGCCCAGATGATCGGCGAGACCTCGGTCAAGGACAAGTACATGACGTCCATGTACGCCCTCGGCTGGACCCAGCATTCCAAGGGCTCGCAGAACATCCGCACCATGGCGGTGCTCCAGCTCGTGCTCGGCAATATCGGCGTGCGCGGCGGCGGCATGAACGCCTTGCGCGGGCATTCCAACATCCAGGGGCTGACCGACATCGGCCTGATGTCGCATCTCATCCCCGGCTATCTCAACATGCCGCTCGACGCCGAGACGACGTTCGACAAGTACATGTCGACCAAGCTGTTCAAGCCGTTGCGCCCGAACCAGACCAGCTACTGGCAGAACTACCGGAAGTTCTACGTCAGCTTCGCGAAAGCGATGTGGGGCGACGCCGCCAAGGCGGACAACGACTGGGCCTACGACTATATGCCGAAACTGGACGTGCCGGCCTACGACATCCTGCGCGCGTTCGAGCTGATGCATCTCGGCAAGATGAACGGCTATTTCTGCCAGGGCTTCAACCCGCTGCTCGCGTTCCCGAATCGGAAAAAGGTCACGGTCGGGCTCTCCAAGCTCAAATGGCTCGTGATCATGGATCCGCTCGACACCGAGACGGCGCGGTTCTGGCAGAACCACGGCGAGTACAACGACGTCGACACGGCGAAGATCCAGACCGAGGTCATCCAGCTGCCGGCCACCTGCTTTGCCGAGGACACGGGCGCGCTCGTCAATTCGGGCCGCTGGCTGCAGTGGCATTGGGCCGGCGCGACGCCGCCGGGCGAGGCGAAGAGCGACGTGTGGATCATGGCGCAACTCGCCCAGCGCCTGAAGGCGCTGTACCAGAAGGAGGGCGGCGCTTTCCCGGATCCGATCGTCAACCTCACCTGGAACTACAAGGATCGTGGCGATCCGACGCCTGAGGAGCTGGCGAAGGAGATGAACGGCTCGGCGCTGCAGACGGTCACCGATCCGAACGACCCTACCAAGGTGATTCAGCAGCAGGGCAAGCAGCTCGTGAGCTTTGCGGCGCTGCGCGACGACGGGACCACGGCCTGCGGCTGCTGGATCTATTCCGGCTCCTTCAACGAGGCCGGCAACAACATGGCTCGTCGCGACAACAGCGATCGCGACGACACCGGCATATTCCCGAACTGGACCTGGTCATGGCCGCTCAACCGCCGGATCTTGTACAACCGGGCTTCGGCGGATGTCAGCGGCAAGCCATGGGATGCGAGCCGCAAGCTGCTCGAATGGAACGGCACGGCCTGGACCGGGTACGACGTGCCCGACATCGCGCCCAACGCCAAGCCAGACGTGGTCGGCCCCTTCATCATGAATGCGGAAGGGACCGCGCGCTTGTTTGCCCGCACCCTGATGCGTGAGGGGCCGTTCCCGGTGCACTACGAGCCGTTCGAGTCCCCGATTGCCAACCCGCTCAATCCCAAGATCCGCGGCAATCCGGTCGCCCGCGTGTTCAAGGACGACCTGGAGCAGTTCGGCGACGCCAAGGACTTCCCCTATGCGGCGACGTCCTACCGGCTCACCGAGCACTTCCACTACTGGACCAAGCACAGCAGGATCAACGCGGTGCTGCAGCCGGAATTCTTCGTCGAGATCAGCGAGGAGCTGGCCAAGGAGAAGAGCATCGCGCAGGGCGGCTGGGTCAAGGTCTGGTCCAACCGCGGCAGCGTGCGGGCCAAGGCCTATGTCACCAAGCGCATCAAGCCGCTCATCTGCGATGGCAAGACGGTGCACGTGGTCGGCATTCCGCTGCACTGGGGCTTCATGGGTGAGGCGCGCAAGGGCTTCGGCCCCAATTCGCTCACCCCGTTCGTCGGCGATGCCAACGCGGAGACGCCGGAGTTCAAGGCGTTCCTCGTCGACATCGAGCCGACCACCGGTCCGGTGGCGTGAGGGGAGGGAGCGATGGCATTGTTCGAATTCGAGCTTCCCAATCCGAACACCGAGAACCCGCAGGTCGGCCTGACCGAGGCCGACCTCGTTCAACGTTCGGCCTCCTCGGTGCCGCCGCCGGCGCGGCGGCTCACGCCGGTCGCCAAGCTGATCGACGTGTCGAAGTGCATCGGCTGCAAGGCCTGCCAGGCCGCCTGCATGGAATGGAACGACGTGCGGCCTCCCGTCGGCACGTTCGAGGGCTCCTACGACAACCCGGCCGACCTCACGCCGGAAATGTTCACGCTCATGCGCTTCACCGAATGGGTGAATCCGCAGACGCAGAACCTCGAATGGCTGATCCGCAAGGACGGCTGCATGCACTGCGAGGATCCGGGCTGCCTCAAGGCCTGCCCGGCGCCGGGCGCGATCGTGCAGTACTCCAACGGCATCGTCGACTTCGTGCACGAGAACTGCATCGGCTGCGCCTACTGCGTGAAGGGATGTCCGTTCAACATTCCGCGCATCTCGCAGGTCGACCACAAGGCCTACAAGTGCACGCTGTGCTCCGACCGCGTCGCGGTCGGGCAGGGACCGGCCTGCGCCAAGGCCTGCCCGACCCACGCCATCACGTTCGGCACCAAGGAGGAGATGACGAAGCACGCCGAAGGCCGCATTAAGGATCTCAAGTCGCGCGGCTACGAGAATGCCGGTCTCTACGATCCGCCCGGCGTCGGCGGCACCCATGTGATGTACGTGCTGCATCACGCCGATCAGCCGCAGATCTACGCGGGCCTGCCCAAGGACCCGAAGATCAGCGCGATCGTCCAATTGTGGAAGGGCGCCAGCAAGTATGCGGGCCTTGCCGCGATGGCCGCCTTCGCCGGCATCGGCTTCCTGCACTATCTGGTCAAAGGGCCGAACCGGGTTACGAGTGCGGATGAGCGCGCCGCCAGGCAACTCACCGAAGGGGGCGGGTCATGAGCACGCCCGAGGTCAGCACCCGTGACGTGGCGCCCGAGGACCAGGTCCATCCGGGCGATCCCGTAACCGTCGACCGTTATACGGCGGGCGCGCGCATCAACCACTGGATCACCGCAACCTGCCTGGTGCTGCTCGCCTTGTCGGGGCTTGCGTTGTTCCACCCGAGCCTGTTCTTCCTCACCGTGCTGTTCGGCGGCGGCCAGACGACGCGCATGATTCATCCGTGGATCGGCGTCGTGCTGTTCTTCAGCTTCTTCGGGCTGTTCTTCCGCTTCTGGCGGCTGAACCTGTGGCAGCGCAGCGACACCGTCTGGATGGAGGAGCTGCCCGCCGTGCTCAACAATCGCGACGACGAGCACCCGGAGCTGGTCGAGATCGGCAAGTACAATGCCGGGCAGAAGGTCGTGTTCTGGGGAATGTCGCTGCTCATCATCGTGCTGATCTCGAGCGGCCTCGTGATCTGGGACCAGTACTTCTCGCAATACACGACGGTCGAGCAGAAGCGGCTCGCGGTGCTGATCCATTCGCTCACCGCGATCGTCATCATCTGCGTGTGGATCGTCCACGTCTACGCCGCCATTTGGGTGCGCGGCACCATCCCGGCCATGACGCGCGGTCGCGTCACCGGCGGCTGGGCTTGGCGGCATCACCGCAAGTGGCTGCGCGAGCTTGTCAGCGGCAGGCCGAAGGATGAGAATAAGACTGCTACTCCGGCCGAGTAGCGGCGCCCGTCACGCTTGAGGCGCGGCCTGTCATCACGTGGCCCGTGCGGTTCGTGAGGTGATTCATGTCCGAGGTCGGCGCCCCGCGCCATGCCGCCATTCCGATCGGCGATCCGGCGGCGCCGCCTTTTGCGCGTCTTCCCGATCCGGCGACCTTGTTCGCGCACCGCAGCCGGCGTCTGCGCCTGCTCGCGCGCGACCATCAGCTGGCGCCCTATCTCGGCTTTCTCGCCGATCTCGCCGCCGTGCAGCATGGCATCCAGGACGGGCTGCCCGCGGTCGAGCCGCCGGCGCCTGATGTGCTGGCGCGGGCGCGCGAGCACGCCATGCCGCCGCTCGACCGCGCCCGCTTCACGCCCGACCCGGCGTGCGACCTCACGCTCGAGCGCGTGCTCGCCGCCTGCGGCTCCTGCATCATGCCGGCGGCGGCGAGCGCGGCGCTTGCCCGGGCGCGCGATGCCGAAGCGGCGACGCTTGCCGCCATGATGGCGTCGGTGCTCGCCGACGCCGTGCCGGTCGACGCGATGGCCGAGCACGTGTTCGTCGCCGCGGCCCTGCAGGTGCATTTCGCCCGCCTCGCGGCTCGCCTCGAGGCCGCCCGCCTGGTGGCGGTCGGCGACGGGGCCTGCCCGGCCTGCGGCGGGCCGCC
>Ga0209006_10005180_pt1 | contig 11835 bp, 8 predicted proteins | sample JacPin_JW_Ref_O2_FD_188567 | JGI IMG/M metagenome (GOLD analysis project Ga0209006, IMG submission 188567) | Forest soil microbial communities from Algoma, Ontario, Canada - Jack Pine, Ontario site 1_JW_Ref_O2 (SPAdes) (version 2) | ecosystem: Environmental > Terrestrial > Soil > Boreal... | reverse complement strand
ACGTCATCCAGGGATCCAATGCCGTTGCGGACGCTGGCAATGGCGCGAGTCCATGTTTCCAGATCGCGCAGCCTGGTGTTACTCCTGCGACGAATGTGGGTGTAATTCCACCGATGGTTGATGTGTTCGGTAATTTCACGCGTTTCGGATGCAGGTCCGACTTGTCTTGGGAGGGAGGGCCTACCTTCCATTTGATCACGGGTTTTGGCGCAAATAACAACTTCGGAGGATTCCCCGGCGCACAGTGCTGCGCTTCCCGCGCTAACGGTGTGAACCCCATGTCGGGCCCAGACGGAAACGCTACCACCGCCGATGGAAAATTCCTCTTTGTCGGCAATGGCAGTTCGAGCGTGGTCGTTTTTGACCAGACCACGATGAACTTGAGCAGTAATCCGCCCACTCCGCCAACCGTGGTTGCCGTCATTCCGACAGGCGTTTCAGCCGATTATGATGGTCCCCAAGGCATTTCGGGATGTGTCGCGTCGTGGAATGGAGAAGCTGGTTCGGCGACGGACTGCGGGGACGATCGGGCCGACGAAATGGCATACGATCCCACCCATCAGGTTCTCGCGGTCATCAACGGCGACCCCGGACTTCCCTTCATCACGTTCATCGACATGTCCCACATCGTCAACAAGACCGGGACGCTGGCGCAGCAGCATTGCCTGCCGATCGATTCGACGCTGGCTTATGGTCCCTACCCTGCGGGATACGCCGGGGGAACTTATCTTGGAGCTCCATATCCTCTTCAAGGGTCGGGAACTGGCCTACCCCCCTCTCTGCAATTAGATCCGGGCAACGGAGGCTCGTTTAATCCACCAAGTTGCATCATCGGGCAGATCTATTATGACGGAGTAGGAGGAGCAGGTAACCTCCTCAGTCCCAACATTCCAGTCGACACCTTGGGCGGCACGGTTCCGTGCCCGGATCCCTCAAATCCGCATGTGTTCAGCGGCGTATCAGGATCGGCGGCCGACGTCGCGGCCGGCCTCCTGGGGGTCGGCACAACTCCAAGCGGAACGGCCTATACGATTCCCTGCCATCACGGACCCGTCCTGGACTATACCTCGGGAGCATTCTGCAGTCTCACTGCCCCGGCATCTACGTGCGCTGGCGCAATCGCCCCAGCCGGGCTGGGCGGCATGGTTTATGAACCCAACAGCGACAAGTGGTTACTAACGAACGAAAACTCTGTCGCTACCACCAATATTGGCAGCGTCGATGTGATCGATCTCCAACTGGGGACGGGCAACGGGCCTGTAGTGGTTAATAGTTTTCCGATGCTGAACTGCATGCCCACTGGCATTGTCCAGGGACCGGGAGACAATTTCCTTGTCGGGTGTGCCGATCACGATGGGGAAGCCTTCCCGCCAAACGAGTACGTTATCAATGGAACATCTGGCGCGATTCTCGCCACCATCAATCAAGTGGGCGGCGTGGATGAAACCTGGTACAACCCGGGCGACAACAAGTACTATCTGGCCGCGCGCGATATGCCAACCGGCCCGGTTATGGGCGTCGTCGATGCCGCAACCAACCAGTGGCTGGCAAACGTCACCACCAACACTAACTCCCACAGCATCGCGGTTGACCCCAACACGAATCACGCCTATGTGCCGATGCAAACGGGCGGGATCTGCGGAAGTCAAAGTGCCAACGGCTGTGTTGGCGTTATCGGGGAGCAGTAGCGAGAGACAGCTCTCGACTTTGATATAGTTGGCGAGGATGCGAAACTGGATGCGGTTTCGCGTCTTGCATCGGGAACTGAGTTATGCAGATTTCTAATCGTGTACTCCGCAATCGTCTAATGGCGTTCTCCCTGTTGCTTTTAACCTCGTTGTTTTGCGCGAGCGAACAGCCTTCCGCCAAACCGACTGATGTTCCCGCAACGGTGATCGCCCACTTGCCATTGCCCCAAGCGACCGGAAATCAGATGTTGTTGCAGAAAGAAAAGGGCAAGCAATACCTGTACGTGCAGCAAGCCAGCAAGCAAGGATTCATGATCGTGGATGTGAGCAAGCCGGATGAGCCGAGCCTTCTGAAGCGGACCGCAGAATCAAACCAAGCGACTGCGGGAAACCTGCAGGTAGTCAGCCCTGATGTCGCCATCGCAGAGGCTCCAGAAAAGACGCCGACCACTCTAACCAGCAATAGTCATCCCACCGAAACGGTTCGCGTGCTCGATCTGAGCGATCCGAGCAATCCAAAGACTCTGGAGACCTTCACGAAGGTCACCAGCCTTCTTCCGGATGGCGGCCACGGGCTGATCTACCTCACCAATAACGATGGCCTGTGGATCCTGCGTTACGATCATCCGTCGCGGTTAGAGCCAGCCAAGAAAAAGCCGCCTTGCACCTCGGAGGCAGAGATCCAAGCCATGCCCCCGGACTGCGAATGACGATGTCAGCGCCACGCTCGAACTAATACTTCATCGCGAGACATCTACGTCATCGCGAGACATTGCGAACTGAACAATCTTTATCGATGGTTTTGATCGAGGTTACGGTTAGAGTCATTGGGGCTGCGTTCCCCTGCCTGGCCATGGCGTCCGAGCTTGTGCTCATACTGGGCGACTCGCTTCCCGTTACCTCTACTCGCTGCCCCAGATAGTGGCTTAGCTTGATCTTGTGGGTGCCCTGAAGTTCGTAGGTAATCGCAGGATTCTGTTTCATCAACGTGTAGTCGCCATTGGACCGGCTAACACAACCTTGAAGGGTGACTTGTCCTTTGGAATCCTTGGCGTCTTGCTTGTTACCGCTGTCCTGCGCGAAGACGAAGCTGCTGGACAGCAGCAACGCGCATATTAGGGTTTTCATGACATTTGCCTCTCTTGAGTGGGATGGCGAGAGCAGCGCAGAGGTTGGTCCCCAATCTGATCGGGAGAATGCTCACTTTACGTGGGTTTCCTGGTAGTGAACTTCCTTCCATTGCCCGGCACGCTTCAACCAGAGTTCGGTGATGTATACCCTGGAATAACGCACCTGGGCCTTGGGCGGAAACTCCAGAGTACTTTCGTAGATGATCAAAGCGGCATCCGGTCCCGCCGGAATCACTTTGAAACCCCATAACGTGTAGTTGAACACGTTCGTCTCGGAAAGTTCGGCCAAAGCCTGGAGTTTCGTGCGCTCTCCTTTTCCGTCGACTTCCACGCCCTGATAGTCGTCCGCCAGCAAGTCGGCATACGCTTTCTTGTCCTTGTGCTTCAGCGCTTCCCACTCGGCTTGGACCTTCGATTCAAACATGGTTTTGAGAGCGGCATCCGCAGAAGTTTCCGGCTGCTGGTTGGGAACCTTGGTGGGTGCGGATGGAATCTGCGCCCCGGCTGTAAGTGCCAGTGCGGTGAGGCAAAAACGTGCTGAATAGGCTCTCATAGTTCCCTGGTTCTCTTTCTACGTGGCGACGGCGGAGCGTCCGGGTTCCTGGGAAGAAATCTATCGCAACTCCGAGACTTTTTTTCGAAGAGCCGTAAGCAATGGCGCAGGCAGTTCAGAGTATCCCTCCTCAACGGCGAACGGTTGGCCATCGGTAAATATCCAATTTAAGAAGTCCAGCAGCGCGGAGGCACGAGCTGACTCGAACGAAGCGGTTCGAAGGTAAATCCAGCTAAAGCTGGAGATGGGATAAGAATCTGCTCCAGAGGCATCTGCCAGCGACGCAGAGAAATTATTCCATCGGGGCGATTCCGCCGCTTTGCAGGCGGCGTCAATTGTCTCATTCGAGGCCTTTACAAACTTACCCGCGGAGTTCAGAACCGCCGCTTGGTGGATGCCGCCCTTGGCCGCGTATTGGAACTCGACGAAACCGATCGCCCCGGGAGTTGCTTTTACTTTGTCGGCCATATCCGTGCTGCGTTCCGCGGGCTGGCCCACCGGCCACTTCGGGGAAGGGGTAACTCCGATTTGAGCGCGGAACTTGGAGCTGACCCGAGACAGAAAGTCAGTAAAGACATAGTTAGAGCCCTTGCCCGCGGGGCGATTCACGACCTGGATGGGAAGCGCTGGCAGCGTGACCTCAGGGTTGAGTTTAGCTAACTGCGGGGCGTTCCACATTTTCACATCGCCCAGAAATATTGCTGCCAGTGCTTCGCCGGAAAGCCTCAATTCCTGAACGTCGGGAAGGTTGTAGATAGGAACGATGGCAATAAGAACTACTGGCAGCTCCACCAATGCACTCTCTTTTCGTTCCTTCTCCGTAAGGAGAGCTTCGCCGGCGCCAAAATCTCCGGCGCCGTGTGAGATTTGTTTGATTCCTTCGCTGGTCCCCACAGGCAGATAGCGCATCTGTATGTTGCTGTTGCGTCTGCCGTACTCCTGGGTCCACCGGTTGTACATGGGGGCAGGCACACTCGATCCTGACCCGACCAGGACCAGCGCCGTCTGGGCAGCGAGGGAAATGCTGCCGAGAGCGAGAAGAGGCAGGCAAAGATAACGACGGAAGGGGCGCGCGGAAAGTGCCGCACGGGATAACGAGAAAGCTAAGGGTCGCTTCATGTTCCTCCTAACTGGGGCTCGGGCTCAGATAAACCCACACGGACCGCCACAGGAGCGCTTAAAGTTAGCGACTGTAGTTACATGAAGTTATCACCGCTTTAAAGTGAATCCCAGTAACAGTCTGCGAACACTGTTGTCAGATTTGAGACAGGCAGCGATTCAGTTCAATTCGTGCAATCGGCTTTAAAATTCACGGGAGGTCTTCCGCATCAATCACCAAACTATGTCGCAAAGCGATGTCGACGCCGTGGCCGATGAACTATTTGCGGCTGATGAAATGGGCAAGATGGTCGAGGTTCCACTATCTGCCCGTCCAGGTTTCAATCTCGACGCAGCGTACGAAGTCGAGGCCAGGCTGAAACAAATTCATGAGGCGCGAGGATATCGGTCGATTGGACGTAAAGTTGGCTATGCCAACAAAGCCATGTGGCGGGTGCTCAAGCTTGAGACCCTGGTTTGGGCGCACATGTACGAAGACACGGTGCACTACAGTGGCGGGAATGACGCTGCATTATCGATCGCTCATCCCCGGTCGCTCAAGATCGAACCGGAGATTGTCTTTGGGTTGAAGCAGACCCTAACCGGGCAAAGCCTTGATGCTGCCGCTGCGCTGGGATACGTGGATTGGCTGGCGATCGGTTTCGAAATCATCGACTGCCCTTTTCCCGACTGGAAGTTCCAACCCGGCGACTTCGTCGCATCGTATGGGCTCCATGCAGGACTCGTGGTCGGCGAAAAAGTGCAAGTGCAGTCAGCTCTCATTCCAAAACTTGTGGAGGACTTGGCCAAGTTCACAGTGAGGATGTCAAAGAACGGCGAATTTGTGGAGGAGGGCGCTGGGAAAAATTCTTTGAAGAGTCCCGCGTTGTGCCTGGCGGAACTTGGCGCTGCGATCGAACGGAGATTCCCGGACCATCTACTGAGTGCGGGAGAGATCGTCAGTTCTGGGACGCTGACCGCCGGGCATCTGACTCAGGCAGGAGACCTCTGGAGAGTGGACGTGGAAGGGTTGCAGCTACCGTCGCTCACTCTGCATCTTACGTGAAGTTCACCGGATTTCGGCTTCGGCGAGTACGTCCGCACCGGCATCGTCGTTGACTTTCAAGTCATTGACTTTCGAATCACTGGCTCTCAAATCTTTTACTCTCGAATCTGTGATTTTCAAATCGTGGGCTTTCCAATTGAGAACTGGAATGAGCCCTTCCGCTGCCAGCTTGCTCGAATAAACCGGTGCGTCGAACGAACCCGCCGTGAACTGGTAGCCACTCTGCTTCAGTGAATATCCCCCCGGCGTAGTGGAACAGTTGAGGGTGAACAGACACCCGCCGCCCCGAGCCAGTTCAAGGCAGACGTCCCATTTTTCTCGCGTGCTCGCGAACGCTGCGGTAGTCGGCGAAAACAAATTGTGCAGGGCCACAGTCGCTAAGAATTCCTGACGGGTGGGCGTGTCAGATGTCTCTTGAAGAATGGCTCCAGGAGCTAACTTCAGGCGCGGTGTTCCGAGAATTGTGGCACCTGGGCTGTAATGCTGTTTCAGATATTCTTCGTGCAGCATCAGCATGGCCCAATCGCGTCGCCAGTCCGCCAGGCCGGAGAGCACTCCGACGCCTACATGCTCAATACCCGCGGCCAGCATCCGCTCATAAGTATCGAGGCGGTATTCGAAGTTGGCCTTCTTCGTTCTGCCGGGATGAAGCGTGGCATAGCGATCTTTGTCGTAGGTTTCCTGCCAGAGCACGGACCAGCAAAGTCCCGCCTCGACCAACCGGCGATAGTCGCTTTCCTCCAATGACTCGGCGCTGAGCCCGACAGTTCCACCGCCGTGGCGCTCCAGCACACGACGAAGAAGTTCGACGTGCCGGCACATGGAATCCACACGCATGCGTGGATCGCTCGCGTAAACCAACTCCAGCACTCTTTGACCCTTTTGCTCGACGAGATAGGTGGCCTCTTGCTCGAGTTCGTCATCGGTCAGTCGTTTGCGCTCGACTTCAATGCCCTTGTTTCCGCCTCGGAAATTGCAATAGAGACACTGCTCGTCGCAGATACTGCTCACGTAAATCGGGACGATGACAAAGACTCGGCGATCGTAGAGGTGAGCTTTGCATTCGGCGGAACGGTCGAGGATGGCGCGGTCCAACGTTCCGCCGCGCCCGAATTCTTCGTCCCAAAAGAAGGGCGCGAAATCGGATGCCGATGCAGGACGCAGACCATCAAGAGATCCGGGCCGCGCGTGGGAAAACTCGGTAATTTTTTCGCAAGCGATTTTGTAGTGTTCTGAGAACATGGGAGCTTTGACTGAAAAGATACGCGGTTCAAATCCGAGGCAGTGTGACCCGGCACACAAACTGCTGTGATCACGATCGAAACGCGAATCGCTGAAGGTCGTCCCCTCCAGCTCCTGGTGCTAAACGAACAATGTGCTGTGACTTGCGTCACCGTCTCGGACTGGCCTGTACCGCAGACTGGTAATGGTCGTCCGGCGAACTCTAATGGCACGGTGGATCGTGGGAACCCCGTCCGGCCGCAAATTGAATGTTTCAGGAGAAACCATGTCGTTTACAAAACAGCAGGCCCTCGACTATCACTCAGGAGCGCGCCCGGGAAAAATTGAGGTCACTCCCACCAAACCCTGCCGGACGCAACGCGACTTGAGCCTGGCCTATACGCCGGGTGTCGCTGTGCCTTGCCTGGAGATCCAGAAGAATCCGCATGACGCCTTCAAGTACACCGGGCGCGGCAATTTGGTAGCGGTAGTAACCAACGGGTCCGCCGTGCTTGGGCTGGGCGATATCGGCGCCCTTGCCGGAAAACCTGTGATGGAAGGCAAGGCTGTACTCTTCAAGCGTTTTGCTGACGTGGATGTTTTTGATATCGAGGTCAACAGCCACAATCCGGATGACATCATCAAGGTGTGTCAACTCCTGGAGCTTACCTTCGGGGGAATCAATCTGGAAGACATCAAGGCGCCAGAGTGCTTCTACATCGAAGAAACCTTGAAAAAGACGATGAAGATTCCCGTGTTTCACGACGACCAGCACGGCACCGCCATCATTTCGGGGGCTGCGCTTCTGAACGGGCTGGAAGTGGTAGGAAAAGATATTGGCAAGATTCGTCTCGTGATCAACGGCGCTGGAGCTTCGGCCGTTGCCACCGCTGAGCACTACATTCGTCTGGGGATGAAGCGGGAGAACATTGTTCTCTGCGACACCAAGGGAGTGGTTTACAAAGGCCGCGCCGAGGGCATGAACCCGTACAAGGAACGGCTGGCACAAAAAACAAATCTGCGCACCTTGGGTGAAGCGATGGTCGATGCCGACATGTTCCTCGGACTTTCGGTTGGTGGTGTGGTGTCGCAGGACATGGTGCGGTCCATGGCGGCCCGTCCGATCGTTATCGCCATGGCGAATCCGGACCCTGAGATTACCTATGAAGATGCCAGAGCTTGCCGTAAGGACGTTGTGATGTGCACTGGCCGCGCCGATTATCCGAACATGGTGAATAACGTTCTGGGCTTTCCCTTTATTTTCCGAGGAGCGCTCGATGTGCACGCCACCGCGATCAACGATGAGATGAAATTGGCTGCGACGCGCGCTCTGGCTGCGCTGGCCAAGGAAGACGTTCCGGATTCTGTGTGCCGCGCATACGGCGTGGACCGCTTACAGTTCGGGCCGGACTATCTCATTCCCAAGCCCTTCGATCCCCGCGTGCTGATCTGGGAAGCTTCGGCGGTAGCGGAAGCGGCCATGCGCACCGGCGTGGCGCAAGAACCAATCAACATCGACGAATACCGGGAGCAGCTCGAACGCAGGTTGGGCAAGGCTCACGAGATCTCGCGAGTGATGATTCACAAAGCGCGGTCGAAACGTAAGTCAGTGGTGTTTCCGGAAGGGGAGAACGAAAAAATCCTGCGTGCGTGCCACACTTTAATCGAAGAACAAATTGCGGTACCGATTCTACTGGGCGATCGAGGGGCGATCGAGGCCAAGTCATGCGAGCTGGGATTGGATCTGAAAGATGTACGCATCATCGATCCACCGCAATCGCCGTTGCGGAAGGACTACATTCAGGAACTTCTGCGCTTGCGCCAACGGCGGGGGGTAACGCCAAGCGAGGCTGGTACGCTGATGAATGATCATAATGTTTTTGCCTCAATGATGGTTCGCAGAGGAGACGCGGACGCACTCGTCTCCGGGGTCACGCAACACTTTCCCGATGTCATTCGTCCGGCGCTGCAGATCGTGCGCATGCGAGAAGGTCTGCACACCGTTTCCAGTTGCTACGTGATGATCACCCGCAAAGGGGATATTTATTTCCTGGCGGATTGCAGTGTAAACATCGATCCCACGGCGGAAGAGTTGGCGGAGATAGCACTTTGCGCGGCGGAGGCAGCGCGTCGTTTTGATGTCACACCGCGGGTCGCCATGCTCTCGTTCTCCAGCTTCGGAAGCACGAAGCACCCGCAATGCGAGAAGGTGCGTAAGGCGGTGGAACTGCTGCACAAAGCGGATCCAACCCTGGTTGTGGACGGCGAGGTGATGGCCGACGTTGCACTCAGTCCGGAGATGCTGGAGGAAATGTATCCCTTCAGTTCACTGAAGGGCGGCGCCAACGTGCTGATCTGTCCCGATCTCAACTCAGCGAATATCGCCTATAAACTGCTGACGAAGATTGGGGACGTCGAAACCGTTGGGCCCATTCTTATGGGCATGAGCAAGCCTGTACATCTGGTGCCGCGGGGTGCCGAAGTGGAAGAAATCGTGAACATCGCAGCCATGGCGGTAGTCGATGCGCAGGAAATCGACGCATGCCAATGGCTCACCGACACTTCAAGACCGGCTGTGGTGGGCGATTAGGGACGAAGACTAAAGAGACGGTGGCTGGGTTGCGATTCGCACCCAGCCATTTTCAACTTTTTGCATCTGGCGTTTCCAAAGAAGATAGGTACGCCTGCTATTTTACGAACGTCAGTCCATGGGGCACGGCCCAACGGAAAACATAAGCATAAAGCATCACAATAATTCCGACGATGGAACACAGCGCGAACGAGTGCCAAGCCACAAAACGGAAAATAATTCCTTCATTACCAACCTGCTCCGTGGCTGCTGTGGCGATGGTAATCGACTGCGCATCCACCATCTTGCCCATTACACCGCCCGCGCTATTGGCAGCGCACATCAGGACCGGGTCGATCCCCAGCTGTTGAGATGTAATGCGTTGCAAGCTGCCAAAGAGTGCGTTGGCGGACGTGTCGCTGCCAGTTAATGCGACCCCCAGCCATCCCAGGAACGTGCCGAAGAATGGATACATCCACCCCGTCCGCGTGAAGGCCAGGCCCAGTACAGCATCCAGGCCGGAGTAACGGGTGACATAGCCCAATCCCAACATGAAAGAGATAGCAATCATCGCCAGCCGCATTCGCAGCAGGGTTCGCCAAAAGATTTTCATCAGCTGCAAAGGTCCCTGGCCGAGCAGCAGTCCCGAGGCGATTGCGGCAAAGAAGCACCCCGTGCCGGTGGCGGAGAGCCAATTGAAATCGTAGCGGGCGGCTTCCGGCGTCGGCTTCGTGACAATCGGCGCAGCCCGCGAGATCGCATTGTGCAGATAGGGCACATCCCATCCTGGAGGACCCGGACGGACTTTTCCGTTCGGCAGCATCACACGAAACGCCGGTGTGGTGGCCTGATTCATGGCAAGCTTAATTTTTGGCAAACCCCAGAACAGCACAAACACGGACAGGATTGCGAATGGCATCCAGGCCTTTAAGACTTGGGCGGTCGTATAGGTTCGCACTTGAACCGCCCCGTCGAAATTCTGAGCGTTCCACTCGCCGCCGACATCGTCAGCAATCTTCCCCATCGGGGGGTGAGGGGCAAGGGCCTGATCGTCGTAGTCGAATCGCCAGATTTTCTTCGGCTTCCAGAAGCGGAGAAAAGCCAGCGCAGCGACCAGCGACACCACGCCTCCCATAATGTCCACCAAATTGCTATCCACATAATTGGCCCAGAAGAATTGGGTCAGGGCGAAGGAAACGCCGACTACCGCGATGGCCGGAAGCACTTCGAAGGTCTCCCGCCAGCTGACCATGGTTTTCACCAGCCAGAAAGGAACGATGACGGCGGTGAAAGGAAGGATGCGGCCGATCATGGCGTTGAGATCGGATTCCGGCAAAGCCGTTACCGCGGCGAGCGTGTGAATCGGAGTGCCGATGGCTCCCCACGCCACAGGAGCGGTGTTGGCAATCAGATTCAAGGCGGCGGCATGGAAGGGCTTGAAGCCCAACCCAATCATGAAGGCGCCGGCAATCGCGACGGGCGCGCCGAAGCCCGCCGCCCCCTCGATGAATGCGCCGAAACAAAACGCTACCAGCAGCACTTGCAGCCTGCGGTCGGCGGTGATGCCAGCTACCGACTCCTTCATGATTTCAAATTGCCCAGTCTCAACGGAAATGTCGTAGAGGTATACCGCGGCGAGAACGATCCAGGCAATTTTCAAAACTCCGAAAGCCACCCCGTAGCCGAAGCTGAGCGCCGCGAGCATGGCAGGCATTTTGAAAAAAACAATGGCGACGGCTACCGCGGTGGCCGCTCCAGCGATGGCGCACCAATGGGGCTTTACTTTAAGACCGGCGAGCAGGCCGAACAGAACAAAGATAGGCAAAGCCGCAACCAGCGTGGAAAGCCACCAATGGCCGAGTGGATCGTAGATCTGGGTCCACTGCATTTATAACCTCCTGGCAGGCTACAAAATTTCTATAGATTTCAACTTCAAGAATCAGTTTGCATCCAGCTCTTCGGCACGTTGACGTAGGAACGATCCAATTCATTGACTGAGGGACAACCAAGCAATCGCAAGGTGCGTTCCAAATCAACTCGCAGGATCTCGATCGCGCGATCCACTCCCGGTTCGCCCGCGGCGGCGAGTCCATAAGCATAAGCGCGGCCGCAGAGTACGGCGCGTGCTCCCATGCACAGGGCTTTGACGATGTCTGTACCTCGACGAATGCCCCCATCCATCAAAACTTCGATGCGATCTTGCACCGCTTCCACAACTTCCGGCAGGGCGCGCAGAGAAGCCGGAACTCCATCGAGCTGACGGCCGCCGTGATTCGAAACTGAAACTGCGGCCACGCCCTCATCCATGGCGTGCCGGGCATCGTCGGCTGTCAACACACCTTTTACAACGATCGGCCCCTTCCACACCTCGCGAATCCAGCGCAGGTCGGCCCAGGTCACGGCGGATTCTGCGAGCGCGGCATTGATATCAACCAGCGGCATGGGCCCCTTGCCCGGCACAATGACGTTCGGCAGCCCAGGCAATCCGCCATCGAGCACATAGCTTACGA
>Ga0209006_10005179_pt1 | contig 11840 bp, 14 predicted proteins | sample JacPin_JW_Ref_O2_FD_188567 | JGI IMG/M metagenome (GOLD analysis project Ga0209006, IMG submission 188567) | Forest soil microbial communities from Algoma, Ontario, Canada - Jack Pine, Ontario site 1_JW_Ref_O2 (SPAdes) (version 2) | ecosystem: Environmental > Terrestrial > Soil > Boreal... | reverse complement strand
AAGATGCTGGACGCCGCCGAGAACCTTTCCCAAAGCAGCCTGGAGAAACAGGACGTCGCTTTCCGCCGTGGCGCGATGTATGAGCGCATGAAGAACTTCCCGGCGGCCGAAGCGGAATTTCGAAAAGTCCTGGACATGAATCCGGACAACGACGCCGCGCTGAATTATCTCGGCTATATGCTGGCGGACCGCAACGTCCGGTTGGAAGAAGCGCGTGACATGATCTCCAAAGCCGTGGCGCATGAGCCCAACAGCGGCGCTTACCTTGACAGCCTGGGCTGGGTTTACTTTCGCTTGAATAAGCTGCCGGAGGCTGAAGACAAGCTGCGCGAAGCCTTGCGCTACATGTCGCGCGACCCAACCGTGCACGATCATTTGGCCGAAGTCTATTTCAAAGAAGGTAAGATTCGCGAAGCCGTCGCGCAATGGCAAAGCTCGGTTCGGGAGTATCAGGCCGGGCCGCCCAGCGACCTGGATCATGCCGAGCTCGCTAAGGTGCAGAAGAAGCTGGAAGACGCCAAGGTTCGCCTGGCTCGTGAAAACGGAGCTGGAGCCAAACAACAGTAAGGTTCCCCGGTGCGGAAGCGTCTCTTTCCGCTGCTGCTGTTCGCGTTTGCATTCCACGCGGACGCGCAGAAGTTTTATACCTATGTGCTGGACCTGGGCCCGAACTACGTCCAGTTGGCTTGGGGCACCACCGCCGGCGAGAACACCATTGGCCGCTCCGCCCCTTCCTTCGGCAATGCGACGGTTGAAATCGCGGATCGCAAGTTAATCTCGGTCGGCAATTCCATTACGGTAGCCGATCTCGCCCCCGATCATTCCTACAAATACAAAGTCTCGCTGCATGGCCAGACGCTAGGCCAAGGCGAGGTCCGCACCTGGGCCGCGCAGTCTCAGAAGCTGACGTTCTTTGTGGTGGGCGATTTCGGCAACGGCAAGCCTCCGCAGTACAACATCGCGCGCGCCATGTGGGAGGAATTCCAGCGCCGCGCAGCCACTGGCAATCCGGTCCGCTTTCTGCTCAGCTTGGGCGACAACGTCTATGGAGACATCCGCGGGCTGGGGTTCGGCTTTGTCCACACCGGCGCCAGCGACGAAGATTGGGGCTCCAAGTTTTTCCAGCCCTATGAGCCGCTCCTCGGGAGCATTCCCTTCTTCCCCGCCCTCGGCAATCACGACGGCAACGAGACGGAGCGTCATCGCGATATGGCGGTCATCCTGGACAATTTTCCGTTTCCCCAAAACAAGCCAGCCCGCTATTACAACTTCACCTATGGCGGCTTGGCGCAATTCTTCGGGCTCGACAGCACCAGCAATACCGACTCCGGACCAATGCGCGCCAGCTACTTGGAGGACACCCCCGAGTTCCACTGGATGCAATCCGAATTCGCGAAGCCCCATCCGCTCTGGGTGATTCCCTATTTCCACCATCCCATGTTCACCGCCGGACCCGAGCACCCGCCCAGCCTGGAGCAGCTTCGCCACTGGTTCACCCTCTTCACCAACAGCGGCGTCAAGGTAGTCTTCTCCGGACACGAGCATAACTTCCAGGCCAGCGAAGTGAGCGCGGCTACCGGCGGCATTCGATTCTTTGTCAGCGGCGCGGGCGGCGAGCTGCGGCGCGGCAATGTGCAAAAGAACATGCAAAATGCGCACATTCAGGCCTGGGCCGAACAGAACCATTTTCTCGAAGTGGACATCGACGGAAAAACGATGAAGGTGACGCCGCTTTCCTACGAACCGATGAACATCGTGGACAGCACCGGCGCCGCTGTCCCCGCGTCGTTCACCGTCACGCTCCCCTAGCAGCCCTGTACAATGGATTTCTCTATGGAACATTTCACCTGGGATTCGGTTCCCCTGGAAGTCATGAGCGACATGATCTCGCGCAAAGTAATCAGCGGCGAAAAAGCCATGATCGCGCAGGTCTTCTTGAAGAAAGACGCCGTGGTCCCCGAGCATCATCACGAAAGCGAGCAGGTGACATACATTCTGGAAGGCGCGCTGAAGTTTGAGTTGGAAGGCAAGGAAGTGGTGGTTCACAAGGGTGAGGTGCTGCGCATTCCTTCCAACGTGCCGCATCGCGCCGTCGCTCTCGAGGACACGCTCGATCTCGACATCTTCTCGCCCATTCGTAAGGATTGGCTGGCGAAGGATGACGCCTACTTGCGGCGCGGCGACCGGGAAGCGACATAAGCGCGTGCCAAGCGCCCTTCGAGTGTGATAAATTTCCTCCGATAGGAGCTACTTCATGAAAAGTTATCTCGCCGGCTTGGTCTTGCTGGCTCTGCCCTGTGCTCTGCCGGTTCTCGCGCAGGAGAAGCAGAATTTTGTTTTCAATCCAACCACTCCCGAGGGTCAAATTCTGCAGACGCTCGGCCAGGAGACCGACGACGCCAGGAAAGTTAGCCTGGCGCAGGATTTTCTTTCGAAGTATCCCAAGCATGAGGCAGCTGGCTGGGTAGCGGCGCAATTGGAATCGGGCCTGCTGGCGCAAAAGGACTACGACAAGGTTCTGGAAGTGGCCGAAACCGCCTACGCCAACGGCCCCGACATGGATGCCGCCTATTTCGCGTTGAAAGCCGCGGTGGAAAAGAATGATATCGCGCAGACCAAGAAATGGTCGGCCCGTACCTCGGAAGCCGCGCGCAAAATCACCGGTTCCGCGAAACCGCCCGCCGACGACGACGCAAAGCATCAACTGGAATACGCCAAGCAAGTGGACGAGTATTCCGAATACGCTCTGTATGTGGTCGCGTTGAAGGCGCAGCCCAAGGACGAAGTGGATCTGGTGGATACGCTGATCAAGCAGAATCCCAAGAGTCAGTATCTGCAGGAAGTCGCTAACTCCTATTTCGCCGCGTTGGGCAAAGCCGGCGAAGGCGCCAAGATTTGCCCAGCCGCCGACAAAATGGCGGTGGAGAAGAACGCGGAGGCCATGCTGCAGGCTGCCGATTGTGCCTGGCGTGCCAGCCGCGCGTCGGCCGTGATCAGCTATGCCGGCAAGGCCGCGGAAGCGCTCAGCACGCGCCCCAAACGCGAAGGGGTCAGCGATGCCGATTGGGCCACCCAGAAGAACGCTCTGCTCGGTACAGCTCAGTTTTATAGCGGCGTCGGCAACGCGCTGGATATGCGGTGGGGCCCTGCGAATAAGGCGCTGAGAGCCGCGCTGCCATCGGTCAAGGGCAATCCGCAACTTTACGCGTTCGCCTTGTTTTACCTGGGCCTGGCTAATTACCAGCTCGGCAAACCGCTCGGGGACAAGGCGCAGATGCGCCAAGGTCTGACATTCTTCCAGCAATCGGCCGAGATCGCGAGCCCCATGCAGGATCAGGCATCGAAAAACGCCAAGCTGGTGCTGGGCGAGCTCGGCGGCAAATAGGCTCTAGCGGCGCTTATCGCGGATCACAATCGTTTCCGCCATACGGTCGTGAACCGTCCGCCGGTTGGGATGAATGAAGTACTGCGCGAAGCCGAACTCGAGTGCCGACGCGCCGTAGCCCAGCGCCCGTTCGATGGAGTGCCAAAACCCCATTTGGTGGTGGACGATCGATACGGCCATTGCCCAAGTAAACCGAAAACCCGAAGAAGAGAACGAGATAAACGATGCTGTACCAGTTTTCAAAGTTCAGCTCGATGGTGATGTGTTGGTTATTCGCTCCCGTTCAGCTCATGCATGCGCTCAGTTTCGTGAGCGTGGTAGAGCCGCGGTTTACGCTCCAGCAATGCCTTTCCAGTTCTTTGCCAGATGCTCGGCGGTGCGCCACGCGAGCGCTTGCATGGTGAGGGTGGGATTGCGCGCGCCGCTGGTCCCAAACACCGAGCCGCCCAGCATCCCCAGGTTGGGCGCTTCGTGCGAGAATCCCCAGCGATCCACCACGTTGGTATCGGCGCTGTCGCCCATACGCGTCCCACCGTAGGTGTGTGTGGACAGCCCCGGGCCGAACGGCTGGCCCTTCACTATTTCAATGGCGCCCGCCGCTCGAAACCACTCTTCCATCTTGTCCTGCGAGTGAATGGCGGCGCGCGTTTCGTTTTCCTTGGGACCGCTGGTGACGCGGCATACTGGATCGCCCAGCGGATCTTTCACCTCCGGATCGAGATCCAGATACGTGTTTTCGTACGGGAAGCTGTTGCCCTGCAGATACGCGCTAGTCCAGCGACCCGCGTTCTCGTGAACGAACTGTTTCCACTTAGAACCCCACGCAGGCGCGCGTCCGAACGTGCTCATGCTGGCTCCGGCGATGGGATGCTTCTCCATGAACGTGCACAGGCTGGATCCGCCAATGAAGCCGAGCCCGGAATGATCGAATGTATCGTCGGCCCATTCGTCCACCACCACGCCTTGCGAAAGCATGGCGCCATACCAGGTGTTAACGTCCATCGGAAACAGCGCGGTGACACCCACGCCCGCTTGCGCGTCCCAATGTCCGAAATAATGCTTGCCCACCTGGCCGTGATTGTTCGAAAGTCCGTTCGGATAAGCCTTGGATTTCGAAAGCAGCAGCAGCCGCGTGTTCTCGTAGGTGTACGAACCCACTAGCACCACTTTGGCCGGTTGAAAATACTCCTGCCCGGCTCGGATGTAGAGCACGCCGGTGACTTTGCCATTGTTGTCCGAAACGATGCGCGTCACCTGCGCATTGTCGAACACCGTCAGGTTCTTGGTTTTCTGCGCTTCCGGGATGGTGGTGAAGCACGTGGAATTCTTCGCGCGCACGTGGCACCCGCCGCGATCGCAATAGCCGTGATACGCACACGCCGCGCGCCCGCGATAGGGCTGCGAGTTGATGGCCGCCGGCGCGTGAAACGGCTTCCAGCCGAGCGACAGCGCGGCCTTGTGCATGTGATCCAGAAAATCGCAGGTGCGCAGCGCAGGCATGGGATATTCGCGCTGCCGCGGGCCTTCATAAACGTTGCCCGCCGGATCCAGCTTGCCTTGGATATTGCCCGCCTTGCCTGAAACGCCGACTTCGTGTTCCACCGTGTCGTAGTATGGCTCCAACTCGTCGTAGCTGACGGGCCAATCCTCCAGCGTGGAACCCTTCGGCAGCAAACTCGCGCCGTAGCGCTGGATGGTTTGCGAACGCGTTTTGAAATCCCACGGCTTCAGCCGCCAGCTTTGCGCATGGTAGTGGATGGACGTGCCGCCGACGGCGTTCATCATCGGATGCGTGGCCGCTTGCCGTGCCTTAGCGTCGGGACTGGTGCGAAACGTCGGGATTTCCTGCTTGGCCTTCGGCACGGTGGTCACCAAGCCGCGCACGTTGTTGTGAATTTCGTCGGGCTTAAAATCTTTCGCCGGATCCATCCAGGTTCCGGCTTCGATCCCTGCCACTTTCAGTCCAGCGCGCGCCAGCGGCAGCACCGCCACGCCACCCGCGGCGCCCAATCCCACCACGGCCACATCCACCGGCTTCAGATTAATGGCCATGATTTGCTCCCGAAGAGCCTTCACCGGAGGCGCCGTACGCGGAGTGGTGATAGGGCTTGATCTCGACGCCCATTTTCTGATCGTCCTGCGAAGTGGCCAGCCTCGGCCCGGGGTAGCGGATCAAATCCCAGCCCGCGAAATTCTTGTTGCCGCCGTAATAGGGATCGCCGAACATCCCTTCCATGGTCAGCCGCCGCGCGCGATTGAAAAACGCCCGGGCATTTGGAAAGCCCGCAGCCGAGCCATTGTCCATCAACATGAGCAGCGCATCCTGCCGGTCGGGCGTCAGATCCACAAAGGCCCGATCTTCGGAGCGCCGCGCGAATGCGTCCGTCGCCTCCAGCCCTTCGATGAACGCGGGTTTCTCGCTTGCCAGATAATCGCCCAGCGCGCGATTGATGTATTCCGGCACGCCGCTTTCCGATGCGCTGGGGCCCAGCTCGTCCTTCGGGATCAACCGGTCGACGAATGCCGCCAGAAGTCGAAGCTGCGCGTCGGAAAGAGCCAGGGCCGCCGGCTTAGTCGCCGTGGACTGGGCGGCGGCAGTGAGAGCCGCCACCGGTACAATTGCCGCGCTCGCAATAACGGCCCGCCGCGAGATATCGCTCATGTCTCTCGCCTATTGATGGAACAAGCCGTTGTAAACGCCGCTCGCCAGGATGTGGCCGCCGAGCGCCTTTTCCAAATCGTCGCGGCCGGATGTGGCCGGGATATCCAGCTTCGTGTCCAGAGCGTAAACCTCAAGCGTGTAATGATGCGGCAGTCCTTTGGGCGGGCAAGGACCCATATAACCGGTGCGCCGCGCGATGTTGTTTCCTTGCCGGGTTCCATCCGGCAGATCGGCCGTTCCAGCTACGTTGGCGGGCAAGCCGGCGGCCGTGGCCGGAATGTTCCAGGCGATCCAATGCGTCACATCAGCGAAAGTCTTTCCCGGATGCACATCGCCATCGTGAAAAATCAAAGCGAAACTCATAGTCCCGGCCGGCGCTCCGCTCCAATCGATCTGCGGAGAACCTCCCGGCGGCTTGGCCGCGCAAGTGTACTTATCCGGAATATCGCCGCCGTCGCTGTATCCGGAAACCGTGAGTTTCAATGGTGCGGGAATGCCGCCTCCGCCTCCCTTATTTTGCGCGCATGCGACGCCGGCAGTTAGCGCCAGGGAAGCCGCGATAATGGTCCAAGATCTCATGTCGATTTTCTCCTATTTACCCGTATAGCTCACACGCCAGATGGCCTTGTAGGCGTCATCGGTGAAATACATCGAGCCGTCTTTTGCAATCACCACCGCCACGGGCCGGCCCCAAGCGTTGCCGTCCGGCGTGACGAATCCAGTGATGAAATCCTCATACACTCCGCTGGCATGGCCATCTTCCAAAGGAACGCGTACCACTTCGTAGCCGGCGCGCGTGGAGCGGTTCCACGACCCATGCTCGGCGCCGAACAGATCGCCGCGATATTCCTTCGGGAATTGCGTGCCGTCATAAAACGTAATCCCGAGCGACGCGTTGTGCGGCTGCATCAGGACGTCCGGCACAATCACCTTGTCCTTCAACTCGGGATGCTTGCCCTCCAGCCGCGGATCCTGATTCGCGCCCATATAGAACCAGGGCCAGCCGTAGAAGCCGCCCTCTTTCACGTGCGTGATGTAATCCGGCACCAGGTTGTCGCCCAGTTCATCGCGCTCGTTCACCGAGCACCACAGCTCGCCGGTCTGCGGATTCACCGCCAGGCCCACGGGGTTGCGGATGCCCGCGCCGTAAACTTGCACAAACTTTCCGTCGGGCGTGTATTCCAAAATGTCGGCGCGATGCATCTCCTTGGGATGCGTATCCGGATCGTCCACGTTCGAGCCCGAACCCACCGCGACGAACATGCGCTTGCCGTCTTTCGAGAAGACAACATCACGAGTCCAATGGAAGCCGCCCGTCGGAAGCTCAGCGATGATCGTCTCGGACGGCCCCGTCGCCTTCAAATCGCCAGTGTGATAAGGGAAGCGAACTACCGAATTCGTGTTGCCGATGTAGATCCATTGCGGGCTGTTGCCAACCGGGTAGAAAGCGATACCGAACGGCTGCTTCAGACCTGAGGCGAAGGTAGATACCTGCTCGGGTTTGCCATCGGCGCCGCGGCCGCGGAAAATCTTGATTTCTCCCGGCATGCTATCGGCCACGAAGAAATCGCCGTTGGGAGCCATGCGGATCTGCCGCGGCTCCGTGATGCCTTCATGCGTATACAGCTCCACTTTGAAACCGGCCGGCGCCATCGGCCACATGTTATCGGGCTTCGGCACAACCTTCGGAAAATTCGCGCTCGACTTGGTGGCGTAAGGCTTCGGAAGATCGGCGGGTGTGATCTTGTGAAACAGCCCGGGCTTTTCCTTTTGATAATCGGAAAAAGCCTGCTGGCCGGTGAGCAGATCCTTGGTGTCGATCTTATCGGTCTTGCCGGCGCCGAGCAGAATCCAGGCCACGCCCACGACGGCGAGGCTAGCTGGGATAATCCGTAGCGGGTTTTTCATAGTGACGCTCATTATATCAGTGGTATTGGGGGCGTTTGCGGCGCGAAATCGGTTACCGAGACGCTATTGGCGGTTGGCCGTTGGCGTACACTATGGACGGGAAACCGCAATGGAAACGGTACGGCTCGTTCTAGACTCGAAGCTTCTGAAGGCCGTGGACGTTGCGGCCAAGCGGCAGAAGGTGAGTCGATCCGCGCTAATTCGTCAGGCGCTTCAAGAGCACCTGGACCGTTTGCATGTCTTGGATCTTGAGGAGCGAGACCGGCGCGGCTATCAAGCTAAGCCCCAGCGTGTCGAAGAATACCGTCGCTGGGAGAAGATTGCGGTTCGATCGTGCGACGGGCAGCGTGTATGCTGAAAGGTGGCGACTGGCCATGGACATTAGACAAGAAATCGCCAAACACCTCGAAGCACTACCGCTGGACCAGCAGGAGCGGGTTCTCCGCTTCGTGGCTTCGCTGTCGGCTCCCGCGCCGGTAGGCGAGAGCGGCTCGGCATTGCGCCAATTCTCGTCTTGCCTCGATTCTCTTTCCGCCCGCGAGATGACCCAAGCTATCGAGCAGGAGTGCGAACGGGTTGACGCCGGCCAATGGTAGATTTCTGCTCGACACCAATATAATCATCGCCCTGCTTGAAGGGGATGACGCCGTGCTAAACCATCTGGATCAGGCAGCGCAAGTATTCCTTCCCGCCATTGCGCTAGGCGAGTTGTTCTTCGGCGCCGCGAAATCCAGTCGAGCGTCCGAGAACACCGATAAAGTGGCCCGATTCGCGGCGGGCAGGGCAATCGTCCCGTGCGACCAGGATGTGGCGCGCGAATATGGACGATTGAAGCAACGCCTGAAAGAGCGAGGCAGACCGCTGCCCGAGAACGACATTTGGATCGCCGCCAGCGCGACTTGCCACGGCTTGGTCTTAGTCACGCGAGATCGCCACTTTCGGGAAGTTGACGAACTAGCCATCGCGGATTGGGCCTGAGCAACCCACCCGCCATTACACCTACAGTAGTAACCCCTACCGGCCGATCAATTGCATGCCAGCCAAATCTTGAATCGCGGCAAAGCAGGAGACTCAACCCTTGTTTCCGATTATCGGTATCCTCGTTGTCCTCGGCTGTATCGCCGGGGGCTATCTTATGGAAAAAGGGAACCTTTTGGTTCTCATGCAGCCCGCCGAGCTAATCATTATCGGCGGCGCGGCCATTGGCACTGTTCTTATTGGTAATCCGCCTTACATTCTAAAGTCGATCATCACCAGCATCCTCTCGGTCTTCAAAGGCGGCCACTATACCGCGACCACCTACCTGGATACCCTCCGCTTTCTAAACGACTTCTTCGGCACCTCCCGCAAGAATGGCATCACCGCGCTCGAAACCGATCTCGACGAGCCTGAAAAGAGCGCGCTCTTTAAGCGCCATCCCTCCTTCGCCAAAGACAAAGAGGCCATGCACTTCTTTTGCGACACCATGCGAACTCTGCTGGCCGGAGGCGTGGAGGTCCATGACCTGGATCAAATCATGGAGACCGATCTGGAAGTGCTGCACAAACAAGCACTCCTGCCCGCGGCTGCCATTTCCACCATGGCCGACAGCCTCCCCGGATTGGGAATCGTCGCGGCCGTTCTGGGGGTGGTTATCACCATGAGCGCACTGGGCGGACCGCCCGAAGAGATCGGACACAAAGTAGCGGCGGCGCTGGTAGGAACGTTCCTCGGCATTCTACTCTGCTACGGATTCCTGGGACCCATGGCCGCCAACATCAAGAAGCAGACCAATGCCGAGAGCGAATATTTCCTGTGCCTTCGCATGGGATTGCTCGCGTTTATGAAAGGCGTGCCCCCCATCCTGGCGCTGGAAGCCGCGCGCCGCGCTATCCCGCATCACGTCAGGCCGACGTTCCAGGAAATGGATAAGGCGTGCCGGAAACCAGCCGGCGCTCCCGCCGAGGCGGCCGCTTGAGTGCAAAAAAGGGCGCCGCGCCCATCATCATCATCCATAAGAAGGCCGGCCACCATGACGACGAGCATGGCGGAGCTTGGAAGGTAGCCTATGCCGATTTCGTTACGGCCATGATGGCGCTTTTCATTGTTCTTTGGCTGCTGAGCGCGAGCGAAAAAGTCCAGAAGGCCGTTGGCGGCTATTTTCAGGACCCCACCGGTAAGGGTCACGAAGTTGGTTCCACCAGCGCCGGCGTTGGCGAAACACTGTCGCTCTCCGAGAAACAGCTGAAGGAGATCAAAGAGAAGATCGAGCAGGCCATGAAGGCGATTCCTGCGTTCAAGAACATGCAGAATCAGATCAAAATGACCATGACAGCTGAAGGGCTGCGCATCGATCTGCTGGAGACCAAGCGCGGGCTGTTCTTTGACACCGGCAATCCTACGCCTACACCGGCCGGAGGCGAACTGCTGAAAGTGCTGGCCGCCGAACTGGTGAAGCTCCCCAACAAGATCGCGATCGAGGGGCACACGGATTCCACCCCCTACGGCCGCCCCGACTATTCCAACTGGGAACTCTCGGCGGATCGCGCCAATGCTGCCCGAAGAATCCTGACCGAAAGTGGATTAGAGGACAGCCGCATCAGCCAGGTGCGCGGCTTCGCCGATCAGCGCCTGCTTTTGAAAGACGACCCCACCAATCCATCCAACCGCCGCATTTCCATCATCGTGCGCAATCAGGGCATGGACGCGCAGGAAGAAAAGCTGGCCGGCGCTCCGGTGCCCGCCGCGGCCGCCAAACCCGCAACATCCGAAAAGGCATCGGCGGTCATGTTGCCTCCCGCGTCCGCCAAGAAATAACTGCGCCAGCGCGCCCGGCGGATCTCCTGTTGTATACTTCGGCTTGAAATTCAATTGTCCAAGGAGACCTTTGTGAATCGCACCTGCACCCTCACCCTGATGGGAGCTTTGCTCGGCGCCGCAGCCCTCAATGCTCAGAATCCCTTATCTTCCGATACCAAGAACTTCTACAACGGCATAAAGGGCACCTTGACCAAGGCCGCCGACCAGATGGCCGATGCGGACTACTCGTTCAAAGCCAGCCCGATGGAGCGGACTTACGGCGCGATGGTGGGACACATTGCCGACGTCCAATTCGCATTGTGCGGCAACGCCAATGGCGAAGAGAAGAAGAGCGATGCCGAGAAGACCAAGACCGCCAAAGCGGATCTGGTCGCGGCTCTCAAAGCGTCCTTCGATTATTGCGACGGTGTATACAACGGGCTGACGGACGCCGATGCCGCCACCATGGTCCCGCTGTTCGGCCCCCGGAAGGCGACCAAGCTGGCGGTACTCAACTTCAACATCGCGCACGACAACGAAATGTACGGCCAGCTGGTGGTATATCTACGGATCAAGGGCTTGGTGCCGCCGTCCAGCCAGCGCCGTCAGCCTTAGCGCCTGAATGAAACCACGTGCCAGTGCTCCGGCATCTGCGCGCGGGCTAGATCCAGATCGTCGCGAACAATCGGAATCGTGAGCGTCACCGTAGCCGGTGCCGACGGATAGTTCTGGCTAATCGAAATCTTCAAGGCGCGGACGGGCGTTTCTATTAAGGTGACGGAGCGGTTGGCGTCCGCGAAGGATCGCAGCGTCTGCGCCTGTTTCGAATCGTCGCTCGTGATCAGCGCTTCTCGAATTACACGTTCGGCCGAAGCGTAGGTCAGAACTCCCACTGCCTGCGGTTCCCGTGGGACTTCGAGACCCACGTAGCGCATGGTCTGAATATCGCGACGGATCGAAAACGCGAGCAGCGGCGCGTAGGTGTCGAACAGCCGCTCGCCCGTCCCCAGCTTATATACCGACCACCACTCCGTGTCTTCCAGGCCGCGCAAAATCACCAAAAGCGCACCGTCCACGGTTTTGGAATCGACGCCCGCGACCTTGAGC
>Ga0209006_10005178_pt1 | contig 11841 bp, 14 predicted proteins | sample JacPin_JW_Ref_O2_FD_188567 | JGI IMG/M metagenome (GOLD analysis project Ga0209006, IMG submission 188567) | Forest soil microbial communities from Algoma, Ontario, Canada - Jack Pine, Ontario site 1_JW_Ref_O2 (SPAdes) (version 2) | ecosystem: Environmental > Terrestrial > Soil > Boreal... | reverse complement strand
ACCGGGAATGCTTCTCGCGGCCTTGGCGATCTGCGCGCCGGCGACGAAGCCTTCCAGATAGCGTTTCTGTTCAGCGCTGAAATCGCCCGATGGCTCGGTTGATTTGAGGTCGGCTTCGCTCATTCGGCCGCGACTCGCGTGGCGGCCGCCAGCGGCGCGGGCGCGGCAGCGCGAGGCTTGTGTGTCAGATAAAGCGCGATGCCGGTAAAGATGCCGCCGCCGACGAAGTTGCCGAGCGTGACCGGAATCTGATTCCACAGCCACCACTCGCCGAACGTCACCTTGGCGCCCATCATCATGCCGGTGGGGATGATGAACATGTTCACGACCGAATGCTCAAAACCCTGGGCGAAGAAGATGAACACCGGCATGTAGGCACAGGCAATCTTCCCCAGCGTCGACGACGTGGTCATGGCTGCGACGATGGCGAGACAAACCATCCAGTTGCACAACACGCCCTTCACAAAAACGGTGATCAGGCCGGCATGGCCGAGCACCTCGTAACCGGTGGTCTTGGCCTCGGCGATGGCAACGATCTTGGCGGCGACGCCGGCTGGCGCGGTGGCGCCGAAATTGGTGAGAACGATCGCGAGCAATGCGCCATAGACGACGCTTCCAATCAGATTACCGAGAAAGACCCAGCCCCAGTTGGACATGACGGTCTTGGCGTCGGTATCGCTCTCAATCCAGGGCAAAGGCAGCAAGCCGAAGCTGCCGGTCACGAGATCGAGTCCCAGCAGCACGATGAGAATGAGACCGACAGGGAATATCAGGGCACCGACCAGAGGCTGATTGGTCTGCACGGCTCCGGTGATCGCAAGGCTCGTGGCGGCAGCGAGGATCGCCCCGGCAAGTCCCCCGCGAACGGTCAAATCAGTCGCCGATAATGCAAGCTTGCTGCGCCCGGCATTGACCATGGCGGCGGCAACATCGGCGGGCTTGACGTAATCCATAGCGCGGCTCCCGTTCGAAGGCCGAGCCGAGACATTATTAGTAGAGCCGGCCGGCTAAGCCTGGTGGTGCCGAGGCAGGCAGCAAGCCGCATGCCATCCGTTAACGTGTTGGAATTTTGAGCATTTCGCCGGCCCATGAGCAGCAAGTGCCACGCATTGGGCAGTGGCGGTTGAATTGTTAGGCAGCGCCCGGAACTCAACCTCGGGCCTCATTTTTGCTTCCTTCGCCGTCAAAAGGATACCGCGGCGCGGATGGAAGGGGCCACGATGAACGACGGCTTGTCATTTCTAACCGGGATCGATCGCCTGTGCGGCCAATTCGCAACCGCACTGCACAATGCCGAATGGCAGGTCTATGCCACGCTGACCATCCTGATCGTCCTCAGCACGCTTTTGTTCCCGCCCAAAGACGATCCGGACCAGATCTAAAAACGGTACATCGGCACGGTTGATGGAACCGGGACGGCCGGCGCAGAGTTCACAGTTCGAAACTGCAACGCGGAGCACTTCGATGCTGAGCCTCGTCGTCACGCTTTTAATTATCGCTCTGGTCGCGGCCGTTCTCGGATTTGGTGGTATCGCCGGCGCGGCCGTGGGTATCGCCAAGATCGTGTTCTTCGTCGCGCTCGTGCTGTTCCTGATCTCGCTGATCGCCGGCGGCATGCGCGGCGGCTTCGGCCGACGGCTGTAGAGCCGTCGTCCAGCGGAACTGGGCAGCTACACTATCAGACACTGACTGCGACGCGCTGCCGAATTTTTCCGGCAGCGTTGTCGCGTTTAGTGCTGGCCTAAGACTAAAGGCATAGAGTTCCAACGGCGAGAATTGGCTGGCAGCCGACGCTGCTGTTTCTCACAATTGCGTTTGTGGCTCAGTGCCGCCTAGCTTCTCGATTGAGGGCTCACGCGTGCCGCGCCCTGTAAAACTTCAATCATGCGATCGATAACTCGATCGAGCCCAGTGCCAAGTGGGAAATTGATTGTGTGCTCGGGATCTTCCGCCCAATTGTTTGGCTCGCGCCGATATCCCATTATCCTATAGATTCCGTTCCGCTCCTGGATAGTCCAAGGCGAGGCTTCCCGCGCAAAATCACCCCACCTTTTCACACCGGCATGTTTGGCAACCACCGGCAGGGGATTTGGCTGTGGATATGGCCCAGTTGGCGGATGTCCCCGCGCGGCCGTTTCGCGGAACGTGCGACGCAAAGTCTCCGCCTCTGATACGTCGACAATCGTGACGGGCTCGATATCGCGATATAGTCCCCGCGTCACGAGGCCGAGGGTCGGGATGAACACACGGCCTTTTCTTAGATACGCTTTCAGTTTCATGGTTCCCTCATGATCAGAAAACAGAAACAATAAGGCGTATGCCTTTGCTTCTAGCAATTCGTGTAGCGGCCTCAAATATCTCGCGCTGCGCAGCAGTCATACCGCCTTCTGGAACGACCACGCGAAGCACCTTCTCGTCAATATCGGAAGAGGCAATGATATCACCTCCCCATTCTGTGCCAGAATATTCTTTAAGTTTGCCAATGTACTTGTTGAGCCTCGACATTAAGACGCGCGAATTCTGATAAGTAGATGCGTTCAAATCGATTGACTTATTGCTGATCACAGTGCCGTCAACGAAATCATCGATGGTACGTGACAGTTCATGCAGATTGCCCTGACGAAAGATTTTCGTCGTAAGCGCGTTTCAGGATTTGGTCAGGACAAGGTGCGGAGGCGCGTTCTTCGTCGGAACGACGAAGCTTCGGTCAAAGGCTCGGCGCTAAATGGAAAAGCTACTCAGATAACGAGTCTCGTCATCGCGAGCGTAAGCAAAGCGATCCAGCCTTCACTCTGAGGCTGGATTGCTTCGTCGCTACGCTCCTCGCAATGACGCGCGCTACCAAGCGCAAAAAAGAAACGGCGGGATCAGGTCCCGCCGTTTGCAGCAATCAAAGTTCTTATTGCAGCAGAGACCGCTTCACTCCTGCTCATGCTGCCGGTGCACGTCATGCACCAGCACGCCGGAGCCGCGCGGCGGCATCGACATCCATTCCTGGCGCTTCAGCGTGCGGCGGGTGTCTTCGTAGCCGCTCTGCCAATGCTCGCGCATGGAGGTGCCGGAGAACTCGTAGTCCTTGGCGTGCCCCTCGTAGGCCTTCTGCTGATAGATGATGTGCAGGATGGTGATCTCCGGCAGGTCTGCCAGTTCACCAAGCCGCCGTTTGTCGTCATCGCTCAACTGGTCGGCGGGGATTTTCGTCAGCGCCTTGGCCAGGAGCAGTTTCAGATTGTGCAGGCGCCGGTAGACGTCGGTCGTATAGCGCGTGCGCGACGAATACATAATGTCCTTGTGGCGCGCCAGAACGTCCTGAATGTCGCGCGGCAGCACGCCGCGGGCGCTGAACAGGTCGACCTGGAAGACCAGCGTATTGAGCTTGTCTTCTTGATCGAGCAGATGCTGCAGCGGCGTATTGGAAACGATGCCGCCGTCCCAGAAGTGATCGGTGCCGATCTTGACCATCGGCAACGCCGGCGGCAAAGCACCGCTCGCCATGATGTGCTCGGGCTCGATCGTTTCCTTGGCGTTGTCGAAATAGACGAAGTTGCCGGACAGGATATTCACGGCACCGACCGAAAATCGCGTGCGCTGCTCGTTGATGAGCGAGAAATCCACCAGCTCCAGCAGGGTGTCGCGCAGCGGCGCGCTGTCATAGTAACTGGTCGCCGTCGTCGCGCCGGTGAGGCTCATCCACGGATTGGGAAAGCGCGGAGCAAAAAAGCCCGGCTGGCCGGAGACACTGGTGACGAAGCAACTGTGCGCGTTGCGCGCCTTGCGGAAAATGTCGCCATCGGGCGTGAACGGCCAGATTTTGCGCTCGGTGATCAGATCCCAGAACTCGCGCAGCCGACGCAGACGGTGCTTGGGTGCATTGCCGGCGATGATCGCCGAATTAATCGCGCCGATGGACACGCCGGACACCCAGTCCGGTTCGACCCCGGCCTCGTGCATTGCCTGATAAACACCGGCTTGGTAGGCGCCGAGCGCGCCGCCGCCCTGGAGGACGAGCGCAATGCGGTCGCAGCGCTCCGGGCGCCAGCTTTCGCCAGGACGGGTCGGAAGGGTGGGTTGGTCGATCGGGCGGGTACGGACGTCATGCATGGCGGATACTCGAAAATGCGGATTGGGGGACTCCCGCGAACCTTTGCTAAAGCAGGTGACCGGCAGATGACATCGGCGCCAAATGCAGAAATGAAGCGATTGTCATACCAATGTCGGCGTACCTTCACATTCTCCCCTTTGGGTGGCGCCGCGTTTTCGGTGGCTTCAGGCGATTGGCATCGCAAGGGGGATTGATATGCAGGCAGGCAAAACCGCCATTGTGACCGGCTCGACCAGCGGCATCGGGCTTGGCATCGCGCACGGGCTTGCCGGACAGGGCACCAATGTGGTGCTCAACGGCTTTGGGCCGGCCGACGAGATCGAGAAAATCGTCAGCGATCTCAAGCGTCAGCATAATGTCGGGGTGATCTACTCGAACGCCAACATGGCCGATCCCGATGAGATCGAGGGCATGGTCGAGCAAGCCACCACCGAGTTTGGCGGCGTCGACATCCTGGTCAACAATGCCGGCATTCAGCACGTCGATCCGATCGAGGACTTCCCGGTCGACAAGTGGAACGCCATTATCGCGATAAACCTGTCCAGCGCCTTCCACACCTGCCGGCTGGCGGTGCCGCACATGAAGAAGAACGGCTGGGGGCGCATCATCAACGTCGCCTCCGCCCACGCGCTGGTCGCCTCTCCGTTCAAGTCGGCTTACGTCTCCGCCAAGCACGGCATCGCCGGCCTGACCAAGACAGTCGCGCTTGAACTGGCGGAGCATGGCGTTACCGCCAATGCGATCTGCCCGGGCTATGTGCTGACGCCGCTGGTGCAGAAGCAGATCCCCGAGCAGGCCAAGGCCCGCGGCATCAGCGAAGACGCGGTGATGAAGGACGTGCTGCTGGCCGCGCAGCCGACCAAACAGTTCGTCGAAGTCACGCAGATTGCCGCGCTGACCACGTTCCTGTGCTCCGACGAAGCCGCATCGATCACCGGCGCCCTGCTGCCGATCGACGGCGGCTGGACAGCCCACTAAGAAAAGCCATTCAAAGACAACCATGCGCAAAGAAGAGATTCTGAAACTGCCGTCGATGCCGGCGAGCGGGCCGAGCTATCCGGCCGGCCCCTATCGCTTCATCCATCGCGAATTCATGGTCATCACCTACGAGACCGATCCGGAGATCATCCGCCATCAGCTCCCCGAGCCGCTGGAGCCGGTCGATACGCCGCTCGTTCACTACGAGTGGATCAAGATGCCGGACAGCTCCGGCTTCGGCGACTACACCGAGTCCGGCATGGTGCTGCCCTGCCGTTTTCGCGGCGAGGACGTGAACTTCGTCGTGCAAATGTATCTCGACGACGATCCGCCGATCGCCGCCGGCCGCGAGATCTGGGGATTTCCGAAAAAGTACGCGCATCCGAAACTGGAAATCGTCAAGGACACGCTGACCGGCACGCTCGAATATGCCGGGCAGCTCGTCGCCATGGGAACGATGGGCTATAAGCACGAATCCATGGCCGGCAACGGCGAGCGCACCACCGCGATCTTGTCGAAGACCCAGGTCAATCTGAAAATCATCCCGGGCGTCGATGGACATGCGGAGATCTGTCAGCTCGTCGCCTACAATCTCACCGACATCTCGGTGAAGGGCTCCTGGCTCGGACCGGGCCGGCTGCACCTGGTGCCGCATGTGAACGCGCCGGTCGCCGATTTTCCGGTGCGCAAGATCGTCGGCGCGCATCACTTCGTCGCCGACCTCACCCTGCCCTACGGCCGCGTGCTGTACGATTATAATAAGGAATAGCGGGTCCAACGGCTCGCTGGTCGCGCGCCTTTGGCGCGCGGCGGTTCCGTCTGCCGGCAAGCGTTATCCTAATCTAAGTCCCCCGCGCTCGCCGCCTGTCATTCACGCCTCGGTTTCGATGCTAACGTCGATATCGGCGTCGCGGCGACGATGATATTCCGTGCGCGCCTCGGCAATCGCCTGCTTCACTAGGTTGACATGCTCGCACACGCTGTGGGGCGTGCTCCGCAATCCATGAATTTTGATTTTATAAGGCGGCTCAATTGAATTGATGCCACCCCATATCATCGAGTCGATCAACGCGTTTGGACTTTCGCCGTGCCAATCTGGCGCCCCGACGGCGGGCAAAATGGCGTGATAGAAGTCGAGCACCGTTTTCCAATTCGCCGCGTTAAGCTCAATTGTGCGCATGAATTCACCTTCAACCGATGTTCAGGCACGAGCGAACGCTGGCGAAACGTTCAACTCTTAGATCGTACGTCGGCCATCCGAGCCGGCGCGGGCAATCATTGTCTCCGCGATAATGCGCGCGCGTCGAACGTGCTCAGGATTATCGGGGTCGAGACGTGCGGTCGTGGCGCTCATCAGAAGTCCACCGTCGGGTGTACGCTCGGTGAGAATGTCGCATGGCAGCGCGACGCCGGCGGCATATTCGGCCGAAAGATACGCAATCCAGGGAATGTGAAAGACGCTATAGGGAAACGTGAGATCGAGCGGAACCCGTTCCACGCTGACGATCTTCGTCGCGATTAAGCCCGGCACGATCTCCACTCCCGGGACCGAAATAGTGCCGGAGCGATATGCCTGCGCGCAGGCCCACGGTGCGTGCCAAACTGCGTTGATCGCCAGCAGCACCGCCTTGTAGAGCGGGTAGGTCACGATCGTAAGATCGGGCGCCGGGTCCTCTCCGAACTGGAGAGTCACATCGCCATGACGTTCGCCGCCCGTGTTGAGGATGACATTCGCCACCCGAGGACCACCGATTTCCCTCGTTGTGGCCATTGCGTGATAGCCATCGCTCGGACAAGGCTCGTTGAAGTCGTCCCGGCGGACATAGTTTTCAATGATCTCAGCGATACGCGGCCTCGCGGAAGCAATGGGGATCGCGTTAATATTCCACCCGTCGACGTCCGGATCTCCAGTGTTCGGATTTGGGTAATCAGCCAATATCCAATGTTTGAAAATCGGATCCACCGCGCTCAAGGCATCGAGCGTGGCCAAATATTTCGCACCGATCGCAGCCGGCGTTTCTAGCCGCGGATTCCACGCCGAGTGTACATAGTATGTACAATATGTCTCTGTTGTCATCTCGTCCTCGTGGTCCAGGGTATCCAGATGATCGTGATGCGCTCGCGGCCATTATCTTTGCTATCAAAGAGCTTTTGCGCGATTTTTGCTGCCTCCTCTTCCGCAAACACCCATACGATGGGCCGTCCACCGCTTGCTTCGAGTTGGCGCGCCGATTGTGCTAGGATTTCGTCAGTTGAGTTCTTTTTGATAGCATCATAACGGCTGTTTAGCCGCTCCGCATATGTCAGAGCTTTAATTTCGAACATGATCCGCCCAGTCTTCTGATCACAATCGTCAAAGCTCGTAAGTTTGCCGTCCGGACGTGGCAGATAATACGCATACCCACTTGGTGTTGGACTATCGGGATTGATGATAGCCTTCACAAAATCCTCATACTGCCGCGACCGATTATCTTTGTAGTCCTTGCCTTGATCGCTTCCCGGCCTATCCTCCTTGGCTTCCGGGCATAGCTTTGGCTCGTCCTGTTTCACCAAATCGGGCAGTACGGCCACCCTGTCGATCGTGATCTTGTTACCCCCGATAACCTTGCCGACAATTCGCCCTTCGTCGTCGATAACTTCGTCTTTATCGTTTATATGTAACGCGACGGTGCGCCGGGCCGATCCGGGGCGGTCGTACTTCAGATAAAGATACGTCTCGTCGTGATTCCAGGAATAGCGTAGCCCTGGAATTCCCTCCACGTCCTCCTCGACATGTATATTGTTGGGAGAGGGAATGAACAGCAGCCCAAACACCGCTGCAGCGCCGCCCGCAATCGTCATCACGCGCGCCGCAAACAAGCCCAGTCTCAGCAACTGGGCCGCATCGAGTGAGCTCAGAAATCCCGTTGCTGGCGCGGCCGCTGGGAGCGGCATTCTGCTGAGCAGGCTCGGCCCCTGTGTCTCGCTTGCCGGGTTCGTGCTGCTGACGACGGTCTCGCTTGCCTGCTCGCCCTCGGACGCGTCACCACTCGTCCACTGGCCGCCATCGGGATTTCCGGCGGGCACACGCGGCTGGTCTGGATTGAAGCGCTTTTCCAGCGCGTCGATGTAACGCGGCTCAAGCCGCAGCGCTTCAAACACGGAGCGCGGCGAGCCGCCGTGATCCAACACACCCTTTGCCGTCCGCAAGCAATGGGCCGCGTTCGGGAGATCATCGAGTGCGCGCAGCCCCGTGTGCGCCAGATGAATATGGGCGGTGTAATCGTCGCCCTCGCTCCAGCACTTGGCGGCGCGTTCGATATTGCCGAGAACCGTAGGCGCGACGGCGACGCCATAGGCCGCGGACAACAGCGCGAGTACTTGCTGCTCACTGCCCTTCAGGCTTTTCAGCTTGCGGGCACCGTCGGCCGGCAACAGGATGGTACCAGCGCCAAGCATCAAGCCTTGCGGCGTGAAGATCATCATCGGGCTCGCGAGGACGATGGGTTCGCGAGCGCGCAAGTGGTCACGCGGCTGTTGGTTCAGCACGTGCTTCTCCGTCATTTTGTTGATGCGTTGGTTTCGCGCCCTAGGCGCGCGATAGCGCAGGCCTGCCGCGGCCGGCCACGCTAAAGACCGATTGGGAAGATGATCGAAGGGATAGACGCCGGCTGCGGGGCCTCCGCCGGCGCAGAGCGTCAGAGGCCCCCTCGACCAGGGCCCGGCCGCGAAATATTCTTCGAAAAAAGTCCGAGCGGCTGTCGATTTGGCTTTTGCCCGTTCGACTATAGGCTGTTCGCAACACCCAACGGCGAGAGGAAAGCCTATGCAATATCTGCTGCTGATCTACGAAAGCGAAAGCAACCGCGGAAATGTGGACCGTGCCAAGCTCATGGAGGAGTACGGCACGTTCACCAAATCCATCATCGAAACCGGCAATTTCAAAGCCGGCGATGGCTTGCAACCGACGTCGACAGCGACGACGGTGCGCCTCAAGGACGGCAAGCCGGTGACTACCCACGGCCCCTTTGCCGAGACCCGCGAGGCGTTGATCGGCTACTATGCCATCGAGGCCAAGGATCTCGACCAGGCGCTCGGCATTGCGGCGCGGGTGCCGTCGGCAAAGACCGGAGCCATCGAGGTGCGCCCGGTCATGGTCTATAACTAGGCTGGCGTTTTTGTTGGTTCGGTTCGGCGATGGCGGATCAGATCGGACTGTTGTTCCGCAACGAGAGCGGTCGCGTTCTCGCCACGCTGATCCGCCTGCTCGGCGATTTTGAGCTTGCCGAGGACGCCATGCAGGATGCCTTCGCGGCGGCGCTCGTGCAGTGGCCGAGCGAAGGCATCCCGGCCAATCCGCGTGCGTGGCTGGTCCATGTCGGCCGCCACAAGGCGATCGACCGGCTGCGCCGTCATATGCGCTTCCTGGCCAAGCGCGAACAGATCGAAGCGGAGCTGATTTCGGAGCAGCGCCTCGGCGAATGGATTCCGGAAGAACTGCCGGCGGAAGGTGCCCTACAGGACGACGTGCTGCGGCTCATCTTCACCTGCTGCCATCCGGCGTTGCCGGAGGATGCCCAGGTCGCGCTGACACTGCGCACGATCTGCGGACTGACGACTGGAGAAATCGCCAGGGCTTTCCTCGTCTCGGAAACCACCATGGCGCAGCGGCTGGTGCGAGCAAAGACCAAAATCCGCGATGCCGGAATCCCCTACGCCGTCCCGGCCCTCGAGGCGATCGGCGAACGGCTCGACGGCGTGCTGGCGGTGATTTATTTGATTTTCACGGAAGGTTACACCGCCACATCCGGACCCAATCTGATCCGCGCTGAACTTTGTCGCGAAGCCATCAGGCTCGGCCGTCTCCTGGTCGAGGTCATGCCGGAACGGCCTGAAGCCAACGCGCTGCTGGCGCTGATGCTGCTGCACAACGCTCGCCGCGATGCACGCACGGCCGCAAACGGCGATGCGATCCTGCTCGAAGCACAGGACCGCACGCGCTGGGACAAAACACACATCGTCGAAGGTTTGGAGAGGATCGAAGCAGCGTTGCGGGCGCTGGTGCGCCCGAACACCTATGCGGTGCAGGCGGCGATCGCGGCGCTGCACATGCGAGCGGATCGCTATGAAGATACCGATTGGCCGCAGATCGCCGGGCTCTATGAAGTGCTGATGCGCATTCACCCGACGCCGGTAGTCGAGCTCAACCACGCGGTCGCGGTGTCGATGGTCGATGGGCCCGAGCGCGCGCTGCGATTGGTCGATTCCATCGCCAAGCGCGGTGAGCTTAAGGGCTATCACATGCTGCCGGCCGTGCGCGCCGATTTGTTGCGCCGCCTCGGCCGGCGGACGGAGGCGATCGAGGCGTATCAGCAGGCCCTGCAGAGCGCGGAGCTCGAGCCCGAACGGCGCTTTCTTGCCGCACGGCTGGCGGAGTTGAGCTGATCAAGCTTGCAGTACGGCACGGTTAAAGTGGCGATGCGCCTAATGCAGCTGCGACCAAGCCTGTTCGATCGCCCATTTCACCGATGCTTCCACAATCCAACCCAACACGACGAGGCCGGCGAATCCGAGCGAGGCCCACAAATCGCGTACGCGCATGGCAGCCCCCAATGCGCCGGCACCGGGCCGGCACAGCAATGTCGGGAAAGGACGAGCCTTCGTGCTCGTCACTGTTTGTGATTATTATCACACATACAGTGACGGTCAAGTCGCCGTTTTGGACACTAGCAGGGCAGAACCGGATTGGTGACAATCGGCTATGGCGCGAAAGTCGAAATCGGCGCGGCAAATGACCGGCCTCTACTATGCCCGCGAGGCACGGCGCATGCGCCGCTCCGAGCTGGTGCGGCTTTCGGGCGTCTCCAAGCAGCAGCTATCGCGACTCGAGAACGGCCTGATCAGGCTTCGCCTCGATCACTTAAAGCCGTTCGCGCCGCATCTCGGCTATACGCCGGAGCAGATCCTGCTGTGGGGAAAATATCCGGGCACCGGCGGCACGCACATCGAGTCAAGCGACGTGCTACGCGACGAGCACACCCATGACGACACGTTCGGACCGTTGCCCGGCCAGGTGCCTGAACTGGATACCCGCGCCGGCATGGGTGGTGGCGGCGTGCCGTCGCGCGAGGTGCGTAAGGACGGCAAGCATGCCGACCCGCTCAAGGGCGAAGGATGGCTGTTTCCCACGAGTTTCGTGCGCGATCAGCTCCACACCTCGTCCGGCCGCCTGCTCGTGCTCGAGACCAACGGCGACAGCATGACGCCGACCATCATATCGGGCGAACGCGTCATCATCGATACTGGTCACCAAACGCCGACGCCCGACGGGCTTTACGCCATCCGCGACACATTCGAGAATATCGTGATCAAGCGGCTGCAAGTGCTGCGCTCCGCGCGCCCCACCCGCGTGCAAATCATCTCCGACAATCCGAATCATCCGAGTGAGGAGACGCCGCTCTCCGAACTCGAGGTCGTCGGCAAGGTTCTTTGCTGCCTCAAATTGTTTTGATCGGCAGCGTCACGCCGTTGCGTTGAGCCAAGCCAAACACCGCCACCGCTAGCGTTTTTGGCCGCGGACCGATTCGGTGCCGCCGGTGCGGCTGACGCCCGAACGTCCCCATTTTGGCAACTTCAGCTTGACTATATCGTCACCGATACGGTTCCCTCGCACGCAGAGAGGCGCGCCCACCGCGCGCCCGTCACCGAACGCGATGGACCGGCATGCGCTCAAATGACTCGCCCTGCACCCCTCATCGGCCGCGCCTGGAGCGCGATCTTGA
>Ga0209006_10005176_pt1 | contig 11842 bp, 14 predicted proteins | sample JacPin_JW_Ref_O2_FD_188567 | JGI IMG/M metagenome (GOLD analysis project Ga0209006, IMG submission 188567) | Forest soil microbial communities from Algoma, Ontario, Canada - Jack Pine, Ontario site 1_JW_Ref_O2 (SPAdes) (version 2) | ecosystem: Environmental > Terrestrial > Soil > Boreal... | reverse complement strand
CCTGCCGTCATGGCGGATCGATTGAGGATCCAGCACGTCCTCATCGCCTTGGTGCAAAACGCGTGGGATGCCAGTGCTCTTTGCGAAGGCGTCCCCAAAATCGGCATTTCGACGAGCAGCGATCGATATACCGTAGAGATCAGCGTCCAGGATTCAGGTCCGGGGGTGCCCGCGGCCATTCAGCGTCAGCTGTTTCAGCCTTTCTTTACGACCAAAAAACACGGCACGGGCCTGGGTCTCGCCTCGAGTAGGGCAATAGTAGAGGCGCACGAAGGTACAATGGGGTTTGAAAACTTATCTCCGGGCGGCAGCCGGTTCTGGTTTCGATTGCCGGTAGCCGTTAGTCCGAGGGACTAGCAATGGTTCAAGAAAAAGCGGTGCCGGACACAACGATTTTCGTGGTTGACGACGATGACGGCATGCGCCGCGCGCTCGGCACGCTGCTCAGTACGGTCGGCTACAAAACCGCATTGTTTGCGCTGCCCAGCCAATTTCTCGCGCGATTCAAAGCCGATGAGCCGGGCTGTTTGATATTGGATATCCGTATGCCGGAAATGAGCGGCTTGGAGGTTCAGCAACAGTTGAATCGCGCCGGCGCCATGCTGCCCGTCATCTTCATCACCGGCCACGGTGATGTGCCCATGGCGGTACAGGCGATGAAGGAGGGGGCATTTCAGTTCATCCAAAAGCCATTCCGGGATCAGGAGCTCTTGGATCATATCAATCACGCTTTGCAATTCGATCGCGACAATCGCAAGGATTTGGCGGCGCGCGCCGAGGTGCAGCGTCGGGTGGAAACGTTGACCCCGCGGGAGAAGCAGGTGATGGATCTGGTGGTGGAAGGTCAAGCCAACAAGGTCATGGCCATCGATCTGGGGCTGAGCGAGAGGACGGTGGAAATACACCGGGCTAAAGTGATGGAGAAAATGGGTGCCCGTTCGGTGGCGCACCTGGTCAAGATGAATCTTACCCTGACGGGAAAATCGCAGCTTCTTTAGAAGAGCGATGGACCAGCGACAACGCGGTACTGGTGGCCTGGTCGACGGATTCCCAGGACGCGCGAGCGGCCGCCAGCGTTAGCCTGCTTTCTTGGCCCAGACCGAGCACCAGCCCGCGGCTGCGACCGTTTTCCCTGGGAAAATACTGCATCCGGCGCGCGAATCGCCCGCCTTACCTTGAAACTGGGCGCAGTTCGCGCACGTCTGATCGGGTTTCACGGACGCCTCGGCGTAAGCCAATGCTTTTGCCATCGGATCTGCGGGATCGAGCGGCGCTGCCGCTGCGCCGATTGCTTGGCGGGTCAGCACGAATGCGGGGGCAAATGCAGCGGCCGCAATCACCTGGTTGAGCAATACTCGTCTAGACATTTTTTCGTTCCGCATTTAATTCTCCAGAATAAACGGTTGCCGATCGAGTGAGCGATCTTTGGGCGCCTAGTTCAGTCGAAGCGTATGAATCACTTCGGTTGCGTCTTGAGGGTTTACGTCGCTGCAAAATCCGAGGGTCTTGGCAAATCCATTCATTGGACCATTCTCGCTCGCGTCGACCGAATATAAGGCATTTATGCCACGCTGACGCGCGGCTTCAATCACATGCTTTGTGAGCAAGGTGCCCAACCCTTTGTGCTGCCAGTCGTCCCGAACGGACACGGCAAACTCGGCGCGGCCATCGCCCACCGCACTCATTCGCGCTACGCCCACTTCGCGCTCGACGCCGGACTCGACGGTGAGCGCGACGAACGCTGCTTCTGTGGTTTCATCGAGTCTCGTGAGCCGCTCGAGCAACTGTTCGCTGGGCGCGGCAATGGTGCTCAAGAAGCGGAAGCGGCGCGATTTCGGGGAGAGCCTCATGATGAATTCACGCTCGATGCCGATGTCATTCCGGTTGAGCGGCCTGATTGTGACCCGGCTGCCGTCCCCTAGAAATTCGTTGGATGCCAATTCTTGAGTGGACATAAATGCTCCATGTGCGCTGTTGAGATCATGAATCACGGTTCGTTGGTGGATCCATTGTCGACTCGCGCGTTGCACCAAGCCATCCGTACTTACCGAAATGCATGCGCACGGCCGCCGCCATTTGTATGTCCGTCAACTTATCCGCACGAGGAGAGCGGCTGCAGAACGTCTCGGCGGCTCACCATCCCAATGACCTTGCCGTCCTTCGTCACGGGCAGCCTCTTGACATGTCCCTGTTCCATCATTCGAACTATCATTGACAACGGCGTATCCTCGGCGATGCAAAGCGTCTCGCGCGTCATGACCGAGCCGACCGTTCGGGCGTGGGTGCGCACATATTCCTGTGCCAAGGACCAAGGTCCAAACAACAGTTTTTTCCAAGGGGCGCTGGGCCGCCCCATCGCCAGTTCGGCCCGACGCAAAAAATCTCCTTCGGTGATGATGCCGACCAGTTGATTGTTGAAATCCACCACTGGCAAGCCGCCGATCGCCTTTCCGAGCATCAAGCGCAACGCCTCGGCAATGGGCGCCTGCTCATCAACGGTGATCACTGTCCGGGTCATGATATCCGACGCTTTCATGCTTATCTCCTGCTGGAAATGATTGCGATCCTCATTCCGTTCTACGACTGCTTGTCAATCAGCCGCGGTGCACATGATGCGAAATATGCGTGGCGTTCACCATGCGTAAATCCTCCGAGCCGCTACGCGTTTTTCCTGACACGGCACGGCACGCGTTGTGGGAACTACGGATGGTCGCCGCCTTAGATTGGAGCGATGCTCTTGCAGTACCCAAGTCAGACAATGAACAGAAATTAGAGGAAGGAGAAGATCATGAAATCAGATACCGACATCCGAAATGATGTGCAAAATGAGTTGCAGTGGGATCCCAGCGTGGAAGCTCGCGGCATCAGTGTAAATGTTCAAGAAGGCATCGTGACCCTATTCGGTCAGGTGCCGCATTTCGTGGATAAATATTCCGCCGAGAAGATTGTCAAGCGGGTCAGCGGAGTCCGCGCAATTGCCAACGATATCGCCGTCGATATTCCCGTACCGGGGAAGCGCACCGATACCGATATTGCGATCGCGGCGGCGAATGCGCTGAAGTGGAATGCATCGCTGCGCGAGTGCGATATCAATGCCGTGGTCTCGGATGGCTGCATAAGTTTGAGTGGCCACGTAGCCTATGGCTATCAGGCCAATGTCGCCGAAGCAGCGGTGCGCTATCTATTGGGAGTCACCGCAATCCTCAACAACCTCACCATCAAGGCTTCCGTCAAGATGGTGGACGTCAAGCAGAAGATCGAAGACGCGTTTCAACGGCAGGCGCGGTTGGATGCAAAAGACATCGACGTCGGGCTCAACGATAGCAAGGTGACTTTGAAGGGATTCGTGTCCTCATGGCGGGAGAAAGACGACGCGGCGCGTGCGGCCTGGGCAGCGCCGGGCGTCTGTAAAGTTGAAAATCAACTGCTGGTGAGCTACTAGGTACAAACCACGTTAACGTCGCCCTGCGTGTGCATTTAAGATGCGGTAATTGGCCGAGGAATGCACATGCAGTGGCAACAGGGCGGCTCAATAGTCGGGTCATCGATTTTCTTTCTCGCCCTCGGCTCCATGCCGGCCGCCGTCCTCGAAGTCATGCGCCTGAAGGCGGTAGCGTTCCAGGAGCTTGTAGAAGTCAGTCCGGTTGCGCTTGGCAAGTCGAGCGGCCTTGCTCACGTTGCCGCCCGCACGCTGCAGGTTTGCGGCGAGAAAATCGCGAGAGAATTGGTCGCGCGCCTCATCAAACGCCGGCATGCCCTGGGGCTGCGATCCTAGAGATTGTTGCACGAACTCCTCGCTCATGAGCTTGCCGTGGGAGAGAGCTACATGCTGCTTCACCAACTCGAACAGTTGCCGGATGTTTCCCGGCCAATCCGTGGTCGCCAGCAGTTCAATTGCCTTGGGGGAATAGATTTTCTTTTGGCCACCGGCCTCCGTGGCTTGCTCCAAGAAATGCGATACCAACAGCGGTATGTCCTCTCGACGGCGGCCCAAAGGTGGAATCTCGATCGGTAGAATGTTGATCTGCTCTAGCAACTCGCGAAAAAATGTGCCGCTGTGAGCCATGGCTTGCAGGTCATGCGAGGTGGTGCAAATGATGCGCGCATACTTTCGCGCCGGCGTTGAATGTGCGCCAGGAGCACTTGAAGAGGGCAGCGTGTATCGCGTGAACGCGCGGGCCAGAGCGACCTGAAAATCGGATGGCAATTCACCGATCTCATCGAGCAGCAGGGTACCACCCTGCGCACGCTGCAATGCTGATTCCTGAAATTCGCTGCCGAGCAGTTCGTCCTTTAGCGTTTCGCGCTGCCGATCCTTGCAGGCTAGCACCACGAAAGGTTGCCCGCGGCGCGGGCTGGCCGCGTGGATGGCGCGCGCCAGCAGTTCCTTGCCGGTGCCGTTTTCGCCGGTCAATAGCACCGGCACATCGCAGCTCGCGGCTTGATTTGCAATGCTGAGCCGATCCTCCATGAGCTGGCTGCGCGACACGATTTTCGCCCGCCAATCGCTGTCGTTGGGGTTGAACGTTGAGGCCGCGATCGCGCGTTGTACCTGCCCCAAGAGCTCTTCTCTCTCGATCGGCTTGACCAGGTAGCCGAAGGCGCCGCATTGCGTGGCCTCGACAGCCTCGCGGATCGTGCCATACGCGGTGAGCACGATCACCGACAGCAGCGGCCAGCGGCTCTTAAGCTCCTTGAGGAATGCGATTCCGGCCAGATCCTGAAGGTGCAGGTCCGTTACCACGAGGTTAGGGCGGGAGCGAACGCAGGCGTCCAGGGCCGCCCGTGCGGTATCGGTCGATTGCACCGAATAATTTGCGCCGCCTAGACGAACGCCCATCAGGCGGCGCGTCGCCAGATCCGCATCCACGACCAAAATCTTCGGTTTTCGAGCTGCCGCGGGCGCGACTTCGCAACGGGAATGCCGGGATTCCAGCGCCGGAGGCGTAATCCCAAAGCCTAGCGAGGAAGTCGGGGGCGTCCATTTGCCTTTCATCGGATGTCCTTAACCTGCGAATAAGTCGTTGGACAGAATACAGGCGCCTGCCGCGGCCATTCCCGTGCGCAATGCACGAAATTCGATTCGGATGCTGCGCTAATTTATCCGTACGCCGGATCAGCTCGCAAGCTGCCTATTCCGAACCCAATCAAGGCCGCAAAAAGCTTGGCTCCTAGTCTGGCATGGGCTCACCCATCTCATCCCCGGGCAGGGGCAAGCGGACATCGACGATCTTCTCGCCGCGGAACAGGAATGTGTAGGTCTTGAATCCGGCGTATTTATCGCGGAAATTCTTCGCGTTGATCGTCGCTTTGACCGTCCAACCATATGTACGCGTTTCGCGCATCAAAAATGTGCCGGTGACAGCCGTGGTGAACCCCATCTCCGGGCTGGTGATCTCGCGATATTGAATGGAATCCGGGTACTTCAGATGCTTTGGAAAGTATTTTCGGATCGCATCCTGGTAATTGGTCGGCATTTCGCCATATTTCGTAGCCAACATGGGCGCCGGCTTCAACGGTCTGGCATCGAGAACTACTGCAGCCGGTGGCGCTGGTTGAGCAGGCGACGCGGCCGAGCCAGGGGTCGGCAAAGCGCCTTGCGCACTTGCCTGCGTTGCCGCCGCCGGCGCAATAGGCTCGTCCAAGTTCCAGGTATCGACGACGCACTTCCAAATGCCGTCCGCTTGTTTTCTCCAGATCTCGATGCGTCGTCCTCGATTCGAGACCGGCGTCCCGCGCGAGTCGCCGAAGCGCAGCTCGTAAGCCTCAATCAGAAGAGCCTGCTCGCCTGACGAGGCTACCTCCACTTTGATCGGACTCCAGGCGACCGAGAAGTGGGGCAGCGCCAGCAGGTGGCTCACTGAATGGCGAACAGTGTCCTTGCCGCTCGCGAGCTGGTCATTGGGCAAAAGGATCACCGCATCAGCGGCATAGAACGCCATCCAGGCCTCGACACTGGCGGTGTGCGCAGCCGCGGCCCAATCAGCGTCGCTCTTGCGCACCGCCGCCATGTCCGCCGCCAGATCAGTCGCGAGGCTCGGCCGGTGAACGGCCAGGGAGGTGACAGCCAGAAATGCGAGAAGTGCCGGCAGCCCATTTTTCATGATTAATACCCGGACGCAGATGCCCTGCGTTGAGTTTAACGAAGCCTGGTCAATGCAGCACGAATACCGACGGCGGCTTCGCTATGCGGCTGTGTGCGCTAAACAGCGTGCCCACTGCGATGGTGATACCCATCGCTAATGCGCCCCATATGAGAACGCGCGCCGCACCGCGGATAATCGGGGCACCACCCACATGCGCCGCGAGCGCTCCTAGCGCAGCGAGAAAGACCAGCGAAACGACCGCAATGACGAGGCTGGCTCCCCGAGGAAACAAAATGTCCGATATCAGTGGAGCGATCCCACCCAACGCAAAGCCGATCGACGACACTAAGGCGGCTTGCAGCGGCCGCGCTGTCAGGGCTTCCGTGATGCCTATATCATCGCGCGCGTGGGCACCAAGGGCATCGTGGGTCATGAGCTGCTGCGAGACCTGGGCGGCAAGTTCCGGATCCAGCCCTCGTCCAATATAGATGTCGCGAAGTTCTGCTACTTCGGAAGCAGAGTCATGCCGAATTGCTTCTTGTTCAATATCGAGGTCAGCGCGTTCGGTATCGGCCTGCGAGCTGACAGAGACAAATTCGCCGGCCCCCATTGAGAGTGCCCCGGCGACGATCCCGGCAATACCCGCTGCAAGGATTCCAGATGGCGTCGCGCGCATCGCAGCGACACCGAGCATGAGGCCGGAGATTGACACCACCCCGTCGTTCGCGCCGAGCAATCCTGCACGCATCCATCCGGACCGGTGAGTACGATGAACGTGTGATGCCATGGTCAGCAGGCGCAGTATTCGCCGATCAGGCGCGCGTCTACCTCATTCTCGGCCGACAGCCAGTCCTCAAGCTCATGACCAGCAGAAGGGCCTCGACGCATTGCGATGAAGTACGCCGCCTCGGCTATGCACGCGATGCGGTCCTCCGAAATACGTGGCGCCCTATACATTTGCAGTTGCTCAAAAAGGTTGGCGGTAGGTGCTTTGACCTTTGGAACGATGCGAGACGCGGCGTTTGCCGCAATTCGCTCCATTGCCTCGACCGCGAGTCGCGCGTGAACTTCACGAGTGTCCATGGTCTCCTCCCGTGCAATGATCGTCGGACGCGAAGGAATGTATCCCTTGGGCGATGTGAACGGTATGCGGGGAAATGCGCTTAATCTACGCATTTTCCATGCAACCAATGCGAGTTCGAGCAAGTCGCCGCAATGCTCTGCGGGTTTCACGTATAGGAAATCTGCGTGACTTGGCCAAACATTGGTCGACAACTACGGTTCGTCGATCGGCGAGCAACGTGGCGCACGTTTATCACGAGACGAATGCGAGGAGTCGACGATGACACAGAGTCTTGCAACACAGCTTATTATCGCCACAGCAATGGCTGCGTTGACCGTGGTTATGCATCTTCTGGGACTAAGTGCCCTGATTGCCGCCACTAACCGTCATTCCAACCGCTTGCAAACCGAGCGCGCTCTTGCGCGGCAGATCCTGGTTCTTCTCGGAGTCTCCTTCGGTCTGTTCATTCTGCACGGTGTCGAGATTTGGAGCTACGCGACATTGTATTATTGGGTCGGCGCCACGGGCTCGTTCGCAGACGCACTTTATTTTTCGACCGCAACCTATGCGACCATCGGCGATCGCGATCTTATATCAAAGAGCTGGCGAGTCCTGGGAGCCATTGAGGGCGCCAACGGAATCATCCTGCTTGGGTGGTCGACAGCATTCTTCGTGTCAATTGTCGCGCGGATTCGCGCGCTTGAGCACGACTGGTCGGGCGCGTTCGGCGAGAGTCCACGGCAAACAGCTCGACCGAACATAAAAAACGTTTTGCGTGACGCCGCCTAAGGTACTCCGGTGGGCTACGATAGCAAGAACGAGGCTCCAATTTGGAGATTTAGGCGATGAACGCGCCAATTGAGTTCGAGACGCAGCGGTTGTTGTTGAGGCAGTGGAGAGCCGCAGATCGCGAGCCATTTGCAGCACTCAACGCTGATCCCATTGTCATGGCACATTTTCCGGCGCCATTGACGCGTGAAAAAAGCGACGCAACGGCGGATCGCTGCGAACGCCTCATCGCAGATCGTCGATGGGGCGCATGGGCGACCGAGATCAAGGCAACGGGCGAATTTATCGGTTTCGTAGGGCTACACGTCCCACAGGATGATTTGCCCGTATCGCCTTGCGTTGAGATTTTGTGGAGACTGGCGCAGGCGCACTGGCGTAAAGGGTTCGCGACTGAAGCCGCCAGAGGCGCTTTGCACGTTGGCTTCGAGATCCTGAGGTTGCCGGAAATCGTATCGTTTACCGTGCCCTCGAACACCCGATCGCGTGCAGTCATGGAGCGTTTGGGCATGCAAATGGACGCGGCTACGTTTGAACATCCCGGCGTGCCGGACGGGCACGTACTTCGAACGCACTGCAATTACCGATTGTCCCGCGATAATTGGTTTTCTCGCAAGTCAGGCGAAAACTCTTGCGTATGCCGGTTGGTTACGACCGCACCCTGGCGAGGATTGAGTTAGCGCGTTCACGCGGAGCTTTACATTTGACATCGGGGGCAGCGGTCTGCATAGTACACTATATGGTGAACTATCGGGGTCGACAACTCGACCGAACTTTCGCAGCACTGGTCGATGGGACGCGCCGGGCAATCTTGGCTCGGCTGGAGCGCGAAGACAGCGCGACAGTGAGCGAACTCGCGAAGCCCTTCGCGATCAAGTTGCCCGCCGTGATGAAGCATCTGGACGTTCTCCACGATGCCGGTCTCATCTCGCGGTCGAAGGCTGGACGCGTCGTTACGGTGCGGATCCAACCTGAGCCGATGAGGGAGGCGATGGATTGGCTGCGCCGATACGAACGATTCTGGTCCAAGAGCTTCGATCGTCTTGCCGCCTTTGCCGAAAGCAAGGAAAGGGCGGCGACGAAGAAACGCCGATGACCAGCCTTACGCTCGTGCGCCGCATTCGCGCGCGGCCGTCAATCGTCTTCGAGGCGCTGACCAAAGCCGATGGTATCGCTCAGTGGTGGGGACCGGACGCCGGTCCGGTGCTGCTTGCTGAGACGGATGTGCGCATAGGTGGCCGATTCCGGGTGCGCTTCCGCTTGCTCGACGGCACCGAACATGAGAGCGCCGGCGAATTTCTCGAGATCGTCGAGCCCAAACGCTTGGTCATGAGCTGGCAATGGACCGATGGCGGGGAGCCTGATGAGGCCGGTGAAGTGTCCCGCATAGAATTTGATCTCAAACGCATCGATACGGGGACCGAAATCACCTTCACGCATGCGCGCCTCAAAACGGAGGCTTCACGTGCGAGCCACGAGCAGGGCTGGGCCGGCGCGCTCGATAAGCTCGAGCGCCGCTTCTCCGCGGAGCATTTCGCTTAGTCAGGCCGGCTCATGTGTGCACCGGGACGCCAAGATCGGCCCGCACGTTGGGCGTCTTGTCCGATGCGAGTCCGAGAAGCTCATCGAACAGAGTGCGATAGTGGACGACAGCCTTTCGCAATTCCTCGGTGTCCGCCTCACCGCGCTCGTTGCGGGCGGCAATTGCTTGTGCAGCGCGATAGGTTGCTACGACGCCCGGATGATCGACGGAAATATCGGCGGCCCGGTGCTCAAAATCGCCCATAGGGTAACCGCGCTTTGCCATCAGCTCACGCACCAGATGATCGGCGTCCAGCACCACTCCCTTTGGGTTATCGATGAACCGGGCTTGCAGTGCGCTCCACGCCTGTGTGAATCTGACGGCATCCGCCGGTGTTAGCGGCACAATCTCCAACCCGGCGACGCGTTTTTCGCGTGCCGTCAGTTCCGCTTCAGCCTTCACTCGGCTGCCGAACTCAGAAACAGTCAGGTCGTATTCCGGGCCGAAACGCTGTTTGAGCTTGAGAGTTCGTTGCTTTTGAATGACGAACCAAGCGATGACGCCGACCACCAGCGCTATCAAGACAACGGCGGCAATAACTGTGTTGGTGGGTAAGGTGTTCATGACGTACTTCCTACTATTAGTTGGCCTGCAGGGTGCCTGCCACCGAGTATTCGCGTTGTTGACAGTGTTATCCAGAGTCAGGCGGGACGCAGCCAGCAGCTTTAAGCGACTGACGTAGGACATAACCTCACGTGACGGGCTGCTGGCCTCTTGCGTGCCATCGCACTAAAGACGCCGGCCGCCGTCGAAGGCGCATGACTGCCGGTACTCAGTACGAAAAACTCAGCGTTAGGAAATTTTCACCGATATTGGGCCTTTTGATATAAGCATTGGACCAATGTCGAGCGGCGATTTCGATCAGCGAACCGCTTTTGCCCAGATCGAATGGACACTCCCGATAGGACCAGTACGGCTATAGCCGCTACAACACCGCGAACACGAGGCCAGGATTCCTCGCGTCGAAACGGCGCGAACACAACTGGTAACAACTAGGCTCCCTCTCGAATATTCGTTATTGGACGATTGGGGCCCGGGTAGCATACCCAGTGGGAGGCTCAGTCCGCCAGTTCGAGCTTCTTGAGCAGCGCGCCGTAGCGCGGATTGCTTTGCAGGGCCGCGAGCAGCGGATCATAGGCGATGCCGTTCAAGCCGCTGTCGCGCTGTTGATAGGCTCGCTCCAGCCATTCAAACGCCTTGTCTTGTTCGCCGCGCCAGGCATAGATATCACCTACCTGGTAGGCCATGTCATTGGCGTGCTTCACGATGAAATCCTTCAATGTCTGTTGCGATTGCCGCTCATGGCCGGCGGCGTATTCGATCATGGCCTCGCCCATGCGGCGGACGCCCTCACCGCCGAGTTTTTGAAACTCCGTCTGCGCCTCGGTGAGCCGGCCTTGCAGCATGTGCAGTTGCCCGAGGGCGAAGTGATAGGCATCGGCAGTGGGACTGATGGCGAGCGCGCGCTCGAGGGCGACGTGCGCGGCAGCATAGTCGCGATTTTCGGTGAGGAACAAGCCCACGTTGCCCCAGGCATGATCATTCAAGGGATCGAGTTCGATGGCTTTGTTCATCGCCGTGATTGCTTGGTGGATCTTGCCGAAGGCCGCGATCTGCACGCCGTACAGGCTCTGCACCGCGCTGTCGCCGGGCGCGAGCGCGAGGGCCTGTTCGCTGTCGGCGCGTGCGCCGGAGAAATCCAGGGTTTCCAGGCGGAACAATGCGCGGGCGCGGTAGGCATCGACGAGTTGCGGGGCTAAGGCGAGCGCCTTTTCCGCCGCTTCGCGTGCCTCGGAGAACCTCGCCGAGTCCTGGGTTGAATTGGCGATGGCGGTCTCGGCGAAGGACAGCCCGGCGTAAGCGGCGGCAAAGCCGGGGTCGAGTTCGATGGCGTGGGTGTAGGCGGCGACGGCGCGCTCGATGTCGGCCAGATTGCCGCGGCGGCCGAATTGCCTGGCGAGCAAGTATTGGTTGTAGGCTTCAGGACTGTCGCTGCGATGCGGATCCAATCCAGAGGTGGGCAGAAGCTTGAGCTTGAGTGCGGCAACCACGGCAGCCGCGATTTCATCCTGCACCTGAAAGATGTCTTTCACGTCGCGTTCGAAGGACTGCGACCAGAGCGGCACGCCGCTGTCGGCGCGGATCAGCTGCGCCGTCACGCGCACGGTGTTGGCGACGCGGCGTACGCTGCCCTCGAGCACATGCGCGACGCCCAAGGTCGAGGCGATTTCTGCAATCGATACCTGCTTTTCCCGAAAGTGGAATGATGACGTGCGCGCGATGACCTCCAGGTCCTTGATCTGCGCCAGCGAGGTGATCAGTTCC
>Ga0209006_10005175_pt1 | contig 11846 bp, 11 predicted proteins | sample JacPin_JW_Ref_O2_FD_188567 | JGI IMG/M metagenome (GOLD analysis project Ga0209006, IMG submission 188567) | Forest soil microbial communities from Algoma, Ontario, Canada - Jack Pine, Ontario site 1_JW_Ref_O2 (SPAdes) (version 2) | ecosystem: Environmental > Terrestrial > Soil > Boreal... | reverse complement strand
GTCGTTGGCCTTTAGAGTAGGTGACGTAATCAACCCGCAAGACCTATCCTGGAATTTCGGTTTCGCGAATCTTGAACAATCGCGAATCCCGCTATGGATGGTCCATCCGATCGTGAACCTGCCGGACACTGGCCCGCTCTCTTCAACCTTTATTGAAGGTGTGTGGGCACCGGCCTTCCAACCAGCTTGCTCTGAAGGATATGGCGTAGGAGAAAACTCGCAATATCCTGACGAGCGTTATCGCGATCGGTGTTCCAGCGCCGACACCGTCAACCGGCTCCCACCATTCGGCGGTCGATTCGAAGGGCAAATAAACGGTCTCTTATATGGGCCATCGGGAGATTTCCCTCAGGTTCCGATAACTGCGTTTGCACGGCCCACGAAGGATTTGCCGTTTCTGTTCGACTGGAGAATCCCCGCAGACACCTGGTCCAACAGCGAGGAAGGAGTTCGATTTCATACCCTGCTGTATGACACAGAGGTCACAGCCCTTTACTGGCATGGGCACCAGTATTTCCCAACCACGAAAAATGTTGTTCCGTTTCCCAACTTCCTCGCTAATCCGACAGCGCACGCTTCGGACCTGATATTTCCTCAGTTGAATGATATCGGTATTACAGGCAATCGGCCGATATACCTGCCAGGCAACATCGGTAGTCGCCTGCCACTAGTCATTCGAGCAGAGGGCGTGTGGCAAGATGCGACTCCTTTCCAGACCAGGAATCCCAGGGTCCTCACCGCCGTTCAGAACTCAGCCACGATCAACACTCTTGTGGCACTGGACCTGGAGCAGGCCTATGTTCCGTGGCTCACCGAAACCGGAACGCTGTCCGTAAACCTGGAGTGGAACAACTATACAATCCTGAGCCCGAGTCGCTATTTTGCTTATCCGCTAACCACCCTTCAGCAGCGCCATAACGAAGAGAATTTGCTGCTTTCTGTATCATCGAACTGGTATTGGAACGCGATAAATGCTTCGTGGATTAATATTTATAACCCGGACGGTAATACTTTCCTTATGTTCCCAAATGTCACCCTGACGCCGCCCTGGACCAACAAATATCTCATGAAAATAGGAGTGGTCGATATACAAAGCAATAATAAGTACGATGCGTTGGCAGGTGGGCAGTTTAAAGGGAAGAATTTTATCTACGCGACCTTTACCTACAACTTCAACCTTTTATGAGAACGAATGCTTGAGAGTGTGGATCGCTGACAGCTGAAGCTTAAGTCAATTGAAGCGAAAAGCAAAAGACGTGACCCAACGAAAGCGATTGATGCGTTCCGAACGCAAGCGGCAAATCCTTCACGCCTCAATCGAATTTTTCTCGGAGAAAGGATTCAATGCGGATACCCGCGCTTTGGCTCGTCAGCTTGGGGTTACACAGCCTCTGATCTTTCACCACTTCCGGACCAAACGTGCACTGATCGAGGAGGTCTATCGCGAAGTATTTCTGCGACAATGGAAATCGGAATGGCTTTCGCTGCTCGATCAGGAGGAGACTCCACTTCGAGACAGGCTGATCGGGTTCTATGTCAGTTATAGCAGGCAGATTAATCGTAAACACTTCGTTCGCATCTTTCTCTTTTCCGGCTTGCATGGGGTCAATCTTCCGCAACGGCATTTGCAAAGAGTCCGCCATGAGATCTTTGAACGGGTGATCGGAAGTTTGCGGCGGCACTTCCATAGTCCCGATATTCGATCCCTCCCGATTCTTGAAGACGAGCTGGAACTGGTTTGGGCCCTACATGCGGCCATTTTTTATCTAGGAATCCGACGTTGGGTGCATCGCGTTCATCCGCCAAGAGATATGGATCATGTCGTCCTGGGACTAGTCGACTCTTTCCTTACGTCGTACGACCAACTCTGGCGCCGAAGGAGCGAGCAGACAAACAAGAAAGCGGTCCGGGTCAGCGACAGCCGTGTGCGTCAGAAGCAATTGCGTTCAAAGGTTGCGAAGAATGGCGCAGCCCCAACTAAAGACCAACCGGCGGCGGGTCCGAAGGAAAGTTCGGAGTAGAGGTTGACGAAGTACATGAGACCAGGTGCATCTGTGAAGCAAGTCGCGATGGAGATTGTCCTAAGTCTCCTTCTGCTGGGAGCAGCCGGAGCCAGTGCCTTCGCGACGCCGGCGGCACCCACTTCTGAGAGCGCCGTCAGTCAGTGGGACCATTACTTCGGTGTCGCGATTTCGGGGGACCGGGCATACGTGGTCGGTTCTGCCGGTGTAGTCCTCACGTCAGATGACCGAGGACGCACGTGGAACCGGCAAATACTAAGGCGTCCATCGGACCGGTCGGAAGGAACGGCCGCCGACCTATGCGGGATCGCCATGGCGCCAGGCGGTCAGGTTGGATGGATCGTCGGTGAACAGGGCACCATTTTCAAGACGATCGATTCGGGCAAGACCTGGAACTTCCAACCGAATCCGATCACTAACAGGTTGTTCAGCGTTGCGGCATTGAGCCCGACGCACGCTTGTACCGTGGGTAGCAACGGAGCTTTTTCATGCACCACGGACGGCAAGAAATGGTCCAATGTCGCGGCACCATCGGACCTATCCTACTACGATATTAAGTTTCAGAACGATCGCACAGGGCTCGTCGCCGGAGAGTTTGAAACGATTCTACGCACTAACGACGGTGGCCGCACCTGGCAAATTGTCAGAGGCGGTAAAGTCGCCAGCGCGGAAACTGCGCCGTACTTTACAGTAGCGTTTCTGAATGATCACCAGGGAATCGCCGCCGGCCAAAGCGGGGTCGCGGTTCAAACCAGCGACGGAGGAGTCACCTGGACCGACTTGCATCTGCCGGCGCAGGTTTCCATTTATGCGAGCGCCCAGGAAAGTGGCCCGTCCTCCACAGGTGAAGTATTACTAGCCGGCTCGCATGGTCTGTTTCTCAAAGAGAACGGTGCAACCACGGGAAAGGCGGACCACATTTCACTGGCTGATCTTACGGCCATTGCGGTGCAGGAAGGGCTAGGCATCGCAATAGGAATGAACGGCACGGTCCTGCTGAGCGCCGACGGGTCCAACTGGAAGGCTGTTCCGTAGAGTTCTGAAGTTCGGTGAAGAGATCATAAGGACGCGCGCTACCTATTAAATATGAGTGATACACCTACACTATACGACTCGATGCGAAACCTGCTGACCGGGCGCGTTGCTATCGTGACCGGCGGCGGCAAAGGCATAGGTAGAGCGATCTCCCTGGGATTTGCGGCCGCAGGCGCGCGGGTAGTTCTTGCCGCCAGGGATAGCGCGGAGCTTGAAGAAGCTAGGCAGCAATGCTCCGCGCTCGGCACCGAATGTATCTCCGTGGGAACTGACGTGCAGAGTCATGAACAGGTGCGAGCTATGGTGCGCACCACGATAGAGCGGTTTGGCGCCGTTGACATTCTTGTGAACAATGCCGGTATTGCAGGTCCCACAGCCGAGATCGAAAACATGAAGATCGAGGAGTGGGAGGCGACAATTAGCATCAATCTAACCGGCCCCTTTCTTTGCTGTCGCGAAGTCCTACCCGGTATGAAGCAAAGGCGCAAAGGACGAATAATTAATATCTCGTCAATCACAGGCAGGCGCCCGTTATTGATGCGCGCCCCATACGCTGCGTCGAAGCTCGGACTTGTTGGCTTCACCAGGACTCTGGCGCTTGAAGCCGGCCCGTACGGGATAACAGTCAATGCTATCTCTCCCGGAGCTACTGCTGGCCCGCGCCTCGAGCGTGTGATCGAGGCGCAAGCCCAGGCGCAGAACCGAAGCAAGGAAGATGTCGCGACTGACTTGAGCGCCGGCGCCGCATTGAAAAGGTTCGTTCAACCGGACGATATCGCTGCGACCGCGGTTTTCCTCGCTTCCGATCTTGCCAGAAACATAACCGGTGAGGATTGTAACGTTTCCGGCGGACTATACATGTGGTGACAGGAGTACGAATGAACGAGAATAAGGTGAAGGAGCAGAGGTAATGGGCACATCCAGATTTCTACTGGCAAGAGTGGCTTTGGCTGTAACTCTTTTCGTCACCTTTTGCACCGTGACACCTTCTCAAAGCCAGACCTCCAGCGGGACAATGTCTCATCAGGGACAAGTGTGGGGATCGGTTCAGACCGGAAACATGGCTACCAGTAACAGTAGCCGTCTCGAAGACGTGGCAATCGTTATACGTAAAGTCCACGGGGGAAGACCCGGGCGAATCGTAGGCTACAGCGCGATCAACAATGGAAGCTACTCTGTCGATATGGGAGATCTTCCTGCCGGAAAATACCTGGTACAGGTGGATCCAGGCGGCAGTATGTATATGACAGGCGAGCGGCTGGTGGACTATCCGGGACGAAGCGGCAGCGTGCGGCAAAACTGGACGCTGTCGACGGGACGGACAGCGCTCCCGACCCTCCAGTGAGACGTCAGCGCCGTGGTTTCAAACTCGCTCAGCGAGAATGACCAAGCAGAAAAATCAACGCTGGCTCATCGTCGCGAGCCTGTTTGTGACGGTGTTTTTGGTCTTCGGTGGCGGCTTCGATTCTTTTCCGATATTTCTCGCGCCTCTGCTACACCATTTCCACTGGAGCAGGGCTCGTACGTCGACGCTGGAGAGCGCACTATTGATCACGGCGGGCGTGAGTGCGCCCGTTGTGGGCGCATTGCTGGACCGCTTCGAGGCAAAGCTCGTCATTACGTTCGGTGCTCTGATCGCGGGCCTCGCCCTGCTTGCCGCCAGCAGAGTGAGCTCCTTTACTCCGATGCTAATAGCCTATCTCGTGCTGGGTCTTGGCATCGGCGCGTCAACGCTTCTTCCTGTATCGCTGGTCATCTCTAATTGGTTTGAATCTCAAAGGGGCCTCGCGATGGCGGTTGCGCTCTCTGGAACTTCGCTCGGGGGCGCAGTCATGGCTTTGGTTGCGAATGTGGCATCGGCACACGGTGGTTGGCGCGCAGGATATGTTGCGCTAGGCGTGCCGATACTAGTCGTTGCGGTTCCGCTGACGCTGTTCACGATCCACACGCGGCCTGCCAGCCACTCGGCGATCATAGCTGACGGAGCCAATTCGATTGCAGGCCTTGATATTCCGCAAGGCCTCTCCACCCGCACGTTCTGGATGATCTGCCTGGCGCAATTTATTTCTTCAAATGTGGTCGCCGGGACCCACACGCACATTGCAGCGCATCTGGTTGATATCGGCTATGACACCAGTGTTGCTGTGGAAGTGATCAGCGCGACATACGTGGCCACCTCGATTGGCAAAGTGATAATGGGTCTCGTGGCGGACCGATTGGGTGGAAGGGCCTCGCTAGCTATCAATTTCGCGCTTATCGGGTGCGGCGTCCTTCTGATTTTCGGAGTGCAACACGTTGCGGTGTTGATTCTTTTCATTGCGGTGTATGGGATGGCGATCGGTGCTCCGCAAGTTTTGATTCCTATGACGCTCGTAGAATCAGTTGGTCTAAAACGTTTTGGATCGCTGGCGGGACTGGTCGGGATCTTCAATACCGCGGGCGCGGCCCTCGGCCCGGTTGCAACCGGTCGAATTTTCGATTTGAAAGGCAGCTACACGATGGCGTTCGCCGGGTTCGCGGCCATATCTGTAGTTGGCCTCTTCGCCACCCTTGCGTGTGAGCCGCTGAAAGGGTGTGTAGCTACATCAGCGCTACCAATGGAACCGGTAGATTGAGAGAAATAAGTCGTTCTCCGTTCGCACGACATGGCACGCGCATTGCTCCATCCAACTCATGCGAATTATAGACGTACACGCTCATATCCTTACCCCCGAATGTATCTCCATCGCCGGACCGCTTCCCGCGCCTGACAAAGACCCCTTCACCTTCTTCACCACTCCCGAAACCGCCGAGGTGAACCGGCGAATGTTTGCTCAGATCCAGAGCAAGCTGCTCACTCCCGAAGAGCGAATCGAGGACATGAAGCGGATGGGCGTGGACATGCAGGCTATCTCGCCCTCTCCGACGCAATACTTTTACTGGACGGACGCGCCGGTCGGCGCGCTTCTGGCGCGAATGCAGAACGACCGGATCAAGGAAGTCGTCGACCGCTATCCGACTCGCTTCGTCGGCTTGGGCACGCTTCCTATGCAAGCGGTAGATTTGGCGCTCGAGGAGCTGGCGCGCGTGATGAAACTCGGCTTTGCCGGAGTCGAGATCTCGACCAACGTGAACGGCATCGACCTCGACCATCCGCAATTCGCACCATTCTTTGCGAAAGCCGAGGAAATCGAGGCCTTGGTATTTATCCATCCAATTGGTTTTACGCACGCCGATAGGATGCGTGAGTGCTATTTCAACAACATCATCGGCCAGCCCCTTGAATCCACTCTCGCGATCTCGCGCCTGATCTTTGGTGGCGTGCTCGAGCGGCACCCGCGTCTGAATATCTGCATCGCTCACGGCGGCGGATATCTGCCGTTCTATCCAGGCCGACTCGATCACGCATGGCGCGTCCGTCCCGAGTGCAGGCTCACACCGCGTCCTCCCAGCACCTATCTTTCGAAGCTCTATTTCGACAGCGTCGTTTACTCGGCGGAAAGCTTATCGAACCTCGTGCGACAGGTAGGCAGTGATCGGATAGTTCTAGGGACCGATTATCCGTTCGACATGGGAGAAAGCGATCCGGTTGGGTTGATCGAGCGAACACCGAACCTTTCTTCGGCCGATCGAAACCGGATCCTCGGCGAGAATGCCGCGAGACTGCTGAAGGTGGAAAGGTAGAGACAGCCATTCGCATCACTTAGGAGATCTCGCAGTTGAAACTAGTGCAGTTCCAGGAACGCTCCGATGGCGCGGAGAAACCAATGCGCGCAGGCATCTTGCTCGATGAGCGCGTGATAGATATCACCGCGGTCGTGCTCGCGGTCGATGGCGCTCGCGGCGACGCGCTGATGGAGACCCTGATTGATAACTTTCCGAAGTTGCTGGCGAACCTCGAGCGTGCCAGCGGTCGCGATTCCGGTTTTCCGCTGGCGCAGGTTCAGTTGCACGTTCCAGTGCGTCCGCGAAAAATTCTCTGCTGTATCGGCAACTACTGGGAACATGCTCGTCGCGAGGCAAATCCGCTCGGAATGTACATGAAAAACCCGGACGCGGTCATCGGACCCGACGACACCGTGGTTCTGCCCAGCTTCCAGGCCTCGGTTTTTCATCATGAAGCTGAGCTCGGCGTGATCATGCGAGGACCAGCGAAGGACGTCTCACAGGCTGACTACCAGTCGGCGGTGTTCGGGTATACCTGTTTCATCGACGTTTCGGCGCGGGGTGAGGGCCGCAGAACCTGGAGCCCAGGTCTCGGCGGCGGAGGGTTTCTAGGCAAATCCTTCGACACTTTCGCGCCGATGGGCCCTTGCATAACGACCGCGGATGAAATCCCGGATCCGAACGCGCTCGCGGTGAAATTCTGGAATGACGGCCAGTTGAGGCACGACTACACCACCGACGACATGGAGCATCGGGTTTCCGAGCTCGTAAGTTTTGCAACCGGCATAATGACGCTTCGCAGCGGTGACATAATCTCATGCGGGACCAACCACGAAGGACTCGGCCCAATGCAGGACGGCGAGGAATGCGTAATCGAGATCGAGAAGATCGGCAGGATGCGTGTTCATGTTCGCGATCCTTTGAAGAGAAAATGGGAGCGCGGCATCTACCTGGGGCCGGAATCGACGGCACGCCTGGCAGTAAAGAGCAGCGAGTAAGGAAGGGAGTCCGCGATGAAATGGGTAACCCGCGAGCGAGTCCACCTGGATCGAGTTGCATGCCCATGGCTAATCGCGCGCTTTATAGATCCGGCGGCGGAATTTCTGTTCGTAGCTGCGGGCGGCGAGAACGATCGTCCGGCCGATGCGATTCCCTTCGCGCTGCCGGGTGTCGAGCTGGGACCGCACGATCACGACGGACCAACCTTCTTGAAATTGATGCGCAAGTATCAGCTGGCCGACCCTGCGCTGACAGTGATGGCAGACATTGTTGCCTCGGGCATCGCATTTGCCCTGGATCAGCATGCAACGGTGCAGGAAAGATACCCGGAAGGCATGGGACTCAACGCTCTATCTGAGGGCATGATGTTCTTTGCGGCCGACGACCGCGAGAATCTCGAGAAAAGCATGAGTCTCTACGATGCGCTTTACAGTTATTGTAAAGCGAAAGTCATCGAGTCAGAACAGCCGGCAATTATGCAGGAGCCGTTCGGAAAGAGGCTCGCCATTCTCAAAAGTGAGATCGCGGCGCGATGGCCGCGAAAATAAAAGTGCTTCTCCTATCTGATAGCTAACGGATTCAGCGGGGAACCGACGGCGCCGGTGAACGGCAAAGGCGGCCCGGCGAAGAGAAACTCGTATCTTCCGTCTTCGGCGCAGGCATCTGCGAGTTCGTCCAGATAGAAGATTTCGCCCACTGTTAGTCCCATGTGCACGATCAGCACCAGATGCAGCGGCTGAAAACTGTCGGGAAGCTCGTTGGGCCTTACTTCCATACCCCACGTATCGAGTACTACCGCGGCAACACGCTTTTCGTAAATCCAGGGTGCGGAATAGAAGCTCAGACCGGGTGAGTCGCCGCCGGCATAGCCAGTCCATCCTTCGCGGCGAGCGCGTCCCGTTTCTCCTGTACGCACCAGCAATATGTCTCCCTCACGTACTTCGACTCCCTGTTTTTTGGCCGCTCCCTCCAGATCTTCTCCGGTGACCGCGTATTGCCGGCTTAAGCATGGCACCTCTTTGTAGCGGGCGATATCGAGGAGAACACCGCGCCCAACAAGGGTTTCGCGAAGATGTTCGATCCCGTTGCGCTTTGCCCCGCTCGAAGACACCTCTTCGGCAGGATAACCATTCCACATTTTTCCATGATGGAAAATATGTGAAAGAGCGTCCCACTGCGTTCCGCATTGCAACGGCATGAAGATCGTGTCGTCCGCATAACCTAACCCATGAGGAAATTGGCGGTCGCCCCACATCTGCCGGCCGGAAGCATGATCGACTCCAGTCACCAGCATTTGATGAATAGGATTGACGCGTCCAAAGGTGCCGGTTTGGGGGCCGTTGCCATCATAAGGAAGAGCTAGGGATATAACCTGGCCCTTCTTAGGAAGTTGCATCGCCGAAAGTATCTTATCGGCCGTTATGTAATTGGTCGTGCCTTTCTGATCGTCGGCGCCCCATTTCCCCCAATTCGAATACTTCGTGCAGAACTCATCAAGAATACTCATTCACACTTCTCCCTATGCTCGGAATAAAATTATCGAACCTGGTTCAGAGACCTAGCTTCATTCCCCCATCGACATAGATAACTTGCCCAGTTACGTATTCGCCGACAGCCGAGCAGAAGTACCACACTGCGTAGCCAATCTCTTCTGGCCGCGCCCATCTGCCCAACGGGATTTTCTTCTCCATCTCAGTGTCCGCCTTTTCAACATCGCCTCCCTGAGCAAAGCGCTCCCGAATCTTGAGAGATCCCGGGGTCTTCACACCTCCCGGAGCGACCGCATTGGCGGTGATGCCGAATGGCGCATATTCGAGGGCGGCCGATTTCGTCAGCGCCTCGATGCCGCCTTTGCTCGAATCGTAGTGCGCCATCCCGACATAAGTTTTATAGGTGTTGATCGACGAGATATTGACGATCCGGCCACGAATCTTGTCGGTTATCATCTGCTCGGCGGAGTAACGCGTAGTCAGGAAGGGTGCTCGCAAATCAACCGCCAGAGTCTTATCCCAAACGTCGGTGCTCATCTCGCGAATCGGGCAGAAAGGATATATCGCAGCGTTGTTGACCAGGATGTCGAGGCGCTTAGCTCGCGTGGCCACTTCCTTGACCATGTTCCGGATCGAACTTTCGTCGGAGAGATCAACCGCAACGGTGGAAACCTTCGCGCCATTACCGCCCAGCTCTGTGGCAGTTTTCTCGGCTTCCTTCGTGTTCTTATCGGCTATGAACACGTGGGCGCCGGCGCTCGCCAACACAGTGCTGATACCTTTGCCAATACCTTGGGCTCCACCAGTTACAATCGCGACCTGGCCGTCAAGATCCAGAAGTTGCGCGAGTATCTTTTCCATATTTCTCTGCCTCTCGTTCAGTGAAGACCTTTACACGTTCGAATTTTTGTTGCGAATCAAGTACCGACGGACTGTAGTTGACGCAAACGATCTGAGCTGAAACGGTCCGCGCACACTTCCGAAACGGATCGAAGTCAAAACAGCATCGACAGAACCTTTACAGACTTGTGATCGAGTACGATTAACCGTTCTTCGACCTGCCAGCGGCCATTTCCCCGACGCCATCGATCTTCCCGACATCCGATCAGCAATATGTCTTCCATCGTGGTATGAGAGCGGAAGAGCAGAAAATTCGATACCACTTTGGCGCTCGTCTCATCGCCTTCGACAACCAATACGTTGGTGATCAAATGCCGGGTACGTGGCGGCGGCTCCTCAGTGAATGTATCGCCGCTTTGCATGCGCCGTACCCGAGTGACGAGGCCGGCCTTATCGTCGTCGATGTGAGCAACCAGATGTTTGCGCGCGAAGTCTTCCTTTCCACGTTGGAGATCGGTGCGGACCGGCATCCAGTACCTGACGTTATCGGCAAACATCTCGAGCCATTCGTCGAGCATGCCGTTGTCCAACAACCAGGCCTCCCGGACGAGAAGCTGCTGGAACTCAGCGGTGAGATCGGCACGATTCATTTTTTGTCCCCGCCGTTGCCATTGGACATCGTCCTCCGCCACCGGGAATAAAAGCCGAAGATGCTGTCCTCGCTTGGCGACACATCGATTGCGCCCGGCCGTTCGGGGTCGGGGCGGCTCAGGCCCGCGGACAGCGAGTAGTTGAGTGGAAATTTTCGCCGGTAAAAGCCGCCCATACTTTCCTGGCACGCCTGCCACATTTCCGAATCGTCAACGTCGAAGGCACCAGAGGTAGAAAAGCAGCGAATCTGCATTTCGCGCGCGATTTCCGCGCGCCATTCGGGCGCCTCACTGTCGGTGACTACGTACAACCAAAGCTCTAACCGGTCCGGTCCCTTGGGTTGCCATACCCTGAGGGCAAATGAACCGAGAAACTTGAGTATCGAGAAGTTCGGAAAGATCGTGGCTACCACTCCTGAGTCGGTCAGGTAGCTCTGATTGGGAGAGAGCCACGCCGCCGAGTCTTCCTTCACCTTATTCTCATACTCGTTGAATGCTTTCGGAGCGCCGGGAGGAGCCACGTCCGTCAGGTTGAGCCACCCATGACCTTGCGCTGTCCTCGTCTGGAAGTCGCGCACGAATGGCTCGACCTTGTTGGCAAACTCTTCGGCCTTGCCGAGAAAGCCGAGCGGAACGACGCTCTTGTGAGTTATCAGGGCGTGATAGTTGTCGCCGCTGAACTGTTCGGCACCAAGTTTCCAGTTAGCTTGTACAGTCCACTTCTGGATCCCGGGGAAAACCGTGAGACCACGCGGGGTGCGTTTTACTTGCGTGTCCAGATACCATTTGACTTCGCCGAGGTATTCTTCAAGCGTACAGGCTTCCCGGTCGAAACATCCGAAGATTAGCCCGGCGTAACTTTCGACTCGGGCAACCTCGAGCAGTCCCCACTGATCCGGATTGAACTCGGCGCCGTCATATTTGTTCTGATAGGGACGACCGATGAGCCGCCCTCGCACGTCGTAGGTCCATCCGTGGTAGCCACAGGTGAATGTCCTCGCGTTGCCTTCCTCGAGTCGACAAACGCGCATCCCGCGGTGACGGCAGGAATTAATGAAGGCGCGTATGGTGTTGTCCCGTCCGCGCCAGACAATTATCGGCTCCTCGCCCATGTATGTCGTGGTGAAATCGAGAGGGTTCGGGATCTGGCTTTCATGCCCGAGGAA
>Ga0209006_10005174_pt1 | contig 11848 bp, 11 predicted proteins | sample JacPin_JW_Ref_O2_FD_188567 | JGI IMG/M metagenome (GOLD analysis project Ga0209006, IMG submission 188567) | Forest soil microbial communities from Algoma, Ontario, Canada - Jack Pine, Ontario site 1_JW_Ref_O2 (SPAdes) (version 2) | ecosystem: Environmental > Terrestrial > Soil > Boreal... | reverse complement strand
CCCGCGCCGCGGTCTTGAAGGCATCGTCGACATTGCCGACGTTCGTCTCGACGGCGCGCTTGCGGACCCGCGACTCGTCGACATTGCCGTGGGCACCAACAGCTTCCGTGCCGTGCGCGGCCGGGCGGTGCTACTCGCGATCCTGGACGAGTGCGCCTACTACCGGGACGAGACGAGCGCGACGCCCAATGAGGAGACGTACCGCGCGCTGCGCCCGGGCATGGCGACGCTGCCGCGCGCCCTGCTTGTCGGCATCAGCTCGCCGTACCGGAAGTCCGGCCTGCTCTATGCGAAGTTCAAGAAGCACTTTGGCCGGGACGATGACGACGTGCTGGTGGTCCGAGCGCCCACGGCGGCGCTCAACCCGACCATCGACCCGGCGATCATCGCGGCCGCGATCGAGGACGACCCCGCGGCGGCCAAGGCGGAGACTTGGCCCCGCGCAGGCGGGGCCTCTTTCTTTTTGGGCTCCCCAAAGCGGGAACTAGGCGGAATGCGGTCTCAGGGAACGAAAGCGCCGATCTCCCAGCCGCCCCAAAGCGTGATGACAATGCCGAACGCAAACCAGGGCGAACACCGCCGCCAACTCGCGAAACTTGCGACGGGATTCGGGTGCCGGGGGCGTAGAGTTGGCGGGCGGGCGCGATGCCCGCACCGCCTACTCGATCATTTCGGCTCGCGGCTGCCCAACCGGTCCCAGTCGACCCGTTCGAAGACCGGCGTCATTGGTTGTCGGATCACCTTCTCTCGATCTTGTTGGCTCTCAGAAACCCCCAAACCGCCCACGCATCCGCCCGGTACATGTCGACTATTCTCGCGAAGTCAGATTTGCGGTCATCATCACCCAGCCTCAGAAATCGCCGCATGTGATCTGCCATGCGATCGGCATTGAATTCCTCTGACCGTACAACTTGGCCCAGGGCTTGGTTGAAGCGCTCGGTGTCGTATCGGTGCCGTGTGTGCCAAGTGCCAGTACCAAGGAAATTATCGAAAACGTCGTACATGCCGTGTGCTTCCTGTCTGTCGGCGATGGGGCTACGCGCGCACCACGATGCGGCTAGCCGCGTTCCTTCGGCCAGGCACGTGTGCCCGGTCCGCGCCTGTCTCGATCTTGATGTCGGTGGTGGTGTTGGGAGCGGCGCGCCGGCCGCCCCGGTTCGCGCGGTCAGCCCTTGGCGGTGGAGACGCCATCCCACTGCGCCGCGGCCGCGGCCAGCGCTTGGCGGCGGCCTGCGCCGCGGCGACCGCGGGCCTGCGCAATGAGGTTGGCGAACCGGTGGTCTATCGCCTCTGCGCGGCGCAGCAGTTCGGCCGCCTGCGCCCGCATCTCGGCCGCCCGCCGCATCTGTTCGGTGGTTGTGTCTGACATCTGAACTCGCTCCCATCCTGTCCCGGCACGGCGGCCGACCCGCCTCAACGCCGCTTGCCTGCGCAGCATCTCACCTCGCGGCTGCCGCTGCGTCGGCCAGTTAACCCCCATGTTTGGGGGCTGGCCTTCGTCGCGCGCACCGGGGGAGAGGTTGCTTGGGCGGGGATGGGACCGGCGGAGAAATCGCGGCGCATGGTCGGCGAAGCCGCTGGCGGCGGTCGGCTCGGGCGCATCCTCGATACTAGCCGCTTTTTAGCCTGCCAGACCGCTCACTTCTCTAAGTGATTGAAATCTCTGGCGCTCCCTAGGGGCTACTGCACTATTAATAAGCAGCCTATCAACTCTCTCTTCGCTTCAACGGCAGGACCTCCGAGCCCCCTTCGCCTGTGGGTCGGAAATCGCCGAGCGCCGCGGCGAGCTGGCCGCCGATATATTCGGAGGCCCGCCGCTGCGGGTCGATATCAAGATGGGCATAGCGCGCAGTCGTCGCGACCTGTTTGTGTCCCAAGAGCTTTCCGATCACCGGCAAGCCGAGGCCGCCGGCCGCGCCGAACGAAGCGTGCGTGTGCCGCAGGTCGTGTATCCGTACCCCGTCGAGGCTCGCCCGCTTGCGCACGGCGGCCCATGGCCGCTTGAGATCGGCGCGCGGCATCTCGTCCCTGGTGCCCGCATTCTCGCCGGCAATGACGTAGGTTCCGATGCGCCCGAGCTCGGCAAATACCGCCATGGCCGGGGCGTTGAGCACCACCGTCTTGCGGCCGGTCTTGCTGTCGGGCAGAAAGAGCAGGCCGCGTTCGCTATCCACGTCCTGCCACCGCAGACCAAGGATTTCGCGCAGGCGGCACCCGGTAAACAGCAAGAGCCGTATCGCGGCAGCGGCATGCGGCGAGACCTTCGTCAGGCGTCGCTCGACCTTGGGCGCGTGCTTGGCGCCGGGCTTCGCCGGGTCGACGTCCCACGGCAGGCCGATACGCTCGCCTTCGCGTAGCGCGGCCCCCAGCCGGTCGAGTTCTTTGGCCGTCAAATAGCGCTCGCGGCCCGATTCAGGAAACCGCTGGATGCCGCGCGCCGGATTGAAACCCTCAGGCACAATGTGCTTGCTCTGCGCATATCCATACATGGCCCCGACGATCGCAATCATGCTGTTGGCACGATAGGGGGTCGTCTGTAGCGCCAAGTGCATGCGCGCGAGCGTCGCCCGGGTGATCGTATCGACCTTGCGCGCTCCGATCTCGGGCACGACGAGGCCGCGCAGGATGCCTGCGTAATTTGCAGCCGTGTTGGCTTTCCGTTTGGCCTCGACGTGGTCCGTGATGAATTCCTCCACCAGGGCTGCCACGGTGATCTGACGGCGCATGGCCGACCGCTCCGCCGCAGGGTCCCCACCAAGGCGCACCCTTGACATGGCCGTACGTGCGGTCTGACGGGCCTCGTCGGGCGTCAACTCGCCTACGTCCCCGAGCTTCAAGCGCCGCTTGCCCACCGCCCGCCCGCCGCCGCCCGGCCGGTATTCAATGATCCAGGACTTTGCACCCGTCGGCAGCACACGCACGCCGAACCCTTTCAGCGCAGCATCGAAGGCGATATAGGCCTTCGCGCCCGGTACCAGACTGTCCACGGTGCGCTTTGAGAGCTTGACCACCGACATGGGTACCCTCCCGCCCTCTACAGCCTGTCGCCACTGAGTCGCCACCGAAGTCGGAATTGATGGACATCCTAGGGAACCTTGAGCAACAAAAACGCGGGATTCATCAGTGATAGTTGCATCTCCAGAGATTACTGGAAATCGCCGTGAATGCAAGGCCGTGAAATTCGTAATGATGGGGTCGGGGGTTCGAATCCCTCTTGCGGCACCAGCACTTAGCCGAAATGCGATATTGCAAAAATGTTCAAAAGTAACGTGAAGGTAACAAGGGTGTCTTTCTGGTCGACGGCCTCGGCTGCGGCGATCGTAATTGCAACGGCGATCGGCTTGGTGCCGGTTCGAGCGGAGACGCAAGACGAGAAATCATGCATCATCGCTGCGGCGCAGAAGCTGCCAAACATCCCCGGACTTTTGATCAAATCGAGTTCGGCAAAGGAATTTTCGAAGGCCGATCTTCAACGCTCGGGCGCCCAGCCTACAGCGGCCGACCAGCGGTCCTACCTGGTCGAAATCGACGTGCGGGCCGCGGCGGTTGATGTGACGATGAGCTTCGTATGCGCGGTCGGACCTCGCGCTGTTGTTGCCGCACCCTTAGGCCAGCCAAGATAGCCCGCTACTCACGCAGCAACCGTCGTCCTCGGATTGTATGCCCGCGTGGTGATCGCTGATCAATCGCGGCGCGATTCGCTCGCAACGCGAGCCATCACAGTCAAGGCCAGGCCGCAACATCGCCGACAAAATAATCCTTGCCCTGGTGATCATGGTGATAAGGAGGAAAATGCGATGCGCTGATTCCCATCTCGGGAATGCAGGCGTAAGCAAAGATGTCGGTTCGGGAACTGGGGTCACCAGTGTCGCTAGCAAGCCCCAGCCCCGTGCGTGCCGACTTCCTCATCCAACCGGAAGGGGTGGGTTGGAACATCGCTTAACGCGATGGGCCGGAGCCGTCCTCGCTTCCGGCGGGGGCGGCTCCGGCTTTTTATGCGGACAAACAGTGGTCGCGGCAAGCAGAAATCCCCGCTGTTGCGTTCGAGACTCCGAAATTTCTATGACGCTCTTGACGCGTCATTCCCAATTCACCTTCGCCAATGCATCCGAGATCGCGTCCGGATCGATGCCCGAGTCCGCGCGAGAGAGCGGCCTGTCAGACGCCGCTTTTTCCCATATGGACGAGCGGAAAGCTGAGCCCTCCAGGCAGAGTGAACAGGAGCTGGCTGCCGGCGTGATAGCCGTGCCGCGCATAAAGCGGCACTCCCGTGAGGGTCGCCATCATCTCGTAGCGCGTGAACCCAAGCGCTGCCGCATCGGCCTCACTCTGCAAGAGGAGCCGCGTGCCGATTCCGGTGCGGGCCGCGTTGGGATCGACGTAGAACGCGCGTATGTGCGCGGGATCGACGCCGGGAACCAGTCGGGAATCGTCGCGGTTCGTGACGGCATCGCCGCCGAACAGGGTGCGACGAAAACTCCAGCCGCCACCTCCCACAAGTCGGCCGGCCTGCTCCACGACGTAGTAGGTGCCGTCCTCGATGATTTGCCGATCGACTCCAAAAAGCGGACCAATCGAGGCGCGGCGCTGTTCGAGGGAGTATTCTTCCATCAACGCCATGACCGCGCGCGCGATCAGGGTTTCGATCTCGGCGATGTCTGCTGGACGCGCCCGTCTGATCTGCATGGAAGGTCAACTCGCAAGAAGCCATCGCGTTTACAGCAGCGGCCCCTCGGCGGCAAACGATGGCCGTCGTTCGGGCGCCAGTTCCCACATGCGCCCGTGAAAGGTACAGTGCCGTCGAGTCAAAACAAACATGCGGATGCGGCCGGCCGGGCCGACATCGGCCATGAATGGGGAAACGCAGCGATGGATCGCCAAAGTCGAGGATATGATTTCCGCGCGCTGACACGCCGCAGCGCCCTGCTTGCACTTTCGGCCACCGCGGTGTCGCCGGCTCTGATGGCTCGGGAATCGAGAGCGCAGATTCGAACCCGCCGTTTGAACAACGTCATGATGTCCGTTTCGAATTTGGAGCGTTCGACGAAATTCTACGAGCGGCTGTTCGGTCCAGCGGTCCGCCAAGGCGATGTCGCGGTGTTTCGCGTCGGCGAGGGGCCGCACTTCTTTGCCTTGACTGCGGTCGGACGCGGCGAAAAACCGGACTTCCTCTCTTACGGAATGACGGTTACGGATTTCGATGCTCAGCGCGTGATGCAGGCGCTTGCCGGCCTCGGCGTCAGCGGCGCCGAAATGACCGTGCGTGGCGACACACCCGAGTTGTTCGTGCGAGATCCGAACGGCATCAAGATTCAGCTTGCGCACGCGACTTATGGGCATGGCTCCGGTCCGAGGGGCGACATGCTGCCGCCGGCGTCGACCGCGGGCACGGCGCCCATCTTCAAGGTAAAGACCATCAACCACGTCACCCTCACGATTGCCGACGGACGGCGCGAGAAGGAGTTCTACGAAACCGTGTTCGGTCTTCCGGTGCGTGCGATGCAGGGGGATGGCGTAACGCTCGCGATCGGCGAGGAAACGGACGGTATCGTCTTCAATGCCGCCGCCAATAATCCCAACGCCGTTTCCGGCATCAATCACGCCTGCTTCACCATCGAGAATTTCGATGCCGAGCGGGTGATGGCGATCTTGATCGAGAACGGTCTCGAACCGATCGAGACCGGGATCGCATCGCTCGTCAAGCCGTTGACGTGCCGCGTGAGGTGGCGCCAACGCGCCAACAACGGCGGAGGCCCGACCAGTCCGTTGGGAACGCCCGAGCTTTACTTTACCGACCCTGACAATCTTCGAATTCAGCTCCAGGACGTGAGCTATTGTGGTGGATCGGGACGGCTTGGGCAAATCTGCCCCTGACCGCGCGACGTTCGCAACGCGCGCACGCGAACGCGGAATGGCTGACGTTAAGGGAGACGAGCCTTTGGATTTGGAGCTCAGGGATAAGGTCGCCGTGGTCACCGGCGGCAATCGCGGCATCGGCAAGGCTGTCGCGTGGCAGCTTGCGAAGGAGGGGGTGGATGTCGCCCTGCTCGCGCGCGACCGCGCTCTACTCGAGGCCGCGGCTGCGGAAATCGCGCAAGCAACGAAGCGCCGCGTGAAGTGCTACGTCGCCGACACCGGGGACGATGCCGCCGTCAAGACGGCCATCGCCCAAGTGCTCGGCGAGTTCGGCCGCGTCGATATTCTCGTCAATTGTGCCGCCGCGGTGGGTGGCGTTGGCAAGCCGCCGAAGCTCGCCGAAATCACCAACGAGCCGTTTTTCGCGGACATGAACGTCAAGGTCATGGGCTATGTGCGCACCATCCGCGAGATTGCACCGCATATGGCGGCACAGGGCCGCGGCCGCATCATCAACATCTCCGGTCTCGCCGCGCTGAGCACCGGCTCCACGATCGGCTCGATCCGTAACGTGGGCGTCGCGGCACTGACGAAGAACCTTGCGGACGAGCTTGCGCCGTCCGGCATCTCGGTGGTCTGCGTGCACCCTGGCCGCACGCGCACCGAAAAGACGGCGGAGTTCGTCGAGCGGCAAGCCGAGGCGCAAGGCGTCGCCCCGGACGAGGTCGAGCGCCGGCTGGCTGCCGGCAACCTCGTGGGCCAAGTGATCACGGCCGAGGAAATCGCCTACTTGGTCGCGTTCCTGGCCTCGCCCAAGTCGATCGCAATCAATGGCGACTCCATTGCGGCCGGGGGCGGCTCGCCCGGGCCCATCCATTACTGAAATCGACGCCGGCTTTGGGATCAATCAGGGTCACCAACGCGATGTTCGCACCGCGTTTCGATTCGCTCGTGACCCGTCTTTATTGAACCACCCGCTTTGCATCGTCGAAGAGCGACATGATGTACTGGACCACGCCGCCATATGGCATCGCCATTTTCCGCAGCGGCTGGTAAAACCCGTTCTCGGCAGCCAACAGCGTCAGATGATCGCTTCGTAGCGTCGCCGCGTAGACGAGGTCATCAAGGTCACCGAAGACGTCGATCGGCTTGATGTGCTCCTTGGTCCATTGACCGATGAACGTCTCGAAATCCTGGCCCTTGGTCATCATCTTCCCTCTCCGGTTTTTTTGTTCGTGGGTATGCCCCTGGTCGCTCCGTGAGCGATGAGATGGAGCGACGCCACGAACAATACCCACCAACGCGCAGGTGCCGTGTGAAGCATTTCACACTGGGCGGAACCACTTTCACGTTCGCGCTACCGCCTTGAGCGGAAACGACAATTTTTACGAAATTCTTCTGCGCTGGGTGGCTTGCCGTGCCGCGCGGATCAGTTCTTCACGTATTTCTTGATGTCCATCTGGTCGTCGGACGCCGCGTAGATCGTCCCGTTTGCGTCGACCACGATGCCGATCGGCGGCTGCATCTTCGGATCCGGCGGCACCGGAGGCGGAATGAAGTACATGACCTTGCCGTCCTTCACGCTTCCGATGCGGATGCCGCGCCGGCAGCCGGGATTGTAATTCGCGGCACCCGGCATATCCGAAGACTGGGAATCGATGACATACAGCAAATCGTTCTTGTCGACGGCAACCCCGCTCGGCCGGCCGAATTGCTTCCAGGCGGCGAGGAATTTCCCGTCCTTGTCGAACACCACGATGCGGCTGTTGCCGCGGTCGGCGACGTAGAGATGGTCGTTGCTGTCGAAGGCGAGCGCATGCGGTGAGAACAATTGCCCATCGCCGCTGCCGCGGGTGCCGAAGGTCTTGATGAATTTCCCGTCCGCGGTGAACACCATGATGCGCGAGTTGTTGACCTTGGCTTCGCCGTGGCCCTCGCTGATGTAGATATCGCCATTCGAGGCGACGGCCACGCCGGTAGGCGCATCGAACACGTCGAGCGCGCTCAGTCCGGCGCCTTGTCCGGGCTTGCCGAGCTTGAGCAGCACGCGGCCGTCGGGATCGAACTTCGTCACCTGCATGCCCTTGGCGCCTTTCGCGCCGGCATCGGCCACCCAGAGATTGCCGTTTTTGTCGATCGCCGCCTGGTGAGGCTCGACGAACAGGCCTGCGCCAAAATTTTTCAGCGTCCTGCCGTCGGGTCCAAGCTCGATCACCGGAACGCAGTCATCCGTCTCGCAGCGGTCCGCAGCCCAGAGGTTATTGTTCCGATCGACGGCGACCGCGTTCACCGGATTCCAAGGCCGCGGCGGCGAAGCCCAATCCGCCACCTGGCGGTATGGATTGGGCAGGTTGGCGTTGGTCTCCGTACAGGGATAGCTCGATTGCGCGATCGCAGCCCCCGTGGCGACCACGGTTGTGAGCAGGGCAAAAGCAAGTGCCGTCGGGTTCGCCCGCATGTCGTTCCTCCCATTGATTTTGCCTGAGCTTACAGGACAACGGCCCCCGGCGTAACGGCCTGCGCGGCAACCTCGAATGTTGCGACTGCGGCAGCCACAGGCGGTCGCGCCGGCAGAGGCAGTTCCCGAAGAATCCTTGCCCAAATTATAGGCAGTCGACGGTCGCTCAGGCGAGCAATGCCGTTCTCCACTGCTGGCACGAGCTTTGCGTTTCGGCGGGAAAACGGAGGATGGACCATGACAGCATTCGGCCTTACCCGTCGCGGAGCATTGCTCGGCGCCGCCGCTGCCCTGACCGTGTCACGTGCCGGCACCGCCGCCACGCTGCCCGAGATCAAGAAGCGCGGCTACATGACCGTCGCGACCGAGGACGACTACCAGCCGTTCGAATTCACCCAGAATGGCAAACCGACCGGTTATGACCAGGAACTGCTGGAGCTGTTCAAAAAGAAGGCCGGCTTCGAGATCCGCCAGGACATCATCCCGTGGACCGGCATTCTCCCCGGCGTCACCACAGGAAAATACGACGCTGCGGTAACGGCCATCCTGGTCACGCAGGAACGCATGAAGACGCTCGATTTCTGCAGTCCGGTGGTCGAATCCATCGACTACTACCTCAAGCGCAAGGGCGACAAGAAAATCCAGGGCATCAAAGATCTCTCAGGATTGTCGCTCGGGGTCGAGGCGGGCAGCGCCATGCTCAAGCTGCTGCCGCAGCTCGACGAGATGCTCAAGGCGACCGGCGGCAAGCTCGGCAAGATCGTGTCTTACCAGGGCTACCCCGAAGCCTATCAGGATCTCGCGCTGGGACGCATCGACTATGTCGTCAACACCCAGCTCAGTCTGCAATCGATCGCCAAGTCGAAGCCCGACACGTTCGAGGTCGGCCAAGCCGTCTCCAAGCCGACCTACATCGCGTGGGCGGTCGTCAAGGGCAACGCCGAGCTGTTGGCCATGTTCAACGAGTTCCTGCTCGGTACGCGCAAGGACGGCACGATGTATGCGCTCCAGAAGAAGTGGTTCGACGTCACCTTCGAGAGTATGCCGGAGGTTCCTTCCGCAACCGTCTGATCGCGTCTGTGGGAACCTAGTCCGTGGGACCCGGTGACTACCTCGCGTTGGCGGCAGGGGCGGGTAACACCGTCGCCATCAGCCTGCTGGCGATTGCGATCGGCACCCCGCTCGGCCTCGGTCTTGCGCTGATCCGTTGGGGCCGGGTGCCCGGACTTGATCCTGCCGTCGCCGTCCTGGTCAGTCTGCTGCGTGCCACGCCGGCGGTGACCCTGGTGCTGCTGGTGTATTTCGCATTGCCGACCATCGGGTTCGAGGTGCCCCGATTCGCTGCCGGCGTCGCCACCCTGACGCTGGGATCGATGGCTTATAATTGCGAGATCTGGCGAGCGGCATTGCTCGCCCTGCCGCTCGACCAACTCGATGCCGCGCGCGCCTTCGGCATGCCGCGCAGCTTGCGCTTGCGCCTCGTCGTGCTGCCCCAGATCGCCCGCGCCGCATTGCCGGCGCTGGTCAACGAGATGACCCTGCTGATCAAGGTCAGTCCGGCCGTCGCGGTCATCGGCGTCACCGAGGTGACGCGCGCCGCGGTGCGCATCGGGGCAGCGACTTACAATCCGATTCCGCCCTTTCTGGTGGCGCTCGCGATCTATCTCGTCGTCATCGGTGCTTTCGTCGCGGCCCAGCGCATGTTGGAGCGCCGTGCGGGCCAGTTCGCATGATCCCGCACGGCATCGAAGTGCTGTGGGAGCAACGGGACGCGTTGCTGTCCGGATTCGCCACCACGCTCGTCATCGCCGCGGTATCGGCGGTGTGCGCCGGGCTGCTGGGCCTCGTGCTGTTCGCCGTGCTGATCTCGCGTATCCGCGCCTTGACGCTGGTGCTGGCGGGGCTGATCGATCTGATGCGCTGCATCCCATTCATGCTGTTCTGCTACCTGATCTACTACGGGCTGCCCTCGTTCGGCATCGTCATCGACAATCTCGCGGCAGGCATTGTCGCACTCACGATCTACAACGCCGCCTACGTCGCCGAGTTGCTCCGCGGTGGCTATGCGGCGTTGCCTCGCGAAGGAATCGAAGCCGGGCATGCGTTCGGCTTCCACGGCTGGCGCCTCCTTCTTCGCATTATCCTCCCGCCCGTTCTGCTGTCGTCGGTACCCATGCTAGGCAACCAGGTGATTCAGATCATCAAGGACAGTGCGTTCCTCGTGATCATCGCGGTTCAGGAACTCACCTTCGCGGCGAACGAGATCCAGGCGACCTACTATGTCCCGTTCGCGAGTTTCGTGTGCGCGATGCTGCTATACTGGGTGTTATGCTTGGCGGTGGAGGGGGGCGTGCGCACGGTGTTGACCATGGCCGAGGCGCGGCGATGAACGGGAGAATGCCGTGGCGAAGACGCTGACCGATCAGCAGGTGGTGCATTTCCGCGAGCAAGGTTGGCTGGCGCCGATGCGGGTGATGGATGCCGGGCAGGCGGCCGATTGCGCCGCACGGATAGCGGCCTATGAGGCCGAGATGGGCGAAAGCGCCAATCGCAGCCTGAAGATCAAGGGCCATCTGGCGATGCCGTGGCTGGTCGAGATCGGGCGCAACCCCGCCATCCTCGATGTTCTCGAGGATCTCATGGGCCCCGACATCATGCTGTTCGGCGCTTCGATCTTCGCCAAGGGCGGCAAGGATCGTGCCTACGTCTCCTGGCACCAGGACAGCGCCTACTTCGGACTCGAGCCCCATGAGGAGATTACCGCCTGGGTCGCTTTCACCCAGACCTCGGCGGAGAACGGCGCGCTGCAAGTGCTCCCGCGGACACATCTCGGTCCGGACATGGTGCATGAGGAGACTTATGCCGCGGATAACATGCTCGCGCGCGGGCAGTCGCTGCAGATCGCCGACGAGAGCACTGCAGTCACCATCCCGCTGCAACCCGGCGAGTTCTCGCTCCATCACGAACGAACGGCGCACGGCTCGAAGCAGAACAAAACGGCCGCGCCGCGCATCGGCTTCGCATTCTTCTACATCCCAGCCCATGTGCGCTCCACCACCGGCCGGCGCAGCGCCACCCTCGTGCGCGGTGTAGACCGCTACGGGCATTGGGATCCCGATCCGCTTCCACGGTTCGACCTCGACCCCGTTGCCTATGACGCGTTGCGCGCTGCCTGGGGGCAATATCGCGACGGGGAAGTCAAGCAGGCCGCCGACGCGTGAGCGCAGATTCCGTTCTTCGGGTTACGGGTCTGTGCAAATCCTTCAAGGACCATCGCGTGCTCGAAGGCATCGAGCTTTCGGTGTCGGAGGGCGAGACGGTCTGCATCCTCGGCCCGTCAGGCGCCGGAAAGTCGACCCTGCTCCGCTGCATCAACTGGCTGGAAGTTCCGGACAGCGGCGCGGTGTTCCTCTCCGGTGAACGCGTGGGCGTGCGCGCGGGGGATACTGCGATGTCGGACGGCGAGTTGGCGCGCATCCGGACACGGATGGGCATGGTCTTCCAGCATTTCGCGCTTTGGCCCCATCTCACCGT
>Ga0209006_10005173_pt1 | contig 11849 bp, 11 predicted proteins | sample JacPin_JW_Ref_O2_FD_188567 | JGI IMG/M metagenome (GOLD analysis project Ga0209006, IMG submission 188567) | Forest soil microbial communities from Algoma, Ontario, Canada - Jack Pine, Ontario site 1_JW_Ref_O2 (SPAdes) (version 2) | ecosystem: Environmental > Terrestrial > Soil > Boreal... | reverse complement strand
GGTGGACGCAGTGCGCATTTCGGAGGCAGCGCGCATGATGGCTTTCTGGATGCGCGAATAGGTCATGCAGCGGCAGAGATTGCCGTCCATGTGCGCAACGACTTCTTCCTTGGTGGGATTACTGTTCTTGGCGAGCAGCGATGCCGCCTGCATGATCTGCCCGGACTGGCAGTAGCCGCATTGCGGAACCTGCTCGGCGATCCACGCCTTCTGCAGCGGATGATCGCCCTTGGCGCTGAGGCCCTCGATGGTCGTGATTTTCTTGCCAACGGCGTCGCTGATCGACGTCTGGCAGGATCGCACGGCTTCGCCATTGAGATGAACTGTGCAGGCGCCGCAAAGGCCGGCGCCGCAGCCGAATTTGGTGCCGGTCATCTGCAATTGCTCGCGGATGGCCCATAGCAGCGGCGTATCGCTCGCCGCCTCGACGGACATATTCCGTCCGTTGATATTAAGAGTAGTCATGGTCTCTTCCCTTGCCGGTGCATGATGCCGCTTACGGCGGCAACTCACGTTGAGGTAATGGTCTGGCACCCACCGGATCGGTGCCGACATGGGCGCAGAATGATCGGGTTCCGTTCTAGAGGCAATCTAAATTAAGTTTGTGCATTGCGGCAAAACCCGGTCCGAAAGTCGTAGGTGGATTTCGCTCCCAAAAGACGCTCTAAGGTCGCGACCGAACGGGTTGGGAAACCGCGATGCCAAAGATCAATCGTGACGGGGTCGAGATCTATTACGAGGTTCACGGCAGCGGACCTCCGCTGTTGCTGACTCACGGCTATTCATCGACATCGCAGATGTGGCAGGGCCAGATCGAGGCGCTGTCGAAACATCACAAGCTTGTCCTGTGGGACATGCGCGGCCACGGCCGGTCCGACTACCCCTCTGATCCCGCGGCCTATAGCGAAGCTTTGACGGTAGCCGACATGGCGGCGCTGCTCGACGAGGTCGGTGCGAACCGTGCCATTGTCGGCGGCCTGTCGCTCGGGGGCTACATGTCGCTGGCGTTTTATCGCGCGCATCCGGAGCGCGTCAGCGCCCTGCTGATCATCGATACCGGGCCGGGCTTCAAGAAGGACGACGCCCGCGAAACCTGGAACCAGCGCGCTCACGATACCGGCGACCGCTTCGAGCGCGAGGGCCTTGCGGTTCTCAAATCCGCCAGCCGCGAACGCGCGACGGTCAGTCATCGCGATGCGTCGGGTCTGGCACGCGCGGCGCGCGGCATGTTGACCCAGCGCGATGCGCGCGTCATCGAGCTGCTTCCGAATATCAAGGTGCCGGCGCTGGTGGTGGTCGGCGCCGACGATGCGCCGTTCCTCGCCGCTTCCGATTACATGGCGGCGAAAATTCCCGGCGCGAAAAAGGTAGTGATTCCGGCCGCCGGCCACGCCGTCAACATCGATCAGCCGCAGGCGTTCATCGCGGCCGTGCTGCCGTTCCTCGACGGCCTTGCGGGCGGCGCCATTCCGTAAAAGCGGGACTGACCATCACTGGGCTGGTGTAGGATCCGTGACGGCTGATGGCGGTTCCACCCGCACGTCGGACAACGCTAAGTCCAGTCAGATCTCAACACATGGATGACCCGTGGGACACGATATCAAGCTAACGGCTTCGGACAATTTTCAGTTGGGCGGCTATCGTGCCGACCCGGTAAGCGCGCCCAGGGCGGCGGTGGTGGTGATCCAGGAGATCTTTGGCGTCAATCACCACATCCGCGCGATCTGCGATCGTTTCGCGGGCAACGGCTATGTCGCCATCGCGCCGGCGATCTTCGACCGCATCGAGCCGAACTTCCAGTGCGGCTATTCGCCGGAAGAGATCGCGGTGGCGCGCAAATTCGTCGCCAATCCTGACTGGAAGGCGATGCTGTGCGACTGCCAGGCCGCCATCGATGCGGTGAAGGATATAGGCCCGGTCGGCATTATCGGCTTTTGCCTTGGCGGCAGCGTCGTCTATGCCGCCGCGACCAAACTGTCAGGCCTGTCCGCGGCGATCGGCTATTACGGCGGCGCCATCGTCCGCTTCGCCGGCGATACGCCGAAGGTGCCGACCCAGCTTCATTTCGGTGAAAAGGACGCGGGCATTCCGCTCAGCGACGTCGATATCATTCGCAACCTTCGGCCCGACGTCGAAATCCACGTCTATCCCGGTGCGCAGCACGGGTTCAACTGCGATGAACGGGCGAGCTACGACCCGGCGAGTGCCGGCATCGCCAAACAGCGCAGCCTCGATTTCTTGGCCAGGCATTTGAAGAAATAAATTCGCGGAATGACCGGACGTCAGAACCAGCGTTCGCCGACGAAGACGGTATCGCCGGGGCCGAGCGGGGTGCCGAGCGGCACCACATAGCGGGATGAACCGGAGGCATCGGTGTGGGTCAGGGTGACGCGGTCGCGCCTGGCCCGCGGCGAAAAGCCGCCGGCAATCGCCACCGCACTTTCGACGCTCATGTTGGGCACGTAAGGATATTGGCCGGGGGCTGCGACTTCGCCAAGGATGAAGAACGGCCGATAGGATTCGATCTCGACCGCCACCGAGGGGTCGCGGATGTAGCCGCTGCGCAGCCTGGCGGTGATCGCGGACGCCAGTTCCGCCGGGGTCCGTCCGCGCGCCGGCACTGAGCCGATCAGCGGCATGGTGATCGCGCCGCCGGCATCGATGGCGTAGCTATTGGTGAGGCCTTCCTGGCCATAGACCACGACCCGCAATTTGTCGCCGGCATCGAGCCGGTAGGCGACGTCATAGGCCACCGGCATCGGTGCCGTGGCATAAGTGATCGCGACCCGTGGCCCTGAGCCGTAAGGCCGCGCGTAAGCCAGGGAATCAAGATCGCTTCGCGGCGGCATGGCAACAACCGGCCCGGATCTGCTTGCGCAACCGGACAATGCAAGTGCGGCCAGCAAGCAGAGAATAGCGGCGTGCACGCCTCGCATCGGGCAATCCTGAGGGAAGTATCGATTCCATTAAGAACTTTCATGGTTAACAAAACATGACCGCACTGGCTGATCCCAATATCATCCCTGGAGCAAAACGTCTGAATTAACCGAGCGGCAACCTTAATGGAGTGTAATCGACCAAGTCTAGGTGGAGTCGTGGCGTCTGCGGGAGTGTGCGATGCGTTTAGCGTTCTGGCGTGCCGGCAAATACAAGGCGTTGGTCCAGAGGGCCATCGCAAGACCAGCCGCGTCGGCCGCCTCCAAATCGGTCTCTGATAAGCCTGTCGCCGATAGACCCGTTTCCGATAGACCCGTTTCCGATAAGCCGGCTGCCACATTCGAATCCGGCGACCTGGATTTGCGTGGGCTGGGGCAGGCGCTCCTGCGCCACAAGAACTGGATCATCGTTCCGACGTTGGTTGCCGCCGCCCTGTCGATTGCCGCGGTCAACCTGGTCACTCCGCGATACAAGTCCGAGGCGCGCATCTTGATCGATGGACGCGAGAACGTCTTCCTGCGGCCGAACGGCGAGCGCAACGAGGAACGTACCGCGCTCGATGCCGAAGCCGTCACCAGCCAGGTCCAGTTGTTGCTGTCGCGCGATCTTGCACGGGAAGTCATCAGGAAGAACAAGCTCGCCGAGCGGCCGGAATTCGATCCCGTCTTGCAGGGCTTTCCGCGCTTGAAGTCGCTACTGGCATTGTTCGGTATCGGCCGCGATCCGTTCTCGTTGACGCCGGAAGAGCGCGTGCTGGATGCCTATTTCGACCGGTTCACCGCCTATGCGGTCGATAAATCGCGCGTTGTCGTCATCGAATTCCAGTCGATCGATCCTGATCTGGCGGCACGTGTCGCCAACTCCATCGCCGAGAGCTATCTGGTGCTGCAGCAGGACGCGCGGCAGGAGCAGGCCAAGTCCGCCAGCCAATGGCTGTCCGGGGAAATCGACAATCTGCGCCGGAAGGTCGCGGACGACGAATCCCGCGTCGAGGATTTTCGCTCGAAATCAAGTCTGTTTGTCGGCACCAACAACACCACGCTTTCCAATCAGCAGATGGGCGAACTGAACACGCAATTGAACAACGCGCGGGCGCTCAAGTCCGACGCCGAGTCGAAAGCGCGGCTGATCCGTGAAATGCTTCAGAGCGGCAAGCCGATCGAATCTTCCGAGATTTTCAATTCCGAGTTGATCCGCCGGCTCGCCGAACAGCGGGTCACGCTGCGCGCGCAGCTCGCCGAGCAGTCGTCGACCTTGCTCGACGGTCATCCGCGCATCAAGGAGCTGAAAGCGCAACTGGCGGACCTCGACCGTCAGCTGCGCGAAGAGGCGAGCAAGATCTCGCGCTCGCTGGACAATGATGCGCGCATCGCCGGCGGCAGGGTCGAGGGCCTGAGCGCAAGCCTCGAACAGTTGAAGAAGCAGGCGACCTCGACCAACGGCCAGGACGTCCAGCTTCGGGCACTGGAGCGGGAAGCCAAGGCGCAGCGCGACCTTCTGGAATCCTATCTGGCGAAATACCGCGAAGCGAATACCCGCGAGAATATCGATGCGGCGCCGGCGGATGGCCGGATCATTTCCCGCGCCATCGTTTCCAACACCCCGGCCTATCCCAAGAAGCTGCCGATCGTGCTGATCGCGACATTGGCGACCTTGATGCTCAGCGCCGGCGCGATCGTGACGGGCGAATTGCTGCGCGTGACGGCGCCTCGGGCATCGGTTGCATTCACGGCCTCGCGTCGGCCGGAGCCGGAGCTGGCGCCGGTCCGCGCGCCGGCGGCGACCACGATTGCACCCGCCGATCCCGATCCCGCGCCTGATCCCATTTTCCGCGAAGCCCGGGTGGACGTTCCGGTCGAGTTCACCGAAATCGAACGGCTCGCCAACGATTTGCGCAGCGCGGGCGATGCGGCGCGCAAGATCACAATTCTCGGCACCGCCTCGAACGAGAGCATCACGCTGACGGCGCTGACGCTTGCGCGTCTGATCGTGCGCAATGCGAAGGTCGTCGTGGTCGATCTGTCGGCGTCGTCGCCGACGATCGCGGCGGTATCGGTCGATCCGGCCGCGCCGGGCCTGGCGGAATTGATGCAGGGTGAAGTTTCGTTTTCCCAGGTCATCACCAAGGACCGGCTGTCGCGGGTTCATCTCGTGAGCGCCGGACGCCCGGGCTCGGACCCCGCATTACTGCAATCGCCGCGGCTCACGCTCGCGGTCGATGCATTGCTGCGGGTCTACGATCACGTGGTGCTGGACGCCGGCACCGCTTCCGATCTGCCGGCGGAATTGCTGACGCGGCAGGCCTGCGCGGTGGTGGTGCCGGATCCGTCGATGACCGCGGATGCCCGTACCCTGATGTGTGACCAGCTCAAAGCCGTGGGTTTTAGCGGCGTGACGATGCTGAGCAAGCCGTCGCAACCCTCCGACGCCGTCGAGCCTGGTCCGCGGGTGGTGGCCGCCTGAGGGCGATATTGCGCGCCTTCAGCCTGGCGTCAGCGAAGCGCGCTTCGCAGCTTCTGCGCCATCTGAAACAGCGCCGGCGTATGTTTCACCAAATGCTTGGCGCGGTTAATGCCTGACATCGCGGCCGCCGTGACCCGGCCACGCAGGCTGAGCGGAATGAAGCAATCGAAGATCGGCTCGTCGCCCTTGCAGAACAGCTTCTTGTAGTCGTCCGATCCGACCCCGAGGTCGAGTGTTTGATAGCCGCGCTCGGCGTAGTGATCGACAATGTTGCGCATCAGCACCAGTCCGGGACTGTGACGTGAATTGCCGGACATGGTGTAGGTGTTGAACATCATCGAGAACCGGTAGCCGTCGGCAACACCGGCGTAGATCGCGATGACTTCGTCATCGCATTCCAGGGCGTGAATGTCGATTGCGTGACCGCCATCGGCCAGCGGTGTCATGCAGGCGCTCCGGATAAAGTCTTCCACGCCGGGTTCCGCGAACACGTTGGGAAGTCTCTGCTCCGCCATCCGCAGCGGCTTGAGGCGGAAGAAAGCATCGAGCAGCCGCTGAATCTCCGTGTCGGCGGAGGCCGCGTAATAGCGGTATCCCGGAAGCGCTTGCAGCTTGCGTTCCTTGCCTTTGAGCCGGCCGCGAAACGAACGGCTGATCCGTGCCACCGGCGGAGCGCCGGGCACCATCGTCATCAGTGGGCAGTCGTTGGCCGAGGCCTGGTTCGGCAGCAGTGCCATCGGGTTCGCAGATTCCCGCCAGCGCAGGGGTTGTTGGGTCAGCGCCAGAACGTCGGCCACGGATCTTACGCGTATGGCCGATAGCAGCGTGTCGAGATCGGCAGCGGTGATGCTCGCGGCAAAATCCCTGTCCCACAGCGCCATGTTGAAGGTGGCGTGTTTGCCGCCCATGAAACAAGCCGTGCGAACGCCGCGCTCATGCCTGAGCACCAGCGGAAGCAGCAACAGTGGCCGACGTTCGGCATCATAGGCGATAACGATGAAGGGCAGCAGGTTCTGGCGCTCTCCGACCTGGCGTTGCCAGGGGCTGAGGAAATCGAACCGCTGATACGGCGTAGAGAACTGCCGCGGACTTTCGAGGCCACGCCAGATCGTCTCCGCCTGGCTGAGATCATGAAGGATGTCGACGCCGGCGACGCGGCCTGCCTTGCACCACGCTTGAGCTTCCGCAGTTCGGTTTTCGATCGCGGCAGCCATGGTCATTGCGAAACCTGCGTGGGGGAAATATCTACATTTTTCGGCTTTTGCCGACCTTTGCAAAGAAATGTCAACAAAGAGTAATGACAATGCCGGCGTTGAGGGAGCAAATCGCCGCACCGGAGCTGTTTCACCCGCCGCCGCTGCAGACGCTGGTGACGATTGACTTGCGCGTATTCTACCGCAAACAAGTATGCGCAAGCTGCGCTGAGAGGCGAGACGTTGCCGTCCGATGACAGATTGACGAGCCTGCGACTGGAACTCGCCTATTTCAGCGGTCTTGCCTGGCTGAGCACAAGAGCGACCGGCGGCGCCGGCGTTATTCTGCGGTTTGAGCGCGTGCGTCCGCGGCGCACCGTACACTTTCAGCCGCTCAGATCGCGCGAGATCACTCCCAAATTTCTCGATCGAACGATCCGGGCGTTGAAGCGCTGGAAATTCGATATCGTTTCCATGGATGAGGTTTGCCGCAGGGCGGTCACGCTCGCCTCGCCGAGACGGTTTGCCTGCCTGACGTTCGATGGCGGCTACCGGGACTTGATCACATCGGCCTATCCTTTGCTCGCAGCGCATCGCGTGCCGTTCACCGTTTATCTGCCGACCGCGTTTCCGGACGGCCTCGGAGAGGCATGGTGGCTCGGGCTTGAAGAAGTGATCGCGCGAGAGAAACGCGTCAGTCTCGTGATGGGTCGCCAGGAGCGGCGCTTCGATACCGAAAGCGTTTCCGAGAAGTATCAGCTCTACAATTTCCTCGGGGGTTGGATGCGCGCGCTTCCGCCAGCCGAGCTTTCGTCCGCGATCAATGATCTCTGCAAACGATACTCCGTCGACCTCGCGGCGTTGTCGCGCGAGGCATCGATGGACTGGACCGAACTGGCGAAGCTTGCGGCCGATCCACTGGTGACGATCGGAAGTGCGACGGTGAACTATCCGGTGCTGTCGACGCTGAAGGACGTGGCAGCGCTGCGCGAAATAACGATGGGAAGGGCGGTCGCTGAGGCCGCGTTTCGCCGCGATGTCAGGCATTTCGCCTATCCGTTCGGCGATCGCGCATCGTGGCGCGCGCAACATGCCGCGATGGCTGCGGAGGCCGGTCTTGCCAGCGCGGTATCGACGATCCCCGGCGTCGTCGAAGCGGAAGGGCGAACCAACCTGCACGCGCTTCCGCGCATCGCCTGGGACGGCCGGCAGCGTTCGCTGCGTGTCATGCGCGTGATGCTTTCCGGCATCACATTTCCCTCAGCGAAGCATGCGAGCCACCCTAGGCGTCAGGCCGCGCCATCCAGCTGATGATCGGCATCGCCGGCAGCACCCAGCCGATGCCGGCCACAACGTAGAAAATCGCCTGCAGCAGCCCGGAATTCGCCAGCCAGGGTGTCTGCGCCACGGTCATGCCCATCAACGACCACACCACGACCAGCAGCAGCAAAACGATGGTTCCAAGGAATTTGCGGGTGCGTATGGTCATGACGGAAATGCACGGCTCGCTTCGGGAGGCGCCTTGCGCGCGGGGAGGGGCGGACTATAAGGGGCGCGCAAATTCATTCAAGCGCGGCTTTGATGACCGGTATTTCAGCACAACAAGCACCACATCTCGGCGCTGTCCGCTGGTGGCTGCTTTGCATCGCCGCGCTGATCGCGGCCATGGTGCTGGTCGGTGGCGCCACGCGTCTCACCGAATCCGGACTTTCGATTGTCGAGTGGAAACCGGTCACGGGCACGCTGCCGCCGCTCAATCAGGAGCAGTGGACGCGGGCGTTCGACGGCTACAAGACTATTCCGCAATATCGCGAACTCAATGCCGGCATGAGTCTCGGCGAATTCAAGACGATCTTCTGGTGGGAATGGAGCCACCGGCTGCTCGGGCGTGCAATCGGGCTTGCCTATCTGCTGCCGTTTCTCTGGTTCCTGTGGCGCGGGACGTTGAATGCCGACATCCGACGGCGGCTCTGGATGATCTTTGGCCTCGGCGCACTGCAGGGCGCGGTAGGCTGGTGGATGGTGGCTTCCGGGCTCTCGCAACGGGTGGAGGTATCGCATTATCGTCTTGCCACGCATCTGGTGCTCGCGCTGTTCATTTTCGCAGGCATCGTCTGGACCTTGCGCCGATTGACGGATCGTCCGCCGATCGCCGCATCCGCGCGGCTGAAGATCACCAGTGCGGTTTTGCTGGCATTGACGTTCGTGCAGCTTTATCTCGGCGCGCTGGTCGCGGGCTTGCGCGCGGGCAAGGTCTACAACACCTGGCCGGAGATCGACGGTGGATTTGTTCCGTCCGCGGCGCGATTGTTGTTCGAGAAACCGTGGTGGCGCAACCTGTTCGACAACGCGCTCACCGTGCAATTCGAGCACCGCATGACCGCCTATGCGCTGTTTGCGCTGGCGGTGCTGCATCTGATTGACGCGGTTCGCTTGCGGGCCGGGGTTGCCGCGATCAACGGGGCCGGGTGGCTGGCGGCGGCGATCACGCTGCAGGCGATATTGGGTATCCTCACATTGCTGAACCAGGTGCCGATCGATCTGGCATTGGCTCATCAGGCCGTCGCCATTGTGGTCCTGACGCTTGCGGTTTTGCAGGCCGAGCGGTTGGCCGTGCAGCGGCCAGAGGCGGCGCGGCAGAAATTGACTCTGCCGGCCGGCCAGCCCGGTTGATGTGAGCGATACTGATTTTCTTCGCCTATGCGCAAGCGCCCGTTTGCGGGGCTTACGTTGAAGACCTCAGCAATAGCCGTAAACGCCGCAGGCGTAGGGCAGGCGGTTCCAGTAGCTGACCTCGGGACCACCATAATAGGGGCCGGGGTAATCATAGGAATTGGCTAGGCCGTAATAGCCCGGCAACGTTGCAGAGCCCGGAAGCAACGGCGCGCGGATCAATGGCGGTATGTAGGGTATGGACCCGTCGGTCGGCGTGAAAAGCAGATCCCGCTCCTCCTCGACATAGACCCTGCGGCCATGGACCGGCGGAGATTTATAGTAGACGCCCGCGCCGGACGGGTAACGCGAGTCCGGCAGGTCGGCCGCCACGGCCGATCCGACGGCGAAAAACGCCGTCAGAAATGGCATTGTCCAGCGCAGCATGGTTCCGCTCCGAATCATCGAAGGTAATCAATGGCACATTATGCCGGATTGACCGTTAATGAGGGACTACGCGGTCAGCGCCTGCTCCAGATCGGCAATCAGATCTTCCTTGTCTTCAATGCCGATCGACAACCGCACCACGTCGGGGGCGGCGCCGGCCTTGGTCTTGGCGGCATCGTCGAGCTGACTATGTGTCGTCGACGCCGGATGAATCACCAGCGAGCGGGTGTCGCCGACATTGGCAAGATGCGAGAACAGTTTCAGCTTCGACACCAGATTGACGCCGGCGTCGTAACCGCCCTTGAGGCTGAAGGTGAACACCGCGCCGGCGCCCTTTGGCGCATATTTGCGTGCAAGGTTGTTGTATTTGTCGCTGGACAGGCCGGCGTAGTTCACCGCGGCCACTGCAGGGTGGCCGGAGAGAAATTCCGCGACCGCCTTGGCGTTGTCGCAGTGCTTCTGCATGCGCAACGGCAGCGTTTCGATGCCGGTGAGAATCAGGAAGGCGTTAAACGGCGAGATCGCCGGGCCGAGGTCGCGCAGGCCGAGCACGCGGCAGGCGATGGCAAAGGCGAAGTTGCCGAAGGTCTCCTGAATCTTGATGCCGTGATATTCCGGGCGCGGTTCGCTCAGCATCGGATATTTGTTGTCCTTCGACCAATCGAAGGTGCCGGCATCGACAATGATGCCGCCGAGCGAGTTGCCGTGGCCGCCGAGAAATTTGGTCAGCGAATGCACCACGATATCGGCGCCGTGATCGATGGGGCGGATCAGATAGGGGCTGGCAAGGGTGTTGTCGACGATCAGGGGCACCCCGGCCTTGCGCGCAACCGCGGCGATCGCCTCGATATCGGTAATGGAGCCCGAGGGATTGGCGATCGACTCGATGAAGATCGCCTTGGTGTGCGGCGTCACCGCGCGTTCGAAGCTGCCGATATCATCAGGGTCGGCCCACGCGACGTTCCAGCCAAAACTCTTGAAGGCATGGGTGAACTGGTTGATCGAGCCGCCGTAGAGTTTTCGCGCGGCGATGATCTCGTCGCCGGGCCGCATCAATTGCTGCAGCACGACGACCTGTGCGGCGTGTCCCGATGCCACCGCGAGCGCGGCGGTGCCGCCTTCAAGGGCGGCGACGCGCTCTTCGAGCACCGCCTGGGTCGGGTTTCCGATCCGGGTATAGATGTTTCCGAACGCCTGCAGTCCGAACAGTGACGCGGCGTGATCGGCATCGTTGAAGACGAATGACGTGGTTTGATAGATCGGTGTCGCCCGCGCGCCGGTGGTGGGATCGGGCTGCGCGCCGGCATGCACGGCGAGGGTGGCAAACCCCGGAAGACGATCGGTCATTCTCTGCGTCCTGTTTTGCTTTAATTGAAATCGCGTGGCTATGCTGATCGCAGCGGCGTCCGCAGTCAAGGCGGCGCCACATGTCAACCGTTATGGGGAACGCTCGTGCTTCGCTTTGCCGCGTTCATGAAACAATCGTTTCGCAATTGCGTCATGCGAGGTCGTTCTTGTTTTTAGCAACCCGATCCGATGCTGCGGTTTCGCCGCCGCCGAGGCTCGTCCGGTTCAATGAAAGCCGCATGCCCTGGGTCGGCATCGGTGCGCGCTTCGAGCTCAGCGTGCGCGAATTGACGCCCATCCACGAAATCTCCGAGGAGAGCCGTCCGTATTCGATCTTTGGGCAGCGGTTCATGACGACCTTGAGGCCGGCGGCTTCGGCCTTGGCGGCGGCCGCGTCATCACGCGCGCCGAGCTGCATCCAGATTATTTTCGGCAACGGGGTCAGCAGTAGCGCCTCATCGACCACCGGCATGATGTGACTCGAATTCCGGAAAATATCGACCATGTCGATGGGATGGCCGATATCTCGCAGCGATGCGACGAAGGGCTTGCCGAGCAGGCTCTTGCCGACATGACCAGGATTGACCGGGATCATGTCGTAGCCGCGCTGGGCGAGATATTTGAAAGCAAAGTAACTCGGCCGCACGTTGACCGGCGACGCCCCGACCATCGCGATGGATTTCACACCGTTGAGAATTTCCCGGATGTATTGGTCGGGGTAGGCATCATGGTTCATCGAAAAACTGTCCATTATGTCATTGCGAGGAGCGCAGCGACGAAGCAATCCATTCTTTCTTGGTGCGGCACGAT
>Ga0209006_10005172_pt1 | contig 11851 bp, 12 predicted proteins | sample JacPin_JW_Ref_O2_FD_188567 | JGI IMG/M metagenome (GOLD analysis project Ga0209006, IMG submission 188567) | Forest soil microbial communities from Algoma, Ontario, Canada - Jack Pine, Ontario site 1_JW_Ref_O2 (SPAdes) (version 2) | ecosystem: Environmental > Terrestrial > Soil > Boreal... | reverse complement strand
GCTGCACAATTATAGCAATATGCACGAGAACATGATGTGTGCGCGCACACACATACACAGCAAAAAAAAATAATCTGAGAGACATAGAGGAGTCATATTGACCTGTCCGCGCGTATGGGGGTCATTGAATATGAGATACAGATAGGGGGGGTTGGGTATCGTCGCGTACCAAACACAGACACAGACACACACACACCAGTCATACTCGTACCCATCAGTCCCAGTTTTCGCCATCCTGTCGTAGCCGTCCGTAGGGTACATGAGACCGTGGGTCTTCCTCCTGGTCTGCCTGCTGCCGCTCATCGAGTGGAGGCAAGAGTGATGGTGGTTGTTGCGGTTGTTGCGGTGGCGGCGGCGGGCGGTAACCAGGGATCGGGGTCAACAACGTACTGTCAGCAGGGAGCCTGTTGATGTCAGATGTGAGTCTTCCAACCGAGTTGCTCGGCAAAGAGGACTCTAGCTGTTGTGTCGGGATAGAGAGAGGATCGAGTCGAGTATAAGCATGGTTGCTCATGGACCGTACTGGCTGCCACTGAGATGATGGGTAGCGTTGGCGAGGGGCGGCGCTGATAGGAACGCTTCCTCCGAGATAATGTTCTTGATCAGATTCTCGATCCCTATCGCGGTCGCGATCTCGTACCCGGTCGGTGTGAGAAGAATACCGATCACGGTCGTGAACGTCAATCGGGTAGCGAAGATCTTGGATGGGCATGTCCACTGCGGAGTATCGACCGTTAGGGTCAATAGTTGGAACGTTCACGGATGTTCCTATTGGGCTCGTACTGGGAAGGGAATGCGAGTAACTGACGGACTGTTGTTGTTGGCTATCGTGAGGAACAAAATCGCGACGAGGAGGACGTGATAGGTCCTCTGACTCCTTTTTCGCTTTACGCCACTGTTTTCGCAGTTCTTTAAACTCTTTGAAATATATCCATATATATTGAGCTCCAAGAGAAAAATATGATGACGGACGAACCGTTTGGACTTCTCTTCTGACCGTGTTTTTGCATTGTAACATGTGCGTTTAGATGGTTTAGAGTGCCATACGCTTTGTTACAGTCGGGCCAAGAGCATTGATACAAACGTTCGATTTCGTCGTATCTACGGCGTGGACGCTTTTTGACTGCGTTTCCTGGGAGGGAAACAAAGGAGTAAGTTTTGCTATTATTATTAGCGTTTGGTTGGTTTCGAGAGTGTTTATCCGAACGATCGAGAGAAGAAGGGTGGATGGATGTGTTGGAGTGTAAGTTTACGATTGTGGGTGGGTTAGAGGATGTAGAGGTGCCAGTACCTGGTGGGGAAGGGCCGTAAGGGTCCTGGGCAGTGACGGAGGGGTACTGGATAGGAGAAGTAGAAAAAGTAGGATTTAAGGGAGAAAGGGGTTCTTCGGAGGTATGATGGAAAGAATGTTCTTCTTCGGTTTTCCAGTTGATGTTATGATGGTGGTGGTGAGGAAGGTGTGGTTGTTGTTGTTGCTGGTACTCGAATTGGTGGTGATGATGAAGATCACGAAGAGAACCTGTGCTTATCCCTCTGTGTAAATTATTAGAGCGAGAGGGGTTGTAAGCGTAGTGAAATTGCTGATATCGACCGGCAGCTGCGTGAGTTGTTGGAGTGGAGTAAGAGTTACCGAAAAGGGCGGGCTCGGACATGCGACGATGATCGAGTAGGGAAACATGGTGTGGGTGTTTATTGTAAGGTGAAGTTGTGGTAAAATGATCCTGAGAATGTGGTGCTGAGAGTGGATGTGAGAGTGGATGTAAATCGACTGGAGAGGGAGAGTCAGAAAGGTAAGTTGGAGAGTTTAATTGATCTTGATCGAGTTCATGTAAATAAGTACGACGAGGAATAGTAGTTGTTGATAGATTAGATGTGTTTAGATGAGAATAATTGGATTGTTGTAAAGGTGGTAGTAGTAACATTGGGGTGAAGAAGTGAAAACACGTTTATAATAACTCTTAGTCTTAACTGTTTATATCATAATTTTATAATATCACCTTTTATAGTAATTTACTTCTACTTTGTCGATCAATACGTACCTTTTTTGATCTTATGTAATTAATATTTGATCAGATTTATGTTCCAGATTCATTTACCTTTTATAGTATGGCCGGCGTCGTACCTCTTTCCTTTCTTGGTATCCTCAAAGCATCACAGACTCTCACCACCCGTATTGATAGGCTTTGCACAGGGCGCCGTTCTTTGTGTTTGATCACCGTACATTACAGTGAGCGAGCCATCACCACCCACGCGTTTGCACAGCAATATTATGTAACCATCACCTTTCCTCCACCTTCATGAGTACTACCAAAGTAACCACGCGTCGGTCACTCCGTTTGATCAAAAAGAAAGGTGAATAATCTACTCCATACAATATCGTTAAGTAAATGAATAATAAATAAATAAAAAAGCTATTCCGAAATCAACCGTCTTCGTCCAAATCGACGATAAGCCCAAGAAACGCAAGTCATCCAACGAACACACATCCACACAACCATCTCCAAAGAGACCCCGCCGCTCATCCACAACAAACACAGCTCACCGATCCTCATGCACCGTAGATGCCACCAACCGCGAGAGGGCTCTTTTGAAAAAAGAATCCGAGTTGAACCACAAATCGGCCTACCTTGACGGTCGGCTATCACGATTATCAAAGCAGGAAAACCAGCTCGCGTTGTTACTCTCACAACTGGCCGAACGCGAGTCCGAGACTATACTCACCCAACTCGAAGAACATTTCACTTGTCCTTTGTAAGTTTCTTCTTCATCCCTTCATCCCTTTTATTAAATAAACGAGTTGCAGGTGTTATGATATAATGTCTGTCTTCTTTCACTCTCATTTCTCACCTTCTCATCCCAAAAATAATAACAGGGCCTGTCCCATAAGTCTCAACCACCGCAACTGCGGACACACTTTCTGCGCTCTCTGCATCCTTCGCTGGTTTTTTTCCCGCATCCACAAACCCTGCGGCGGTTGGCACGAATCCGTAGACTGTCCCATTTGCCGCAGTCTACTCGTCATCACACCCGATCGTCCTCCTCGCTCCACAGTCACTTTCCCCTTCACCCCAAACAGAACGGTCGATAAACTACTTCAAGATCTCATCGCAAAACTCGCCAGACCTCCATTGCCTGACAAAAATATCGTCAAGTCAGAATTCGATCCTTCTTCCAGCCTCATCACACCCCTTGACGCATGGAGAGAGGGAGGAAACATAAAGGCAGATTGGCTTCGAAGAGATCGGCAAGCATCCATCCTCCCTTTCTTTCATCTCTTATTCTTATAATATTCCCTTTCAGCGATGGCCGAGAAAGAATGAAACGCCTCACAACCCACTGGTCAACCATGACTCCCCGAGACTTTCTTAGTTTTAAAGCAAAGCTTAGGGTTTGATCCACTACCTTCCCCTCTGGAATTTACACACTGGTTTCGTCTTCACCACTAATTTTACCGTAGTCTCTACGCACACGCACATGCACACACACACACACATTTCTTGGTATTACAAGTAGAAGCATTTTTCTTTCAGACCACGCATGCCCAAGATATCCTGCGAATAAAAAGGACCCTTATTCATTTCCTTCTTTAGCCAAATTTATGATTCATGCCACGCACCCAATCGTTCGCCGTCAACCACAAGTCCGAGACTCCATCCATTTTGCCCAATACAGCAGCCCCCTTCCACGCCAACACTCGGGAATCCACTTCCTTTGGAGGGGGAATAATTTGTACCTTATCCATATTTGGAACCAGCGGGGTTGCAATGGCTTGAAGCCTTTAATTGTGATATATCCAATTCAAAAATTCAGAAGATAAAAGAAAAAAAAAAAAAAAGAGGAATGTACGTGCCTGCTTTCCAAAGCATGGGCCATTCCTGGAACAAGAGCAGACCCTCCGATAACGAGAACTGCCTGGAGGTACTTGCGGATTTTTTCATCCCCTCCAGCCGCTCGGGCACTGTTGAAGATCGCTACATCTAAAGGTAACTTGCTCGCCTCGAAGCAACTATCGATAGCGAATCCACCCGTGTTATTCGCTGCTTTCGTCTTGTGGTTGTGCCCCCCCGTCTTCGAGCTGCTTGTTTGTGAAGCCCCATGAACCGAGGAAGTCGGAACCTTGGTTTCATCCTCGATGTCGATAACCTCCATCGGACTGTCTGAAGGACCTGTATCCGCTCTCCTTTTATCCTCGGGAACATTCGAGGTGTCTTGTTGTTCCTCCTTGGAAGAATTCTCCGCTGGATTTGACAAAGTCCTCTCTTAATCAGTTTACTTAACGCAGCTTCGGGATAACGAGGCAAACTGCACCTGATAACACCTGAGATTTCCCTGGTGCTCGGTCTTCAGATATCTCAACTGACGTACTCCCTACTTCTGGCCGTGCAGGTAAAAGATGCTGTGTAGAAATCATCATTGCTTGCGTCTGCCGAAGGCTGTCAGAGAAAGACCAAAGAGACAAAACGAAAACGGAAACAGCTCACCACTTGATCGGCGGTACGTTCGAAAATCTCTTCCGACACCTCTGGGCGGGAACTAGGGTGCAGCCCGATGCGTTTCCGGTCGAATTCTACAACCCTTGGTTCAAAGATGCACTAATATTGTCGATCGGTCCCAGTCCTATGCGGATTTTATCCACAACTTACCATCGGTGCTAGTATGATTTCGTCGTAGGCTCGCAAACCGTACTTTTCAGCGGGTTTCCCTGGCTGGCGGACCACAAAATCGTACAAGTTGAGTGCCACGTCGCTCTGTTGGTGACATCTTCCCCGTCAAATCGAAGGATTTGCCGATGAATTGGGGGGTCATACCTCCACCAACGTGCATAACCTCGATTTGAGATCTTCCATCACATTCCAATCATACCAACGTGTCAAATTGATATCTCTGTAGGGAAAACTGATCCGTTCCAGCAAAACGTAGAGAAATTCAGTGATGTCATCGCCACCAATCCCAAGGGACATCCTGTAGGTCATTTAGCTCGATTATTGCTTTCGAGAACATGGCAAGTTACCTGGTGTCTGATATAACGAGTCCCTCATCAACGCATGCGACACTCGTAGTAACCGCTCCAATGTCCACCACGCATGCATTTGATATCCCGGCGCCATATGTAGCTGCCAGTGATTCCTAAAGAAGATTGGCGTTATCGTAGCCCACATTTATACACCACCACCAGCACTTGCCTGTTGGGCGCAAACCTGCTTGAAACCCATGATCACCAATAGGATGTTTATGAATTCTCGAACGTAGGCTCGATCATAAAAGTCAGGTATGACCAGAACCACTGAATAATTCTGTTCTAGTGATGAGTAAATGTCCGTCAGGTCTGATTGGAAAGGTATCAATTTGCCTTGTAGTCGCTTGTATCGACATTCAGATTGTCTTTTAGTGCGGTTCGAAGTATGGTCTCAATATCGCTCAGGATAAGTTGCAGTGACGTGTAATCTCTTGCATTGAATTTTGTGCCATGGATTGGCCACCGCACCGTGTATCCCTGTCGCTGAGGATCCGCTAGCCGAAGGGCCTTCGAAAATATTTGGTGTTAGTGGGGACTCAGTAATGAAAAACAGGTAAATTTACCTTCTCGCCAACAAGCACCTCGTCCGAAGATCCGAAGATCCAGTCAACCCGAAAAGGATCGGTATGCTCCGGGATTATTTCGGGCTTGAATTTTGCATTGAATGTGGAAGCGATCGTTGCGGCGTTCGGTGTGACACGAAGTTTGTAAAAACGCATCCTGTCCCTAAGGGACACGGTAATCGCGGCGATTTTGTTTTCAAACTATACCAAAAAAAACCCCCGTTAACTAAGGCGATATTCGCCCTGTATATATGACGCACGGGGTCATCTGAAGCCAGGGAAACGGAATATTCATCGCTGGTGTGTGATTGAGCAGATTGGAGACCTTGGCGCCCTTTTCGTGGACGTGAAATGCCTTCAACAAAAACGGGCATTGGAACAGGTGGCTTGGTTCTCCGGGCAATGACGTGGGGCACCGAAGTGGGATTAACATCGCAAGCTTTTCCTACACGGAGCCAGCGCGACCCCGGATGGATTACAATAACCTGAGAACCGCGCCTGTTCTATAGTCAGGCATTGAATACAGATTATAGCAACAGTGCATCCGTCACCTTTGTTCTGTTGCTGGCAAATCGGGGTCTTCGGCCTGAGCTTTATTCTTCCGTGCAGCATTCCTGGCCCATAACGTTTGACTTTCAGATTTCAAATAGGTAGATCCCAAATGTTTTGGGTTAGGTCTGCACGAAAACGAGCCATTGTGTAAAGCGGAGCAGGATGATAATGTAGAACTGACGCTAAAGGTACATGAAAAGTGGTGTAACGCATTCCTGAATCATCGCGTTTGGCATTTGGGATTCCTCGGGGCATTGAACGTCGAACGCTTGGAGCGGTAAGTAGTGTATGATTTGCCTTGCTACACGGTGATGGCGCTCACGAGTCTGCGCGAAATGCTCTACCGATCACTTCTTGTGGCGTCTTATTACACCCTAAGCGCTGCCCTTACTTCGAAATATCGTATATCGAACGATCGGTATGGACATGCCAACTCTAACTAACGGATAGGACCTTGAACCCCACCTGCTCAACCATGCCTGTTGACTCGGAGGTCTTTGCACTCCAAATATTACATAATTCATAATAATGTCTCAAAACTACAGAGATAGTAAATATAGTAACCAGATAGAGGTTGGTCTCCGAAAGAAATTGCCTATGTGTCCCATCATACATCTATAGGGGAGGTTTGTTAACCCCTCCATGTCTATGAGCATTGAAAAGGATTAGCAAAGGGACTGGATGGCCATTCAAAAGTGGAGTCTGTAATCCCAGCTTATAACTACCAGAATGCGCACCTACAAGCAAATTATTAAACCAACCAATGGAACAAAAGATTAACCCACCATCCAGAGAAGCATTGACACAAATTCTCTAACGACGTTGATTGAATAATCAACTTATCAACCTGAGCAGACACAGAGAGAACGACATCGGGATTGAAATCGCGTCCTACACACAATTGAATATATGATGACTCGTCAAACAAGATTTCACAGACCTGTAAGTTTGTGCTGAACACGGTTGTAGACAGCCAAAGCTCGCTCGTTTCGCACTTCTTGTGCTCCAGGTTCGCCTTGGGCCTCTACAACAGGATCTGTGTGGTGTATACCATAACTTATCGGGACGGTGACTTACCATTGAAGATATCATTCTCGTCAGCCTTGAGTTTTCGCGTTGGTCCTTGAGGATGAGCCGCCACCCGCGCCAGTTCAGCGGCACGATCAGGATCAGTTTCCGATTCTGCGGGAGGTCATGAAGCTATCATAGCAAAGCTGGTTGGTAATGAACGGACCTTCCGGCCTTCTTGATTCGACTTCAGTTTGCATAAGTCTCCAATTGATGAGTGGATCATAGACAAATGCTTCGAGAACAGCCATGAGGGACTCTTTATTGTCACGCAACACCCGCATTGTAATTTCGCAGGTATTCCTGAAACTTCCCTCAATCCCGCTGACCTAGGATAACAAACGGTCAAATTGCCAAAGAACGTAAGTCTAATGAGAATCACCTCCATGGCATGTGTTAGCATTCTCGTCAGACGGAATGGTACCTTTTCCGGGAATTTCTCTCGGTGCATCGCAACCTCAAAGCAATCACCGAAATCTATGTGAACAACTTTTCCAGAACTGCGCTCGAGCAGTAGGTTGGAAGGATGCCGGTCACCCAAGCCAAGGATATGTCCAACCATGCTATTAACCGCCAGCGAACGCGTATAAGTAGCACGACGTTCAAGCCAGTGTTCCGATGTGGCGCTTTTTAGCCACAGGACTCTGTAAAGATCCTGTCCAGTCGTGTTTTCAAGAGCATACTCAAAAACTTCCACTTTTTGCAAGAGGGTGAGATTCTCATAATCAGGCGCCATCTATTCAGCGAATGTCAGATAGAAAGCGGGGTGATTGGGAGTCACTGACTTGTAGCATCAGGCGGTATTCGATGTTGAGGAGAACCTTCCGAGATTCGCGGTAATCACGGACGAGAACATGTAACGTATCGCTATCTTGTACCCAGCCCATAAGACCAACATTGGGAGCTAATGGAATCACTGGGTACCGCTGAATGTGGAGGCGTCGCTTGAAACTGTTGGTATCCACAGAGAGAAGAGTATTGACCAGACCGAAGAGTTGCATCACTCTTTCATCTTGGCGAAGGTCCTCGTGGCCTAGTATTTTGGTAATATCCGAAGGTCAGAGTTGTTCTGGAACGCTCAACGATTTACCCACCTTTTAAGCCGTATTGATGATCTCTACCGTCACTTCCTTTCAGTGACAATCGACGTGGACGTTGTTTCGAAGAGATGACCATCAATTTAGTGGCAAAGCTGTCGATTCTGATGATGGGACGGCCACTTTGATATGTCCCTTTTTTCAATATTGTTAAGATGCCAGTGGAGCCAATTAGGTTGGGGCCATACCAGGAACAGCCAATTCTAGGTTACGTGCTTTCAGCAAACCAGGAGAGACGTATTGTAGATCCAAAGTCGTAAGTTGGGGTAGTTGTTTTTCGACCTTCTTGAAGACCTGCAACACATACTTGTTTGCCTCTGTTGCCATTCGATTTTGGGCTGAACTCACCCCATAGTATATATCCCATGCTTTGTCCAGGTCAGCCATCTCGCCATACATACGATATCGACGGCATGCTTCGCGAGCGTCTTGTAGATCGCGCCCAAACACTTGCGCGAATGACGTTTCACGAGCTGTTGTTGGTCCCTACGCCACAATCGTGAGTTATCATACTAGCGCCCCTCCCTGATTTGCTCACTTGTTCAAGCATCTCGTGTAGAGGCTCTAAAGCAGCAATCATCCCTTCTGGATTCTTTTCAGTGAAATAAAGGCGCGATGCTTCTTCTAGCCCTTCATGCCAGAGTTCGTGCCACAGAATGGCAACCCGAATAAGTTCACGACTGACTATCAAAGCCTATTGAAACAGTTCAGCTTTGAATCATGTGTTAAGTTACGGTGTACTTTCCTGGGCAACTATTGTTGGACTATGCTCTCTCATCCGGTCCATGATAGCGAGAGCAGCATTCTTTCGGGAAGCACTGGAAGACTTGGATGCTACAGTAAGGGGATAAATCAACGCTTGGGGGTGATGTTTGCCAACGTCAGTAAGTAGATTGTTAATGTTCCGACGAATATTAATGCTAGGCGTTTGAATGCGAGCAATAATCTAATTGGACAATTGTCATCCTTTGTCACTTAAGTTTTTAAATGACGGTACCTGCGGGACGACTTCAAGCCATGTATCAACTTCGACAGTGGAAAAGCCAGAACACATCGCATGACTGACGTCATCGTGTGCACCGAACTTGAACCAGAGCGTCAAAAGTCGTAGAGTGTCCTGGAGTGCTTCCTCATTTCGAAGGGCTATTGAACGGAAGAACCCTAAACGGTGTAAATCAGGATTATATGGATAACGGTACCTCATCGACCACAAACCTTCCACCGCCTGCACTACATGTGCTGCTAGTCCACTTCCGTGTATATCGCCCATTCTGACATCAGGTTGGTTTTCCATATAACTGATGACTTCAAAATTTGCCAGCGCCCATGTATGCCAGGCCTTGTACCACGATGGATCGTAGTGTGTTGCTAGAAAGTGACAAGACAATATGTCATCCACGTTTCTCTGCCAGACAGGTCTTAGGCACGAAGTAATGATATTTGATATTGGACTCACTGCGCCCCAATTTTCCTTAAGTTCCATTTGCCATTGGCCCTGTTTGAGGTAGCATCGCGCAAGCAGCCGTGAAAGTTCGGCAAGTTTTTGTTTCGATACTCCAGGTCTTTGTGCATGCTCATTGGCAGCTTCAGCTTGGAGATCTCGGGCAAGACTTGCAGAAAATTGTCGGAGGAAATTAAGGCTTTCATCTCGAGCACCATTCGCCCACGTGTATTTCAGTTGCGCGTAGACTACATTTGGAGGAGCTTTCATATGCTGATGGTCACGAAGATGTTGCAGCTAAAATATGTTAATATATTTTGGTTATTGCTCAGCTGGGCCATGAACATACCCTTTCTGGCGAGAGCAAAGAGTTAATTGTTTTGTCCGCGAGCACCATGCGGTCGGACTTGCGGCATAGATTTGCGAATTTGATCCAGACAATCGGGTCGTCATCAGGATTGAGCACCAGAGTCCGTACTTGTAGAATGCGTTGCCACACTTCAACGTCCGGCTGACATCCCTGTAATCTGACAAAGTATGAATAAATATACGGAAGTCAATAATCTCTCTTCCCACATACCTCTTCATCCAAGTCCTCCGCATCGTTTGCTGACGTTCCGGTTGGTCAGCATACTGCTTGTACAAGATGATCTCTTCCAGTTCCGACAGCATTTGCGCACGGACCATGATGCTGAAAAATATATCAGGGGTCGGTAGATAGAGGATTCAATGACCATACTTATATGAACGACCATAGCCTTCTCCCGCAAGGGAAGTGAGTTCCGGTTCCAGAAGATCACGTGCTTTGGCGATTTGGCCCAATGCTTTGGAGAACTGATTTTGGTGCACTGAAAGAATGGCACGGTAGAATGCACGATCGGTTGAGTCGGCTCTCATCGTTGCGATGTAGTCTTCCATTGCGTCCCATTCATTTAAGGACCATGCCGCTGCAGCTGCCATGGGCGCGATTTCCCGCCGATCCTCCGGGGTGGCGTTAGCCCAGTTCTCATCGACTTGCGCTGCAAGCTGGTCCCATTCGCCAAGGGCATGGAAACACCTCATACGTCCAATTTGGATTTCTGGCGCAACTGGATCCTCTTGAGCTTTCTTATCGTATGCTGCCAGCGCCTCTTGCCATCTTCCGAGTCTCTCGTACCATTCTTCGTGCTTGGTAATGTCATATTGTTCGCGGGCAGTTATTAGAGTGCCCCAGGCGGCGTCGTGTTGCTGAAGTTTGGTGTTGATTCCAATGAGTGCTTCGATGATTGCAGGTGATGACTCTGAGAAGAACTCAAGCTCTTTATAATGCAATGCCTTTGCATATGCGTGGAATTTCATGGCGTATTCTCCAAGCGTACGGTGCTCGATTGGGAGTGGTTTCTCTTCGTGCTCCATGAATTCAGCGAGATTAAGCAATCGATGGACTAGGTCTTGCGGGGCTGTATTTGACGTAATTGCGAATTCGATGGCACGGACCAGATCTTCCTGATAGGCATGGCGATTTCAGCAGAGAATGAAATGAGGTAGGGGAGTTCCAAACCTGATATTGGTCATAAAGTTCGCTCCAACAGGAAACGAAGGCAGCATTGAAAAGCTCTTTAGCAAGGGGAGGGTGAATTTCCACCAGACCCATGCAAGCGCGTAGAGCGTGTGAAGGAGACTCTTTCATGAACTCTATTTCAAGGCGACGCATCCAATCAACCCAATCCTCTTTGGTGGAAACCTGGGAAGTATCCCACGCCTGCTTGAGATGTTGTTGATTGACAGCCATCTTTGTGGCTTCTGCAGGAGCAGAAAATTCTGGAGTGTTTTCTCCCAATCTGAGGATAGGTGAGAGGGAGCATCACGGCAAGAGAGTAGATAATTACAGAAGTTCGAGGACCCCTGCTTCTTGTGGCAGTCGCTCGCCGTTAAGAAGTTTAGATATGAGAGTTTCGTATTTTGGATGAGGGATGCGATTGCGAACCAAGCACTACGCGTGTGAGTGAATCTTTGACAACAAAATATTTCCTCTTGGACTAACCTTGTTGATCGTTGGGACAAATATTGCGAAGTCGGACCCAAGTTGGACGACCAAGGAACATAGTGTATCCATAACTGCCATGCGGAGCTC
>Ga0209006_10005171_pt1 | contig 11852 bp, 14 predicted proteins | sample JacPin_JW_Ref_O2_FD_188567 | JGI IMG/M metagenome (GOLD analysis project Ga0209006, IMG submission 188567) | Forest soil microbial communities from Algoma, Ontario, Canada - Jack Pine, Ontario site 1_JW_Ref_O2 (SPAdes) (version 2) | ecosystem: Environmental > Terrestrial > Soil > Boreal... | reverse complement strand
GTCGGTCCTAAAATCTTCATCCCGCTGAGAAGCGGAAAAATGCAGCCAGAGCGATTACTATTATGCCAAAAACAATTCGATAGTACACGAACGGCATCAAGCTGCTGCGGCGCAGGTAGCGCAGGAAGAACGCGATCACGATGGCGCCCAACACGCCGGACACGATGATCCCCACCACGATGGGCGCCTTCATGTCGGCCGGAATGCCGCCCTCTTTGTGAATGTCCCAGCCTTTCTTCAGCACTGCCGCCCCAATGGCCGGCGTAGAAAGCAGAAATGAAAAGCGCGCCGCAGTCTCCCGATTCATGTTGCGGAACAAGCCCGCGCTAATGGTTGCGCCGCTGCGCGAAGTGCCGGGGATTACGGAAACGGCCTGCGCCAAGCCCACCGCGATGCCATCGTTCAGCTGGATGGTGCTCATCGATTTGCTCCCAATGCGCCGCCTTTCAGCGATCCACATGACGATGCCGACCAGGATCAGCATGGTGCCGATCACGTAAGGCTGGCGCCAGGTGGTATCGGCCTGCTTATCGAAGAGATATCCGACGATGCCAATGGGAATGGATCCAGCGGCGAGCAGCCAGAGCAGGTTCCGATTCTGTCTGAGATCGGGATCGCTTCCGATGTTCAGTCCGAAGGCTTGGCCGATGATCTGGACCCAATCCCGAAAGAAGTAGATGATCACCGCTACCAGCGTGCCCGCGTGCAGCGCGACATCGAACGTGAGGCCGCCGTCCTTCCAACCGAAGAGCCAGGGGATCAACACCAGATGCGCGGTGCTGCTAATGGGGAGAAATTCGGTCAGCGCCTGGACAATCGCAAGAACAACCGCTTGGTAAATGGGCATGAACTAGCATCGTAGCAGGAGGAATCCATTGTGGCGCACGCACTCCTGCGTGCCGTGTTCGCACTCATGCGAACACTTTGAATGAAAACACGGCGTTCACACGAGTGTGAACGCGGCACGCAGGAGTGCGTGCGCCACACGGCAGCAGGGAAACACGGTAGGATCTCGAAATGAAGCGAATTTGGCTGGCGGCGGGGTTTGCGGCATTGCTTGCGCTGGGATTTGCCATCACTCGCGGCGATGCGCAGCCGAACACACTGATCGCGCCGGGCGTGTGGTTTCGCGAGGGCGATCTGGTCAACCAGGAGCATTGCAACAACGTCATCATCGAGATGAAGGATTACCTGATCGTGGTCGACGCCAATTACCCGAGCGGGGCGCGGCTGGCCATGGCGGACGCGAAAAAAGTCTCGTCAAAGCCAGTAAAGTTCGTCTTCGATACGCATCATCACGGCGATCATACTTATGGCAACGCGGTATGGACTGGCGAGGGCGCGATGACCATCGCATTCCAGGGCGTGGCCGACGAAATGAAGCGTTACGAGCCGGCTCGCTGGCGGGACACCATGAAAGAGCGAAAGGACGTGGCGGACATGCATCGCGACACCCCGGAACCGCCGCAGCAAACTTTCACCGACAGCCCCCACGTGATCACGGATGGAACACGGCGCGTGGAGTTCTACTATTTCGGCTGGGCGCATACGCGCGGCGATGGGCTGGTCTATTTGCCCCAGGAGCGGGTGCTGTGCACGGGCGATGCGGCAGTAAACGGTCCTTACAACTTCACTGGCGATGGAAACATCGGGAACTGGCCGAAAGTGTTGGACGGCGCGCTAAAGCTGAAGGTAGATCACGTGCTTCCCGGCCACGGCGGCGCGGGCGGGAAAGAGATCCTGGTGGGGCAGCGCGCATTTATGATCGAGCTGCGCAAGGCGGTGCAGGCCGAGGCGTCCAAAGGAAAGAAACTGGACGATCTGGTGCAGACCGCCAACGGCAAGCCAGTGGCCAAGCTGCAGCTGCCCGATGCGGTGAAGACTTGGGTAAGCGCGGAATCTTTGCCCGATCAGGTGAAGGACGCTTACCACGAAGTGACCACCGGCAAAGCGGCCGGCGACCTGCCGCATTAAAGCACACTGGCTTGACATCCTGTTTTGGGGTAGGCTTGAACCGTATGGCGGCTCTTTCGGATTCCCCGCTGGCGCGAGTGGTGGAGCTGCGCCATCTGCGCGGGGGCGACCTGGATGTTCTGCTCGAAGAAGAAACACAGGCTTGGCGCGACACGCTGGACTGGGATTTTCGCGGGTCGGCCAATCTGGTCCGGCGATTCCTCGAAATTCAGGCGCTAAATGGCTTTGCGCTGCTAATGAACGGCTATCCGGTGGGATATTGCTACTTCGTGGCCGAGGAGCGCAAGGGGCTGATCGGCGACCTGTACGTGCTGAAAGATTACCTGAGCGTAGAGAACGAAGAGCGATTGCTCAACGCGGTGGTGGATGGGCTGATGAAAACGCCGTTGATCCGGCGGATTGAATCGCAATTGATGATGCTGCGGACGGGCCCCGCGATCGCGCTGCCGCAGTCCAAATATGTTCGCATGTTCGTGCGGAATTTCATGGAAATTGAGGGCGATATGGCGCGGCGTTTGCCGGAGCAGCGCCCGTCGCAGCCGGTATTGTTCGATAGCTGGTCCGAACGCAAGCAGGATGAAGCGGCCACGCTGATTGCGAGCGCATATCAGGGCCACATCGATAGCGAGATTAACGATCAATACCGGTCGCCCGCGGGGGCCCGGCGCTTTTTGATGAATATCGTCCAATTTCCTGGATGCGGGAGCTTCTTTCAGCCTGCGTCGTTTGTGGCCATAGAACCTACATCGGGACGGCTGGCCGGTATCTGCCTGGCAAGCCTGGTGCAGACCGATGTGGGACATGTCACGCAGGTGTGCGTATCGAAGGCGGCGCGCGGAACCGGCGCGGGCTACGAGCTCATCCGGCGGTCGCTCGAATCGCTGGCTCGGCATGGATGCCGAAAGGTCACGCTGACAGTGACGGCATCCAATACCGAAGCGATCGCGCTATACGAGCGGATGGGATTCCGCAAGACACGGAACTTCGCGGCTTACGTGTGGGACACCGGATTCTGACTTCCGCTGCAAGCTAACAAGAAAGAGCAGAAGCGCGACGGGCGTGGCGGCAGCCCAGGGCGTTCCGGCCAGGTTCATCAGAAAAGGAATTGGAGTGCAGATGAGCAGCGCCGCGATGCGCGTCCATTTGGCGGCGCTCATAAAGATAGCGAGCCAGATGGAAAGCAACAGCAGGCCGGCGTCGTAGCCGTAGACGTGCGGAGGAACCAGCAGCGATCCAGCGGACGCCGCGGCGATCCATTGCCAGAGCGGAGCGCGCCAGCAGGCGGCTGCTACCAGCAGGATGACCGCGCCCACCAGCAGCCCGCGAAACACCAGACTGTCCAGGCCAAAGTTGAGGGCCATGCCGTGGACGTCGATCATCAGCTCCGGGGATGGGCTGAGCCGCTCGATGTTTTTATTACGAAGAAGCTGAAAGTATTCGACGATCCCGTTCCATCCGGACAGCCAAAGCGAAAGCAGGCACTCGACAGCCACGGTGGCACAGGCGCCCAGCAGCATTCGCCAGCGCCGTTGTATCAGGAGCGCGAGCGGCCATAAAAGGAATAAGTGAAACTTGATCAGGCCCAGGCCCAAAGCCGCGCCGCTCGCGAAATTGTTGCCTTTCTCGGCTAGCGCGTAAGTGGCGATGAGGATGGCTAACATCAGCACGCAGTCCTGTCCGGAGGCGATGCCGAGAGCCGTCGGAAGATAGAGCGCGCCAAAAATGAGCGCATCGGGACCCCATCGGGAGAGCGCCCACGCCCAGCATCCGAATAAAAGCGTGGATTGCAGCGCGAGCCAGACCCAAAAGGCAATCCCAAAAGGAACCAGCGCTAACGGCGCCAGCAGCAGCGCGTAAAACGGAGGACGCACGAACGGAACCAGCGTGGGAAGCTCGGGAACGAATTGACGCTCGCGGGCGAATTGCACTTGGGTCGAATGCAGATGCGCGAAGTTGCCTTCCAGCGCGAGCGAAGCGCCAGTATAGAGGTTCAGGAAATCGTGCTTGCGCGCGCCGGGAACGATTACGGAGCCCAACCCCACCCAAATCAGGCAGAACGCCAAAACCGCAACCCAGGTCTGGAACGGGATCCGGGGACGCGTGGTTGTGGTCATCCAATAAGAAATCGGACGCCCAGGGCGGGCACTTTAGCGACGCTCGGCTTACTTGGTGGCCGGCACCGCGACGGTGGCGCTGGTCACCGGAGCCTGACTGGCCGCTTGCTGCTTCGCGGCTTTGTAGTCGGTAACCAGGCGTTTGGCGATTTTGTCGGCCACGTCGGCGCTGGCGCCCATGAATTTCGCTCCCAGGCTTTCCGCGGTGGCGGACCAGATCACGTCGCCATCTTTGCTCACTAGGCGGACCGTGGCAATCGCCTCATGCTTGCGCTCCTCCGTGCGCCGGCTGTCGTTCTCGCCGATGCTAAGCCCGCCGGATCGGTTGCTGCTGCTGTTCGCGTAATTGCGCAGCCCTTCGCTCGATCCCGAGCTCATCTGGGTATGTGCGTTGATGCCTTCCGTGGATTGGAAGGTGTCGGTGAAGACGTCGTCATCCCCCGCCCCTTTGAGCACGGCATCGGCCTTGTCTTCGTCTTCGGTGATGACGAACTGTTTGGAATTATGCAGGCTGGTCATCAGCAGATCCCGAAGCTGAAGCGCCGCATCGCCGCCGGTGAGGATCGCGATGTATATCCGGCGTACCTTGGCCAGATGCTCGGCGGCTTCCTCCTCAGGCGTCTGTTGCTCCAGATAGGGCGCAAACAATAAGACGGTGTATAAAAACCAAGGCACGCTTCACCCCTTACCGCTCTTGCGAGCGTCTTCGTCCTGGAATTCCACTTTGCGGCCAGTGCGCGCCTCCAGGACCACCAGCGTGGCGCGGATATCGTCTTTGTTGATCTTGAAAATCAGGGCCTGCTGATGATCTTCCTCGTCGGAATAGCCGACGGTGAGGAAGTGCTGGCGCTTCTTGGCGAGCAGGAACAACGGCGAAATGATGACGGCGGCGAGGTAGCGGCGATCCACCTTTTCGCCGTATTCCACCAGGTTGATCTTTTCATAAGGAACGCGCCAGCTGGCTTTGCCGGAATAGAAGACAAAGAAGCGCTCGTCGATGGCCTGCACGCTTCCTTGGCAGCCGACCGGGATTTGAGTGATGGTGCCGCCGACGTATTCCGCGCGGCCGCCCAAGTCGTGACCCTGGAGAATGGCGCAGATGAGCATCGTGAGCACGATGAGATTCTTCGATGTCATACTGAAGATGTAAGTAGTACGACCCCTCGGAAGTTCTCACCGGATGTTGGCGCCTATATTTGCCATGGACCAAAACAAAACTCAAGAGGAACGCGTTTCTCCTCCCGAGGACGCCGGGGCTGGTGTCATTGTAAGCCCGGACACCAGGCGGCCGAATCGCGTGCCGCCGGGCCAGAGCCGGACGCGAAAATGGCCCATTTTGGATACCAGCGGCGCGCCGCCCATTGCGCTAGAAAGCTGGAAGTTTTCGATTTCCGGTCTGGTTGCGAATCCGAAGGAGTGGAGCTGGCAGCAGTTTCAGCAAATGGAGCGCGTCAAGGTTTTTGCTGATTTTCATTGTGTGACGCATTGGTCCAGGTTAGGAAATACATGGGAGGGCGTTTCCACGCGCCAGCTGCTGGAGCTGGCAGGCGGCGCGCAACCAGAGGCGGAGTATGTGCTGGCGCGCGGGTACGATCCAGGATTCAGCACCAATCTTCCGCTGGCGGATTTTTTGGCTGAGGATGCGCTGGTGGCGTTTTTGCACGACGGGCAGCCGCTGACGGAAGAACACGGCTGGCCGGCGCGATTGATTGTTCCGCAACTGTACGCCTGGAAAAGCGTCAAGTGGATTGCAGGGTTGGAACTGCTGGATCGCGACAAGGCTGGTTTTTGGGAGCGGAACGGGTACCACATGCATGGCGACCCGTGGAAGGAAGAACGTTTTGGCTGGTGATGTTTTGACTGGCAGATCGGCTCGCAATGCGAGACTGGGGCAATGGGCGGGCGCTGCGCGGTACGCCCGCAAGGCAGCGCCCGAATATTTCAAGCGCTATCGCGAGGAACGGAAATGCGCCGTGCCGCCAGCGCCGTTTACGCCGCATCCCAAACGGTGGGCCGATACCGGCTTGCATGCGGCATGGCTGGGCCACAGCACCGTGCTGTTGAAGATGGACGGATTCACTATCCTGACGGATCCGATCTTAGGATCGCGCTGCGGAATCCGGATGGGTCCGGTGACGGTAGGTTTGCGCCGGCTGGTTGCACCCGCGGTGAGCCGCGCACAATTGCCGCACATCGATTTGATTTTGCTTTCGCACGCGCATTTCGATCATTTCGATCTCGCGACGCTGCGCGGCTTGGAGCGCGCCGGAACGGCGGTGGTGACGGCGAAGTACACCAGTGACCTGCTGCGCGTGGAGCGCTATCAGAGCGTGCAGGAAGTGGGCTGGGAGGAGCGCGTGCGCGTGGGCCCGCTCTCGATTACGGGCATTCGCGTGAAACATTGGGGCGCGCGGATGCGCTCCGACGTGCATCGCGGGTACAACGGTTATCTTGTCGAGACCGGGCGGCATCGCGTGGTGTTCGGCGGCGACACCGCTCTCACCGATTCGTTCCAGGCGGTGCGCGCAGCCAAGCCGGTGGACCTGGCGATCATGCCGATTGGCGCGTACGATCCGTGGATTTACGTGCATTGCAATCCCGAAGAGGCCTGGCGCATGGGCGCCGATTGTGGGGCCGAGCATCTGCTGCCGGTGCACCATCAAACTTTCCGCTTGAGCCGCGAACCTTATCTGGAGCCCGTGGAACGCTTTCTCGAGGCTGCGGGCAATGATTCCGATCGTGTGGTGGCGACGCGCGTGGGGCACGAATGGTCGCTCGCGTAACTGCTGCATTGCTCCTGGCAGGGAGCACGCTGCTCGCGCAGGGCGTTCAACCTGACGCGCGCGCGATTGTGCAAAAATCCGTTGAGCTGGATCAATCCAATTGGCAGCGCATGAAGGACTACACCTGGATCGCGCAGCGGACGGATCGAGACCTGGATTCGAGCGGGAACGTGAAATCGCAAAAGACCGAAGAGTGGGAGACGGTGATAGTCTATGGCGAGACGCATCACCGCATGCTGGCGCGGGATGGCAAGCCGCTCTCGGCTCCCGATCAGCGCAAGGAGCAGGAGAAGCTGGATCAAGCGGTGGCCAAGCGGGAGCGGGAAACGCCGGAGCAAAGGGCGCATCGCGAGGCGGAATTTGAGAAGCAGCGCGAGAAAGATCGCGAATTTCTGCGCGAGGTTCCCGACCTGTTCGATTTCAAATTGCTGGGCGAGGAGAAGATCGATGGGCACGATGTGTGGGTGATCTCGGCCACGCCCAAGCCGGGCGCGCAGCCCAAACGTGGCGACGCGAAACCACTGTTGAAGATTCAAGCGAAGGTCTGGATCGATAAGGCCGAGTACCAATGGGTGCGGCTGGAAGCGGAGACCACGGCGACGATTTCGTTCGGGTTGTTTATCGCGCGGCTGAGCCCGGGCGCAAAGCTGGAATTCGAGCAGACGCGGGTGAACGACGAAGTGTGGCTGCCCAAACGCGAGGTGGTGCGCGGCGCGGCCAGGCTGGGTTTGGTGAAAAAGCTGGCGGGCGAAGAAGAGACCACATGGAACAACGATCGGAAGTTCCAGGTGGATTCGAAAGTGGTTGCGGTGCAGTAAGAAGCGCTTCGCACTTCTCCCAACGTGTATCATTTTGTTGTGATACGTCGCTTTTACGTCCATAACTATCGCTGCCTGGAAAACTTTGAGTTGCCGATCTCCGGGCAATCGTCTGCTCTGCTGATTGGGAAAAACGGTTCCGGAAAGACGACGGTTGGGCTTGCATTGCGGATTCTTCAGAAGATCGCGCGCGGTACCAATCGGGTAAGCGACTTAGTGAAACCGAAGGATTTCGCACGTGGACGCACGGACGTGCCAATGCGATTTGAAATCGAGATCGAGTTGGAAGCCGGCACCTACGCTTACTCCATCGCGCTTGAGCTTCCGAAGGCTGCCAAAGAGCTTCGCGTGCGAGAAGAGACCGTTCGCGCTGGCGGCGAGCCCGTGTATACACGCGAAGTTGGACGAAGGTATCGTCAAATCGACTTCGATCTCCTGGCTCTCCCAATTATCCAGCAAGAGTCCACCCACGACCCTGTATTCGTATTGAGGCAGTGGCTCGCTCGAATGATGATTCTGCGACCCATGCCGAGCTTGATTTCTGGGGAGTCTGATGCAGAGACTCTGGAGCCAAATCCTCAGCTCACCGACTTTGGGGCATGGTTTTCGGGCCTGTTGGCCTACGCACCATCGGCGTACGCTGAGATCGACAGCTATCTCAAGCAGGTGATGCCGGACCTGAGGGACATAAAGAACCCACTGTTGGGGAAAGACTTTAGAAGCCTAGAGGTTCAGTTTTCCAACGGCGAGGGAAGCGCTATCTTCCCGTTCGAGGATCTATCTGACGGCGAAAAATGCTTCATGATATGCGCGCTAGTCCTCGCTGCCAATAAGGCCTATGGCCCGGCCTTTTGTTTCTGGGATGAACCCGACAATTATCTGGCACTTTCGGAGGTTGGACATTTTGTAATGGCTCTTCGCAAGGCCTTCCAGGCTGGTGGCCAGTTCGTTGCAACGTCGCACAATTCCGAGGTCATCCGCAGTTTTTCAGACGAGAATACACTTGTTCTTTACAGGAACAACCATCTCGAGCCAACGAAAGTGCGTCCGCTAAAGGACATCCGGGTCAATGGAGATCTCGTTAGCGCACTCATTCGCGACGATATCGAACCGTGAGCGTAAACAGGCACTTGCCGCATGTCTTGGTGCTGCCCGAAGACGATGCCAACCGCCAATTAGCGAATGGTTTTCAACTGCAAGTTGACCCAGCTCGACTGCGTCGAATGCAGGTACTCCCAGTGGCAGGAGGCTGGAACGAAGTGCTGGAGAGTTTTCTTGCGGATCACGTCAATGAAATGGATCTCTACGCCAGCCGATTTATGGTTTTGTTGATCGATTTCGACAGACACGAGGAGCGGATGGAAAACGCAACGAGCAGAATCCCCGAGCGTCTGCGGTATAGAGTCTTCATCCTGGGCGTACGTACCGAACCGGAGGACTTGAAGAGAGCCGGCCTCGGCTCACCCGAGGCAATTGGATCAGAATTGGCGCGGGACTGCCGAGAAAACACGGACACAATCTGGGGGCACGAGTTGCTTCGACATAATGCTGGCGAGCTTGCTCGTTTGCGTGATCAGGTACGGCCCATCCTATTTTGAAAGCCTCGGATGCCAATAACCAACCGCCCAACCGCGCACCACACGTGGTGCGCGTCCGCACGGTCCTTGACTCGGGTTGAGGGGCTCAAGGGGTAATTCAACAATCTTTAGAAACTCGGCGCCACCTTTCTTCGTCAACATAGCCGCGAGATAATGTTGAGTAAGGCTATGTCTAATCGATTCCCCCTCTCGATCGCAATCGTTGCATTTCTGGCGAGCGGCCTGCCGGTTCTCGCCCACCACGCGTTTTCCAACGAGTTCGATGAATCCAAGCCTATAACGCTGGAAGGCGTGGTGACCCGTATCGACTGGGAGAATCCGCACGTGCATTATTACGTGGACGTCACCCAGGTCGACGGCACGGTGGTGAACTGGGCCTGCGAAACGGGAGGTCCGAACCGGCTGGCGCGGCGCGGCTGGACGCGCGATTCGTTGAAGCCTGGCGACAAGGTGACCGTGCATGGGTTCCCTGCTAAGGACGCATCGCATTCGGCCGACGGACGCAAGGTCACGCTCGCCGATGGACGGACTATCGGGGAAGACCCGAAGCAATAAGCGTCAGCTGCTTCCAGAGGACGTCGGGAATCTCAATTCCATTTTCAGCGAGGCGCCGCTCGCGCTCGCGGCGGGAACGATCGAACGGCATGCGGACCGGTGAACTGCCCTCGACGGGCCGTGCAGAGCGCACCGCTTGGGCGAAAGCCGACACGTTCTCGCCAAATGTTTCGGCCGGTCCCATCAGATCCGGTCGCATCGCGATGATGAGGTAGCCAAAGCCCGCGAGTTCCGGCGGAATGGGCGGCGAGCCCGCCAGGATTCCGAGAATCTGCACGACGATGGCGAGGCCGGACCCTTTGTGGCCGCCCCATGCTGCGAAGGCCCCCGCGAGCGCTGCCGCGGGATCGCGAGTGGGCAGGCCGTCGCGGTCGAAGGCTACATTCTCCGGCAGGTCATTGCCGAGCCGGCGCGCGAGCGTCACCTCGGCGTGGATGATCGCCGAGGTGCCGATGTCCAGAATGATCGGATGGTCCGCGCTCGGGAAACCGAAGCAGATCGGGTTGGTGCCGAGCCGGCCTTCCGTCGCACCGTGCGGCGCCACCCACGGCGAGGCATTCGACGCAATCATGCTCACCAGCCCGCGCTCGGCCGCCATCTCCGCATAGTAAGAGAGCATGCCGGTGTACCAGGTGTCCCTGGCGCCCACCACCGCGATCCCAGCCGCCGCAGCTTTTTCGATTGCAAGCGCGGTGGCACGGTGCGCCACCACGTAGCCGATATGATCGCCACCATCGATGCGCGCGGAGACCGGCGTTTCATGAATCATCGTGATGGGTCGGCGACGGTCGCCAATGCGTTCGAAGCGCTCGGCGATACTGATGGCTCGCGCCAGTCCGCCGTAGTGGAGTCCCCGCAGTTCGCAGTCGATCAGATGGTCGGCAATTAGTTCCGCGTCAACCGGATTGTGGCCCAGCGTAGCCATGACGCGAACGGCCAGTTGACGGGCTTCTGGAATCGTTATTCGCACAGGTGTAGACTATAGCCTGTTTATGAAAAAGTCTATTGCGATCCTGCTCGGCGCATGCCTGGCGGCTGCGTTCTCACCAGCGGCGCAGAAGCATGCGAAAGCCCCAAAATCTCTTCGCCTGTACATCTTCGATTGCGGAACCATTCACACCACTACTGTAGATGCGTATTCGTTGAAGAAGGAAGAAGTGGGCTCGACGGAAATGGCGATTCCGTGCATCCTGGTGGCGCACCCCAAAGGAACGCTGATGTGGGACAACGGCGATATTCCCGATCGCGCGTTCCCGCCTGGCGGGGGTCCGGCCTCGGCTGGCGTGGTCACGCAAGACAAGCCGTTGCTCCCGCAACTCGCGGCCGTAGGCTACACGCCGGCGGACATCACTTACCTGGCTATGTCGCACTATCACGGCGACCACATGGCGAATGCAAATTCTTTCGCGGGTTCCACCTGGCTGGTGCGGAAGGTGGAGCGCGACCGCATGTTTTCCAGCGAACCGATTCCACGGTCCGATCCAGCCAATTACAACCTGCTCAAGGACAGCAAGACCGTGATTATCGATAAAGACGAATATGATGTCTTTGGCGATGGAACGGTCATCATCAAATCCGCGCCCGGCCACACGCCCGGCCATCAAGTGCTGTTTCTGAAACTGGCCAAGACCGGACCAGTGGTGTTGAGCGGCGACCTTTATCATTATCCGGAAGAGCGCACGCTGCATCGCCTGCCGGTGGCCGAGTTCAATAAGGAGCAGACCGCGGCATCCAGGGCGGAGCTGGAGGTTTTCTTGAAGAAGACCGGCGCGCAGTTGTGGATCCAGCACGACTTCCTGGGCAATGCAAAGCTGAAGAAGGCGCCGGAGTACTACGAATAAGGGGTCAGATCGTGATGTTGTATATCAATCCGAACGGATCTTGGATGTAGCATCTCGGGAAATCCGGCTCGTCCTTGACGATCTGGCAACCGCTCTTTGTCAGCCGGAGCTTGGCTTCTTCCACACTATCGACCGTCACTTCGAAGACGGGCCCGAGCGTTGGGCCGAG
>Ga0209006_10005170_pt1 | contig 11852 bp, 9 predicted proteins | sample JacPin_JW_Ref_O2_FD_188567 | JGI IMG/M metagenome (GOLD analysis project Ga0209006, IMG submission 188567) | Forest soil microbial communities from Algoma, Ontario, Canada - Jack Pine, Ontario site 1_JW_Ref_O2 (SPAdes) (version 2) | ecosystem: Environmental > Terrestrial > Soil > Boreal... | reverse complement strand
CGGCGATATCTTGCTGTGCTATCTGACGGGTGTAATGCGTTGGGTCGGAGCGTTAGAAGTGAGCGACGGCAGCACTGATACAAAGCGTATTTGGCAGGATGGGGAGTTTCCAGTTCGCTTTAATGTCAAGGCGCTTATGATGCTCGAACCCGAGCATGGCGTTCCGATGGAGCAGTTGGAAGGTTGCGTCAGTTTCTTCGCGAACGCAAAGGACAGAGGGAAGTTTCGTGGTTTTGTTCGCGGTAGTCCTAATCTATTCAAGAACTCCAAGGATGGCGAACTCATCATGTCTCTCCTGGCAGAGGCGGAGCGGAACCCTGTTGCACGGCCCGTCGATCCAAAAAAGCTGGCGAGAAGGCCACTCTACAAAGTGGAGCCGAAGAGGGGTGCAGGCAAAAAGGCAACGCTGGTCAGCGTGCCGGAGCCTGAGGAAACCCTCGTCGCCGCAACGACAACTGTACCGGAGGTCGCTGAACCCGCTACCACTCGGCATACCGAAATTCAGTATGAGCTTCTCACCCTTGGTTCAGAACTTGGACTCGATGTCTGGGTGGCACGCAATGATCGGAGCAGAAAGTGGAACCGCACGACTCTGGGATCACTGCCGAGAATGCTCGACCGCCTGCCCACTCAATTCAACGAAGCTACAACACGGACAATCGAACTGATCGACGTGCTTTGGCTAACAGGAAATTCCATCGTCGCGGCTTTTGAGGTTGAGTGTACGACTTCCATATATTCGGGTCTGCTGCGAATGAGCGATCTCCTCGCTCTGCAGCCCAATCTCGACATCAATCTGTACCTAGTGGCTCCAGACGAGCGAAGGGACAAGGTTGAGCAAGAACTCCTGAGGCCAACTTTCAGCCTGCGAGAAAAACCGCTAGGGAGAATATGCGGTTTCCTTCCATTTACCACACTCTGCGAAAAGCTCGCTGGCATCAGGAAGCTGGGCCTTAGCGATTCTCTGAAGCCAGGTTTCTTAAGAGGAACAGCTCAGTTTTTCACAACGGAAGACGACACGCCGGACGATTGAAGCCTTCACAGATATCTTCCTGGGTGCACGAGCACCTTCCTACTCAAGCCGGATGCCGTTCCTTTTTTGCTCGTTGCTTTCGTCGGAACTCGGTGGCGCACGCGCCATATGCGTCTCGGTCAAGATGGCAGAGAAGCCTCTTTGAATAGCCACGTGCCAACGCAAGCAAGCGACGGTCGGCTCCATTGCCTCGAAGCCGCTCGTGCAGAGTAGCCAAATGCGGATAGCCAAGAGTTCGGATTTGATCTGCGAGTTCCGGTCTGGACAGCGGAAAGACACCCGCTTTTAGAAGCAAGCCGCGTGCTACATGCCCCAGTGTGTAGATTAACTCCTCTGACGCAGCAAGATCGTCGCCCATTTCGATGAACTCATTTGCAAAGAATAATCTCCTCGCACCATGCACGACTTTTAACTCCCAGCGTGGCCAGGTTTTTGCTTCTTCAGATGCGAGTATTTCCGCCCACTGACCTCCGTCGAAAAGAGGCACGCCCAAGCGAACACACCAAGATTCAAAATCCTCGCCATTTCGAAGATTGCGTCGAAAGTCCTGACTGCTACTCGTTTGGATGTGTAAGCCGGGAAAGTTTCTAGGTACTCGTGGTCGTTCTCGTCCAACCAGCAAGATGTCGATGTCGCTGTCTTCAGTGCGAGCATTTCTTGCTGCCGATCCTACTAGGATGATGGCGATGTCGTCATTATTTGCTCGACGCAGGTCCGCGACGACTTCCGAAGCACCGTCAATATCCGCTGCTTGCACCTCATTCATTCCGTTTCTCATCCCCCTCGATCTCTTCCTCCTCCGCTTCCAAGCGACCCACAAAGTCGTCCACTTCGTTGATAACCGACTCCAGTTCAGTCACGAGGTTTTCGAGGTCTGCATCAAGGAGTTCGGCCCCAGGTTCGCCGTACGAGACATCTTTTCGCAGGTCATTGAGCCGAAGTACCTCATCACTCAAGTCTTTGCTCAACACTCCATTGCGGGCAAGGTCCTTCGCCAATGCAGCTTTTTTGTAGTGGTTTCTTGACCAAGCGACATCCTTGGCTTCAGCAACAGCGACAATGAGATTTTCGTATGCGTAAAAGGCGTTGGTTACGCATGAGGCAGGATCCGATGGCTCCCAGGCGTCAGTCGCGGCTCGTTCCCACTGTTTTGACGCGAGATCAACGTGCTCTCTGGCGGCCTCTAGGCTCATAAGCCATACGCTACACGAGTGCTGCGAACCTTGCCAATGGTCAGGCCCATCCCAAGGGAAACACAAGCTTTAACGGCTTTGACGGATTCCGAAGTCAAAACCCTCCAGGCAGGGCAAACATTAGTCGCCAAGGCGGCTTCTGGAAAGCACAGTTTCAGGCTGTGGAGTACAGGCAGGACTGTCAGGCAGCCACTTCGCTGGCCGACTGTCCTACCTGAGAAGCCATTCTTCATAGCCCCGCGCTGACTTTACTGCGTTCTCCCGCCGGCCCGTCGATCAACTAATTTAACCGAATTGATCGAGCCACGCCTTCTGTGGCACCGTATTGACTGAAGCAGGTGTAACGCGGACAACTTGCTGGAAAACACGACTGACTGTCGGTGGGCGGGAAGAGGCCAGTTTGCTGGCTCTCGTCCGACTTATGTGTGCGAGCAGTGTGCCGAACCACGCACACGTTAGCAGTGAGGCGCGAGCCTACAGTCCGAGATCTGCGTTTGGGGTTCCTGGCGAGCTGATTCCTTCTGAGATGGACTTGTTGAGGGAACCAGCCAGGGCAGCGACGCCATGAACATGAGGTCTGAGTATACTGACCTCTCAAGAAGTCGATTTGCGCGCACTCTCAAACCGTTCGGCGAACTTAATGATGGGTATCGCTAGGACGTCGCAGATTGCCACTAAATCCAGGAAGTCGAGCCGACGCTCACCTGTTTCGTACTTGCTAACAAAGGCCTGCTTCGCGCCGATGCCTTTGGCCAATTGACCTTGTGTTAGCCCTTTCTGCTTACGGAGTTCACGCAAGAGGTCGAGAAAGATCTTTCTTTCCCGTTGCTTCCTGATCGTCCGTTGCGCCAGCTTCGCCATCGAAGCCAGCATAGGCAGCCCATAAGCCGTACTCCAAAATGGATTATCGGCTTTGGTTTAGCCAGAATGCTGACCGCAGCCCTCTTCGAATTGCCTGGCAAATTCAATCAACGGGAACCCCACGGCATCACAGACGCGCTTCAGCTCCAACACATCCATCCGTCGCTCGCCCTGCTCGTACTTACTGACGCGTGCCTGCGTAACGCCTAGGAGCTTGGCTAGGTCTGTTTGCGTTAGTTTCGCTTCTAGTCGAATACGGCGCAGGAGCCGGAGGAACACTTTTCGTTCGTGTCGCTGTTTCGGGGACAGCCCTCCCATACGCTCCATACACTGGGAGCATAGGAAATGGTTGACAAATACTCCAAAATGGATTATTCCAAGACGGATTGCTATTCTCGAAGGCGCCGCTTCGGGCTGCGATTTTGAAAGGAAGGTGAGCGGGGCAGAAAAGCTGAAGGCGAAACCAATCAGTATAGGCCGAATCGTCGGTTCAAAAGAACAAAATTCACTATCGTTCGAAAAAACAATTTTGGTCTTGCTTTCGGAAGCTGGTGACGGGTAAAGTTCCGTCAATTACAACCTTCTTTCGCAAGAGGTTGCCAGCCGTAAGCTTGTTCTAGACAGTTTGCCGTGACGAGACGCGATGATGCCGGATTCTTGCAGTTTGTGTTCGGTTTTCGGAACAAAATCGGGGTTCGCACCCAATGCGTCTTTTTGTCACGGACCAGCTCTGTAAGTCGTTAGCAGTAATTAGTTGCTTGGACTGCCCGGCGTTTCGGAAGATCGGGTTCGCCCGTCCAGGTTGCTGTCTGCTGTTGGCGAGCTTCCCCCAAAGCTCACCCAAAGAATTTAGGCAAGTCTGCGCAGCTCATGGCTGCGCGGACAATCGTCCCGCGAGTGCTTGGTTCGGGAGAGCTTATGTCCTTATCTAATAGCGACCTGGAAGTCCTGCTGTGTTCCCCCTGTCGGCTTCGAGCACTCACCGATGCAGAATTGATGAATGCGTTGCGCTCCGGTTGCAACGATGCCCTGGCGACCCTCTTCGAAAGGCACAGTGCTCTGGTCTTCCAGACAGCTCGGGGAAGCTCGAGCAGTGATGGCGAGGCGGAGGCGACTGTCCGGCGGGTCTTCGGAAGTGTTTTTCAAGCCAAGGACGAGTTCAATTCCGACCGCGACAGCTTCACAAGTTGGTTGCTCAAACAGGCGGAGCCCCGTCCGGGGAGACCCCTCGCATGAGAGCTCAATGCAGTAAGGCGAATTTTGCTCGGTGAGAACTTGGTTTAGGAGAGAGAGCCGATGGGTGAACTTGATCGCGACCTGGCAAGTCTAATATGTTCGCCCTCTCTACTCCAGACTTTCAGTGACACCGACCTCATGGACGCTCTGCGCAGGGGCTGCAACGATGCGCTAGCCGTTCTGTTTGAAAGACACAGTGCTCTCGTCTTCCGCATAGCGCGTGCTATCTTGCGCGATGATGGCGAAGCCGAAGAAACGGTTCAACGCGTCTTCCTGGATGTGTTTCGAGCAGTAAATCAGTTCAATCCCGCTCGCGGAAGCTTTAAGACCTGGTTGCTTCAGTACGCGTATCATCGGACGATCAATCGCCGGGAGCATCTTCAGGCGCACCACTTTTACAATCGAGAAGAACTCGATGAGTTGGCGCCGGCTGAACTCTTCTATGGAGCTGGGCATTTGGTATGCTTGCCTCCGCAGGAGGTCGCGTGTTTGGTGGAGCAGGTACTCGCCCTCCTTGAGCCTCGCCAGCGTAAGGTGATTGAGCTCACTTACTTCGAGGGGTTGACGGCCGAAGAGGTCGCAAAGGCGACCGGCAACACTGCTTCGTCGGTTCGGAATAACTTGTATCGAGGGCTTTCGAAATTGCGGAATGCCGTTCTCGAGAACCACAAATCCAGAGCGAACTCCGTTTCTGAGCGTAGCGCCAGTGCTAAGGGGATGCTCGTTGAACAGCCACGAACATTATGAAGAGTTGTGCGCCTTAGCCGCCAGCGGTCAGGCATTGCAGCCCGATCTGGCGGATCTTAAGGCTCACCTCGAAACCTGCCCTAGCTGTCGCGGTTTCGCAGATGACTTTACGCAGCTAAGCGCCCAGAGCCTTTCAATGCTTGCGGCAAAACGATCGCAGTGCCAGATTCCATCAGGAATGACGCAAAGATTCATTGCCCGGGCGCGGTCCGAAGGGATAGAGATGAGCCGGGGACCCGCCGCCAGGGTGATGAAGCGGAATCGGACTGTCCTTGTCGCGGCAATGGGCGCTGTCGCGGCGGTCGTTTTGATCGCGGGCCTTTTGACAATCCGGAAGATTCATCCTTCCTCTTCTCTTGCGAATCAAGCGCGGCCGCCCGCCCAGCAACCTTCCGTTGCTCCCACGGCAGTCCCATCGCCAACTTCTCGCGTACAGGATGCCGAATTGCAGCAGCTGACCGCCACGCGAAAGGAAATGAGTTCTTTCGCCGCTACGATTAGGGCGCAGCGCGATGAGCTTGAGGCCTTGGGCAAAGTCAGGGATTCCTTGAATTCCCGGCTTATCGAGGCTCAACAGCAGAATGCCGGGTTACATTCCGAGAAAGCCGAATGGCAAACCCGCACCTCGCAGCTTCAGGCAGACCTGGAAAAGGCGCGCTCTGACAAAGGCACGAGCGATGTCGCATTGACTCTGCAGGAGACCGAACTCCGAGAACTTCGGAAAAAGGTCGATGAGCAGGCTGACTTACTTCGGCAGGAAGAAGAGCTAACAGCAAGAGGAAGCGACGTTCGAGACCTTGTGGTAGCGCGTAATCTTCACATCATCGATGTGCACGACCGGGACGGCGATGGCAAGAGCCAGCGCGCCTTTGGACGGATTTTCTACACGGAAGGTAAGTCCCTGATCTTCTATGCGTACGATCTTGGTGACCCACGGAAGGTGGATGCAAAGGTCTCGTTCTACGTATGGGGCGGTCGCCTAGGCGCTGAGAAGCCGATCGAAAGCCTAGGCGTTTTTCACAATGACGATGCCAACGACGGGCGCTGGGTGCTCACGTTCGACGATCCTCATGTGCTGGCCCAAATCGACTCAGTATTCGTCACTGTAGAGTCCTCACGGCACGCTATACACGAACCTGGTGGACGAAGAATATTGTTTGCTTTCCTTGGCGAAAAGCCCAACCACCCTTGAGCAACTCTCGCCGTAGCTGAGCCAGACAATCCCAGTCAGCCGCCCCGCTCGCTTCTGATATTGCTGCGATAAAGATTTCTTATTGAGCAAAACGTCCTTCCTGCCCGGCATACGTCTGTAGAGGAATACGAACTGATGATCCGTCTCTCCCTTGAGGTCGTGCGCAAATCCTATTCTCTATTACTGCTGGTCTCTCTCGCTGCGAACTCTGCCTTCGCTCAACTCGAGACTGCGACCGTCTCCGGACAAGTCGTGGACCCATCCGGATTGAGCATCACGGGTGCTCTGGTAAAACTGGTCGACATCGATCGTGATACCACAACCGGGACGCGCACGAACCCTTCAGGACTCTACACATTTCCGAGCGTTCGGCCAGGGCGTTACCGAATGGAAGTGACAGTCGCAGGCTTCAAGGTAGTCAACGTCACAGGCCTGACCGTGAACGTCCAGGATCATCTTGAGCAGAATTTTAAGCTCGCCGTTGGCTCCGTTTCTGAGTCGGTAACGGTTGAGGGCGGAGCACCACTGGTTGACACCGAATCGGCAGCCGTGAGCACAGTCGTGGACCGGCAGTTTGCAGAAAACCTGCCGATGAATGGCAGGACCCTTCAAACTCTGATTGAACTCACACCCGGCGTCGTACTCGCTCCCAGCAATCTGGCCGACAACGGACAATTCAGCGTGAACGGACAGCGTGCCGATGCAAACTATTGGATGGTGGACGGGGTCGGTGCCAATATCGGGATTGGCTTGAATCAATTTGGTACTGCTGGCAATGGGCTAGGAGGGGCGGCCGGCTCGTTTAGCGTTTTGGGAGGAACCAACAGCCTAGTCTCGGTGGATGCACTTCAGGAGTTCCGTATCCAAACTTCTACCTATGCTCCAGAGTTCGGTCGTACTCCAGGAGGGCAAATTTCCATTGTCACGCGCTCTGGAACGAACCAATTTCACGGAACTCTGTTCGACTATTTTCGGAATGATGTCCTAGATGCCAACGACTGGTTCGCGAATCGCGACGAGCTTCGGAAGCCGGAAGAGCGTCAAAACGACTTTGGCGGCACTTTTGGCGGTCCAATTCTTAGAGATCGGACCTTCTTCTTCTTATCCTACGAAGGTCTTCGCCTGCGGCTTCCACAAGTCCAGCCAACGGCAGTCCCTGATGTGTCTGCGCGTCAGAGTGCGATACCGGCCATGCAGCCTTACCTGAACGCCTTCCCTTTGCCCCCCTCTAGCGCGACCGACGATCCTGCGACCGGCATTGCCCAGTTCGCGGCAAGCTTTTCCGACAAGTCCAACCTCGATGCAGGTAGCGTTCGGATTGATCACAGATTGAACGATAAACTAACTCTCTTTGGACGATACAACTATTCGCCTTCCGAACTTATTCAGCGGGGAGCCGCTGGCGATTCACTGAACGAGGTCAATGCCCTCGACATTACTACACAGACCGGAACCGGCGGCGCGACCTGGGCTATATCGTCCCGAGCTTCGAATGACTTTCGCTTCAACTACAGCAGGACCACCAGCTCGGGGTCCTACTCTAACGATAATTTCGGTGGGGCAGTTCCGCTCACGTCTCTTCCGTTTCCGAGTGCATTTACTCCCCAGAATGGGCTCCTTTGGTTTCAGATTTTCTCGCTTCCGCTTTATTTGCTCGGAGATGAAGGAAAGAACCGTCTGGGGCAAATCAACTTGGTTGACAATTTCTCTTTACAGAAAGGTTCACACAGCGCGAAGTTTGGAGTTGATTATCGACGGCTTTCAACTCAGCGGAATCCGTATCAGTATCGGCAGCTTCCTATTTTCTCAGATGTGCAATCGGCCGAAAGCGGAAGTTCCTTGGAGACGATCGTAAACTCGAATCTTTCGACGACGTTTCTCTTTCGTAATTTTGGCGCGTTTGCGCAAGACACCTGGCGTATTGTCCCACGTCTAACCGTCACTTATGGATTGCGCTGGGACGTTGATTTCGTGCCTCAATCATTGAGCGGGCCGGGATTCCCAGCCGCAACCGGATTTGATGTGAACAACCTGTCCAACCTTGGTGTAGCTCCCACAGGCACGGCACCATACGCAACTAGCTATGCCAATTTAGCACCCAGAGTGGGAATTGCCTACGGGCTCTTTCAAAATCAAAACTGGCCGACAGTACTTCGCGGAGGATTTGGCATCTTTTATGACCTCGCAAGTTCAGAGGCGGGTAACATCGTCGGTAACGCGCTATACCCTTTTGGAAGCACTGCTCCCAACTACTCCGCCGCCTTCCCATTGGCGAACCCAGATCCGGTCGCCATCGCTCCTCCCAGTGCAAGCAATCCTGAGGGGGTGGGCCTTTTTGATCCTCGCCTCAAGCTACCTTACACGCTGCAATGGAATGTCGCCATTGAACAAGGCCTAGGTCGACAACAGAGCCTCAGCGCATCGTATGTCGGGGCCACAGGAAGACGGCTGCTGGAGACTGCCTTCCTCTTTTCTCCGAATGCGAGTCTTAGCGGTGCAACACTGGTAACGAACCCTGGAACATCTGACTATGACGCGCTCCAGGTGCAGTTCCAACGGCGACTATCGCACGGCCTTCAGGCCCTTTCGTCCTACACCTGGTCCCATTCGATCGATACTGGCTCCGCGGGCTCAACTGCGTCTATTTCTAATGAGTATCTGCCTTCCGTCATCGCAAGCTCTAACCGAGGTCCTTCAGATTTCGATATTCGCCATACGTTTTCGGCAGGAATAACTTATGACATTCCTGCACTGAAAATTAATGCAATAACGAACGCGTTTCTAGGTGGTTGGTCGCTCGAGAATATTGTGCTAATTCGCTCCGCGCCTCCGGTGGACCTTACCGATTCGCTATTATTCTATGAATTTGACGGTGGTATCTCCGGAGACATTCGGCCCGACTTGGTCCCTGGGCAACCGCTACACATTTATGGCGCACAGTGTCCCACCACCTTTCAAGCGGCCGGAGAGCTTGCGGCTGGTCAATCATGTCCTGGAGGTCGGGGTTTCAACCCGGCTGCGTTCACCAACCCACCAACGGACCCAAGCACTGGGAATCCCGCCCGCCAAGGTGATGTGGGAAGGAACGCTCTGAGAGGGTTTGGGGCGGCTCAGTGGGATTTTGCAGTTCACCGAGAATTTCCGATCAGAGAGTCAATGAAGCTGCAGTTTCGCGCCGAGATGTTTAATGTTCTAAACCATCCAAATTTCGCTCCTCCAGACGGAGTTCTCGATAGCGCACCCTTTGGCCTGTCACAGCAAATGCTTGGCCGCAGCCTCGGCGGGTTCGGCAGTTCGGGATCTGGAGCTCTCAGCTCTCTGTATCAGACCGGCGGCCCGCGTTCGATCCAACTTGCCCTAAAGTTAGCTTTCTGATCGCCGTCAAAGAACAGTGACTCGAACTTCATTCCCAACTCGATGGGCAACTTGGGTCTCCCTACTGTCGCTCCCGTTGTGGGCCGTCCCCTCACTTGCCCAGTCTGGCACCTTAAGTGTTAAGGATGCGATCGAGATGCAGGCATTCATCGATCCGTATCCGTTTCCCGCTGAAAGCTATGCCGCGAAAGAGGTGAAGTATTCACCCGATAATCGATGGTTTGTCGTGGTGACAGAGCGAGGCATCTTGAAGGACAACGAGCTTGAGGCCACTATCTGGCTTTTTGACACGAGAGAAGCAAGCCGATTTCTGAGTGCCTCGTCAGGAGCGGAAAATCCGAAACCCAGGGTGATTGCGCGGATGGCTGCGGTAGCAAACGATTCGGCCATCACCGAGCTGCGCTGGCTGACCAGTAATGAACTCGCCTTTCTGGGACGGGACAACACATCTGACCGCAGTTTGTTTACTGCGGATGTGGTTACTGGTGTGTTGAAGAGGCTAACGCCCAAGGGTCAAGATGTGACCGGCTTCGACATCGCCGTAGGTACAATCGTGTACACTGCCGCGCCGCATCCGACTCAGGCACCGGTGCCGAATGAAAGAGTGATTACTGGACGACCTTTGATTTCCCTGCTTGAACCGGAAGGCCCACCTTTCGACCCGACGTTCGGAAAACCTGCAGAACTATGGGTGGTGCGCCAGCACAAAGCGTCGACCGTGCTGGATATAACAACCGGTAGGCCTGTGCAACTCAACACCAACCTGCTAGCAGTCTCGCCATCCGGGCATTCGGTTGTTGTTACGCAGTATGCGGAACGCATCCCCAAAGCTTGGGAAGAGTATGAACCCTTTCCTTGCGATGCCTGCAGTGCATTTCGACTGAAAGCATCTCCCGCCGGAGGAGAGCCTGTAGATCCAACATTTCTCTTCGAGAATCCCAAACAGTACGCATTAATTGATCTTGATACCGGCAAACTCGACCCAATCGACGCGCCCTTCGGACTAGCGCTTCTATATGGCGGTCCGGAGAAGGCCATCTGGTCTCGAGACGGTCGATCTGTAATCTTAGTGAACACTTACCTGCCACTCGATAATACAGAGGGTAGCGAGCGGCAACAACGACTGCAAAAACCCTGTATCGCGCTCTTTGACAAGACCTTCAAGCGCGGTTATTGCATGGCGACCGCCACGGTGCAGAAGAGTGGCGAGTATTCAAAAACGGGCTTCGGCTTTTTCTTGCGTGACGTCCATTGGAACGAAGCGGCGAACGAGTTAACTCTGAGCTATGAAACGGTCGGCAACGAGAACGATCCTACCTATCATGAGCAGGCGCCGGAAGTGTATAGACAGGAGAGCGGCCATTGGGTGATGGAAAACATGCCGGCACTGCAGCCCCCCGGCTCCTTGAGGGTTGAATTACGCGAGGACCTGAACGAACCGCCAGCACTCTTCGTCAGCGAACCAAACGGAAGTCATGCCCGAAAGCTCTGGGACCCCAACCCGCAGTTGAATGGCATCTGCCTTGGGGAGGTCTCAGTCTATCGCTGGAAAGATAAAGACGGGCGAGAATGGACAGGCGGGCTGGTCAAACCCCCAAACTACGTCTCCGATCACCGGTATCCATTGGTAGTGCAAACCCACGGATTCTTCCAACATGAGTTCATGACGGTGGGTGCTTTTACGACTGCATTTGCGGCGCGTCCTATCGCTGCAACCGGAATGTTAGTTCTCCAAGTCGAAGATAGATCAGATCTCTTGAGTGCTCCCGAGGAAGCGACGCTTAACGCAGAAGGCTTCCTGGCGGCCGTGGACCACCTAGCCAATGATGGACTAGTGGATCCCGAGAAGGTAGGAATCATCGGCTTTAGCCGGACAGGCTATCATACCTTGGAAGCGCTGACAAAAGCTCCGAAACGATTTGTCGCCGCGACTATCGCCGACTCCGATTTTTTAGGGTACATGCAACGTCTTGTAGATGTGGACTCGGAGTCTCGGGATATGCGGAAGAACGAAGGTATATCAATTTATGGGTCGCAACCTTTTGGCGAGGGTTTGAAGACTTGGATAGAGAAAGCTCCGGCTTTCAACCTGGACAGGGTTCTCGCCCCGCTGCGAATCGAGGTACATGATCTTAACAGTTTAGTCGACGATTGGGAGCTATACGCGGCTTTGCGACTGCAAGGCAAGCCGGTGGACATGATTCAACTTCCGGAC
>Ga0209006_10005169_pt1 | contig 11854 bp, 6 predicted proteins | sample JacPin_JW_Ref_O2_FD_188567 | JGI IMG/M metagenome (GOLD analysis project Ga0209006, IMG submission 188567) | Forest soil microbial communities from Algoma, Ontario, Canada - Jack Pine, Ontario site 1_JW_Ref_O2 (SPAdes) (version 2) | ecosystem: Environmental > Terrestrial > Soil > Boreal... | reverse complement strand
ATTTTCGGAGCCAGCGTCCCGTCGGACCATTTGTCGGCCAATACGAACAAAATCGTCACCCGTTCTTCAGGGTCGTTCGCGGCCATCACCGGCGAATCCGGCCGATCGGCCCCCCAACTCTTGGCCGCGTCGCCGGCAGCGAAGAACATCACATGCGGGCGCCAGCTGGTATCGTTGTCGCTCAGATACTGCTGCTTCGACATCATGTAGGCCATCGCTCCCGGCTCCAGCGGCGGCAGTTCTTTGCGGTCCAGCGCGGATGTGGTTGTTTTGATTATTTCCGTCTTCGACTTGCCTGCCAGCACCAGCTTGGTCTTCATCAGGTAAATTTGCAAAAACGTCCTGGCTCCCTGCGGATTGAAGCAATGCGGGGCGCGCATTTTCTGGTTCCAGAACTCCGCGTCGTCGCTGGCCTTGCCCCAGGCCCGCTCGACGATACAGACGAAGCCGTTCTTGCCTTTCACCGCAGTCGCATAACCGTCCCGCCGCAGCACCATCACCCCGGCGTCGCCCGAGATGGACGCCGGAGCAGCGCTCTGGGCCAGCGCAATCTCCGCGCTCTCCGGCATCAGATACTGTTCGAGAGGGGCCATGGCCGGATAGTGAGCCTTGGTCGTCTGCGTGTAGCCGTTCAGACCAGGAAAGGCGGCATGCAAAAGGAACGCTGAAGCGATGAGGCTGAGACGAGTTTTCCGCATAGGATTCTCCAATAAAGCCATGTTGTCAGATTCTAAATCAAATGAGCATTTCGTGCGTTCCGCGGACGGCGAGGGCATGTGGCCGAAATCAGAAGATCAGCTTCAAAGCGAGCTGAATCTGCCGCGCCGAAGTGGTTCCGTCCGGCTGGACGAGCGTGTTCGTCGACAGTCCGAAACTAGCAGGATTGGAGAGGGTGTCGCCTGCCGCTTGCACCACATCGAACTGGATACGGTTGAAAATGTTGTACACTTCCGCGCGGAATTGCAGACGGAAACGCTCACTAAGCCTGGCGTTCTTCAACAACGTGACATCGGTGTTGAACAGCGTCGGACCCGTGAAGGTGTTTCTGCCCAGGCTGCCCGGGTAGCCGTAGGGCTGAACGGCGAAGGCGGTGATGGGCGGCCCGGTCTCATTGCGCGGCGCGCCGGCGGGGATCGCCGGATTGCCCACCAGATCGGGGCGGTTGGTCAGGCCGGTGTATTGGGAATCGAGCGAACTGAAGATGTCGAACGGATGACCGCTCTGAAACGTTGACAACCCGGCCAGTTCCCACCCTCCCAAGGCGTGGGCTGCAAACCCACTATTGAGGTGGGCGTGGCCGGGGCCAATGGGAAACTCATAAACCCAGTTGACGATCAGGCGATGTCTTAAATCATAGTCGGAGCTGCCGCGGTCTTCCCGCAAGTCGAAGGAATCTCGTGCGATGTTGCGATCGCCGCCTGGCGCATCGATCGGATCGTTGGAATCGTCAATCGCGTGCGACCAGGTGTAGGAGGCCTGGAAGTCGATTCCAGAGCTGAACCGTTTGTGAAACATGACTTGCAGGCCGTTATAGGTGCTGTTGCCGATGGACTTGATTTCGATTGGCTCATCGAAAGAGGTATTTCCGGTAACTTGGGGTAGCCCAAGCAAGGGAAGAATTCGCAATTCGCCGCCCGATATGGTGGGTGACAAGCTGCCGTTAGCTTGCGCCGCAGCCACCAGCCAGGGCAGCGGCGGGTTTCCGTCCACCGAGCGCAGCAAGCGATGCGAGCTGGAACCCACGTAGTTCACTTCCAGAACCATGCTGTGACCTAAATCGCGCTGGATGCCGACATTCCAGGATTGGGTATAAGGAGTCTTGAGATTCGGGTCGAGAATCGTAGCGCTGAGGTAGCTGCCAGCCGGTACTGTCGCCGAAGGAGCAGGCAGCGTGGCAGGCGGCGGGAGTTGGCCCAGGGTAACCAGCGGCCCTGCGCCGGAGGCGAAATTGGCGTTAGGGAAATTCTCGACGGTTCCCTCGAAGGGAGGATCTCCGCGCAGGTTTCCGGTCAGGTTTCCGAAAATGCGGTCGTGGAAAATTCCATAACCCATGCGGAAGGAACTCTTACCATCTTTGAACGGATCCCAGGCCAGACCAAGGCGCGGTTCGAAATCCAGATACTCATCTTTGTACATCTGCCTGCCGGTTCCCGGGCCGACGGTTTGGAAGGTGATGGGACCAGCGTCGTAGGGCTGCTGGTCTAAAAGATTGGACAGGTTTCCATTGCGCTCGAAGGGAACGCCGTAAAATTCGTAGCGCATGCCCAGTTGGAGCGTGAGGTTATTGCGAACCTTCCAGGCGTCCTGCACGTAAGCGCCGTACTCATGCTGATCCAGGAGACGGTAATCGGTGGCGGTGCGGTTCCCACTGGCATTGAAGAACTGGCTTTGAGATTGGATTCCGGGCACCCCGAGCAATGCCGCGGCCATGGTTTGCATGGTCTCGTCGTTCGGGTTGCTGCAGCTCACGGGGCAGTTGACGATGTTAATGCCGAAGTTCCCGAAGGCTGTGAAATCGGTGACCGGCCGTGAGCCGAAAGCGTCGTATCCGTTTTCAAAAACGTAGCGGAACTCGCCGCCGAACTTGATGGTGTGGCGTCCGGATACGTAAGTGAGGCTGTCGGCCAGGAACCAGGTTCCGTAGCGGCGGTATTGGCTGTTGCTGTCGCCGAGCACGGTACAGCCGAGGTTTGAAATGGTGGGAATGTTGCTGGAGGTCTCGAACGAATAATCGGTGCCAAACCCGAAGGCATCCGGAGTGCTGAATTGGTCAATCTTATTTTGGCCTTCGCAACTAAACAGCGCGTCATTGCGGTTCAGGCCGAAGCGAAACTCGTCCACCAGTTTCGGCGTGAATGCGGCGGTGAAGGTGACAGCCCCATTGTGGCTTTGGCCTTCGGTGATCAGGCCGCCGATGCCAGGAAGTACTTCATCCAATGAGTCGCCAGTATAGTTGCCGTTGTAGATGTAACGGGCCGAGAGCGTATATTTATCGCTCAAGTGTTGATCCACCTTGAAAGTAACGTTGGCATTATTGGTTGGGATAGGGGTCGGAAAGTAGTAGACTCCGCGGATAGAATCCACTGCCGGGCCATTCGGGTTGGGGTAAAGGTTGAGCAGACTCTGCATCGTCGGATTAATGGGAAGACCGAGCGCGTTATTGGGCGAGGACGGGCTGGTCAGGTTAATGGTCTGGCCGTTGTAATCGAAGATACCGGTCTTGAATGCCGCAGTGGGCACGATGGAGCTGTTGGTCAAGGTGGTGCGGAAGCGGTCCCATTCGGCGTTGACGAAGAAGAAGGTCTTGTCCTTCTTGATGGGTCCGCCGAAGGAGGCGCCGAACTGGTTGCGCACGAAGGGATTCTGGGGGTCGGTTTGTCCGGCCGTGGGCGAGGGATTGAAGAAGTCTCGCGCGGCCATCGCGTTCACGCGGTTGAATTCGTAAGCATCGCCATGAAACTCGTTGGTTCCACTGCGCGTGATGATGTCCACAATGGCGCCGGTGTTGCGGCCGAACTCAGCCAGGAAGTTGTTGGTGATGACGCGGAATTCCTGGGTGCTATCGGGATTGATCGTGGCGATGCCGAAGCCGCCGGGAACACCGGCATCGTTGTTGTCGACGCCATCCAGCAGGAAATTGTTGTTGCGCTCGCGCTGCCCGTTCACCGTGAGGCCTCCCAGATCGGTGGACTGGGCGCCAGGCGACAGCAGAGCCAGGTAGTACGGGTCGCGAGTGATGAGCGGCAGGTCCAAAATCCGGCGCGAGTCAATCACAGTACTGAGCTGCGCGTCTTCCAGGTTGATCGGCGCAACGCTGGTGCCGGCTACTTCCACGGATTGAGTGACAGCCCCCACTTCGAGCGTTCCATTCAACGTGAGATTCTGAGCCACTGTCAATTGGAGATTGCGGAATTGCAGCGTAGAGAACCCCATCTTCCCAACGCTCACGTCATAGTTTCCGACGGGTATATCGGGGATCACATAGTTCCCAGTGGCGCCAGTGGTCGCCGTGCGGACGGCACCTGTAGCGGTGTTCGTCGCCTTCACGCTCGCCTCTGACACGCCGGCATTGCTGGGATCCAGGATGGTGCCCGCAATGCTTGCCGTCTGAGCGCACACCGACGCTCCCGCCAAAATCATGACCGTCGCAATGCACGGTATTGCTATTCTCATGTGGGTTCTCCCTATAGGCCTCGGCTGTTGAGGCAATTACAAAGCTCTGGGGAGCCATGTGGCGCCCCAGGCAATCCAGCCTTTCGTATTAGCTGAAGAGATGAAACTTCAGAATCGGATAACGCCTTTGATCTCGACGAAGCGCGGCGAGGCGGCCGTACCAGACACGAACGCACCGAGCAGACTGGTAGGAGGCGCCACCTCCGCGATGCTCTTGCCAAACAACGGATTAGAAATGTCACTCACCGGGTTGTCGAAATTCGGGTGATTGAGCGCGTTGTAGGCCTGCGCGCCGAACGAGAAGGTGAAGCGCTCTTTAATCCGGATGTCCTTCATGAGCGCGATGTCCATGTCAAAGAAATGCGGGCCATACATTGAATTGCGCGCCGCGGTGCCGAATCCGGTTGGAAAACCCGTGACGGCTGCGCTGGGAAGGAATTGCGAAGTGCTGAGACAGGGCGAGTTCACTGCGCTGGTGCAGCTTCCTGGGACATACCCCACGGGGGAAGCGAAAATACCAATGCCAGGAACAGAGCCGTAATTGTATCCAGCCAGTACGCCTGTCGCGCTCAGGTCTTCAAGGGTGAACGGCAATCCGCTACGCAGGAACAAATTGCTGGAAAGCGTCCAACCTCCAAACACCGGATTCGGACCGTACTTGAATCCGGCGTGGCGAAACATGTCGGTCAGCACGAAGTTGGCGCTCACATAGTGGCGAACGTCGTAATCCGCGTTTCCGTAGTTGCCTCGGATATTGAATGGATTCTGCGGCGCCGAGATATCCTGGTCGGTCTGAAAAATGCCAAAGGGTTCATTTTCGACACCGCCGTTGGAGACATCGTCCAGAGCGTGGCTCCAGGTATAGTTCAAGGTGAAGGTCAGCCCCGCGGAAAGACGGCGCTGCAGACTAATGGTGAGCCCGTTGTAATTGGCGACGCCGGCCGAAAGGTACTGCGCCACGGTGCCGAACGCGGGGTTGGGAGGCGCGGTCGGCAAGCCAACGAATCCGTCCGTGCACACCGTGGGAGGACAATAAGCGTTCATGCCGTAGTCCGCCACCGGAATGTGAATTCCGTGCATCCCCGAGTAATTCATCGTCAGCAACATTTTGGCGCCCAGGGACTCTTCGATTTCGAAATTCCACTTATAGTAAGTCGGTTGTTTGAACGTAGTCGGGAACGAGAAGAAGCTCGGAGCAGCGAATCCGGGAACCGATTGAGAAATGGAATTGAAGCTTCCTCCGGACTTGAATTGCGAGATGAGAGCCTGGTTAGCGGCGGCCGCTGTGTTGAATAGGCTGCCTGCCACGCCGGGTGCGATCAAGCCATTGGGGATGGTAAACGAGTTGAGGTTCGGAGCGTTGAAGGCCGCATTCTCGGCCAATCCTCCGGGTAAAGTATCCGAAAACACCCCTGCACCGGTACGGACGACCGTCTTGTCGTTATGGAATGGTCTCCAGGCGATTCCCACGCGGGGTTCCCAAACCACGGTCTGAGTATTCGGATAGGCGCTGTGCTGGCCCGAAACAATGAATTGATTGTAGGGCGTGGACAAGGCATTGGGAACGGCCGAGCCATTGAACGTGCTGGCCAGGCGTGAGAAGCAGTTGTCCTGGCAGGTCGGATTCGCGTAGTTTTCTAGCCGCAGGTTCAGCGAAACGGTGAGGCGATTGTTTACTTTCCAATCGTCGGCGATGTAACCGCCCAAGGTATTGAACCTGATGCCTTCTTCAGAGGCGGAAGGAAAAGCTTGGTAAAGCGACGATTCGGCGCCGCCTCCATTGAAGAAGTTAGTCGTATTGGTCGTGATCTGCCCATTAACAGGGCCAGCCAGCCCAGAGAAATCAAGATCCGTTACCGTCTGGTGCACCCAGGTGAGGCCCACGCGGAAGGTATGTCTACCAACGATTTTCGAGAGGTCATCCGCAATCTGATATTGGAGAACGCGCCTTCCCTGGGGAAAGAAGAAGCCGGGGGGCTCACCCCAGGCGCCAACCGGCGAGAAGGAGTTGCCCGAGAAATTGACATAAGTCGGCAGCGCCGATAGAGCGCCACTCGCGTCAGATGGAGTGAAGACAGACGCATAGAAAAGTATCGAGGCGTTGAACTGGTTCACGCTGTTTGGACCGAAAACGTGAGTCTCGGAAACTTGGCCTTGCATTTGGGGTTGGTTGCTTTGCTCGTTGAAAGTAGGGCCGTACGGACTGGCGTAAGTGGGCTGGAACCCGTTATCTCTGAGCACACGAATGTAGCCGCGATCGTTGTCATTAAAAACGTGGTCGACGCGAGCCGACCACAGGTACTCCTTGTTAATATCCGCCGGCGTATTTCTGAACTGGAGCGCACAAGGAACACCCGCCGCTAAGCCCGTGAATGTCAATCCGCCGCACCCGCCGTCGCCGTCAGAAGTCACCGGTACCGCGCTACCCGCTCCGGGAGCGTTGTTATACACCTTGAAGACTTGCTGATAGAAAGGGATTTCAGCGGCATTTCCATTCGCGGACAGATTTTGCAAAGTTGCGCTTTGGAATTGCGGGCTGGGAATAAGCGTGAGGGTGCTGGACCCAGGTAGAAGGTTACGCAGCCCTTCGTAATCCGCATCGAAGAAGGTACGGTTTTTTTTGATTGGACCGTGAAAACCGGCTGCCCATTGGTTGAAGTTGTTGAACGGAGTCGCCTGTCCCACTTGGTCACTGAAGAACTGGTCAGCATTCAGAGCGCGTCCATTCCAGTTATAAATAGCGTCCCCGTGAAATTCGTTTGTTCCGGACTTAGTGATGTACGCAACCTGGGAACCAGCGTACTGCCCGTATTGTCCTGAGTAGGCGTTGTTGATTACACTTGCTTCCGCGATATCGTTAGAACCGAGCGCCAAATTGGAAGCGCCGCTGTTGTTGACGCTTAAGAATGGATCGTTATCGTTCATGCCGTTGATGGTGAACAAATTGGATGTTCCCGGCATGCCGACAGCGGAGAAGTTTCCATTGCCACCATCCGTGTTCATCACCACGCCGGGCGCGGTTTGAGCGAAGTAGGTGATGTCGCCGCCCGGATTCGGCAGATTCTCGATCATTTGCGTGTTGTAGTTTGTGGAAACATCGGCATTCTGCGTTTGAACGGCGGTTGCCCCTTCCACCACATCCACAGTCTGAGTGGCGCCGGCCACCGTGAGCTGAACGTTGACCGTCGAAGGCTGCCCAGCAGTGACAATCACCCCGGGCCGCTGCTGGTTTTGAAACCCGCTCGCGGTTGCAACTACCCTATACGTGCCCGGCGCTACGAACGCGAAGCGATAACTTCCGTCGGCGTTCGTCGTAACTTTCTGAGATGTTCCGGTGCTGGTGTTAGTAAGTGTCACATCGGACCCTGGAATAGCAGCGCCGCTAGGGTCAGTCACCGTTCCTGTTACATCGCCGGATGTAATTGACTGTGCCACAGATTGATTGCCCGACACAGTCAGCAGGCAAAGGCTCATGAAGATCGCCCAAGTTATCCACGTGAAAGTTCGCATGTTTTCCTCCCATTTAGGCAGTTTGTATCTCTCAACGTCACACTACCCAAGCATTGGCTCGTCCACTCGCGACGGATCGGTGCCAGGGATAACGCGAGGATTCCCCAGCAGCCAAACAGCGTTAGCTGTCGTATTTTTCCCTCTGCTTTTGTCCTTTGCCAATTCGCGCGGCAGCTTTGCGGGCGGCCGGCATTTCTTCGCTCGACTAACCAAGGTGGGATGCTCCACCTCGATCCCCTCTACATGATATGTTGATATCAACATTCGCGACGCATGTCAAGAACTAAATCAAGTAGCTCGACAATTTCGAAGCTTTCGCGAAAGCGGTCACTAACCAGCGGCGTAACATGCAGGGTCTGATGGATGGGGACGAAATTGCTATATATAGTGAAGGCGGATTAGCCGGCTGAGCATCGTGCCCGCTTTTAGAAATTTCGCGAATGGACCCATTTACGACAGTTCCCTTTGAGACCACGCTGGCGGTTCGCGATTGCTGTCTCTGCCTGCACGTGCAACGGGCTGCCCGGGCGCTGGCGCGACGGTTCGATGAGGCCCTGCGGCCAGTCGGTCTCACTAACGGGCAATTTTCGTTGCTGATGTCGCTGAACCGGCCGAAGCCTCCCGCGATGGGCGCTGTGGCGTCTCTGCTCGCCATGGATCGCACTACGCTGACCGCTGCGTTGAAACCACTGGAGCGGCGCGGTCTGGTCAAAGTTATGGCGGATCGGCTGGACCGGCGCAGTCGTCTGATGACGTTGACGGCTAGCGGTCGGCGCGTGTTGCAGCGCGCGGTGCCAATTTGGGAGCGTACGCACCGGGAAGTGGAAGGCCTTCTTGTGGATGGAAATCCCGACGGGCTGCGAAACAATTTGCGCGCGCTATCGTAACCGGCAAAGGCGCGCGAAAGCACAGCTGTTCAAGCGCTTCGAGCCCAACAGGGCGGTCGCAATCAACGAACGAACCTGATAGTGCCAAAACTCAATAGCGGCCTCCTGCTAGCAGGCCAGCGCGGCTTGAGTGTTGAACTAATTGGTTGGTGCGGATGAGAGGACTTGAACCTCCACTCCCTTGCGAGAACTAGAACCTGAATGCAATCGAGGGTGTGGCGTGGAACGGCTCAGTATGGCGTTTCAATGTGTTTACAGATTGGGCACTCGGCGTGCTGTGGCGTCCGCTGGCGACACATTTGCTTCGGATTTGCTTCGTTTCGCCGCTACATATTGTGGTAGAGTTCGGGACCGGGAGAAAACGGTCATGTCAGAGAATACAAAAGGGACTTGGCTGTCCCTACCAAAAAACGCCCAGCAGCCATTAACAAAGGAACAGATATCTGACGGCAGGCAGTATGAAAGCGTAGGTCACCTGCAATCAATCGACAGGTCACTGATTGTCATCAAGAGAATTGCGATCTGGTTTTTCATCTTGTGGGCGCTTTCCGAAGTAGCAGACGCTATCCAGACCCTCAGCCGCCGTTAAACGGTTAGACAGCGGCCATCATTGCATCTTGTTCGTCAAGCGTGAGGGCTTGCCAATCGTGAATGGGACACCAACCTTTTAGCTCCCGGTATCGATATTCCTCTTCGGCTTTCGTGGCGTTGGGCGGTTTCAAACCCTCCCCGCAGTTTGGTTGTTTGCACTTCAAAAAATTGTCCATAACCAAGTGTATCGCCGCGGGCGAACAAAGGGCGAAGTATGCTAACCTCCGTTCGTGTAGAATCGGGACAAGATGGTGCTTGTCGCGTGAGGAGCTTCACCAAACTCCAGCGCAAGCTGGCCACTATGAGCATTACAGGACTTCAGGATTCCTACCGGGCGGCTTATTTATCGCTGCCGTTTGGAGAACGCGGGATTGCCTCCGGCAAGATCGATGCAGGAACTAGTCCAGGCTTGGAAGGCGTTGCGCAATACCTAGAGCGCGCGACCACAATTCCAAGACAGCCGATCATCAGCCAAATTTGGCTAGGCTCAGGAACCACATCGCTGACAACTGCCGATAACTCGCCTCCCGCGCTGCCGTCCCCCACGGTGTTGGTCCACGAGCTAAAGGTCGTCTGCAGGGTGTAGGTTCCCGCCGCGAGTTGGACGTTACCAGATTCGGTATCGCTCAAATCCACCGTGCCCACGCAAATCATTCCACAAACGGCCGGGACCGCTTCATAGCCCGTGAACGGAACCGATAACTCTGTCCCATCCGGTCCCAGAATATCGAGCGATCCCGAGAACTCGCCAGCAAAGGTCCATGAAGTGAGGTTCTGTGGGCAGTCTGCATCGCCACACGATGACCCTTGGTCTTGCATTGAGAGGGTCAAGGCAAGCAGGATATCCGCTGGCGAGCTGATGGTGAACTGGGTATCGATCGTCGATGACATCGAGTTCGTGGGCTGCGGTGGGATATCTGGGTTGGAGTAAAAGCCACCGATCGATTGCTCATCATAGGTGACGCCGAGGTCAGCGCTTGCGCCATCCTGGGAGGCGACCGGGATGGGCTCGATTACGGCCGGTGTGTTACTTAGGGCGCTGACGATCACCGGATTTCCGGTCCAATTCACTGCGACCTGGTCACAGAAGGCACTCAGGGCAACAGAAAACAACAATAGAAACGGTTTCACAGTGAAGTTCCTTTCTTTATCTAACGTGTAGCTTCTGAACGCCGGTTCGCCCCGTCACGATAACACAGATTTAAGCTAGGACGCATCGCAAATAGCGGGATGAAGGGAAACCATCACCCGGCAATCGCCGATTCGTTGTGGGGCTTCCTACGAAAATGGCCGTTTTTTGGCCTTGTAGAATCACGTGGTTACAGACACGATTTTGGGTAGTTTTTCGATGCCCAACCGAAAAGAGAACTAATGTCACAGACGGATAATCCGTTCCATCCCGGCATCGACAAGCCGGCCAGATTGATCGCGGCGAACTCGACCCGTCCACTGTGAAAACCTTCACCGTAGGGGAACTGTTAGCGGACTACCTCAAGCACATCGAAACGAACGGCCGGAAGTCAGCCGAAATCGTTAGGCTTGTGATTGGCAAGGTTCAGAAGGATCGGACCTTCATACCGACTCGTAAAGTTGCCAAACTCACTACCGCTGATTTCACACAATACCGGGAGCGGGAGACGGCGGCGGGGGTTTCACACGCGACAATTAACTATCGGTTTGCTTTGCTCCGCGCGGCCATGAACCTGGAGACGAAACGGACGCCGTCCCGTATCGGCAAGGCTCCGTACATTCCAATCGTCCATGTGGACAACGCCCGCGAAGGGTTCTTGGAATACGACGACCATACAAGCGTTCTTGATGCCCTGCCCCGTTCCTTGAAGGCGCTGTTCGTGATCGCCTTTCACTCCGGTTGCAGGCTTGGCGAAGTGCTCAACATGCGATGGTCAGATGTGGACTGGAAGAACCGTGTAATTCGCCTTCCAAAAACGAAGAACGGCACCAAGCGCAATTTGCCGTTCTGGGGTTCCATTGAAGAACACCTGAAAGCGCAGAAGGCATACCGAGACGAACACCACGCAGACTGTGAGCACTTGTTCTTTTGGATGGCTGAGGACTGCGGGTTCAACAGCACACATGGCGGCGTCAGGGTCGCGGCTGGCGCGGCCATCAGAGACTTTCGCGGGTCATGGGCCAACGCGGTCAAGGCCGCTCACGCGGAGAACAAGAACGTAATGGCCGGACTTCTCTTCCACGACTTGAGGCGCAGCGGTGTGCGGGTCATGGTGCAAGAGGCTGGCATCCCAGAGGCACAAGCCATGCTGATTTCTGGCCACAAGACGCGGGCGATGCTGGAAAGGTACAACATCGTCAGTTTGAAAAATATCCAGGACGCAGGCGCCAAGCTAGACGCCTGGAGCAAGGCGAAGCAAACGGCATGACCATTTGCTACGTTATTTGCTTCGGAGGCTAAAAACGGCTCTGCCTTCCGAGTGAGCCTCATGCTTGGAACCCTTGATTTTATTATGGTGCGGATGAGAGGACTTGAACCTCCACTCCCTTGCGAGAACTAGAACCTGAATCTAGCGCGTCTGCCAATTCCGCCACATCCGCATGATGGGTGGGACGATCTTATTGTCGAGTAGGGCGCCGCCGAGTGTCAACCTTGGACCAGTCGGCTTTCGATCCTGCAGGCTGCGCCGCCGCGGGCTTGCGCGCACGCACTCTTTCGATGA
>Ga0209006_10005168_pt1 | contig 11858 bp, 7 predicted proteins | sample JacPin_JW_Ref_O2_FD_188567 | JGI IMG/M metagenome (GOLD analysis project Ga0209006, IMG submission 188567) | Forest soil microbial communities from Algoma, Ontario, Canada - Jack Pine, Ontario site 1_JW_Ref_O2 (SPAdes) (version 2) | ecosystem: Environmental > Terrestrial > Soil > Boreal... | reverse complement strand
CCCTGGTCGCATACGCCGACTACAACATCGCCTATCTATATTTTCTGCGCGGAGAGTATGGGCGTTCGATTCAAATGCTGCGGGATGCCTCGGTCAGCGCGAAGAAAGCAAATGACTCCTACCAGTTGGCACTCTGTAATCTCGACCTTTCGGAAATCTACCTGGAGCTGAATCTGAGCGCCGAGGCTGGCGAACTGGGTCGGGCGGCGAATACGGGCTTTCACGAACTCGGCTTTGGCTATGAAGCCGCGAAAGCACTGGGTTTTGCCGCTATCGCCGCCAGCCGACAAGGACAGGCCTTTGAGGCGGTCAAACTGTTTGCCCAGGCGAAGGAGATGTTTGTCCGCGACCAGAACCAGGTCTGGCCTTCACTGATTGACCTGTACGAGGCGCTGGTACTTTTCACGGAAGGGCGCCTCTTCGAGGCACGGCGCCTCTGCGTGGCTGCGCATGAGTTCTTCCGAACGTCGTCCATGCGCGGGAAGGCGGTGCTGGCGGAACTCTTGCTGGCACGTATTGCGCTGCGCCTGGGCGATACCGTCCTTGCGAGTCAACACTGCGGGGCGACTCTGACAGCCCTAAAGGATCTGGATTCGCCCACTCTCCACTACCAGGCGGAATTCCTGATGGGCGAGATCGCGCGTGCCACCGGGAATGAGGACGCGGCCTACGAATCTTATTGTCGTGCGCGTGCCGCAGTCGAGCGCTTGCGCAGCAGCCTCCGCGGAGAAGAACTGAAAATTGCTTTCTTCGAGAACAAACTCGAAGTTTACGAAAGCCTGGTCGATATTTGCCTGCGCCGCCAGAACAGCTTCGAAGAAGCCTTCGCCTACATCGAACAAGCCAAGTCGCGCACGCTCATGGATCTTCTGAACCAGCCGGTACACGTACCAACCGCCGTCGATCCCGGGCAAAGCGAGCTTGTGCGTTCAATCCGGAATCTGCGCGAAGAGTTGAATTGGTACTACAACCTGATCGAGCGCGAACAACTACGCCCGGAAGAGCGATCGCCAGAGCGGGTCCAGCAGCTTGAGCTGCAGGCGCGATCTCGAGAAACAGATTTGATGCGGGCCATGAAGGAAGCTACGGTTGCGGAGGCGAATGAAGCAGGCATGCAGGTTCCCTCCAACCTCTCATTGGAGGAGATCCGGTCGGTCCTTCCGGCCGATACCGCCCTGGTGGAGTTCTTCTGCACTCACGACCGCAACATCGTGTGCGTGCTGACGCGCGACAAACTGCACATTTGTCCCGTCACTGTTCAGTCTCGAATTCAGAAGTTGCTGCAGTTCCTTCAGTTTCAGATTTCGAAATTCCGCCTCGATCCGCAATATGTGGCCACCTTTAGCCAACCCCTCTTGGAATCGACCCAAGCACATCTCAAGAGCCTCTATCAGGAGTTAATCGCGCCCATCCGTCATTTGCTCGAAGCGCGGCACGTTGTCTTTGTACAGCATGGACTGCTGCACTATGTTCCATTCCACGCGCTGCACGACGGCGAATCGTATTTGATTGACCAGTTTTCCATTTCCTACGCTCCTAGCGCCAGCGTTTACGCCCATTGCCAGACGAAGCCGGTCAATGCCGCCGGGGATTCACTGATCCTTGGAGTGCCCGATGAGCGGACACCCGCCATTGCGGAGGAAGTAAGGGCACTTGCGGGCATCCTACCCAACGCAAAGCTATTTGTGGGAGATGAGGCGACGGAGGACGTCCTTAAGAAATATGGGCCTCGCAGCAAGTCTGTTCACATCGCCACACACGGCTACTTTCGCCAGGACAACCCGATGTTCTCGTCGATCCGCCTGGGAACGTCGCACCTCAGTCTTTACGACATGGCGCACCTGCAACTGCCGGTCGATATGGTGGTGTTAAGCGGATGTGCGACTGGCCTTAACGTAATCACGCCCGGGGACGAGTTGATGGGCCTCGTACGCGGATTGTTACAGGCGGGGGCGCAGTCCTTGGTATTGAGCCTTTGGGACGTTCATGACGACAGTACGAAGGAATTCATGATTGAGTTCTATACCCAGCTACAGCAAGGGCGTACCAAGGGGCAGGCGATGCAGAACGCCTGTCTCCACCTGCGAGAAAGCCGCCCCCATCCTTACCATTGGGCGCCTTTCTTATTGATAGGAAAGGGATAAGGACTAATCAGTTTTTTATTTATCTTGGGCTGTATTTCCTGGGCCCCTGCCTTCCCTTTTGTTGTAGACACGGAAATCCCCTAAAAGCAGATGAGGATCGAAATGGAGCACTTTTCAGAGCAGCGCCTGGTTGATTTTGTTCGCGGAGTCAGCGGCCCCAAAATCGGCCGGGAGGTTCGAGAACACCTGGCGACGGGATGCTCCAAATGCAAGACCAGCCATGAAGCGTGGAAGCGGGTGCGCAGAATGGCAGCCGAGGATAGCGCTTATGCGCCGCCGGAAAATCTGGTGCGCATGGCGAAGTTGGAATTCAGCATCACGGCTGAGCGTAGCCCACAGAAATGGACCTTGGCAAACCTGGTTTTTGACAGCTTTGCCCTCCCGCTTCAAGCGGGCGTGCGCAGTGGCACGGTCAATGTCTGGCAGGTGATCTACGAAGCGGAAGGTTTAATGGTGGATTTGCGATTCGGGCGCAGTTCGCAATCCAGCGAAGTTCACGTAGTCGGGCAAGTGTTCGACAGGCAAGCGGTGCGCCCGTTGAGAAACAACGCAACGGTGGAATTGTCGACGGAGACGGTCCAATTGGTGACGACTGCGGCAGTTACCGAGCAGGGAGAGTTCCAGCTTGAGTTCGAACCACGAGACCATCTGTGGCTGTCGATAAAGGCAGCGGGCCGGAATGCGGTGCGGATTCCGCTGACAAATCCGGCAGAAAGGTAACCAACTATGGCTTACCGAAGAAACCAGAGCGGGTTACTCCAGAGAGAGTACGGATGTAAGTGGCGAGCGCGAAAGTTCAACTCTACACTTGCACGAGTGGGCAGTGTCCTAAAGGGGAAAACCATGGGGAAAATCAAATCAAGCACCAGTGTTCGGCGGGCAAGCATGGTAGCTAGCCTGTTGCTATTGCTGGTTGCCTTCTGCGCGCCAGCGGCACAGGCGCAGACTCGTCTGATTGTGCGCGACTCGCTCGGACTGCCTGGGCTCAACCTGACCTGTCTTTTGACGGGCTGCAAGGTGGTAGGCGGACTCGGCGATCCGAACGGTCAGTTGTTCCTGGTAACTTTCCCCCCGATTCTCAATCCCATCACCTCTCTGCTCCGGATCAATCTGCAGACCGGCATTCTTAGCGTCGAAGTGGATCAGACTGTTAAGACGCTGCCCACGTATGCCAGTTCCGATCCCTCGTATTTGACGGATGAAGCACCGACGTCTTACTACGGTGCAACGGTATGGCACGGCTATCTGGCCCAGCCCGCGAATCAGTTAGTGCGCTCGGCCAAAACTCAGTCGGCGTTTAACGTCACGGGCTCTGGAACCACGGTGGCGGTCATCGATACCGGCGTCGATCTGACCAGCCCCGTTTTAAAGAACGTTCTGGTGAACGGCTACGACTTCACGCGCAACATCAGCGGCGGTTCGGAAACTGGTGACGTGCACGCCACTCCCAATCAGAGCCAGGCGACGACTGCCACCATTAACCAGCGGACAGTCGCTGTACTCGATCAGCGCACCGTCGCGGTTCTGGACGGCGGCCCGTACCAGGCCTTCGGACATGGAACCATGACCGCTGGGCTCGTGCACCTGGTGGCGCCACAGGCAAAGATCATGCCGCTCAAAGCATTTCAAGCAGACGGCACCGGGTACGACTCCGACATTCTGCGCGCCATCTACTACGCAGTGAACAACGGCGCCAAAGTGATGAACATGAGCTTCGATTACACAACCTACTCCGCGGAACTGGCAACTGCCATCAAGTACGCGAACAGCAAAGGCGTGATCTCAGTCGCGTCGGCTGGAAACGATGGCAAATACACCGTTGTTTATCCGGGCGGCCTTCCTGGCGTGATCGATGTTGCGTCAACTTCGGATAACGATACTCAGTCCTCGTTCACGAATTATGGTGCGCCCCCGGTGTGGCTGGCCGCACCCGGAGAGGGCGTTATGACTACCTATCCGTGGGGGACTTACGCTGCGGGATGGGGAACATCGTTCAGTACTCCGCTCGTCGCCGGTACGGCCGCGCTCATGTTGGGAGCAAACAGTAATTGCCCAAGCTGGACTGTTCCGATCGGCTTGGCGAATGCCGATTACCTGGGGAATGTGACTCTTGGGTTCGGCCGACTGGATACTTACCAGGCGCTTCAGACGTGCCGTCTGTTCCACTAGAGAGCGAGCGCACGACGATATGGAGCCAACCGCCAACACGGCTTTGGATGTTTCCGGACTGGTTCTGCGTGTCAAGGAACTGGAAGAGCAGCATCTCGCCTTTCGCAACTCTCTGGTTTGCGCCTTTAACCAGATGCTCGATCTGAAGGACATCAACACCGGCGTGCACAGCACGCGATTGGCGGAGTGGGCGCTACGCGTCGCTCGAAAGATGGAGATACCGGAAGAGCGTCTTTACCCGGTGGAAGTCGCAGCGTTGCTGCACGACATCGGCAAGATCGGCGTGCCGGACAGCATTTTGAAAAAAGCGGGTCCGCTCACGGCCGAAGAACGCGCTCTCATTAACCGCCACCCAGAATATAGCTGGTCCATTTTGCGATTGTTTCCCGGCCTTGAAGAAGCGAGTCTCTATGCTCTCCACCATCACGAGAGCATGGATGGAAGCGGGTATCCAGCGGGACTGAAAGGCAACGACATCCCGTTGGTGTCGCGAATCATTTGCGTCATTGATGCTTTCGACGCGATGGTTTCGAATCGCTGCTATCGTCAAGGACTTCCGCATGCGGAAGCCTTTGCACGCTTGCTTCGCAGCAGCGGTACACAGTTTGACCCTGACGTAGTGCAAGCATTTATTCCCATCGCCGAACTCGAGGCCGCGGACGTGTTTGAGGCCGCGGGAACCACCATGTCGGCAGCGCTTTAGATTATGCCTGAGCGACTTCTTCGTTGGTAGTTAGTTCGTTCGGTCAGAATTTCTGAGACAACCCCTGGAAGCAAGTCGCTGAACAATTGCGCGGCTGGTCCGCTGCAGCACTCGGCCTCCAGAAAACCAATCAATAATCGTGCCGCTTAATGCTTGGCCGATGCGCCAAAGAACTTCGGCTGCTCCGGGATTGCGGCGCCGTCGGCGCGCGGATCGGACGCACCGAAATTCAAACCAGTCTTGCTATCGTGAAGGATTGCCTGGCCGCGCCCCATCAGGGAAGTGTAATCGGCGTGCACCTGCAGCGCATGTCCCATCTTGCCCAGTGCTTCGAGGGTGGCAGGCGTCACACGTGACTCGATCACGATTCTGCAGCCCAGTTGCTGGCGATCCGTAAAACGCGGCTCTTCTATCGCAGCCTGGATATTCATATGGAAGTCGACGACATTCGACACAAATTGTGCGTGAGCCAACGGCTGATTGAGCCCGCCCATGATGCCGAATCCGATGTGCTCGTCGCCTCGCTGCATGAATGCAGGAATGATGGTGTGGAAAGGGCGCTTTCTGCCGGCGAGCGCATTGGGTGACGCGGGGTCGAGCGAGAAAAGGCCTCCCCGATCCTGTAAGGCGAATCCCATACCCAACACGGTTACGTTCGATCCAAAGTTGTTGTAGTTGCTCTGAATGACGGAAAGAATATTCCCTTCGCGGTCGACGACGGTGAAGTAGGTGGTATCGCTGGTGCCAAGCGCCCCGGGGGCGACCGCGCAATTCGCTTTGGTCGGGTCGATGAGTGCAGCTCGTTTTGCAGCGTAGTCTTTCGACAGAAGCTGATCGACCGGAATCTTGCTGAAACGCGGATCGCCGTCGTAGGCTTTCACGTCCGCATAGGCAAGTTTCATGGCCTCGATTCGAGTGTGTAGCTCGGCCGGGCTGTGTGGGCCGGCAGGATCGGGCTTGAACTGTTCCATGATGTTGAGCATCTCAAGTGCCGCAATTCCGTCACCGTTGGGCGGGAGTTCGTATACGGTCCAATCGCGATATTTCGTGGAAATCGGCTCGACCCATTCCGCAGAGTACGATGCGAGATCGTCGGCAGTCATGGTTCCTCCGAGTTCGTCGGAGGTCTTAAGAATCGCCTTGGCAATTTCTCCCTTGTAGAAGGCAGCAGCGCCTTGGTTGGCGACGAGTGTGAGCGAACGGGCGACATCGGGATTGCGAAACATTTCGCCAGTCTCGGGGACCTTGCCGCCCGGGAGAAATACGCGACGGCTCTCGGCATTTGTCAGCAGGCCATCGTGATACTCATCCCACCAGTCGTGAATGATCTCTGCCACCGGAAATCCGTGGTCCGCATAAAAGACTGCGGGTAGGAAGAGGTCGTGCCATGGCAGTTTTCCCCAGCGATGATGCAGCTTGGCCCATCCGTCCACCACACCTGGAACGGTGACGGAATCGATACCGAACTGGGGCATCGCCGTGACGCCCTTTTCGCGGAGATGTTCAATCGTGAGATTCTTCGGGGCCCACCCGCTGGCGTTTAGACCGTAGATTTTGCCTGTCTTTGCTTCCCAATAAATAGCAAAGAGATCGCCGCCCATGCCGTTGGAAGTGGGTTCGGTGACGTTGAGTACAGCGTTGGCTGCGATTGCGGCATCGATGGCGGAGCCACCCTGTTCAAGAATGAGAGCCCCGGCCTGTGACGCCGAAACCTGACTGCTGGCAACCATGCCGTATTGCGTTGCGACGACTGAACGTCCGTAGGAACGGTCCTGGGCGGAGAGGTTGAATTCGGCGGCCAGGAAAACCAGAAAAATGAGCGAAAATCTGAGTGCGATAGTGCGTCGAGGCTTCATATCGAGTTGCGCCAAAAATCAGTGGGCTTGATGAGGCTATGAGCGTATCGCTTGAAAAGCAAGGCGGAAGAAGGTCAAGCGCAGATGTATTCAGTGAATAGCGCGCTATTTTTTGTTGATCGCCACGTGCTTGCCAGTCTTACGATCGCACAGTCAATTGGCGGTCACGCTGGCGAATCTGATATGAGACAACTGATTTCAACGCCGCCAAGGTCGTGCAACGGTGTAATACCTTCGCCCACCAAAAAATAAAAACTGCACGCGAGGGTCGAGCACCTTTGGCTGGCACGTCCGCTGCAGAGGCCGCGCGACCGTATTTGGACAGCGGCTGCCAGCCTGTGGTCGCTAAAGCAGACGGTCTTTTCGCAAATCGAGAACTGGTGCAAAAAGGCCATTGCAAACACAACGGATTCTATCCCCTGTTGCAGATGGCACTGGAAATGCACCAGATCAAGAAAATCGAACCGAGATTCGCGATTGGGATTCGTCAGGGGTGAAATACACAAACGTGACTTTAGAGGCGCATCAAGGAGGAAGTCTGTGAGCGATCAAAACGAAAGCAAGTCTGGAGATCTGTCCAGAAGGAATTTCATGGGCGTCGGATCCACCGCGCTAGCTACAGCAGCGTTGGCTGGAATCGCCGCGCACGCGCAGGAGATGCAAGATACACGCAAAGCAGAAAAAGATGTTTCCGCAAGCAATCCGGGACAGGAAAACAAGGCATTACTGACCGAGAACCCAAGTTCCAACATGCCCCCTCCAACCGATCATGGCGATATCGGTCCGGTCTGGTATTCCTTCGACTTGGTGCACAAGCGGGTGGAAGAGGGTGGCTGGACGCACGAGGTGAACTCGATCGTGCTGCCGACCTCAAAGGATCTGGCCGGCGTGAACATGCGACTTACCGCCGGCAGCTTTCGCGAATTGCACTGGCACACCGCAGATGAGTGGGCGATCATGCTCGACGGCAGCGCCCGCGTTACGGTGATGAATCCGGACGGCACGATGTTCATCGATGACGTGAACAAAGGCGATTTGTGGCTGTTTCCTGCCGGGTTTCCACATTCCATTCAGGGACTTCGTCCGAATGGTTGCGAGTTCCTGCTGGTCTTCGATCAAGGTGACTTCTCCGAGGACGGCACATTCCTTCTCTCCGAGACTATCGCCCACACGCCTCGGAACATCCTGGCCAAGAATTTTGGCCTTGACAAGGAAGCTATCGCGAAAATCGTGAGAAAAGAGGAGCTTTATATTTTCCCCGCGGATCTGCCTCTCACTCTTGCGCAAGACAAGGCCTCGATTGGAGGACAGCGCGTGGAATCTCCGATTCAATACACGTTCAAGATGTCGACTATGGCTCCAACGCGGAAAACACCGGGAGGCGAAGTTCGTATTGTGGACTCGCGTAATTTCCCCGTTACCAAGAATGTCGCCGCCGCGCTTGTAACTCTCAAGCCCGGAGCCCTGCGCGAGTTGCACTGGCATCCCAATGCCAACGAGTGGCAGTTCTGGCTGGCAGGCAAAGGGCGCATGAGCATCATCATGAATGAGGGGCGAGCTCGCACCATGGACTTCAATGCCAACGATGTGGGCTATGTTCCCAGGGTCGCCACGCATTACATCGAAAACACTGGCGACGCCGATTGCACATTTCTAGAAATGTTTAAGGCCGATCAGTTTGTCGACGTCTCGTTGAATAACTGGCTCAGGCGTTTGCCTCCGGAAGCTGTGATGGCTCACGTGAACCTCGACCAAGAACAGATTGCGAAAATTCCTTCGGAAAAGGAACTCGTGATCGCAGGGTAATAAGTATCGGAGCATCGCTGGGCTCGACGCATCGATGGTGCTGATTCAGAGAATCGAGGGCTGGCTCGAGCGTTTCGTGCCTGCCCTCCAGGTTGGATGCTCATTAACTGAAATGGACGATGGGTTGAGCGCCAAGGCCCACCTGTGCTGAAAAGGTTGCAATGCGAAGATGTCTCGTTCTCGTTCTCTTGTTTGTTTCATGTGTAGCTGGGTATCGCATGCATGCTCAAACCGCTCCAGACTCGAACCCGGATTCTGGATCGAGGGTAAATTCGGGCGCCCCGCCGCCATTTTCCCCGACCGACAGCGATGATTCCTTGAACTGGCTGTTTCCGGTCCATCTGATCAACCGCCGTTTACCCAGTTGGTTCCGCATTGGTGGAGAATTTCGCGTTCGCATCGAAGGTCCGACAGGAATCGGGTACGCCAGTACGAGCGATTTCTATTTGTTGGATCGCTTGCGCCTAAGAATGGGCATCAAGCCCAAGGAGTGGCTGTTGCTGTATGCCGAATCGCAGGACTCTCGTATTTTCTTCAATCACCACATCGCCAATGCCAACCCCTACGAGGACAAATGGACTCTTTGGCAGGCCTATCCTCAGCTAGGCAGCTCCGAGACAGGCTGGGTAGATGCGCTGGCGGGCCGCCAGGTTCTGGCTTTCGGAGATGAACGCGTCATCGGCCCATCGAACTGGCTTAACGTCGGTCGTACTTTCAACGTTGCGAGGGTGGATCTGCATCATCCGGGCTTCTTAGTAAGCGTGTTCGCCTCCTCGGTAGTCCCTGGCGAAAACACTGACCTACACAACGCGCTTCCGGGAAACAACATGTACGGAGTCTACGGAAGCTTTCAGAACATCGTGCCCAAGGCTGACTTCGAGCCCTACGTTCTATGGCGCGTCGCGTCTAAGAGCCCTGAACTTCCAGAGACGCTGAACCGTGGTCACCTCAATGAAGTCACCATCGGTCTCCACTGGAAGGGCGATCTACCTGCGGATTTCAATTACGATACCGAATTTGACGGGCAGACGGGATCGCTGGGCTCGTCTTCCATTGCGGCGTGGGCGGGCTATGCAAGCGTCGGCAAGACGTTTCGCAAAGTCACCACCACGCCTCACGTTTTTCTCGAGGGCAATTACGCCTCGGGAACGAAAAATCCGAACGGCCACGACTGGAATACCTTTGACCAGATTTATCCTTCGAATCATGACAAGCTTGGCTTCGTCGATTTGGTCGGCCGGAGGAACCTGGTGCATTTCCGAACCGGGGTGGAAGAAGAGCCCACGAAAAAGTGGAAACTGAAGCAGCAATTTGAAAGCTTCTGGTTGGCCACTTCAAATGACAATCTCTACGCGAGCAGCGGAGCCATTTCGGTTCTGGCCCATCCTGGGGCGAACCGCCACGTTGGCAATGAATTCGATACGGTTGCGGAGTACGAAGTAAATAAGGGACTGAACTTTGGCTTCGGCTATGGCCGCATGTTTGCCGGACAATTTCTTAGCACCACGACCAAGGGTCAGGATTACGGCTATCCCTACGCGTACTTCGAATACAACTTTTCGAAATCCGGCTTCCACTTCCCCATTACTCCGAATAAGCGCAATTAGTCTCAGAGACAGAACATCTAGGTGCACCCGTCCACTGCAAGGCGGGAAGCACGGCTCTTTCTTTCGGATCCCAGGGTGCACGCCTATCAATTCATACGGCCAACTCGAAGTGGTGACCACTTCCAGCCGCCGGATCAACGCTGCGTGCTGCACTTTCGTAATGTGAACTGACGCCCGGCTTCCGTTCATCATCAGCCAAGATGTCTCCCTCCCCAAGCACCCGCCGATGGCAGCGGCATCCCGTGGACCTACCGGTTCGAGTGGCCGTCGCAAACGGCTCCTCAACCACCCTGATCTATGGCAGAGGCACGGAGTTAAGCGAAGGCGGCATGGAACTGTATGCCGGAATCTGGCTGAACCCGGGTGATCTACTGGAAGTTGAGTTCGGGATTCCGCGTCGTTTGCGGATGATGGCCGTCGTCCGTCACCGTAGCGGATACTGTTTTGGACTGGAATTCATTGCTCCGCTGCAGACGTAGCCGGAGTCAGAAGCGTCGGCGATTCTTGCATACCCTCTTCGCTTTCCAGAAAGCCATGTAACTGTCGACAGCAAAGCGTTTACCATCCCGATTGCAGGTAATGAGTTTAACCCGGGATTCGTCGGCAATTCGTTGCAGGACCGTCGATGCCTCCGCCTTCTTTGACCTGTCCCGTGCCATCCCGTAGGATTCAATTCGCGCGCTCACGGACCCCGGTTTCTGAAATATGGCCGCAGTGGGGCTGAGAATCGTTCGAGCCGGGTGGAACCGCTCGGCGCGATATACATGATTCTGTCCGCAGGTTTCCGGACATGACATAAGGAGCGACCGCATGTCAGGATCGAATGAATCGCGACGAGGGTTTCTCTCCCGTCGAGGCTTCTTTCGCTGGGCCAGTTCGGTGGCCGCGGCCGTCGGCGCGGCGCCGCTGATTTCCTCCGCCAAGGCTCTTTCATCGCCGACAGTATCTGATGGCGAGGACTACTATGCGAAGCTTGGTGTCCCGACGATTATCAACGCCGCTGGCACCTATACAACGCTAACGGCCGCCTGCATGCCCCCGGAGGTTCTGGCGGCGGTGCAGAAGGCTGCGCTTCATCCTGTGCGTTTGCACGATCTGCAGCAGAGGGCAGGCGAGTACATCGCACATCGTCTCAGGTGCGAGGGTGCGGTCGTGACTTCGGGGGCTTCCGGAGCGATCAGCCTGGCGACGTCCGCTTGTCTGCAGTATGCAAACAACATCAATATTTTGGACATGCCGCAGGCAATTGAGGGCATGAAGAATCAGGTCATCGTGCAAAGTGCGCATCGCTATGAGTATGACCGCGCCATGTATCTCTGTGGGGCGCGCGTGGCCGAGGTGGTCACACTCGACGACTATAAGCGCGCGTGCGGCGCAGGCAACGCGGTGATGACGAATTTTTTCAACGCTGCGGAGGACGAGGATGGAATTGCAGCGAGCGCACAGATCGGTCGGGAGGAATGGCTGCGGGTGGCGCATGAGTACAAGATTCCGTGCCACCTGGATGCAGCTGCGGACATGCCTCCGATATCGAATCTATGGAAGTACACTGGCATGGGTTTCGACCTTGTGG
>Ga0209006_10005167_pt1 | contig 11860 bp, 8 predicted proteins | sample JacPin_JW_Ref_O2_FD_188567 | JGI IMG/M metagenome (GOLD analysis project Ga0209006, IMG submission 188567) | Forest soil microbial communities from Algoma, Ontario, Canada - Jack Pine, Ontario site 1_JW_Ref_O2 (SPAdes) (version 2) | ecosystem: Environmental > Terrestrial > Soil > Boreal... | reverse complement strand
TCACCTCGGTTCGATGCGGTCGGCCCTGGCCGACGCGGCGCCGGTGCTGGTCGCGTCAGCGGGGTCCGGGCCGCCCGCCCGCGGCGTCCTGGCCACGCTCAACGGCCCGGCCCGGGCCATCGTGCAGACCGCCCTGCTCGATCTCGTCGCCCGTCACCGCGGTCAGCCCGCTCACGAACTGCTCGGCCCGGTTCAGCGGCGGTCGGTCGAGCTCACCCGCATCGTCGCGCTCAAGTCACCCGGCGAGATGGCGGCCGCGGCGGTTGAACTGGTGGCCGCGGGCTACCGGAACCTCAAGATCAAGCTTGATAACAGCGACGCCGACCTGGACGTAGCCCGGGTGGCCGCGATCCGCCAGGCCGTCGGCCCCGCGGTCGGCTTCACGATCGACGCCAACCAGAGCTATCCGGTCGACGGCGCGATCGCGGTGGCCCGCCGCCTGGAGCCGTACCGGATCGATGTCTTCGAGCAGCCGAACCCGGCCGATGACATCGCGGGCCTGGCCGAGATCCGCCGCCGCAGCCCGATCCCGGTGGAGGCGGACGAATCGGCCTCGTCACTGGAGCGGATCGCCTCGATCGTCGAGGCGGGCGCGGCCGACGGGGTCAGCATCAAGATCCCCAAACTCGGCGGAATCGACCACGCGCTGTCGGCGATCCGGATGTGCGCCCAGGCTGGGCTCCAGGTGCGGATGGGCGCTCACGTCGGCAGCCAGCTGCTGAACGCCGCCGCCGTTCACCTGGCGGCGGTCGTGCCCGACCTGGCGGAACCCTCTGAGCTGGCCGAGTTCGACCGGCTTCTCGACGACCCGGTCACCGGGCTCGCCATCACCAACGGAAAGCTAGCCATCCCGCCAGGAGCGGGGTACGGCGTCACCGTCACCGGCGCGCCGTCGGGAGGGATTTCGCAATGAAGACAATCCAGGTCCTCGGTATCCGCAGATGCGTGACCGCAGCCGCCGCGGTGGCGCTGGTCACCGCCGCCGCCGCCTGCAGCAGCGGCTCATCCGGCAGCGGGTCCAGCACATCGGCCGCAGCGCTGCTGACAGATCAGTCGTCCTCGCAGCAGGCGCAGCTGGTGACGGAGGCCAAGCAGGAAGGTTCCCTGAGCTGGGTGACCTCGCTGGCGGGGCCCGTGGTGGATGCCGTCGTTCACGCGTTCAACCAGCAATATCCCTCTATCAAGGTGAACGTCACCCGCGGCGACGAGGCTTCGATCATCCCGCAGGCTCTCCAGGAACTGCAGGCCCATAAGAGCGCCCCCGATGTCTTCGAAGTGACGAGCACAGGCGCGCTCGAGTTCACCAGCGCCGGCGTGCTCACGCCGTTCTACGATCCCGCGTCGGCCCAGATTCCCGCGCAATACCAGGTCAAGAGCGGCAGCGACGACACCCTGGTTACTGACCGGGTCTCGTACATCAGCCTGGGTTACAACACCAAGAAAGTGCCGGCCAGCGCCGCCCCCACGAGCCTCAGCAGCCTGCTCAGCTCGTCGCTCGCCGGTGATCTCGCGCTGGAGACCGACACCACCTCAGAGGAGTGGATTGGCGGCGTCCTGCACCTGATGGGACAGGCCAAGGGCACCGCGTTCCTCAAGCAGCTGAGCGCCCAGCACGTCGCCCAGACGTCAGTGTCCGGCGCCGCGCTGATGGGCCTGGTGGCATCCGGCCAGTACGGGATCTGCACCTGCTTCCACAACCACGAGCAGCAGGATGCCGCTCAGGGCTCGCCCGTCGCCTGGACGCCGGTCGAACCCGTGATCGCGAACGTGGGCGAACTCGGGATCCTGCAGAACAGCCCGCACCCCGCGGCCGCTCTGCTGTTTATCGACTTCCTCACCGGCACCGCCGGGCAGAAGGTGCTGACCTCGGAGGACTACACCCCGCCGGAGGACAAGCAGCCGTTCACCTCCTGGATCCCGACCTCGGGGGCGACCAGCGCGACCGCCTACAACCAGACCCTTCAGTCGTGGACGTCCCTGCAGAAGCAGTACTTCGGCGGCTAAAGGAGATTCCGGTGCACCATGCGTGACCCCCGTCCTTTCCTCCCCCCGGCGGTGTCCTGAATGACCACGCGCACAACCGTCGTCACCCCGCCGCGGGAGCCGCAGGCTCCCGCGGCGGGCGGGCGGACCCCGGTTCGCTCGGTCCTGGTGATCCTGCGCCGGATGCTCACGCCTCGGCGCGTCACCCTGATCGTGCTGCTCCTGGTGTTCGCCTACCTGGTGCTGCCGCCCGTCGTGCTGATGATCTGGAAGAGCTTCGTCGGCGGCAGCGGGCTCAGCGGCAGCGCCAGCACCAGCGCCTACCAGTCGATCAGCTCCGGCCTCGGCCAGACGGCCGTGCAGACGGCGATCTTCGTGGTCGGCACCACCGTGGTCTCCCTGATCGTCGGCGCGCTGATGGCGTGGACCGTGGCCAGGACCGACGCGCTGGGGAAACGACTCGCCTACGCCGCGGCCTTCCTTGGCCTGGCGGTGCCCGGCATCTCCAACATCATCGGCTGGATCCTGCTGTTCGGAAACGGCGACGGGCAGGCCGACCAGAATCTGACCAGCCTGTTCGGCCACCCCGTTCACATCAGCGTGGAGTCGATGCCCGGGATGATCGCCATCGAGAGCCTGATGGCGGTCCCCATCGTGTTCTTCATGCTGATCGGTCCCATGCAGTCGTTCAACGCGTCCCTCGAAGAAGCGGGCAGCATGCACGGCGCCGGGAACTGGACGGTCATGCGCCGCATCACGGCGCCGCTGATGCTGCCCGCCATCGCCGCGGCCGCGCTGCTCATCCTCATCCGGTCCGTCCAGGCCTTCGAGGTTCCGCTGCTCATCGGCGTGCCGGCCCAGGAGCATATCTTCACCGCGCAGATCTACGAGGCGCTGCAGTCCTCCCTCATTCCCGACTACTCCTCGGCCGCCGCCTACGGCACCGTGCTGGTGGTCGCCCTGCTCATCCTCGTTCTGCTCGAACAGCGGATGACCAGGGAGGCCCGCCGGTTCGCGGTGATAACCGGCAAGAGCGGCGTGCAGCGGGTGCAGAAGCTGGGCCGGGGGAGATGGCTGCCGGCCGTGCTGTACGTCCTGCTGCTGATCGGGTACCTGCTGCCCTCCCTCTACCTGGTGTTCGCGTCGTTCGAGCGGCGGCTCGGCGCGCCGCTGACGGCGGCGAGCTTCGACCTGGGCAACTACCGCGCGCTGTTCAGCTCCTCCGGCTTCTCCACCTCGCTGGTGGACACGCTGGAAGTGGCGGTCGTCACGGCGGTCGTGACGGTGGTGCTGTCGCTGGTCGCCGCCTGGGTGTCCGTGCGGTCGGCCTCGAGCCGGGCGGCCGGCCTGATCAACGCGGCCGCCAACGTCCCCCTGGTGATCCCGGGGGTGGTGCTCGGGTTCGGCGTGCTGCTGTTCTACCTCTACTCGCCGGTGCCGCTGTTCGGCACGATCTGGGTCATCGTCATCGCGTTCGTCACCCTGTACCTGCCCTACGGAATGCGCTACCTGCGGCCGGCCATCCTCGGTATCTCCGCTGACCTCGAGGAGTCAGCCCGGGTCAGCGGCGCGTCGGAGACGAAGGTACTGCGGCGGATCGTGCTGCCGCTGGTCGCCCCGTCGGCGGGCGGAACCGCCCTCTACGTCTTCTTCAACTCATTCCGCGAGCTGGCCGTGGCCGCGCTGATCGTCACCTCGACCACGCCGCTTCTGTCCACCCAGCTCCTCGATCAGCTGGTGAACGGAGACCTCAATGTCGTCAGCGCCCTGGGCACTGTGATCCTGGCGGTCTGCCTGGTGGGCGGATTCGCGGCGTTCCGCCTCGTCCGGCTGGGCGGCGCCGCCGGCCGCATTCTCGATAGAGCAGAGGGATGATGAACAGCAAAGACACCATGAACCTGGGCGCGCCGCGCCGCGCCGACCTGCGCCCGCTGCTCGAGCCGCGCACCGTCGCCATCGTCGGGGCCTCGGAGAGCAGGCATTACTCGCGCAGCATCATCGCCAACCTGCGCCAGCACGGCTACCCCGACGCCAGCATCTTCCCGGTCAATCCCAGGTACGAGTCGGTGGCCGGACTGCCCTGCTACGACAGCCTCCAGGACCTGCCCGCCGGGCCGGACGTGGTGGCGGTCCTAGTCGGCCGGGACCAAACCCGGCCGATGATCGAGGCCGCCGGCACGGCCGGGGCGAAGGCCGCGCTCGTGATCGCGGACGGCTTCGCCGAGGAGAGCGCGGAAGGGCAGGCCGCTCAGGAGGAACTGGGACGCCTGGCCGCCGCGGCCGGCATCGCGATGCTGGGGCCGAACACGCTCGGGTACGTTATCCCGTCGAGCGGCGCCGGCCTGTGGTGCGCCGGCGCCCTGCCCCGCCCGCTCGCCCCCGGCGGGATCGCCGTCCTCGCCCAGTCCAGCGGGATGCTCAACCTGATCATGAGCATGGCCGGCAACCGGCGGTTCGGCATCAGGGCCAGCATGTCGGTCGGGAACGGGGCGGTCATCGGGCTGCCCGAACTGATCCAGCATTTCGCCGAGGACCCCGATACCTCGGTCATCGCCCTGGTCGTGGAGAGCACCGACCGCCCGCGCGCGCTGGCCTCCGCGCTGGCGACCGCGCGCCGAGCCGGGAAACCGGTCGTCGTGCTCAAGATCGGCGTCTCCGAGCTCGGCCGGCGCAACGCCATCGCCCACACCGGCCGGATGGCAGGTCCCGAGCAGGGCTGGTTCGCGCTCCTGGAACGCATGGGCGCGATCCCGGTCCGCGACCTAGACGACCTGATGGAGACCCTGGCGCTGCTCGACGGGGCCAAGGCGCTGACCGACGGCGGCCTGGGCCGGCGTGACTCACCCGGGATCGCGGTCGCCACCATCTCCGGCGGCGAGACCAGCCTGATCTGCGATGTCGCCGCCCAGGAGGGCCTCGCGCTGGCCCCGCTCACCGCGGCCACGCTGCAGGACCTGCGGGCCGGCCTGAACAAGGACACCCTGATCGGGAATCCGCTTGACCTGCAAAATACCCGGACGTCGCGCCCCGAGGTGTTCTGGGAAAGCCTGCGCACCCTGTGCGCCGACGACACCGTCGATCTCCTCGCGGTCCGCCTCAACCTCAGCGAGCAGCCCAGCGACGAGCTCCGCGGCGTCTACCGGAAGGTGGTGGAGACGGCCAGCGGCGAAGGCGTGGTCACCATCGTCTTGTCCCGCGCCTACGAGCGGCTGGATCCGGCCTGGGGGGACTTCTTCCGCGAGCTCGGCACCCCGTTCGTGATGAGCTACCGCAACGCCATCCGGGCCCTGGCCCGGCTGTCCGACTGGATGGCCCGGGCCGAGGAGACGCTGGAAGAGCCGACCGCGGTGCCCCTGCAGGCGGACACCGGCGCGCAGGCGGCGGCCGTTCCCCGCAGCCTGGACGCCGCCGCCACCGGGCAATGGCTGGCCCGGGCAGGGATCAGGTACGTCGCCAGCGAGATCGCCGGCAGCGTCTCCGCCGCCGGGCAGGCCGCCGACCGGCTCGGCTACCCCGTCGCGGTCAAGGCGGTGCTGCCCGATCTGGTGCACAAGTCCGATGTGGGCGGGGTGGCGCTCGGCCTGACCTCCCGCGCGGAAGTCGAGCGGGCCTGCGCGACGATGGAGGCCAGCCTGGCCGCGGCGGACGGCGCGGTAAGCCCCTCCTACGAGATCCAGCAGATGGTCACCGGCATGGAAATGATCGTCGGCATGATCCACGACCCGTCGTGGGGACCGGTCATCATGGTCGGCTCCGGCGGCGTGTTCGCGGAGAACATCCACGACGTCGTCTGGGACCTGCCGCCGCTGTCGAAGCCGCGGGCCCAGTCGATGATCGAGCGACTCCAGGGGTACCCGCTGCTGTCCGGAGCGCGCGGCCGCCCGCCCGCCGATGTCGACGCGCTGGCCGAGGTGATCTCCGGGTTCGCCGCCGCGGTGGCCGAAGACCCCAGCGTGCTGCACAGCGCCGACCTCAACCCCGTCATCACCGGGGTCAAGGGCGACGGTGCCTGTGTGGTCGACGCAGTCCTGCTGGCGGTTCCCGCCGGGGCGAAGGAGGAAGCGCATGCTAGAGATCACTGATCTGGTCAAACGCTATTCCGCGCCCGGCCGGGAGGCGCGCAACGCGCGCGGCGAGCGGGTGAACGCCGTGGACGGGATCACGTTCAGCGTTGCCCAGGGGGAGTTCTTCACCTTGCTCGGGCCGTCGGGCTGCGGCAAGACCACCACGCTGCGGTCGATCGCCGGTCTGGAGGAACCTGACAGCGGGTCGATCAGGCTGAACGGCACGGCCCTGTTCGACGGCGCGCTTCATGTCAATGTGCCGGCCAGCCGCCGCGGCCTCGCCATGGTGTTCCAGTCGTACGCGATCTGGCCCCACATGACGGTGTACGGCAACGTCGCCTTCCCGCTCGAGGTGATGCCGCGCCGCAGCCGGCCCAAGGCCAGTCTCATCCGCGAGAAGGTGGACCGCGCGCTGGACACGGTAGGGCTGTCCGACTTCGCCGGGCGGCCGGCCACGGCACTGTCGGGCGGCCAGCAGCAGCGGCTTGCGCTGGCCCGAGCCCTGGTCGCCGATCCATCGGTCATCCTGCTCGATGAACCGCTGTCCAACCTGGACGCCAAGCTCCGTGAGTCGATGCGGATGGAACTCAAGCGGCTGCAGCGAGACATGGGCGTCACCACGGTCTACGTCACCCACGACCAGGCGGAGGCGCTCAGCTTCTCCAACCGGATCGCGGTCATGGCGGCCGGGCGGATCGTGCAACTGGGCAAGCCCCGGGACATCTACGGCAAGCCCGGCAGCCAGTTCGTGGCCGATTTCCTCGGCGGCTCCAACTTCCTCGACGCCACCGTGGTCAGCCAGGACAGCACCGGAACGCGACTGGACACCAGCCTCGGCCCGTTGTGGGCCGAGTCCTCGGCGACGCACCCGGCCGGAACGCGGATGGCGGTGTGCCTGCGTCCGGAGCAGATCCAGATCAGCGGGGAACGGCCGGCCGGGCCCGGGCCCAATCAGTTCGAAGGCAAGCTCGCGACCGCGGCCTTCCTCGGCGACCGGGTCGATTTCATGGTCAGCGTCGGTGACGTCGAGCTCCGGGTGCGGGCGCACCCGGAGCTGACATTCCGCCGCGATTCCACCGTCCACCTGACGGTCGACCAGCGCCAGGTCGTCCTCCTGGACAGCGGGCTCTAGGCGCCCATGGGCCACCACGACCACGACACCGACCCCGGGTACCTCGCGCTGGCCGAGGCCATCGAAAGTCACTCCTTCCTTTCCGTCGGCATCGATATCGGCTCCTCGACCTCGCATATCTCAATCTCGCGGCTCGTGATCCGGCGCGACAGCGCGTCCCTGTCGACCGAGTTCATCGTCACCGAACGGGAAACCCTGCACGCCAGCCCGGTCTGGCTGACTCCCTACCGCCAGTCCGGTGAGCTGATCGACACCAACCGGATCCGTCTCCTCATCGAAGACGAGTACAAGGCGGCCGGCTTCGCTCCCGCGGATATCGACACCGGGGCGTTGGTCATCACCGGCGAGGCCCTGAAAAAGGCGAACGCCGAGAACATCGCGCGGATGGTGGCCGGCTGGTCGGGCCGGTTCGTGTGCGTGTCGGCGGGCCCGATGCACGAAGGCCTCCTCGCGGCGCACGGCTCCGGTTCAGTGGCCCTGTCGGGGGCCTCCGCCAGCACCGTCGTCAACGTCGATATCGGCGGCGGCACGACGAAGATCTCCGTCGTGACCAACGGGACCGTCACGCATATCGAGTCGGTCAGCGTCGGCGCCCGGCTGGTCGCGTTCGACGACGACACCGACGACGCCGCGATCATCCGCTGGGAACAGCCCGCGGCGGTGCTGGCGCGCCAGCTGGGCATCGCCGGCGGCCTCGGCCGGACGATGCCCGTCGGAGACCGGCGCCGGATGGCCGGCCTCATGGCCGACGTCCTGCTGGGCATCGTGACCGGGGCCGGCCACCACGCGGACCTGCGTGACCGGCTGCTGGTCGCCACCGACGGGAAGAAGATCCCCCCCGTCGCCTGCATCGACCACATCGTGTTCTCCGGCGGGGTCTCCGAATACCTCGAACCCGATGCCTCCCCTCGCCGCGATGACCTCGGCGCCCTGTTCGCGACGGCGTTGCGGCAGCGGATGACCGCGATCGGCCTGGAGGCGAAGGTCCGTCCGGCGGCCCAGCGAATCCGGGCCACCGTGCTGGGCGCCAGCCAGTTCTCGGTCCAGGCCAGCGGCCAGACCGTCTACGTGTCGGACGCCGGGGTGCTCCCGGTCCGGGGCCTGCGCGCGGTCGAGGTCGACGCGCGCGGCGCCCTGACCGACGATTCGGTCAGGGCGTCACTGGGCCGGCTCGACCGGCAGGAGTGGACCGGCGACTTGGCCGCCGTGATCAGGGTCGACGTGCCGACCAGCCATGCCGCCCTGTTCCGGGTGGCCTCGGTCCTGGCCCGGGTCGCCGGCGAGTCGCGGGCGGAGGGCACAGCCGACGGCGGCCCGCTTTACATCGTCTTGCGAGCCGACGTCGCGCGCGCACTCGGCCGCATCCTCAAGGAAGAGGTCAGATGGCCCGGCCCGGTCGTCGTCGTGGACGGCATCGAAGTAAGCAGTCTCGACCACCTCGATATCGGAGTCCCCCTCGGGCACACCGGCGCCCTGCCGGTCACCGTTACCTCGCTTCAGTTCCCCGTCGCCTAGCCCCATCGCACCCCGCAGGGAGATCCGCATGAGCGCAGCCAATGAAGAGCCTCGCACCCGGTTCGTCTACGACGAATGGATGGAGGCGCAGAACGTCCCGGTGTACCGCGGCTACTTCGTGCCCGACATCCGGAAGATCGAACTCGGCCCGTGGCAGGAGCGCGGCTGCCAGACCGCGTTCATCCAGCTGGTCGGGCAGGAGGGCGTCAGCGAGGCGCGAGTCACCGAGATCGCGCCGGGCGACGTCCTCCCCCCGTACAAGATGTCGATCGAGGAACTGGTCTACGTCGCGCAGGGAAACGGCACGACGACCGTCTGGGGCGAGGGAACGCGGCCCTCCGATGGTCACACCTTCGAGTGGAGCGACCGCGGGCTTTTCCGGGTGCCGCCCAACCAGTACCGCCAGTTCGCCAACCTCCGGGGCGAAGAGCCGGTCCGGCTGCTGCACTACACCTACCTTCCGCTGGCGATGTCGGTCGTCCCCGACCCTGACTTCTTCCTCAAGAACAGCTACCGCGCGGACACCGCCGAGGCCGAGCGGCTGCGGCAGGAGTTCAGCGAGGCGAAGCAGATACCGGGCGGCGAGGGACTGCGCTGGATCAACGGCAAGGGCAAGGGCGTCGCTTACTGGTACGGGAACATCTTCCCGGACATGAGCCGGTGGGACGACCTGGACAGCAACGCCTACCGCGGGGCAGGCGGGCGGACCGTGCGCATACAACTGGCCGACTCCGACATGAGCTGCCACATGTCGGTCTTCGACGCCCGCACCTACAAGAAGGCGCACCGGCACGGTCCCGGACGGGTCATCGTCGTCCCGTCCGGAGAGGGTTACTCGGTGATGTGGCCCGAGGGCGGGGAACGGGTCATCGTGCCCTGGCAGGAAGCGGCGCTGTTCGTCCCGCCCGACCGCTGGTTCCATCAGCACTTCAACCTGGGCGCGACGTCGGCCCGCTACCTCGCCCTGCACCCGCCGATCCAGTTCGCCGGCTACGCGGAGAAAGTCGAGGACCGCGCGCGGGACCAGATCGAGTACCCCAATGAGGATCCGTGGATCCGCGCGCATTTCGAGTCTCAGCTGGACGAGCGGGGACTGACGTCGCTGATGCCCGGCGATGCCTACCAGAGCAAGGCCGACGCATGGGCGCAGTGAGCGAACAATCAGCGGGCGCAAGCGCAACAGCGGGAAAGGAAACAGGAACGTTGACTGAGCACAGTGCGCGGACCGTGGCCATGGTCGGCCTGGGCGCGATGGGGCGCCCCATCGCGGAGCACATCGCCCGGGCCGGCTTCACCACGCTGGCCTTTGACCTGTCACCGGACGCACGGGCCGAGGGAGTGACGATCGTCAGGTCACTGGCCGACCTGGCGCCGGCCGACGTCGTGATCGTGATCGTGCCGACCGACGAGGACGTCACCGAAGTCGTGGCCGGCCAGGACGGCCTGCTCCAGCACGGCAAGCCCGGGCTCACCGTGGTGATCAGCGCCTCGGTCAAGCCCGGCACCTGCCGCGAGCTGGCGGCGCAGGCAGACAAACGCGATATCCGGGTCATCGACGCCGCTCTCACCGGCGGTGTGCGCGGAGCCGAGAACGGAGAGATCAACCTGCTCGTGGGCGGTCCGCGGGAAACGGCGGACGCCGTCGCCGACGTCTTCGCCGCGTTCGCGACCAACTACCACGTGCTCGGCGAGGTCGGCGCCGGGCAGATCGGCAAGTCCGCGAACAACCTGATCCACTGGGCCCAGATCGTCGCCATCGATGAGTCGATGCGGCTGGCCGCGGATCTCGGCGTGGAGCCGGCCGCGCTCCGCGTCGCGCTGGAGCAGGGCCCGACCGACAGCAGGACCCTGCGCGAGATCGAGTACATGCGGTTCACCTGGTACGCCAAGGACATCGACATCGCCCAGGAGCTGGCGGAGCCGGTCGGACGCGACCTGCCGCTCGCGCGGCTGTCTCGTGAGCTGATGAACCGGATCACGGTGGCGTCGGTCCACGAACTGCTCGACATCCCCTGACCCCGCCTGCTGCCGCGGTCGTAGCGTCGGCGGCCGGCCCGGAGCGCTAGCTCCCGGGCCGGCCGGCTGGCGCGCGGCCGCCTTACTGGCCGAAGACCAGCGACTTGATCGTGACCGGCACCGTCCCCGACGGCTGGCGGACCCGGCCGAGATCGACGTAGTCGAAGTCCCGCAGCAGGACGCCGTCGATCACCACGAGGTCGTTCGTGATCCCGAGTTCCTCGCGCAGCAGCAGGCCGAGGGTGCGCGCGACATCGCCGTCGAGCATCAGGTACAGCGCCGCGCCCGCCGCGATCCGGTCGGCCAGGCCCCGCGCCACCGCATCGGCCAGCCCGCGCAGCCGGGAGTACTCCGGTGGCCCGGCCCAGTGCAGGGCGACCGCGAGATCGGCCGCGCCGGGGCCGAAGCGGGCGACGTGCCGTCGAATCTCCTCGCCCGCGGCCGCCGCGTCGACGACGTCCGCCAGGTCGTAGTGCGGCCGCGCGACCGGCAGGTTCCGCCGGGGCAGGGTGCGCTCGGGCGCGCTCAGGAAGCTGGTGATGCCGCTCAGCTGGACGGTGTACTCCGATGCGCCCAGGACGGTCGCCCGGATCCGGGCGACGGCCGGCCGCACCGGAGCGGGCAGCCGGCCGGTCTGGCCGGCCGACGCGAGAGCGGCGCCGAGACGCGGGCCGAGATCCCCGAACGCGCGGGTCTCGGTCCCTTCTATGTACTCGGCGACCCCGCCGGAGAAGACCAGTCCGTCGAGCTGGCCGAGGGCGGGCAGCGGGTCGGTCAGCCACAGCGACGGGTCGGCGGGCGGCGTCCCGCGCAGCACGCGCAGCAGCTCGGCCGCCATCCGGTCGGCGATCGCGTCGAGCGCGCCGGGACCGGCGGCCGCGCCCAGCTCGAGGCGGACCCCCGCGTGCCGCGCGAGCCGTTTGACGAGTTCAAGTACATTCCGCTGTCCGACACTGATCGATACACCTATCTATCGTTCGGCGCGGACACGCGTGAGCGGTTCGAGTCCAACAACGCCGCTAATTTCGGCACCGGTCCGAACCGCAGCCAGAATTATGTCATTAGCCGAAACGAATTCGATGCCGACCTCCGCATAGCCAATCAAATACAGGCGTTCGTGCAATTTCAGGCCGACTATGCGCCCTGGAAA
>Ga0209006_10005166_pt1 | contig 11861 bp, 13 predicted proteins | sample JacPin_JW_Ref_O2_FD_188567 | JGI IMG/M metagenome (GOLD analysis project Ga0209006, IMG submission 188567) | Forest soil microbial communities from Algoma, Ontario, Canada - Jack Pine, Ontario site 1_JW_Ref_O2 (SPAdes) (version 2) | ecosystem: Environmental > Terrestrial > Soil > Boreal... | reverse complement strand
GGCTGGCGTGGTCGGCCAGCAGCCTGGCGGGTATGGCGGTGATGTCGGCTTCGGTGGCGCATTACTACTTCAGCAGACTGTAAGGAAGGCGAGAGGAAAGCCATGACCAGAAATGCCGCTACCGGAACCGTAATGGCGCATGCCGCCGCGGCTGCGGAATTGCCCGTTGAGCTGGATCTGGCGCTGGTGCCGGTAGTGGCATTTCGCCCGGAAACTCCCAGCGAAGAGTTCCGAACTCTTCGGACGCGGCTGGAGCAATTACAAGCCACACGCGTTATCCAGACAGTCCTGGTCGCCAGCGCGGCGACGGGCGAGGGCAAATCGTTCACCGCTCGGAATCTTGCACTGGCCGAAGCGCAACTCGCCGAGAACCCTACGCTGTTGTGTGATTTCGACCTGCGCGGTCCCACGCTGCACAGCGTTTTTCAGATCGACCGGAGTCCTGGAATCAGCGACTATTTGTTGGGCAAGGTCGATCTTCATGAAGCCCTGCGGAGAATCGGAGATAGCAATTTGTTCGTGATGCCGGCCGGCGGGGCGGTGATCAACCCATTGGAGCTGTTGCACCTGAAGGAAGTCCATCGGCTGATTGACCGTTTGCGGAGTGCGTTTCGCTGGATTCTGCTGGACAGCCCCGCGCTGCGGGTGGCTTCGGACGCCAATTTGCTGGCGGCGCTGGCCGATGGAACACTGCTTGTCACCAGGATGGGCGTCACCACTATGGATTCAATGACCCGCGCGATCGAATCGCTGGGGCAGGAAAGCATTCTGGGCATCGTAGCCAACGGGACAGACAAACGGTAGTCCCGCCCTTTATACGATCTTCGAAAGCCTGTGCGGGGGCCGCCCGCTGTAGCCCGGCCGGCACACTGGTTCGCTCACCCAAACATCAGCTAAAATAGGACGTCCGATTTGCGGCGCAGCTCAAGGTTGCCGATTTTAGCTGCCGCTCAGGCCTGTGACGAAGCCGGGCTTGGGAGTGCGCCGTCCCGGCCATGAAGTTGCTCTCGGCTATGAGTCGCCTTCGGAAAGGTAAGCGCAGAGTGGAAAGGAACCCGTCTAGATGATGTTTCACAGGCTTGGATGCCTGCGAGTCGCCGCGCTCTGCTCTGCCGTCCTTCTGCTCAGCATTGGCGTTCGACAAGCCACAGCTCAGCAACCACAGCAACAGCAGCAGCAACAGCAACAGGCGCCGAAACCGCCGAATCCTTTTGAAACGGTACCGCAGGCTCCGGTTGAACCTAAGCCCGCGCAGCCGGCACAACCAACAGTGCAGCCGGCCCCTCCAGCGGCGGCGCCAGAAGCCGCCCGTCCGACTACCCGGCCCGGACAGCCGCCGGACAATGTGATCGAAGCCATCGAATTTCGGGGTGCGCGCCGCGTTCGCCAGGATACTTTGCAAGCCCTGATCTACACCAAGAAGGGCGACCGGTTCGATGAAGAGAGCCTGCACCGGGATTTCATGGCTCTGTGGAACAGCGGACGTTTCGACGATATCCGCATCGAGCGCGAGCCGGGCAAGGAAGGCTGGATCATTCGTTTCGTGGTGGTGGAGCGGCCCGTGGTGCGCACCATTAAATACGAAGGCAACAAGTCCGTCAGCGAATCCGACATTCTGGACCGTTTTAAGGACCGCAAGGTGGGCCTGGTCGTGGAGTCGCAGTACGATCCGAACAAAGTGCAGCGCGCCAGGAACGTGCTGCTGGACCTGTTAGCCGAACACGGGCATCTGTCCGCCACGGTGGACCCGCAAATCCGCCGCGTTCCTCCCTCGTCGCTCGAGATCACGTTCAAAATCAACGAAGGCCCCAAGGTCAAGGTGGGCAACATCGATATCACGGGAAACACCGTGTTTAGCGATAAGGAAGTGGTCCGTGCGATGAAAAACCTGCATCCCATCGGCATCCCGCATTCCATTCTGTTCGAGAGTCTGTTCGCCAAAACATACGATCCCAGCAAGCTGGAAGAAGATAAGAGCCGCGTGCAGGTGTTCTATCAGGAGCACGGCTATTTCACCGCCCACGTCACCGATTCCACGGTCACCATGCGCAAGACCGGCGGCGAGGGCATGCACATTCCCCTGATTCATCCGAACAAGCCCGGCACGGCGGCCGACGTGAATATCACGGTGGAAGAGGGCAAGCTCTACCACCTGAATCAGATCACGTTCACGGGCGTTAAATTCTTCCGTACTCCCGAAGCGTTGATGACGCCACTGTTCGGGATGTCGAAAGGCGACGTGTTCTCCACAGCCAAGCTTCGCAAGGGCCTGGAGAACATGCGCAAGCTGTACGGCGACTTCGGCTTTATCGATTTCGTGGCCGAGCCGTCGTTTGAGCCCATGCCGGACAGCGGGCAGATGGATATGTCGCTGTCGGTGGACGAAGGGCATCAGTTCTTCGTACGGCGCATCGATTTCTCGGGCAACACCACTACGCGCGACAAAGTGATCCGGCGCCAGTTACTGATCGATGAAGGCCAGATCTTCAATAACCGGCTGTGGGAGTTGAGCATCCTGCGTCTCAATCAACTCGGATATTTCGAGCCGCTGAAGGCCGAAGACGCTGCCGATATCAAGCGCGACACCAAGACCAACACCGTGGACATCACGCTCAAGGTGAAGGAGCGCGGCAAGAACTCCATTCAGCTGAATGGCGGCGTATCTGGAATCGCCGGCAGCTTCATCGGGGCATCCTATTCCACCAACAATTTTCTGGGGTTGGGCGAAACTTTGAGCCTCAGCTCACAGCTCGGCACGCGCCTGCGCCAGGTCCAATTCGGATTCACCGAGCCGTATTTGTTCGATCATGCCATTCAGACCGGGTTCACGCTCTATATCCAGCGTTATAACTATAACCAGGCGGAACAAGCGTCGATCCTGGCCGGGACCAACCTGATTTCCTATTACAACGCCCTTGGCACGCAAAACCTGTTGAACTACATCCAGAACGGTTATGGCGGCACGGTGTTCGCTTCTTATCCGCTCAAGCGCAGCTTCGCTCGTCTGGGGCTGAGCTACGGCTACAACATCTCCAACGTAAAGACGCTCACCACCGCAGCCACGAATTATTTCGATTACATCGATTTCGAGGGCGTGGGCGGCCCGAATCAGTTGAGCGGCATCCGCACCAGCACGGTCACTCCTTCGTACACCTATAACAGCATCAACAATCCCATTAATCCCTCCGGCGGGCGAGAGCTGTTCTTCTCGGTGGCCTTTTCCGGTGTGGAGCTCGGCGGCAACGTCAACACCATCCAGCCCACCTTCGACGCGAAGTATTTCCACGCAGGATTGAAAAAGGGCCACGTGGTTGGGATGCATCTCTCGGCGCGCGTCATCACCGGATTCGGAGGCAGAACCGCGCCTCCCTTCTCGCGCTATTTCATGGGCGGCGAGAACGATGTGCGCGGCTTCGAGATCTGGACCATCAGCCCCATCGTGTACCTTCCGAGCGATGTGGCCACCATTCAGGTTTATAACGCCGATGGCAGCGTGCGGACCACCAAGAGCGGAGCCCCGGTGACGATGACGGTTCCTTCTTACCAGGTCACCTTCCCCGGCGGCGACACCAGCGTGGTGGGAAACTTCGAATACCGGATTCCGATCGTGGGGCCAGTAACGCTGGCGCTATTCGTGGATGCCGGGATTGACCGGCTGCTGTTCCCCGGACAGCTCCACCTCAACGCGGAGCGGCTGGAACAATTGAACCAGGAATTCCCGGGTGCTGGCTTCACCAATCAGGCGTATATCCAGCCAGGCTCCCAACAGGTACGCACTTCCACGGGAGTGGAGCTACAGGTGTTGATGCCGGTAGTGAACGCCCCATTCCGCGTCTATTGGGCCTATAATCCCACTCGTTTTGAGGGCACTCTGTCGGCGCCCATTGTGGCCGACAGATCGTATTTCCCGAATTCAACCACGTACAACAACGCCATCAGCTCCATCGGAGCGGTGCTGCCCTATAGCGTAGAGCGCTCAGCCATGTTCCGCTTTACCGTGGGACGGACATTCTAGCAGGACGCTCAAAAGATGGCCGACCCGGCTGAATAGTCTATAATGTTTTCGAGATTAGGAGTCTCACTGTGAAAAGTAAGGTATTTCTGTGGCCAGTCCTCGCATTGGCTTTTACATTGACAGCCCAGGCGCAACAGGGCAAATTCGCCGTCATCAACATTCAACAGGCCATCATCAACACCAAGGACGGCCAGAAGGCGGCGGCCGAATTGAATGCCAAAACCGCGCCCAAAAAGAAGGAACTGGAACAAAAGCAAAACGAAATCGCCAGCTTGCAGGATCAGCTCAATAAAGGTACGAATACGCTGAGCGACAGCGCCAAGAACGATCTCTATAAAAACATCGAATACAAGAAGAAAAACCTGCAGCGAGAAGTAGAAGATGCGCAAGCGGATCTGGAAGCCGATCAGGGCAAGCTGCTGCAACAATTAGGGCAGAAGATTCTGGCGGTGATCGAAAAGTATTCGCGCGATAACGGCTACACCATGGTGGTGGACGTGAGCTCGCAACAGACGCCGGTACTGTACGCTTCGCCCAGCATCGATATTACGAAAGAGATTATCGAGCTGTACGACAAGAACACGGCAGCTGGCGCTCCGGCCCCTGCTACGCCCGCTCCGGCTTCGAAGCCTCCCGCGACCACGTCCGCTCCCGCTCCTAAGCCGGCTACTCCGGCCAAGCCCGCGGGACAATAGCCCGTCTGTTCGGGCTCTGTGAGTCGATTGCGAGTAGAGCTTGCCGGCGGCCGAAAGCTGCGGGACCGCAACAAACCGGCGTACCGTCTGGCCCATTGGCCCATCTGGATTTTTGTCTTCTTCCTGGCGCCTGGGCCGTCCACCTTCGAACTGTTCGAACATGGGTTTGACCGCCGCAAGTTGATTTGGCTGGGCCTGGTGATGCTGGGGACAGGCATCGCCGCCGTGCGAGGCCGCTTGCCGGGGGTAGAGCCCCGGCCCTATATCATCCGGTTCGTCGAAGACAAACCAAACCCGCTGTATCGGCGGATCTGCTACACCTTCGCCTGGAGCATCGTGATCACGTTCGCGGTCCTGAATTTCGCGGGGCTTTTGGTGGCCGTACTGACCGGCGCCTGGCGCTTGAAGCAGATCTACGAATACGGGTATTTCCCCTTGGCCATTGTGCTGTGGGTGCTGGGCGCGCTGGGCTGGCTGCCGCGCGTGAAGGCGTCCACCAAAGGCGAGGGCCATGAGCGGCGCTATTTTTATGGCGCGGTGTGGGCGTCGTGCATCGCGCAGCCGGTGCTGGGAATCATGTGGAAGCTGCTGCCGCACACGCGCGCATCCGACCTGGTGAAGCTGCTGGTTTTCACCGGGCTGCTGGCTTTCTGCGGCATTCTGGCAAAACGCGGGCTGCTACCCAGGACGCGGCCGATTCTGCCGGGCGAGCTAGCCATCTCCGACTAGCAGCGTTCCGGATCGATTCATCGGCGGATCAAGAAGCCCTTCGGCGAGTAGGTGAAGCCGAACTTGTTTTCGCGCTCCCTATCCGGAATGTAGTCCTGGGGAAAGCGCGAAAAGTATTCTTCCAATGCTTCGTAGGGTCCCGGTCCAGGGTCGTACGCGGAAAACACCGGATGCCCATTGATATTGCCATCCTCCACAACAACATAGTCTCCCGGCAGAGTTAAGGAGCGAAGCAACATCAGCTCGGCGAGCACGTGCTCCATACTATGACCACTATCGGCGATACAAAACGCCTTACCGCCGTATTCGCGCCGTAGTTCACCAAAACGGCTTGCAACCACAGGACTTAAGCTGTCACACTCCAGCAGTTCTATCGCCGGGTGCCGGCGCACACGCTCATCCAGGCCGTTCTGATGGATATCCACCGACAGAATGCGCGTATGTGGCGAGATCATTTGAAGAATCCCGGCGAAATAAAGCGTGGACCCGCCATTTCCCGTGCCCAGCTCCAGAATCAGCGACGGCTTGTGCTCCCACAGTATTTCCTGATAGTTCCACATGTCCGAAACCGATTTCATGCTGGGAATACCCAGGAAAGTCGTCTTTAACCAGACTTTCGTGTCGTAATACCAGCAATGATACTGGTCGGCCGGAGAGCTCATGCGGCCAATCATAGCATCGGTTCCACCTCAACACGTGGGGCTCGAAATGCGTCACAATGGTTTGGTAGCTCTTGGTCCAATGAAGCTCTTGCTGTGTTTTGTTACGGTTGCGCTCGCGGCCCAGGCCGGCGAGTTCGTCGTGCTTTCGAACGGCTTCCGCATCCATGCCGACAGCCACTTTTCCGATGGACCGGTGGTCCGGCTACAGACCAGCCAGGGCGTCATCGAGATTCAGGCCAGCTCGGTGGCCGCCTTTGAGCAGGAAGAGTACACGGCGCCAGCGGCGGCTCCGGCGGTTGTCCCAGAAGAAGCGCCAAAAATTGCGCCAGCACTGAACCTCACCCCACAAGAACTGGTCACGCGCGCCGCCATTCACGCCGGTCTGCCTCCCGCGATAGTGCACAGCATTGCGCGCGCCGAATCGGGCTATCGAGAGGACGCCGTGTCGCCCAAAGGCGCCATCGGCCTGATGCAGCTCATGCCGAAGACGGCCGCGGAGCTGGACGCCGATCCCAGAGATCCTGCCCAGAACGCCGAAGCTGGCGCGCGCTACCTCCGCGATTTGCTGGAAAAGTACGAGAACGATCCGCATCAGGTCTCCAAGGCGGTGGCCGCGTACAACGCCGGACCCGCGGCGGTGGACAAATACCACGGCATCCCGCCGTATCCTGAGACCATTCAATACGTCAATCGCGTGCTGAAGCAATACGAGAAAGAACAAGCCCAGCTCCCAGCCAAGCAGAAAGCGTCCTCCGGCGATTAATAATGCCGTTCAACGGCCTGCGAGTGGTCTCGTTCGAGAGCCGGCGCGCCACTGAAATGGGCGAGTTGATCCGCAAGCAGGGCGGCGATCCATTTGTCGCGCCGTCCATGCGCGAGGCGCCCATCGAGAACAATACGGAAGCGTTTGAGTTCGCCGAGCGGCTGTTTCGCGGCGAGTTCGATCTGATGATTTTTCTTACGGGCGTCGGCACGCGGGCGCTCAACAAGGTATTGGCGTCGCGCTACCCGGAGGAGCAGTTTGCCGCTGCCCTGCGGAAGATCGCGGTGGCCGCGCGAGGTCCCAAGCCGCTGGCCGCATTGCGCGAGTTGCAGGTTCCGGTGGCCGTCACAGCGCCCGAACCGAACACGTGGCGGGAATTAATGAGCGCGCTCGAAGGCCGGACGGAACGGCGGATCGCAGTGCAGGAATACGGCAAATCGAATACGGAGCTTTTGGATGCGCTGGGGGCTCGGGGCGCTGACGTCACCCCGGTGCGCGTCTATCAATGGGATCTGCCGGAAGACGCGGCGCCGCTGCGGGAGGCGGTGCATCGGATCGCGGACGGCAAGGCCGACGTCGCCATGTTCACTACCTCAATACAGATCCCGCACCTGTTCCGCATCGCGGCCGAAGAACAGCTCGCCGAACCAATGCTAGAGCACTTGCGGCGCATGGCGATCGCCTCCATCGGGCCGACGACTACCGAAACGCTGGAGGAGTATGGCCTACAGCCCGACATCACGCCCAGCCATCCCAAGATGGGTTTTCTGGTGAAGGAGACCGCCGAGCAGGCTGCGGCCATTCTGCAACGAAAGCGCGGAATTCATGCCTAAGAAACAAGGCAATCTGTACCAACAATTCGGCAAATACTATGGGATGGCGTTCCTGCTGCCGATATCGATGGCGGTGGGGTACGGGATCGGATATGCGCTCGACAAATTGTTCCACACCGCGTTCCTCAAGGTTGTATTCCTACTGCTGGGCATAGCCGCCGGCATAATTGAACTCGTTCGCGATCTGTCCCAGGACGATGCCGGAAAGTGACCCCCAGTTTTATGAGCGAGCCATCCGGCGAATATCCTGGCTCACTGTCTGGTTGGGCTTGTTGGGGTCAATCGCAACCGTCTCACTTCGAGGATTCTGGTCTGGGTTGGCGTTTCTGATCGGCGCCGCCGTCTCCTACTTAAGCTTCTTCGGCTGGCGACGCTTGGCTGGCGCCATAGGCCCAGGTGGCCAGACGCGATTTGCGTGGCTATTCGTCGCTCGCAACTTCATCCTGTTGGCTGCGGCGTGGGCTATAATCAAATTTCTTGGACCAAATGCAGTGGCCGGGGCGACAGGTCTATTTGTCGCGACAGCGGCAATCATCCTGGAAATCATTTACGAACTGATCTATGCAAGCTGAACAAGAGCTCTGGAGTACCGCGCTATTCAACCGCTTCCTGGCGGGGCCGCTCGATTCTTTCCTAAACGCCATTGGGCGTCCGGCCGCCGATCCGGCGCATCCCTGGGAAAACTGGCTGACCATGGAACTTTTGGTGGTGGCCGTGATCTTTGTCTTGTTCGCAGTCTTACGCTCGCGGCTTTCAGTGGAAACCCCGGGCAAGCTGCAACTCACTTTCGAAGCGCTTTACAAGTTTCTCTCCGGTCAGGCGCACGATGCGATGGAGCATGGTGCAAATAAGTATCTGCCGTTCATCGGGACGTTGTTCATCTTCATACTTTTCATGAATCTGATCGGGATCATTCCAGGGTTTGAATCGCCGACCATGACCCCAGCGGTACCTTGTGGCATCGCTGTTGCTGTCTTTTTGTATTACAACTACATGGGATTCCGGGAACAGGGGCCCTTGAAATACCTGGCGCACTTCGCGGGTCCGGTGTGGTACCTGGCCTGGCTTATGATCCCGATCGAAATTATCAGCCACCTGTCTAGACCGCTTTCTTTGACAGTGCGTCTGTTCGGGAACATGTTCGCCGGCGAGAAGGTGACCCTGACGTTTCTTGCCCTCACGTATTTCGCAGTGCCAGTCATCTTCATGGGGCTGCACGTATTCGTGGCGTTCTTACAGGCATTCATATTCATGCTGCTCAGCACCATTTACATCGCCGGGGCAGTGGCACACGAAGAACACTAGGCATTATCCGTTCCGAGCGTGAGCCGGCCGTCCCCCAGGACAGGTTTGGAACCACCTCCTCGCGAACAATTTTTTGGTACAGGAGAAACACTCGAATGAAACGTAAACTCATCTATGCGGGAGCCGCGCTAATGACGCTGGCCAGCCCGATCTTCGCGCAGACGCCCGGAGGAGGCGGTCTCACCGGCACTCTGAACCTACCCGCAGCTTACTTGGCGCTGGGAATCTCCGCTGGCCTGTGCGGTCTCGGACAAGGAAAAGCCACTGCCGCGGCCTGCGAGGCTATGGCGCGAAATCCCGGCGCTGCCGCTGGTATCCGATTCTCTTTGCTTCTCGGACTAGCCCTAATCGAATCTCTCACGTTGTATGCGTTGATCGTGACCTTTATCGCGAAGTAACGCAAGCGAATCGCACGGGAGTGGTTTCAAAAGCCACTCCCATTTTCATTTATGAAACTCCTAGGCATCTTCAGCCCCATCACCACGCCCTTCAACCACGAAGGCGAGCTGTGGAAGGTCAAAGTCCAGCACAACATCGAAAAGTGGAACGCCACTGGACTGAGCGGCTACGTGGTGGTGGCATCCACGGGCGAAAGCGTGATGCTGGGGACGGACGAAAAAATCCAGCTCTGGGAGTGGGTGGCGCAATGGGCCGCGCCGGAGAAGCTGCTGATCGCGGGAACCGGTATGGACAGCGTCCATCAGACCGTAGCGCTCACTAATCGAGCGGCCGCCTTGGGCTATAAAGCGGCGCTCGTTAAAACGCCGTCGTTCTTCAAAGGCCAGTTCTCGAAGCCCGAAACGCAGATGCTGTTTTTCCGCGCAGTGGCGGATCAAGCCAAGATCCCGGTGCTGCTTTACAATTTTCCGCAGAACACGGGCGTCGATCTTGCGGCTGAGGCTGTGGCTGAGCTGTCGCATCATCCCAACATCGTCGGGATCAAGGAAAGCTCCGGCAACGTCGAGAAGTTGATGCAGATGGCGCGCGAGACCAAGAAGGGATTTCAGGTGCTGACCGGGTCCGCCACCACGCTCGCGCCGTCGCTCGCCATCGGCTGCACCGGCGGCATTCTGGCATTCGCGAATCCCGCGCCTTACGCCACAATTTCCATTTGGGAAGCGCATCGCACGCGGGAGCCTGAAGCCGCGCTGGATTGGCAGAACCGTATCGGGCGCGCGGCCTGGCTGGTGACCACCAAGTACGGCATCGGCGGGCTGAAGTACGCGATGGATCTGACCGGCTATTATGGCGGTCCGCCGCGGCTGCCACTCACGGTGCCGACTCCCGCGGCGAAACAGGAAATCGAGGAAGCGTTCGCCGATCTGCGGGGCTAGTTCGCGACGGCTGTCTTCAGCGCGGCGTTGATCTCTCCTATCATGCGCAGCGTGTTGTCGCGAACTGAGCGCACGAAAGCGTCGCGCGAGATATTAGGATCGCCGAACGCGTAGGTGATTCCTCGCGATGAATTCACAATCGCGCCCAGACCATCCTCGTTGAAGCACTCCGCCGCGGCCTTGGCGCTTCCGCCTTGCGCTCCATAACCCGGCACCAGGATCAACGCCTTCGGCATGAGGGAACGCAACCGCCGCCCTTCTTCAGGAAACGTCGCGCCGATCACCGCGCCGATGGAACTGTAGCCTGATTCGCCAACCAGCTCGCGCCCCAGTTCGTTCAGCGCCCCGGCGATCTTTTCATACAAAGGCCGGCCGGTTTCTGCGAGCCGCTGGTCTTCAAAATCCTGGGAGCCAGGGTTCGAAGTTTTCAACACGACGAACAATCCTTTGCCATGCTTCTTGCACGCCTCGACAAAGGGCACGAGACTGTCGCGGCCCAGGTACGGCGTTACGGTGAGAGCGTCGCAATCAAAGCCGCCGCCCAGGTACGCGTTCGCGTAAGCCTCGGCCGTGGAAGAAATGTCGTTGCGTTTGCCATCGGCAATCACCAGCAGTCCGCGCTGCCTGGCGGCGCGCACGGTGTTCTCAAAAGCCTGGATGCCGGCGACGCCGTATTGCTCGAAGAACGCCAATTGCGGCTTGACGGCCGGAACTAGATCGGCCACCGCGTCCAGCACCAGCTCGTGGAATTCGGTGATTGCCAGGCACGCGCCGCTCTTTGAGACGAACGCAGGCATCTGATCGATGCGTGGATCTAATCCCACAACGCAGCGGCTATCTTTAGCTCGGACCTTGTCGAGTAAGCGGTCGGCGAACAACGCCATCTCTAAAAATTATAGAGCACCTGGCGCAGCGCGTCCGCGTATTCCTGTTTCGCCGCCTTGGCGATGTTGCGTGCTTCTTCTTCGTTGAAGCCGGCGCGATCCCAATCTTCCACCGCGACCATGGAATGGTCGGGTGTTGCCAGGCTTTCCTCAAAACGAATGGCGGCGATCCAGCGCTCCACCGCCGCCTTGTATTTGAATCTCAGAGAATCCAGCTCGGCATTATCCATAAATCTAGAACACGTTTTTCAGACCCCAGAACAGGAAACCCGATAGGATCATGGCGGCGGGAAGCGTCAGCACCCAGGCCAGCGCGATGTTGCGGACAGTGCCCCACTGCAGCCCGGTGTGATTGGCGGCCATGGTGCCGGCGATGCCGGACGAAAGCACGTGAGTTGTACTGACTGGCAGACCGTAATGATCGGCCATGCCGATGGTTATCATGGCGGTGATTTCAGCGGACGCGCCTTGCCCGTAGGTCAGGTGGTCCTTACCGATCTTTTCGCCCACCGTTACCACAATGCGCTTCCAACCGATCATCGTTCCCATACCCAGCGCCATCGCCACTGCGACCTTCACCCAGAGCGGAATGAACTTGGTGGCGAGATCGACGTGCTTCTTGTAATTGGTGAGAATACTCT
>Ga0209006_10005165_pt1 | contig 11862 bp, 11 predicted proteins | sample JacPin_JW_Ref_O2_FD_188567 | JGI IMG/M metagenome (GOLD analysis project Ga0209006, IMG submission 188567) | Forest soil microbial communities from Algoma, Ontario, Canada - Jack Pine, Ontario site 1_JW_Ref_O2 (SPAdes) (version 2) | ecosystem: Environmental > Terrestrial > Soil > Boreal... | reverse complement strand
GGTCAGCTACGCCAGAGCGCGTGCTGAGTCCCTCATCCCCCTGTGCAAAGTCGGCTTCATGGAGCGGCCGGAACGCCTCGTTCTGCTGATCATTGGCGGCCTCACGACTCGCATGGGAGCCGTGCTTTGGGTGATCGCCGTGATCTCCACGATCACTGTCATTGACCGTATTGTATTCACCTGGCAGGAAACGAGAGCGGGCCGCACCATTCCGGGGATCAAGCTTCCTTCGTGAACTTCTCTTCTTCGAATGCTGTCCGGAGATTTTGAGAAGAGCGGACGCGGCTGATCGAAATTCTACTCAAGCGGCTTTTCTGAACTAGCTTCCACTGGCGCGGCAATGATTCCGTGTACGCGCTCGCGCAGCGCGGGAACATCTCTCTTGGTCATTCCCTTCGTCTCAATGACGCCATGGAGATGAACCGTGATGGTCGCGGGCCAGAGCATCCAGTGCCCCGTACGATGATGCTTGATGGAACCGACCAAGCTAACGGGCACTATCGGGATGCCCAGCTGTTGCGCGACGCGGAAGCCGCCCTCCTCAAATGCATCGACGTGACCGTCGCGCGTACGCTTCGCTTCCGGAAATATAATAAGGCTCGTGCCGCCGTCGATGGCGTCCTGCGTGAGGCGCCACATCCGCTTCAGATCGGAAGGCCGGCGCACGTCAGGGACCGGCACGTTCCCAAAGCGCTTCATCAGCCAGCCATACGCCGGAATTTTGAAGTGCGATTCCAGCTCCCACCCGCGAACGTACTGCGGGATGGCGCAGTACAGCATGAAGGGATCAAATAGATTGACGTGATTCACCATGAAGAAGCAGGTGCGCTGAGGATCGAAACCGGGCGAACGAATGACTTCCACGCGCGCTCCTGAAAAGAACACGATCCGGCGGCAGAAGCTGCGTTGAAGCCAGTCGTGCTTGTGAGGGTCCAGAAAGATTCCCAGGAAAACGAGCAGTGGAGCGAACACGAAAAAATGTACGGCGCTTAGAATCCATAGAAACGCGCTGCGTAGCGCGAGCAGTCCGCGCTTCATATATAGATATCCACGGCAGCAGGAATCACGTCAAGCGCCACACATTCGAGCGCCGCAATTTCACCGTCGATCAGCACATCCACGGGAACCTTCACGCCAAATTCGATGTGGCGCACCGCCCGCCGCGAAGCCAGGGGATGTTTGATGTGCGTCCCGTCATAGAGCTTGGGGAGCATGCGCAGCAATCCGATGCGCCCGATCGGCCCCCAGCGGACAAACTCGATCAGGCCATCCGTGGGATCGGCTTGAGGCGCGATAAGCATTGTGCCGCCGGTGAATTTGCTGTTGCTGAACGAAAGAAAAAGGCAGCGGCTTTCGTCCCAGTCCTGATCTTCATCGCACCGCAAACGAAAGGCACGCCTCCGCAACTGAACGACGCGCACGAAAACGCCCAGCAGATATCCGAGATAACCAAAAGGCTTGAAATAACGATTGGTCAAAGCGCCCACGTCCGCCGTGAAACCCAGGCTGAGAAGGTTGAACGAATAGGTTTCGCCCTTTGTGTGCGTGAGCCGAATCAGATCGACGGCGCGCTTTCGCCCTTCGATCAGGGCCTCGAGCGAGGCGCCCGCGCCATCCTTCGTAAAATCCCGCAGAAACGAATTGCCCGTGCCGAGCGGCAAAAAACCGAGCGCGATGCGTTCCTTGCCGCGAGCGCGTTCGTAAACTCCGTTTAAGATTTCGTGCGCGGTTCCGTCGCCGCCGACGGCAATAAAGCGTCGATATCCCTGTTCGTAGGCTTCGCGGGCAAGCTCAACGGCGTGACCGGGCCCCGTCGAGGCAAGGACGTCGATCTTCAGCCCTTTCTCGCGAAGGCCAGCGAGAGCTGGCCCAGCGAGCTTGCCCGAGCGGCCACCACCGGCGGCAGGGTTGACGATAGCGAAAAAGCGGCTTCTCAATGGCGATTTATTTCCTTAAACCAAATGCGAGCGCCCATTCATCCTTACAACGGCAGAAACGCAGTGGCGCGGTCGAGCTTTGCAAGCTGCTCTGCAAGCGCATTCCTCTTTATTTTCAGCGACGCGGTACGCGGAAAATCTTCTTCGAAAAGAACCACGCCGTGAATGCGCTTATAATTCAGAAGCTTGCTGTTGCGCACAGAAATGTCGCGACGAAGCTCGTCGGTGTAAGTTTGGCCGGGCTCCAGATGCAGCGCAAGCAAGAGCTGTTCGCCCACCATCGAGCGCTGCGGCCAAATGTAATTGGCGGCGAAGACACAAAATTCCTTCACCGGAAGACTTTCAAAGACCGCTTCGATGTCCTCAGGATAAATGTTTTTGCCTTCCTCGGTGACGATCATGTTTTTCTTGCGCCCGAAGAGTTGCAAATGGCCCACGGCATCGAAGCGGCCGAGATCTCCGGTCATCAGCCATCCATCTACAATAGCTTCGGCGGTAAGCTCCGGCTCGTTGAGATAGCCGGACATAATTGTTTTGCTGCGGACAGAGACTTCGCCAATGCCGTCGGCTGTCGGGCTGACGACGCGAACTTCCATCCCGGGGAGAGGCTTGCCGACTGTGTCGGCTCGGAACGGCTTGAGATCGTTCACGGTGATGGCGGTCCCCGCTTCCGTCAGTCCATAGCCATTGGCAACCGGGATGCCGAGATCGTAGAAAAATTGCAGAGTTTGCGGCTCGGTGAAGGCGCCGCCTACGATGATCGTGCGCAGTTCGCCGCCGAAAGGTTCGTGGACCTGTTTCAACAGACGGCGGCTAAGGCCAAGCCGCGGGCGGCTCTTTGTTAGCGCTTTGTTGACTGCAACAATCGCGCTAAACACTTTGCGTTTGCCGGACGGAAGCTCGTCGAAGCGCGCCTGCAAACCCTTTTGCAAATTCTTTAGCACAAGCGGAACGAGGCTGACGTAAGTGATTTTGTATTTTGCGAACGCCTCGCGCACGTATTCCGGCCGCAGCGTCCGCAGATGCACCACGGTTGCTCCACAAATAAACGGCCCGAAGAAGCCCACCATAAAGTCGATCGCGTGATTCGTAGGCAATATGCTGAGGTAACGCACGCCCGGAGCAAAAGGATAGATCGACGTAAGCGCGACGCACTGCTCGAGGTAATTCTCGTGCGTCATCATGCAGCCTTTGGGGCGGCCGCCTGTTCCCGAAGAATAAACGATGCACGCCAACTCCTGGCGCGTTCGCGGAACGAAAGTCGGCTCGCCGTTTCCGCGAAATTCTTCCCACCGTTGCGCACCGCCGAGATCCGCACTCGCAGGCGCTTCCGTCACCAGAACGGTCCCGACATTCGGCGCCATCGAGCGGCCCGCCGCCGCCGCGCTTAGTTGCCGCCAAATGGGATACTCGGTGATCAAGACTCTCGCGCCCGAGTGCTTGAGCAGTTGCCACTGCTCATCCGGCGTGAGTTTGTAATCGAGCGGAACTAAAACTCCGCCAGCGTGGAAAGCTGCGTACGCGGAAATCAGCCACTTGGACTGATTCGTCATAATAATACTGGCGCGATCGCCCGGGGCAAAAACCGTGTCTTGAAGCGCCTTCGCGAGCGGCTGCGCGCGATCTTTGAAGTCCCGATATGTCAGCCGGTCTTTTTCCCGCTCGCGGTCGGCTTCGATCAGGCACACTTCTTCAGAAAATTGTTCCAGCGCATCCTTCAAAGCCGCGCCAATAGATTGATATTGGGAAAGGTCCAGCATTACAGGCGGGACTGAATCCTCGAAGCGAGAGTGCGGAAGTCGCTTACACCTTGCACTTCATAATCGGGCAATTCAATGCCGAAATGATTTTCGAGGCGGCTCAGCATCTCTAGAGTTTGTAGGCTGTCGATGCCCAGTTTCTTGAAGAAATCGTCTTCCGGAGCGAGCGAACCCGCTGGCACATTAAAGTGCTTCGAAGCCAGATCGAGGACTTCCTGGGTAGTCTGCTCAAGCGTTCGCATGGAAGTCTCAATTTATCATTCTCGCGGGGAGAAAGAAAACCAGGTGGCGGTTGATTAAGCATGGCCCAGGTGCCGCTCAGGCCGCGCGGAATCAAAGCAGGACGAGGCCGCGGCGAATCCCGAGGGAAACAGCTTCGGTGCGCGTGGCTGCACCCAGTTTGCCGAGGATGGAGGCGACGTGAAATTTGGCGGTGTGCTCGGAGATTGAAAGCCTCGCGGCGATCTCCTTGTTGACGAGCCCGCTGGCGAGCAATTGCAGCACTCCCCGCTCGCGAGGCGTGAGATGTTCCGTGAGCTCTGCGAGAGGGGACAAGGCGGCCGAAGCCGCCGGCAGAGTTGCTGGGATTTCCGATGGATGCACTACGACAAGCCCTGCAATCACCGCTTGCAGCGCGGCGGCCAACTGGTCTGGAGAAACGTCAGAAGGAAGGATGGCGCGAACCCCTGCTCGAAGAGCTTCCGCGGTCCATCCGGGCCGCGAATGATCTGCCAACAAGATTACGGACGTTTCGGCGGTGAGATCCGAACTGAGGGAAGCGTCCAGCACGGCTTCTGAGTTGTCGCCGGACGCATCCACCAGAACAGCGTCCGGCTCAACATCCATGATCTGTTCGAAAAGGGATTCCAGGCTCGCGGTCCTGCCGACTGTAGACACGCCACGCGCCGCAAGCAGATTCTCGAGTCCGCCCCGGGCGAGAGGTGACGCAGCGACGATAAACACGCGGATCATGCAGCGACGGAACTCCTTCCGGGACCTTGTTCACCGATCTGCACGGCAACGCGGCGGACTCGCGCATAACCGCCGCGCAAGAATTCCAAGCGCAGAGATCGCGGCCCGTTCGTTTCGAGAGAACGGGCCAAATCCGCCGTGGATTGGAACGGATTCTCTTCCGTGCCTAGCAAGATGTCGCCTGGCAAGAGGGAGGCGCGCGCCGCCGGGCCGCCCGGCTCAAGTTCGAGAATGACCAGCCCGAATGTGTGCGCACTCCCGCGCGGCACGCGCACAGCATGCAACGTCACGCCGAGCCAAGCGCTGCGCGGGCCGGCAAAGAGAAATTGGTGGACGACGTTGCTCGGTATCGCGAGCGCCAGTCGGCCCGCGACCATGGTGTTGATGCCAATCACGCTGCCGTGCGCGTCGGATAGCGGACCGCCGGAGTTACCAGGAGCGAGCCGAACGCTGGCCTGCACCCAGGTCCGCCAGCCGGAGCCGCGCAGCGGGCCAACCGCGTGAATAGCTCCTGTGGTGAGCGCGCCGACAAACCCAAGCGGGTTGCCGATAGCGATCGCAAGCTCCCCGGGGCGCAGCTTCGAAGAATCCCCCGATTTAACTGCAGGCAAGTCATTCGCGCGGATGCGAAGCGCAGCTAGGTCCAGCTGCGGATCGCGCGACGTGACGCGGGCCTCAAATTCACGCCCGTCCCAAAGCTGCACACGGGTATGCGAGCCGCGCGCCACGTGCGCATTAGTGACAATCAAACCGCCTCCGCCCCAAATGACGCCGGAGCCGTTCCCACGGTCGCCAGCCTGAATGAGCACCGTGGAGCGGCGAAGATGTTCCGCGACTTCGCCGAAACCGTCGATACTCATGTTAGTTGTCCCCGCGCGGACGTTCACCTATTGCGATGCTGACTTCCTGTATCGCACCACCACGCACAATCTTCGCGGTCAATGATTTACCGATGTTTTCCGGCTGCAGATGGGATTGCACGTCTTCAAAGCGGGCAATGCTTTGGCCGGCCAGCGACACGAGAATATCGCCGATTAGCATTCCTGCTTTGTGTGCCGGGCCGCCGGGTTCGACCTCGAGAAGGATTGCGCCGGTTTTTTCTTTGCGTTGCAGCGAATTGCGAAGCGCTTCGGGCAAGCGCACCGTCTGCAAGCCGACGCCAAAATAGCCGCGCGGAATGTGGCCCTTCTGAAGCAGAGTGTCCACAACGCGGTTTACGTGTGCGGCAGGGATGATAATCGCGCCAAATCTGGCGAAGCGTGGCGTTGCGATTCCGACGATGTGTCCTTGTGCGTCCACGACTGCGCCCCCGACTGCGGTTGGCTGTAGCCCTACGTCCAGGCGGATGTACGGAGTGAGCGACGCGCCGGTCCACGAGCGGCGCTCCTCCGCCACGAGGCTCACTACGCCAAGGGCAGCGACGGGACCGCTGGCACGAGTGCGGCCAACGACCAATGTGAGATTGCCGGGCTTCAAGGATTCAACTGCGCCGAATTTTGCCGTCGGTACTGCGGCCTCGACGCATTTCAAGACGGCGAGATCCGTCGAACCATCGCGCCCTGCAAGTTCGGCGGCGACAACGCGGCCGTCTGGGAATGTCACCTGAATCTCTTCGTCGCGCCGGAGTGCGTGCTCGGCCGTGACGATGATACCGCCGCGCCAAATCACACCGCTGGACGAGCCGCGCGATTCTGTGTGGATTGCAACTGCGGTCGCAGCCGCGAGTTCCACGGTTTGCGCTAATGCGGTTGAAAGTTCAATCAGTTGTGCAGACATCTTTTTGTGGCCTCCTTCAACAAGATGCTTTAAACGAAGGCGTGTCTACATCCGCCATTCGGCTAGGTCCTGACCTGGAAAGATGGGTAGGCTGGATTTTGAAACGGGCAGATCAGGGGAGATAAGGCATGGCGTCGCTAGATTCCACGAATTTCCTTAACGCGGCCATCACCGTGGGGCGCGCAAAGAGTTCGCAGAAGAGATCGATTTCGCGGCGCAGCTCTTCGTGCGGAATGGGCTTGATGAACTTTTTCGCGGCCGCGCGGGTGACGCCGTCAAACTTGGCGATTTGGCTCGCGCTAGCTCGCGCGATATGGAGCGCCTCCCCTTCAGCAGCGAGTTGCGCCACGAGTCCCACGGATTGCGCGCGCGCTGCGTTGACGCTACGGCCGGTCAAGAGCAAATCGCGGATGAACGCGTTACCCAGATCACGCTTCAAGCGCGGGACGCCCCCGAATCCAGGGATCAGCCCAAGGCGCAACTCGGGAAAAGCGAAGCGTGCCATCTTGTCGGCCACGATGATGTCGCAGGTAAGAGCGAGCTCGAACCCGCCTCCGAAACACACTCCATGGACAGCCGCGATAGTTGCGAAGGGCGCGGCATCGATCGCGTTAAAGACCGCATGGATACGCTCAAGAAATGCCCGCACGCCCAAGACACGTTCTTTCTCGGAAAGCTGCGCGGCGCCATGGTAAAGCTCGCGGAGGTCGGCGCCCGCGGAAAAGCCGTGTTTGCGTTCGCTGCAAATAATGCAGGCGGAGGTGTCCGGCGCGAGCACGGCAAACGCCCCCACGAACTGTTCCAGTTCCCCCAGCATCGCAAGCCCGATTTCATTCGCCGGCGCTCGGTCGAGCGTTAACTCAATCACGTCATCGCGCCATTCCCAGCGAAGGGCTCTGCCCGAGAACGACTTCACACCCTGCTCCCGGCCGCTGCTTTGCTTTCCATCGCCTCAGCGTACATCGCATTGATTTCCGCCGCGAATCGCGCGTTGATGGCTTCGCGGCGCAACTTGCCCATGACCGTCAGAAGCCCGCCTTCGGGCGTGAGACTCTCGGTGAGCACCGTGAAATTGCGAATTTGGCGATAGTGTGGAAGCTCGGGATTCAAAGTGTCCAAGGCAGACTGCACTGCGGCGCGCTCAACGGCGCCCGTCACGAGCGCGCAAAGAAAGCCGCGCCCATTGCCGACAACCACGACCTGTCGCGCACTGGGAAGTAAGCCGGCTAGCCTCTCTTCGATCGGCTCGGGAGTAATTTTGTGTCCCGAGTTCAGCACGATCAGGTTTTTGATGCGCCCGATGATTTTCCAATTGCCGCGCACATTCACTTCGCCCTGATCCCCGGTGTGAAACCAACCCTCTTCCAGCACACGTGCGGTTTCTTCCGGCCGGTTCCAATAGCCGGGGAAAATATTCGGCCCGCGCACCATGATCTCCTCGTTCTCGCCCACTTTCATCTCGATGCCGTTGACCGCTGTTCCCACGTAGCCTGCCTCGACAGGAGCGCGAGGATCGTCCAACGTACAGATCGCCGTGGTTTCCGTCAGGCCGTAAGCCTGCAACACGGGAATGCCCAGCATCAGAAAAAACTGCTGCGTCTCCGGCGCGAGCGGCGCTGATCCGCAAATCAACGCGCGAATATTTGGTCCGAAACGCTCCTTGATCTTGCTGAAAATAAATCTGCGGCCGAGAGCCAGCCATAATGCATCGGCGGCGCGCCCGCGGCCCACGTGTCTCCGCATCCAGGCTTCGCGCGCCTTCGCGTAAAGCGACCGGATTGGCGCAGCCCGCTTCGACAGCGCTTCTTCCACGCCGCGGCGCACTCGCTCGAGCAGCGTCGGCACATTCAAGAAATAGTGCGGAGAAACAATTCGAATTTCGTCCGCGAGCTTGGTTAAGTCCGTGGACAACGTCAGAACAGTTTCCCGCGACAGACAAGTGAGCAGAAGGATCCACGAAGCTGCAAAACTAAACGGCCCATAGTGGAAGACACGATCCGGCTCGTGCGTCGCGCCCATGAGCAGATCGAATCGCTCGCGTGCGCACGAAAGTATGTGCGTAACGTTGCCGACATTCAGGCAAACACCCTTGGGCTCTCCGGACGTTCCTGACGTGTAAATGATCGTGGCTATATCTGCGTCCGTACGCGGGTTCGGCCTTTGGTCAAGCGGCGGCGCATCCGTTGTGGCTTCTTGCAGAACCTCGTCAAAAAGGACGAGTCTTCGCGCATTCGACCACTGCGGCGGCAACACCTTCGCCACGCCCTCGCCCAGAACCGCATCGCTGGTGAACAGGAATCGCGGCACACAATCTTTCATCATCCCTGCCAATTCAGCCGGCGCCTGCCGCGCATAAAGCGGCACGACGATAATGCCTTCCGCCAGCAACGCTAGATTGAAAGCGACCCAGCGCGCGGAATTCGGCGCAAGAAGCGCGCACCGCTCTCCAGCCTGTAGTCCCATCCGCCGTAGGTGCGCGCGCACACGCCCCACCTGCTCAAGCAATTCCTTCCCCGAAACGCTGACGAACTCCTCTCCGTGAATTTCGCGCAGCACCACGCGGCTGTCTGCCTTTTTCAGTTGCGCGAAAATGTCTTCGAGAAAATTCGGCATGGTAGCTGGGGCAGGCATCACCGCGACGCAGTTCCAGCTACGGAGTGTTGCGGGGCAGCGGCGGAACTATCGTAGCGCTCGACAAGGTGAAGCAACGTGTCGTTCAACGGCGGGAGATAGTCTTCCCAGGAAAGAACCCCGGAGCGCAGCGGAAATTCAGGATATGTGCGCCGCACCGCATCCTCAAGAAAAGTGCCCATCCGCGCCATGACTTTCAGATTGCGGACGACGGTTTTCGCGATGCCGTCGCGCACGGAATCCGCCTCTACCACCAAGGTGTCCATCATCTTGATGAGCTTGGGCTCAAGATCTGGATCATCCACGGTCAGCAAGAGATGCTGATGCCCGCGCTCATGCATGAGATTCCGAATGCGTTCATCCATCGTGACACCCGCAGAAGCGACCAGACTCGGCATGCAAGTCACCACCCCGTGATATCGCGAAGAAATCATATACGTGCATCCGCGGAGAATCGAAACGAGCTGGAACATGTCGTAATCGTCCGAAGTGAAAACCGGAATACCCGGCAAAGCTTGCGCGATATCGCGGCAAGCGACTGCATCCAGCCTTTCCATTGCGACAAGAATCGGGAAAACATTGTGCCGTTCGCGAAATGATGCCAGCGCGTTTGTAAAACTTGAAATGTAGTGCCGATATTTTTTCTCGACCTCCGATCCAGACTGGAAAAAATAAACCGTGCGGTACTGGCTGTCCTTATACGCACCGGTCGTGACGCGCGCGAGGTATTTCCCAATCGAGGCTTTCACTGGCCATACGAACGGATGAATCGGACACATCACCATCACTGGAGTTTTCTCGTCCCAGCCGGCATCACGCAAAGCTTTGCGCCCGTACGTCGGCGGATGCGGCTCAAATGTCCACGCCGTGTCCGTGCCAAGCTCCGTAGGAATGCCCAGCGCGCTAAGAAGTTTCTGCGATTCCTCGTTACGCGTAATCACCAGAGAATCGTGCGCGTAGCGCTCGCACATGCGCTCAATGAGCCTATCCATGTGCCCCGCTTCGCCGCCATAGCCCAGCGAAAGTTTGTTTTCTGCCGAAGCGAGACCAAGCGAGCCAATCATCATCGTCGTCAGTGCGTTGGCGAATTTGCTCTTGAACATCGACCCTTCGCACGCGATGACGCCGTGATTCTGCCGAACCTCCCGAAACAAAAATGGCGGGAATACATCGGGAAGATAAACCTGCGTGGTGCCATCGAAATACCCGCGCGTACGATCGAAACTCTGCGTCATGACACTGAAATCTACATTGCCCGCACCGAGCACATGCCGCACTTGCCGCAGCATTTCCTGCACGCGCACATCCGAACCGGTATTCCGCGTGCCGTTATAACCAGCAAACAGCAGCCGCAGTTTTTCGCTCGGAGTCCAGCGTCGGCCCAAGCCAAACATCCAGCCAAAACGCGCGACCTCAATCAGCGCGCTGACCCAAGCTACAAGAAGAAAGTCCGTCATGCGCGAGCGCCCCCGGCCACTGCAGATTTTTCCGGCGTGTCCATGCCGATCTCCGACCACGGTTTCGCCGGATAGCGAAACTTGTTTACACGGCTGAATTTCAGCAGCGGAAACGCATATGTCGAAAACTTCGCCGGGGCTTCCCCAAGCTCGGCCACCACACGCGAATTGTCGAACACCGTGTTCCAATCCAGATAGGGCCAGAAAACCTTCAAAAGCGATGCTCCGTGAGCAACGGAACCTTTGCGGTTCGAAAGCCAATTCACCGTACTGGAAAAGGTCCCGCCCATCCATGGCCAGTACGCCGGACGCCGCCAACCGCCTGCTCCCGCCAGCGCGTCCGTCAATTCCTCATACGTTTGCGACCCCGTACCTGACGACAAATGATAAATCCTGTGTGCGGGCTCGGTCTTCTGATGGATCGCCACAATCGCTTTGCTCACATAATTCGCTGGCACGATGTCGATTTTATCCCGAGGACGCAGTGGAAGAACAGGCAACCGCACAAGAGCATCAAACGCCTGAACCATATCGAACTGCGAAGTCTCCGGTCGGCGGCTGTCCCCCAAGACGATCGCCGGCCGGAAAATCGTGTGCGGTACGTCGGCAAGCAACTGATGCAACATGTGCTCCCCGAATTTTTTGGTGCGCGCGTAGGGATCGTAGTCGGAGCGCGCCCAATCAATCGCCGCGTCTTCCGTCACGACTTCGTTCCGGCGCTTCCCCGCAACAGCCACCGTGGAGACATGCGAATACCGCCGCAACCCGCTGCGGTTCTGCGCCCGCCGCGCCAGCTGAATCACTTCCAGCGTGCCTCGGAGGTTTACATTCAAACACTGCTTTTCCGACTTGCGATTTAAGGAGGCGGCGCAATGAATCACGGAGTCCGTGCTGTCCACCAGTGCGCGATATTCGTCGTCCGGAAGTCCGAATCGTTCGGCGGTCAAGTCCCCAAGAAAGATCCGCGTGCGAGTACTCAGAAATTCATGAAACTCCGGGAAGCCAAAATGCAATTGCAGCGAAGTCCACAGGCGTTCGCGAGCTTCCTGCTGCGTTTTTGCGCGCACCAGCAGGTTCAGCGGTTCGCGGTGCCCGGTAAAAAGGCCCGCAGCCAAATAGCTGCCGAGATACCCGGTGGATCCAGTTAGAAAGATGGCCATAGAGAACTAATTGCGCAGTATATTATGCGCGGTTGCGGGGAAAACTATGCCGCATTTGTCGGCTGCGCGGACCAATCCAGCTCACGTGGCGTCCGCGCCTCCAGCGGACGGCCCTCCATCAGCGGGTAGCACCAGCGGCGCAACGCTGGAATATGGATGTTAATCCAAT
>Ga0209006_10005164_pt1 | contig 11862 bp, 14 predicted proteins | sample JacPin_JW_Ref_O2_FD_188567 | JGI IMG/M metagenome (GOLD analysis project Ga0209006, IMG submission 188567) | Forest soil microbial communities from Algoma, Ontario, Canada - Jack Pine, Ontario site 1_JW_Ref_O2 (SPAdes) (version 2) | ecosystem: Environmental > Terrestrial > Soil > Boreal... | reverse complement strand
CCTGATCGTCGGCGAGCTTCGCGCTGACGATCTCCGCAACACCGCGTCCCTGCTCCGTCATGTCAGCAACAATACTGGAATTATTTGGAGTTCACATGAGATTCAGGGCGCAGGTTCGTGGCTACTCGTCGACTGAGCTGCCGTCTCCTGGGAGCGGGCGCCCGGCCATCGGCAGATTTCAGAGCCGCCGTGGGCACCCTGCTCGTACGCATGGTGATGTGCCGCCCCCGCCAGCCCCATCCACGCCTCCCCGCGCCAGCGATACCGCCTCATCCGATGTGTGACGGGGACCGCGCGCTAAGTGGCCTGAGGGCGGTGCATTGCACGAATCCAGAACGCATACGGCATGTCAAGTGCATGCCTCACCATCGCCTCGACCTGCTCTTCAGTGCACGCGTCGCCGCACATTCGGTCGGTCTGCCAGGCGATGAAGCGGTCGCGCCATGCGATCGCTTCGTCTAGCTCCAAGCGGTCGGGCTGATGACCGATCACGACCGGGTTCAGTTCTGCAGTGGTCTTCTGGGCACGCTGAGTTTCATCTGACATGGTGCCGCCCCCGCCCCTTCGATGGTGCCCCTCAGAACTAACAGTAAATGCTACGCACCGTGATTGACAGACCTAAATTCATCCTGCGAGTAGAGAAAACGAGGCAGCGCGACTTCGGCGACTAGGACGCCCACGCGGACACGTTTACGTGCGATGACACGTACCGTGACGATGATCGCGATGTCGTGCGTTGCGATGATGTGGTGGGTTGTGTGCCACCCAAATTGCCACGGTACGTAGTCTCCAGCGCAGGCGATCCGCGCGCGGGTACCTGGCCGTCGGCAGATTCCAGATATCTGGAAGCTGGCCGTGATCCGTTGACTTGCTGGCCCGCGGACTCGCATCCTCGGTGACGAGACCAACACTGCGGTAACAGGCAAGGACGGATTTTGGCGATCATCCATGTGACGGACAGGTCAAGGACGGTGCCCGATGACTGACAACAGGGAAGCGGGGCGTCGTCCAGGACGCGCTCCGCTGCGACGAAGTCGGCGGCGCTGGGCGATCGCCGGCGGTGTGGCGATGTGCTGGCTGGTCTTGGAGCTCATGACTGGTTCCGCCGTCACTGCCACGGTCCTGCTGGTGGCCATCGCCGGACTCGGCGCGGCGGGCATGGCGGGCCTGCGGGCCCTCGGCATCACGCGAGATCATCCCTGGCTGCGGCAGATTGCCGCCCGGCCGTGGCGCGATGGGCAGGACGTGCTGAACGTCGCCATGCGCCATCTGTCCGATGTGTTCATCGTTACGCCGAGCGGATCGCTGATCGCGCCGGACGTTGTCGAAATGCAGATGAATCCCGGTGATCTCGCCTCGTTGTCAGAGCGGATGGGACTCGACGTGGTCAGCACCAGCGTGACCGAGGTTTACGAAGACCAAGTAGCCGGGCGCGGGGCTCGCTTTGTCGGGTCATGTCAGCCAGAGGTGTACATCGTGCCGGATCATTCGATGCCGCAAGGCCGGTACCGTATTCGGCGAGGCCTCCCGGTGAGCGCGCGTCCCTCCCCTGGCCCCTGGGACCTGCCCGACGCGGCAGACCTCATCGATCCCCGACTTACGTACGTCGCCCAGGAATTCGCCGATGCCGCGGCGGATCCCGTCGGCACCGGGTCCGAGCCGGAATGGGGCTACCCCCTGCCTGCGTCGGGCCCCGGCTACTCGCAAGTCGGCGCCAGGCCCGAAGGCCGCACCCGGTACGAGGTCGACCCGGGCCGGACGATCATGGACGGGGCGGCCACCGTCATGGAGCAGATCCGCCCGGCCGTTCCGGTGCTGCGGCTGGTGACGGGCTCGTCGGTCGCCGAAACCTCGGTGTCCGGTGCCCGGGCCGGCCGCGGGCCGGTTGAGCTGGTGCTGCCCGAGGTGCCGACGGTGTCCAGGGTGCACGCGATCTTCACGTTTGCCGCGGGCCGTTGGCGGGTCACCAACCAGGGGATGAACGGGCTTTCCGTCAACGGTGTCCCGGTCTCGGGCGAGCAGCCGCTGAGTGACGGGGACTCGATTCGCTGGGGGAAGAGCCAGGACGCGCCGCTGTCCCGGATAGAGATCGGCTGAGGTCGCGAACTGCGGCTATTGTCTTTGCAGGCGTAGGCGAGACTTGGGGCGGCCGCGGGAAGCGTGCGGACCGGCGTCGGGAGTGCGACTGAGTGGTGGCAGGGCGACTGTTTCTGTGGTCAACTGCATGCGAGGAGTGGGTGAGTTGCCCGCCTGACGAGATCACCTGGCTGGACCGGGGCACACTCAGCGACAACGAAGATCTGACCCTGCACCGCGCCCCGCGGTGCGCGGGGCTTCGTCACGTCCAGCACCGCTGGGAACTGTTCAGCCGTGACGTGAGCTACCAGGTTTACCTGGCGCCAGACACAGCCGGGGAACCGCTCGGCGCTGAGGCTGTCCGGCGCACTGCCCGCCATGTTCTGCCGGCCGCCGCGGAGAGCTACGAGGCACGGCCGGTAGCACTCGATCAGGGCTTGTGGGTGGTCAGCGTGGCCGCCTGGGTGCTGCGGCTGCGGCTCGACATGCCGACGGGGGCCGGCGTTGATGCAGCCGAACCGGACGGTGATCAGGAAGCAGTCACCCGGGCCAACGAGCTCATGCGGCGGAGGGCAGCAGGCGGCGCGACCAGGAAGGATGCGGTAGCTCGGGTAAGCGGCTACTTCGAGCGCAACGCGACGGCACGGCTGGCGTTGGCCTATTACTACCAGGAGTTCATCCTCGGCTTTAGCACGCCGCAGACGGTGCCGATGCTCAACGTGGTCATCGCCCTGAACCTGAGTGGAGAGGGCGCGGTATCCGACTACAAGAAGCTGCTTCAGGGATTCATCTGGTCCGAACGCGGTCACGCGCGAGATCTCACCGGATTCCTGCTCGCGAACGGCTTGCTAACGTCGGCCCATCTGAATGAGGCGAGGCTGCTCGCCGAGCAGAACGAACGCGATGGCGTCTGCGAGACGGCGCGGCGGCGGCTTCGCTACCGCCCGAAGGGCAAATAAATGGCGGACGCCAATCCGAACCTGCGGCGGTTTACCGGCTAACTGCTTGGGTGCGGCGTGGTGCAGTTAATGTGCGGGTCCACGTGAGCGTAGTTGAGCGCGCCTGCCAGGATCGTCACCGCGGCCGTGCTGAAGCTGCTGCAATCAACGGGGCGTTTGTAATCGCCACGCTGCCCAGCCGCGATACCGCCGATGACCAGCCAGATGACAAGCAGCACCGATCCAATGTGCATCCGGACCTCCGTCAGCATCCTCGTTACAAACACGCATGCCGCCAAGCGACCGCATGGCGGTTATCTTGGTCGTCATCCACGAAGAAGCTTACGCACACGTGGCGCCAATGCCCTTTCCAGAAATCTGGAAGTCGGGCGCCGCGAAAACCATTCGCCGGCGAGGCAGCTAATACCGCTTTGATCTTCTCACCGACGAACCGGTTCGTCGGTGACGTCCCATTGCGCGAGCGGGCGGCCGTCGACGCGCCACTGGTGCTGGCCGGCCGGGATCTGGGGCCAGCCCTCAGGGGAGTCTTCCCACGGCTCCTGGCGTCCGAATACGGTGCGGTCCAGCAGGCTGTACGACCAGAAGCCCGCCTCGTTGCCGCGGTCGGTCGTCCAGTAGGTCTCATAGACGCGGTCGTCATCGTCACGCACGTAGCAGCCGAGCCAGCCGAAGCCCCGGCCGGCCAGCAGCCCGGCGCCCGCGTCGCGCGCCGAGTACCACGGTGCCGTGTAGCCCATGAGGTCCGCGTAGGGCCGGCTCTCCTCGTAGCTGCCCTCACTGAGGTACGCCAGCGTCACGTCGCGGGCGTGCAGGTGCGCCAGCGGGCCCTGTACCTGGGAGGCGAAGTAGGTGCAGCCGATGCACTGCCCTTCCGGCGGTTCGCCGTCGTGCCACATGTGGAAGTAGGCGACGAGCATCCGGCGTCCCTCGAAGACGTCCAGGAACGGAACCTCGCCCTTCGCGCCGACCACAGCGGCGGACGCGGGGATCTCGATCATCGGGAGCCGGCGGCGCTCGGCGGCGATCGCGTCGCCCTGCCGGGTGTGCGCCTTCTCCTTGACGAGCAGTCTGGCACGGGCCGTCTCGTACTCGTCGCGGCTGGTGACGGGCGGCACCGCCGAGACCGCCAGCGGTTCGGTGGGCAGGTGGCGCACGATCTCTCCTTGTTCCGGGCCGTGCCTGGCACGGCGCTGGCCTCGCCTCACGTCCACGCCTGGACCAGGGGCTCCACCAACTTAGACGAGGCGCGGAACGCGAACTAACCGGCGGGGCCGAAATCCAGTGATCGCCCGCCTGCCGCAAGGCCGGACGGGGCCGCGCAGACAGGCTCACCCAACGCCAACCGCGGGAACCCGGAGCCCGCATGGCTACTTTAAGTAGGTGTCGTATCGCGTGGCGTAGCGGCATGATCGTAGGCTGTGCCGCATGGTTATACGTCGGTTGCTCATCGTGCTGCCCGGCCTGCTGGCACTGCTGGCGGCGGCAGCCTGCACGACGGTCCCGGCCGCGACCGGGGTTCCTGCCAGGACGGTCCGGCCCGCGTCTCATCCGGCCACGCCGTCCAGCCGGCCGGCCCGTGCCGGGGTTGCCGCGGGCAGCGTCACGCTGGCGTTCGCCGGAGACGTGCACTTCACGGGGCGCACCGCACGCCTGCTGAGCGACCCGGCCTCCGCGTTCGGGCCGGTCGCCGCCGTGCTGAAGTCGGCCGACTTCACGGCGCTCAATCTCGAGACGGCCGTCACCAGCGGCGGCACGCCGCAGCCGAAGACCTACCACTTCCGCACCGTGCCGGCCGCGTTCACCGCACTGCGCGACGGTGGCGTCGACCTGGTCACGATGGCGAACAACCATGTCCTGGACTACGGACAGGCCGGCCTGGCGGACACGCTGGCGGCGGCCAGGGCAGCCCGGTTCCCGTACGTCGGGATCGGCATGGACGCCGCCGCCGCGTGGGCGCCCTACGTGACCACGGTCAAGGGGACGAAGATCGCTGTTGTCGGCGTCTCGCAGGTGGCTGAGCTCGCATCCTCCTGGGTGGCGACCGACAGCCGGCCCGGCGAGGCGAACTCGATCGATCTGGGCCGCACCCTCGAGGCGGTGCGCGCCGCCAGGCGGCTGACGCCGACCGTCATCGTGTTCATGCACTGGGGCACGGAAGGCGAGGCATGCCCAGACCCGAACCAGCTGTCGCTGGCGCGGCAGCTGGCGGCAGCCGGAGCCAGCATCATCATCGGCGCGCACGCGCATATGCTGCAGGGCTCCGGCTGGCTCGGCCACACCTTCGTCGCCTACGGGATGGGCAACTTCCTGTGGTGGGAGAACTCCTACAGCACGGCCACCGGCATCCTGGAACTGACCCTTCACCCGCACGCGCCGCTGACCGCCCAGTTCATCCCCGCGGTTGTCTCCAGCACCGGCCAGCCGATTGTGGAGCACGGGGCCGCGGCACGCCAGGCCGTCGCCCACTACGACAGCCTCCGCGCCTGCACTGAGCTCGCACAGCGACCATCTTGAACCGCCAGGCACCCAGCGCAGGGCCGTTAGCGGCGGCGGGCTCGGCCGGTGATGATTGGCGTATGGGAACTTCCGCAGACGCCGATGACGCACTGGCCGCGCGGGGAGACACGCCGTGCCTTCCTGAGCCGACCGGTCCGGGCCCGGTCGGCACCACGTCCTTGTGGCTGACGGACACCTCCCGTCCCGATCCCTGGGCCCCGGGGGTGACCGCGCGAGAGCTGATGGTCTCACTGTGGTATCCGGCGGCATCGTCGGACGGGCGGCGAGCGCAGTACATGACCCCGGCGGAGTCCGAGCTCCAGCTCACGAGCAGGGGCATCACCGGCGTGCCGCCGGACGCGCTGAGCAGGGTCCGAACGAACGCAGCCGTCGACGCCACCCCGGCCGGGCATCAGCGCGGCCTTCCCCTGGCGGTGCTCTCGCCCGGCTTCACCGGCCCCCGCAGCACGCTCACTGCCCTAGCCGAGGACCTGGCGAGCCACGGCTACGTCGTCGCCGGGATTGATCATACGTACGAGAGCTTCGCCACGGCCTTTCCCGATGGGCGGGTCACCACCTGCCTCGCCCGTGAGGCACGCCGGCGGGGCAGCGCGTCCCAGGAGGAGGTAGCGGCAGGCCGGGCAGCGGATGTGTCGTTCGTGCTCGGCGAGCTAATCGGCGCGGACCCGGCCGCCTGGCCGGCCGCCGCGCTGATCGACCCGTCCCGGATCGCGATGGCCGGGCATTCCGCCGGCGGCGCCGCCACCATCGCCGCCATGCTGGCCGACTCCCGCATCCGCGCCGGCATCGACATGGACGGCGCCACGTGCGCCCCGATCCCGGACCACGGCCTGTCCCGGCCGTTTCTGTTCCTGGGCAAGCAATCCAACTACACCCCGGGAAGCGGAGGCGCCGTCCCAGCCGGGACGCGCGACTGGAAACGTCTGAGAGGCGCCGTGAGCACCTGGGAGCGCGACTGGGAACTCCTGACCGGCTGGAAGCGGTGGCTCGTGGTGGCAGGCGCGGTGCACGCCTCCTTCACCGACCTGGCGCTGCTGGCCGAGCAGACCGGCATCGCCATCGACGCGGGCCTGTCCGGAGCCCGGTCCCTGGACATCACCAGCGCCTACGTCCGTGCCTTCTTTGACCAGCACCTGCGCGGCAGGCCGCAATCCCTGCTTGACCGGCCGTCACGACGCTACCCCGAGGTCACGTTCTGTTTCCCGGAGGCTGAAACTCGCGCATAGCACGCCCCGGCCTGAGCCGACTCCAGGGCGGCGTGACCGTCCTCGTCGTGTGCCGCCTCGCCACCGCCCGGGCGGCTCCAGGTGGCACACGACGGCCGGTCTCCCCGGACGCACCGCCCATGGTGCGGATACGGGCAGCGCACGGGACCGTTCGGGATACTCCTGGCTTTGGGCTTTTGACTGTCTCACGCCAGTGGTGCGAATGAGCCGACCACGACCGCCGCGCCCCGCCGTACCGTCGGCGGTGCGCTGCGAGCGGGACGGGCTACGGGAGCTGGCCGGGCTTTTGGACGATCGCGATGCCGAGTACCGCGCCCCAGCCCATCACGTGGCCCTTCTTGACGTAGCGGGTGCCGTCGGTGCCGACCATCGCGTGGTCCGTGATCGCCACTTCCTCGAAGCCCATGAAGTTGTAGGTCACCGGGTCGATGACGATCTCTTGCTTGAGGTAGCCATCGGTCCGCCAGAAGCCCAGGCCGGTCCGCCCGGCGAGGTCGGCGGCGGACTCGAAGTGCACGCCGGGCAGTTGCTGCAGGACGCGGTAAAGCGACGCCTCCAGCTTCGGCGGGATCAGGACACCTTGCGATGGCCCGGCCGAGAACAGGGTGTAGATCGCGTCGTAGATCTTGTCGTCCCGGGTCATCGGCCCGTTAGGCGGTTCAGTGGTCAGCAGGACCCGCTCCAGTGCAGCCGGGTCGGTGGGCAGCGAGCTGAAGTAGGAATAGCTAACGCTGTTCCATCCGGCGAAACTGGCGCCGGGGGTGCATCCCAATGTCCCGCCGTTGGGGTCGATCGTGAGCTTGCTGGTCACGGTGCGGGCGGGCGGCAGGCTCGCCGCGACGCCCGGGACGGAAGCCACCGCGCACCCGCCCGCGAGGTACCACGTCAGGTTGACGGTCCGCTTGTCCGGAGGGCCGAACAAGTACCCGCCGCCACCGCCGGAGGAATCCGCGAACTCCGTCTTCACCACGATCCACTGACCTGACTTGGGGGGACTCGAGGGCGCGGCGGCGACGCGGGTCGCGAAGTCGACCAGCTGAGTCGCGCTGCCCGCCCGCCCGTAGCTGGGCTTGGCCTGCCAGGGTGCGGTCGGCTGCCCGGACCAGGCGACCACCTGGACGGGGCGGGGAGCATCCGGGGTTCCCTGGCGGCCGGCCAGACCCACGGCGGCGAAGGCGCCCGCGCCTAGAGCGAGCCCGAGCGCGCCGGCCAGGGCTGGCCGCTCCCAGCGGCGGCGCGGGCGGGCGGGCCGGGTTCGCGAGGAGGGGTGCCGTTGGCCCGCATCCTGGGCGCGGCGCCGTCCGGCAACCGGGTGACGGTCCTGCTCCCGGAGGGCGGTCATCACCGCGTGTTCGACAGGGGCACTGTCCGGCACCGGGACCTCGGCGCGGAGGCTGGCCAGCAGCTCTAGCTCGTTCACTTGCGGGTCTCCTCTTCGTGCTGGGTGGTTGCGGGGTTGAGGTCGGCCAGTTGCCTGCGCAGCCGCTGCCGGGCGCGGCTGATCCGGGACTGGACAGTGCCAAGCGGCGCTCCGGTCGCGGCGGCGATCTGCTCGTAGCTCAGCCCGGCCCACGCGTACATCAGCAGCGCGTCCCGCTGACTGGCGGGCAGTTTGGTCAGCGCCCCGGCCAGCCGCGGCTTCACCGCGGTCGCACAGACAGTCGCGTCCACTCGCTCGGTGAACGACTCGGTGACGGGGTCGGTCCCGGTGCGGGCCAGCAGCCGTAGCTGGGCTGACTCGCTGCGCCAGTGACGGTGCACCAGCCGTGTCGCGATCCCGTACAGCCAGGGCAGGCAGTCGCGTCCGTCGTCGGCGTAGCCGGCCCGTTGCCGGAATGCCACGAGGAACGTCTCGGCTACCACGTCTTCGGCGGCCCCGGCGCCGATGCGCCGGGTGACGTACCGCTGCAGGGCCGGCGCGTGGCGACGGACGAGGATAGCGAAGAGCTCCGGGTCGGCCAGCGACTCCCGGACAATGACGGCGTCGGGGTCCTCATCATCCTGGATGCGCGCCAAGACTCGGGCTTGCCACGGCGGGATGGGTCGTTGCTCATCAGCTCTCACAGGCGGCCTTCCGTCTACGGACAGGACACATCCTTATGCCAGCAGCGTGCCGCCTTGTTCCATGATTTCGCCCATCACGTAACCGAGGTAACGCCGGTAGGTGCGGCTGTCCCTGAAGGCGATCCGGGCTTCGCACACTCAGCGGCCGGGCCGGTGTCTATACCGGTGTCTGGACCGACTACCTTACGGAGGCCGCCGCCATGTCCATCTACCTATTCACGTTCCGCCCGCCGTCGGGCTACGCTCCTTCCGCCGCCACGTTCGGCGCCTGGTCACGCTGGCAACTGGAGCTCGGCGCCCGGCTCAAGGACCGTGGCAACCCGGGATTTGCGTCGGCCGCTCTTGGCGCCAGCGTCGCCGGCACGACGCTGGGCGGCTACTCGCTAATCCGGGCCGGTAGCCTGGACGCGGCTGCGGCACTGGCCCGCGGCTGCCCGATGCTGAACGACGGCGGCGCCATCGAGATCTGTGAGCTGACCAGCCACGATGAACGCTTCGACCAATGGCTCGACACGGTCGGAGCCCGCCATGAGTGAGATCGCTCCGGTCGAAGTGACTACGCACATCCGGGGCGCACTAGACGACGTCTTCCGTTACTTCACCGACCCGGCCCGGTACGTGCAGTGGATGGGCAGCGAGGCCGAGCTTGACCCGGTGCCAGGGGGCGTATACCGCGTCCGCATGCCCGACGGGTTTGAGGCCGCCGGGCAGTTCCTCACGGTCGTCCGTCCGCACCTGGTCGTTTTCAGCTGGGGCTTCGCCGACGACGAGGCGGCTTCGCGGACCAAGAACAAGGAACGTCAAACGGGCGGCGCCGGTGCCATGCCCGCGGGCAGCACCCGGGTCACGGTGACGCTTCTCGGAGACGACGAGGACGGTGGCACCCGGCTCACCCTGCGTCACGAGAACCTCCCCAGCGATTCGCTGCGCGAAGGCCACGACATAGCCTGGAAAACCTACCTGCCACGGCTCGCCGTCCGCGCCGCGGGTCGCGACCCCGGCCCGGACCCGCATGCCTGACGACGTGATCAAGGACGGCGCGTAGCGGCCTCAGCGGGTCCCGTGATCCGGCTGTCCCAGTGGTCGTAGTAGGGGGGACGCCGAAGGTCCTGGCCAGCGCCCACAGCGGCGGGAGCATGAGGTCCTGCAGCCAGATGGGCGGTGAGGTGACCCGGCTTTCGTGGCGGAAGTGCCAGAATGTGGGAACGTAGCTGGAGGTCTGCGGCAGGCCGGGGTTGCCGATGAAGTCGGCGCTCCGCCCGGCCGGGGCGTTGCCGAAGACCCGCTCACCCAGCGTGGATCCCTCGGTGACGCCGGGGCCGAAGAAGTCCGAGGCCCGCCCGATAGCGATGCGGGCCCGGCCGGCATCGGCGGCGGCCAGCAGCTCGGCGGTCATGGCCGCCTGGACCCGGCCCTTGGGAACGCCGAGTTCATGATCAGTGCCGACAACCTGCAGGACTGCGAGCAGTTCATCTCCCAGCTCGCCGCCGTTCCTCACGGTGGCATACTGCCCGGTGGTGCGGCCGCACAAGGCGGGGTTCAGTGCCTGATGTACGCCACCAGCGCGACGAAAGAGCCGTTTTCGGTCACGGTCGGTTCAGATGCTCCGTACAACTTGTGCTCCCTCATGGCTCAGGATGGCTATGCCCAAGGGGCCGACGCCTTGACCGGACCAGCTAACTAGGGAGGCAGCGCACGGACCGTTCGAGATGATCGATTTTGATCTTCGATTGCAGGTCGGGGTCGATCGTGCGGCTGTCTAACATCTTGAAGGCGACCCCGCCCCACATCGCGGCGACCGCGCTCGCCTCTTCCGGGGTATCCGGGCGCCACTGCTGGATCGGGGTTACTCCTGGCTCGACGAGCTCAAGTCCGTCGAAGAAGCCGGTGACCTCGGCGCGGCTGCGGTAGGTGCTCGGCTGGGCGAGCAGCCGGTTGAGACGGTCGCTCATGTCTGACATCTGGCCCATGTGCATGTCGTTGGGGACGTGCGAGATCGACAGCGAGCTTCCCGGCGGCACGGCTGCCATCAGCTTCTCGATGATCTGCCGCGGGTTGTCCTCGTCGCGGATCAGGTGGAGCACGGCGATCAGCATCACCGCGACCGGCTCGGTGAAGTCGATCGTCCTGCCCGCGATCTCGAGGATCTTGCCGGTGTCGCGCAGGTCGGCGTCGATGTAGTCGGTCGCGCCGTGCGGTCCGCTGCCGAGCAGGGCGCGGGCATGCGCCAGGACCATCGGGTCGTTGTCGACATAGACGACCCGCGCCTCGGGCGCAACCGACTGGGCGACCTCATGCGTGTTATTCGACGCGGGGATGCCGGTGCCGATGTCGAGGAACTGCCGGATTCCCCGCTCCCCGGCCAGGTAGCGCACGGTGCGGGCGAGGAAGGCGCGGTTAGCGCGGACGGAGGAGATCAGGCCGGGGAATGCCTCCAGGGCCTCCGCGCCGGCGGCCCGGTCAGCGGCGAAGTTGTCCTTCCCGCCCAACCAGTAGTCGTAGACCCGCGCGATGTGCGCCGTTCCGGTGTCGAGTCTCCGTACATCGGAGATATTCACGGAGCCGTCCCCCGATTCGGATTTATCGGACATGGTGGTCTATTGCTCCGTCTCGGGCTTCGTCACGGACCTCACCGTTCACCCTACCGTGGCGCAATCGGTTGCACAGTTGGCGCTTGGGCGCGGAGCAGCTACTCCGCGGGCTCCGCCGCCTCCCGGATCCGCGCGACGATCCGGTCGGCCTCGTCTTCGGTGATCGGAATGAAGTCGTACATGGTGTCGCCTCGCTCGGCCGAGTAGAGCAGCGGCGAGAACTCCCACTTCAGGTGACGCGAGAACACTTCATCAACTTGCCCGCTGTCGCCCTTAACGCGGCGGAACACCCCAACAGGCCGATCAGGGGTGCTGTCCTCGTCGACGATCGCGTAGTAGGTGATGTGGTCGCTCATCGTTTCCTCTCTGGGAAGTCTTGGATTTCTTCGGTGCCGCGAGGCGTAGCGAGCAGCACGTTTACCCGACGCT
>Ga0209006_10005163_pt1 | contig 11863 bp, 10 predicted proteins | sample JacPin_JW_Ref_O2_FD_188567 | JGI IMG/M metagenome (GOLD analysis project Ga0209006, IMG submission 188567) | Forest soil microbial communities from Algoma, Ontario, Canada - Jack Pine, Ontario site 1_JW_Ref_O2 (SPAdes) (version 2) | ecosystem: Environmental > Terrestrial > Soil > Boreal... | reverse complement strand
CGGCGGTGGCCTGAAAGGCCATCATTGACAAAGGTCTCAGCGGTGAAAGAATTGCCTCCATGCGAACAATGGCTCAATAGCGAAGTCAGTACGGGCGATAAACCTGTCGAAGCTGTTGTCGCGCACCCTGAACCGCGTTGCATATTGGAGGCCCGATCAACGAATTCGCGAACCTGCACAGCAATGACGGAGAGTGATTCCAGTAGAACGCGGCGCGCTCTCGCGTCGCGACTGCATAACGAAAAGGGCCGCGCACGCGGCGCTTTTTTGGCGTCATTGCGCTGGCTGTTTATCGTCGCCAGACACGCTGCTGTTGAACTGAAGATCGGGCGGCGGCGGCGCTTCAGAAGTCGGGCTCGCCAAACCAAGCACGCACGTCCCCGCGGGGCCGATATGGAAGCCTATTTCGCAAGGACGAGCGCGAGTGGGCGGATACGTTCGGCTTCCAATGGTCGAAGCCGTGGCGCCTGTCGAAAAAGCGACCAGGACCATTACTGCGGCGCATCCAAGGACTGACACGCTGAGGTCCTCCGTGTGCGAGACTGACTTTGTCAGTTAACCCCCGAAAACAGGCAATACAATCATACGAAGTGCCTATTCACATTCAAAGCCGCGTGAAGGCCTCTATCAGCAATCAGCAGCGAATGTCGCCTTTCCCCCCGATTGCGACATTGCGCGGCGAGGGACGGACTTGCGCTATCGACCCATTGTGGAAGTTCGACTCAACGCTTGGCTAAGCAAACTCCGTCCGATATTTCGCAGCCAGCGCCAGCGCGCGCTGACGCCGCTCCGCCATTTCGTCGGCGCTGAGCTTCGGCGGTGGCGCGTTACGGCTCTCGATCTTGTCGCCCACCGCCATGAAATATTCCTCCTGGCCCGGCGGAACGCACATGCACAAAAGATGCGCCGGCTTGTCCGACATATTCTTGAATTGGTGAGGCGCGTTGGCTGGGATGTTCACTGTGACTCCCGCGCCGGCTTTGTGGGTCTCGCCGCGGAAGGTCAGCTCGATCTCGCCCTCAAGGATCGAGAACATTTCCTCGAAATCATGCCTGTGTGGCGGCGGGCCGCCGCCCGGCGGCACAAGCATGTCGATCAGGCAATAGCGGCCGCCGGTCTCCTCGCCGGTTAGGAGGATCGTATAGGAGCCGCGCGCGAGTGAGATGTGCTGCACGTTCGCGCCGTCGGGAACCGAAATAACGAGCTTGCGGTCGGGATCATCGGCGGGTATCGGCGGGTATTCGGCGCTGTCGATCATGCGAAATGTCCTTCGTCGATTTGAGTGACGCTTCTCAGACCAGAGGCGCTGACAAGGTTCAGACTGCCGTCGCTGACGGCTTTTAGCAAGGCGGTCGCAGGGGTGGCGTCCATCGAACGCAATTGCAAATAGACATCCGGTCCCCCAACCGTGACATTGCGGACGAACTGGCGCTATCGACCCAAACCTGAATTACGTCGACAGGAAATGATTTCACTTTTTGTGGATGCATGCTCGGCGATTGCGATGGCCGTACCGCCAGCATCGTCTTCCCGGTGAGCCTGCACCCTTTGGCGCATTAATGGGGAAATGTGCACCTGTCGCCGTAATCCGGGAATGACGATGCGGGACAGACGGGCCACGCCTCAATCGATCACAAAGCAAGAGATCATGCGATGCGTATCATGTCCCCGCAAGGAATCTGAGGTCACCTATGCGGACCTAGTTAAGCGGTTAAAGAAACACGGATTTCAAGAAACTGAGGCCTCAATCACGATGAAATTGAAGCGCGGAACATTTGCCGCGACATTTTTTCTCGCCGCTCTGGCCGCCCTAGAAATGGAGGGCATGCGACTGGAGGACCTTTAAGGAGGAAGGATTACGCCGCGTCGCTTTGCCTGGTTATAAAACCCGTCGTCTGGATTCTCCCTGTCTTCAAATGAGAGAATGCCAAAGCCGCCCTCCAAGTATAGTTTCTCTAGCCTGTCGCCTTCGTACGTCCATTCGGAAGGGATTATTGAACGAAAGCCCGACCGAATCGTTGCGGTATCTTTGAAGGGAGCGCCGTTGATGTCGTCATAAGAAACTTCGATGGTTACGTCCGGTAATCCAAGCAACCTGTAAAGCGTCGCCTGAGTGGGCGCAATCTCTTCTCTTCTTCGAACAAAAGCCCGGCTCAAAATAATTAGATTGAGCGAATTTTCTAACGCTCCGGGATATGGCGCCTCCAAAGCGTTATCCCCATTTTGTTCACTCAGCGTAGCCGCTCCTCTGATGTTTTCTCCCTCAAGTTCGGGAATAATTGTTTTATGCGGCTTGTTCAAAAGAAAGTCCGTAGTGATCTGTAAGCTTCCAGATTGAGACGTTGTCATATTAGGGAATATATTAGAAGTTTTAATTATCTCCAATATTTTATCGCGAGAAATGGGCATACCAAATTTCAATTTTATATTAAACGCTTTTTTATCTCCTATATTTCTAACGATGATAGCAAATGGACTTTTGTGTTCGTTGTTTTCTGCTAGTAGTTCCGTCGTCGGCCATTTTATTTGCACATCCCGGGCGATATAGCTTATTTGCAATAACGGACGCGGTGTTTTCGGCGCAGGTTCCTCGGCCGACGGCGCCGGCGCTATAGCCCCATTCGTCGGCCAAAAATACCATGTGCCAAAACCGATGAGCCCGCAGGCGCAGACTATCATACCGATGAGCGGCGTCATTCGGCCTCGTTGCTTTGCGTGCTCATAACAGGTGTGAGCGATGGGCCATGCGATCATACTGAGGCCCGCAACAAAAATCCCCCACCGCATCCATGACGGCAGAATAAGCCCAAGCGTGGGGGCCATCGTGCTCACGATAGTAAGCCCCGTGCCGGATATCTGAATTTTAGAAAACCGGGCCATTCCCATATTCCTGACTCCTCGAGCGAAGGGGCGCAACGTGAGTCAGACCAGAAATGTGGAATTCCATACATCGCTCATCCCTTTCAGATGAGCGGTATCAGTGGCAGCGCGCTGGCCCCGGAGGGCTTGTCGCGCTTGCTACATAATACCGGACATAACCATCCGATATTGCTTTGGAAACTGCCGTCTTTCTATTTTAAAGAAACATTTTCTGGACATTTCGGCTTTCTCGCCGCATTCTTGTGGGCGTGGCGCCGCGTTGCATGAAGGTGAGCGCGGCGCGCCGGTGAGGTGGGCGAGGCGACACTCGCGTCCAAAGGCGACGAAAAACGCCGCGGAAGGAGGAGGCGGGCTAAGGCGCTGATAATGCTGGTTTCAAGGATGTTCTGGTCGCCGGCGGCGCGCTTAAATCAAAGAATTAACTAGGGGGGCGGCTAGGGTTGTTTGGTGAATCCAAAGTTTTTCTTGGAAAAGCTTTGGGGTTTCTTGCTTTGCGGGCGCCTTGCGCAACGCATCACAAGACATTGACATTGCTGATATATTACCAAATCTACGCACCCCCGCCCTTCCCCCTTCAAGCCGTCTTTTCCACCGTCAGCCCGAGCTCCTCGATCATCCTCTCCCGCATGATGAATTTCTGCGCCTTGCCCGTCACCGTCATCGGAAACTCCTGCACGAAGCGGACGTAGCGCGGCGCCTTGTAATGGGCGATCGAGGCTTTGCAGAAGGCGACCACTTCCGGCTCGTTGAGGGCGGCGCCGTCGCGCAGTTTGATCCAGGCGCAGAGTTGTTCGCCGTAATGCGGATCGGGCACGCCGAAGGCCTGGACGTCGGCGATGGCGGGATGGGTGTAGAGGAATTCCTCGACCTCTCTGGGATAGATGTTCTCGCCGCCGCGGATCACCACATCCTTCAGACGGCCGACGATGTTGCAATAGCCTTCGGAATCGATGGTGGCGAGATCGCCGGTATGCATGAAGCGGGCGTCGTCGATCGCCTTGGCGGTGCCCTCCGCATCGCCCCAATAGCCGCGCATCACGCAATAGCCGCGGGTCAGCAATTCGCCGGGAACGCCCGGCGGCACGATGCGCCCCTCGCCGTCGACGATCTTGACCTCGATATGCGGCTGCACGCGCCCGACGGTGGTGACGCGCCGCTCCAGCGGATCGTCGCAGGCGCTCTGGAAACTGACCGGGCTGGTCTCGGTCATGCCATAGGCGATGGTCACCTCGCTCATATGCATGCGCGCCACGACATTGCGCATCACCTCGACCGGACAGGGGGCGCCAGCCATAATGCCGGTACGCAGGCTCGAAAGATCGAAGCGGGAAAATTCCGGATGGCCGAGCATGGCGATGAACATGGTGGCGACGCCATGCAGGCCGGTGCAGCGCTCGGCCTCGACCGTCTCCAGCACCGCCAGCGGATCGAAGCCCTCGGACGGGCAGACCATGCAGGCGCCGTGGGTGACGCAGGCGAGATTGCCGAGCACCATGCCGAAGCAATGGTAGAAGGGCACGGGAATGCACAGCCGGTCGGCCGCGCTGAGCCGCATCGCCTCGCCGACGAAATAGCCGTTGTTGACGATGTTGTGGTGGGTCAGCGTCGCGCCCTTGGGCGCGCCAGTGGTGCCGCTGGTGAACTGGATGTTGATGGCGTCGTCGAACTGCAGGGTCGCCCCCAGCGCGGCGAGCGCTTCGAGCTGGTCCTTCGAGGCGGGTTTGGCGACATCGGCGAAGTTCAGGGCGCCGGCGGTCTTCTCCGCGCCGAGCCGAATGACGATTTCGAGCTGCGGCAGCCGCGCCGCCTTCAAGGCGCCGGGCGTGGCGCGGTCAAGCTCGGGGGCGACGGCGCGGAGCGAGGCGATATAATCATTGCCCTTGAAACCGGCGCTGAGGATCAAAGCCCGGCAGCCGACCTTGTTCATCACATGGTCGAACTCATGAACTCGGTAGGCGGGGTTGATATTGACCAGGATCAGGCCGGCTTTGGCCGTGGCGAACTGGGTCAACACCCATTCGGAATTGTTGGGCGACCAGATGCCGATGCGGTCGCCGACCTTCAGGCCGAGGGCGATCAGGCCGGCGGCGAGATCGTCGACCCGCTCGCGCAATTGCCGGTAATTCCATCGGATCTTCTGATGGCGCATGACCAGCGCGGGACTGTCGGGGGCCTCGGCGGCGATCCGGTCGAGCAGAACGCCGATCGTCTCGCCGATCAGCGGCTGAGCGCTGGCGCCGTGAACATAGCTCTGCGCGAGCGCATTCATGTCTCTCCTCCCCTGGCGCCTCCGCGACGCCAAGCGTCGCCGGCCCGACTATGACATTTCCGCCGTTTCGATCCAATCGCCTGATGGGTCCGGTTTGGGCGGGCGCCTCACTGATGGCCGGCGAACAAGGCCCGGATCAGCGGCGGCGTTTGCGGCTGCTGGACCGCTGCCAGATCGCTTCTCTGCGCCGCCGCCACGCCCCTGGCGCCGATCACCTCGATCCGGACCTGGGCGAGGCCGGCGCTACGGAAGCCAAGCACGTCGGCGGCGCGGGTCGAAAGATCGATGAGCCGCGTCCGCAGCCAGGGGCCGCGATCGACCACGACGACGGTGACGTTGCGGTTATTGGCGAGATTGGTGACGAGGAGATGGGTGCCGAAAGGCAAAGTGCGATGGGCGGCGATCAGGCCGCCGGGGTATCTTGGATGGCTATAATAGGACGCCTGCCCTACCCAGCCTGCGTGCGCTTGAGATATCATAAGAAAAAATACGGAAACGCCTGAAATGATCTTGTGCAACGCAAACTCCTGTTTAGGTTCTTGCAAGCCTCCCAGGATCCCTTGGCGTGCGATATGCTTGACATATGCGTCGAAAAAGCGGCCGCCGTAATTTGGGCGCGATTTGATCTATGAAGAGTCCCGCGCAATCCCGCATCGGCGGGCGCCCATTTGGAGAGAAGTCTTTGAAAATCCTCATCGTCGGCGCCGCGGGCATGATTGGGCGCAAACTTGTCGAGCGGCTGGTCAAGGACGGCGCCGTCGGTGGAGAGAAGATCACCGAGGCCCATCTCGTCGATATCGTCGAGCCCTCGGCCCCTGAGAACGCGCCCTTTGCCACGACCACCGCCGCCGTCGATATCGCCGCCCCCTATGTCGCGCCCAAACTGGTGGCGAGCGAGCCGGACGCGATCTTCCTGCTCGCCTCGATCGTCTCGGGAGAGGCCGAGGCCGATTTCGACAAGGGCTACGCCATCAATCTGGACGGCACGCGTTTGTTTTTCGAAGCGATCCGACAGCGGCATTTGCGCACGGAAGGCCGATATCGCCCGCGCCTTCTGTTCACCTCGTCGATCGCGGTGTTCGGGGCGCCTTTCCCGGCCGCTATCGACGACGAATATTTCTCGACGCCGCTGACCAGCTACGGCACGCAAAAGGCGATCTGCGAATTGCTGCTGTCGGATTATTCGCGGCGCGGCTTCTTCGACGGGGTCGGCATTCGCCTGCCGACGATCTGCGTCCGGCCCGGCAAGCCCAACCTCGCCGCCTCCGGCTTCTTTTCCAACATCATCCGCGAGCCGCTCGCCGGCAAGACGGCCGTGCTGCCGGTCTCCGAGGATGTGCGCCATTGGCACGCCTCGCCGCGCTCGGCGGTCGGTTTTCTGATCCATGCCGCCACTCTCGACACTGCCAAGCTCGGCCCGCGCCGCAACCTGACCATGCCCGGCGTCTCGGTGACTGTCGGTGAGCAGATCGACGCCTTGCGCAAAGTCGCCGGCGAAGCCGTGGTCAGCCGCATCCAGCGCCGGCCCGATGAGACGATCGCGCGCATTGTCGCCGGCTGGCCCCGCAATTTCGTCGCAAAACGGGCGTTAGAGCTCGGCTTCACCGTCGAGGCGAGTTTCGAAGACATTATCAAAAACCATATTGAAGAAGAGCTCGGCGGCAGAATCGGATGAGGAGACGATGTTAGACGTCCAGTCGGCGCCGCCGTCTGAGCCGGCTGTTCCGGCCCTGCTTTACCAAGCGACCGAACCCGCGCGCGCCCCCACGCCCGCGGCGGATCGCCCGCGCGGTCTCGGACTGGCGTCCCGGCTGCTGTTGCTGACGATCGGCTTTGCGCTGCTCGCTCAGGTCATGATTTTTGTGCCGCGCATCGCCACGGTGCGCGACAATTGGCTGCGCGGCCGGCTGGCGGCGGCCAATACGGCGGCGCTCGTCTTCAACGCCGCGCCCGACGACATGCTGCCCAAGGAGCTCGCCGGCAAAATATTGGACAGCGTCGGCGCGAAAACGATTGCGCTGAAGACACGCGACACCCACCGCCTGCTCGCCGTCGCTGAAATGCCGCCCGTCGTCAATGATTCCTACGATCTGCGCGATCCGTCGATGATGGAAGGAATCGGTGGCGCTTTCCGAGCTTTGTTCGCCGAAAAGGGCGATGTCCTGAAGGTGATCGGCCCGGCCCCGATGGATGACGCCTTTCTGGAGATCACGCTCGACGAAACGCCGCTGACCGAGGCAATGTGGCGGTTCACGCGCAACTTCCTCTCCATCGTCATGACGATTTCGGCGGTGGTGGTCCTGGTGATCTGGGCTTCGATATGGCTGATGGTGCTGAGGCCCGTCCGCCGGCTGACGTCCAATATTGTGGCGTTCGGCGAGCGGCCCCAGGACGCCGACCGGATTATTGCGCCAAGCGGCAGCCGGGACGAGATCGGCCATGCCGAACAGGCGCTTGCGACAATGCAGACTGCTCTTTCGCAGGAGCTTGGCCAGAAGAAGCGGCTCGCCGAACTCGGGCTGGCGGTCGCCAAGATCAATCACGATTTGCGCAATATGCTGACGGCCGCGCAATTGATTTCCGACCGGCTGGCGACCATTCCGGATCCGCTCGCCATGCGCCTGGCGCCGCGCCTGGTGGCGACGCTCGATCGCGCCATCGCCTTCTGCCAGGAGACGCTGACCTATGGCGCGGCGGTGGAGAAAGCGCCGCACCGTCGCCGCATCGGGCTGCGGGACGTCATCCAGCAGGCAATCGAGGCCTCGGGCGAACGGGAGGCCGACGGCGGCGTCTCGTTCGACATCGATGTGCCCGAGTCCTTTGAGATTTATGCCGATCCGGAGCATTTTCTGCGGGTCATCGAAAACCTGAATCGCAACGCGATCCAGGCCCTCGCTCAATTTGGTCCGAGCTCCGGCCGCCCGTCGGCTATCCGCTATGCCGCCACGCGCGCCAATGGCGCTGCGCTGATCGAGGTCTGCGATACCGGGCCCGGCTTTCCCCCCCATTTGGCGCGCAACATTTTCGAGCCGTTTCACCTCTCAAGCCGGGAAGGAGGTTCCGGCCTTGGCCTGGCGATCGCCGCCGATCTGACGGACCGCAACGGCGGCTCAATCGCGCTGGCGCCGCGGCAGCCCGATGATTTTTACTGCGGCGCCCGCTTTCAAATCACCCTGCCGACCCCGCTCAACGGGCTGGATTGAGGCGGTAGAAGAAAAATTCCGGGCGCAATACCCAGCCGCGCCTGGCGCCCGCTTTCAAATCACCCTGCCGACCCCGCTCAGCGGGCTGGATTGAGGCGGTAGAAGGAAAATTCCGGGCGCAATACCCGGCCGCGCCTGGCGCCCGATAAATGTCCGGCTTTCCGCTTGCCACCGTGAGCAAGAGCGTTTAGACGGTTCGCTCTTCACGCTGCGGCGCCTTCGAGAACATCGACGGCGCCATTTCCCGGGTTTCGGGAAGGGGTGTGAAACAAGCGCGCGCCCGTAGCTCAGCTGGATAGAGCACCAGACTACGAATCTGGGGGTCAGGAGTTCGAATCTCTTCGGGCGCGCCAAAACACTCAGCTAAAATCCCGATCGGCTTGTGACACCCACACTTGATCTCTCAAAAGATGGCGATCACCCGTGTGGCGTCGGCGCAGAGGCGAACGCAAGGCTCCTTCAAGGTTTGTCGAGTTCGAGACCGACGCGGTCGATGCCGTCCGAAGAGACACGAATGCCGCTCGAATAAGGTTGCGACAGTTCCAGAATCAAGAACATCGCGCTTGCCACGCAAAAGGAACCGAGCACAGCCGCGGCGATGGTCGCAGGGCCGGATTTGGAGTTCACCCCGGTCAGAAAAAATGCAATGCAAGTCCATACGGAAACGACGTACAGGATTGGCCAGGACACCGCGTCGATGCCTTGCAGCGACATCAAAATGCGATTTTGCCAAATCGCGACATAATTGCGCTTGGCGTCCGCGAGCAGCGATTTCTGCGCGTCGGTCTTCGGTTCCAGGTGGTCGAGGGTGACGCTCAAATTATCCATGTTGCTGATGGAAGCCGCGATGGCCGTCGCTTTCGCCTGATCGTCGCCCCACAGCTGTTGGTGCGCCCAAACCAGGTCCGCCCGCATCAATGCCCGAGCATGCGCCGCTTCGGGCCCATATTCCCTGGTCTCCTGATTGAACTCGAGCGCATTGGCGGCCATCACCTGCAACTCGGCCTTCTGCGTGGAAAAGACTCCGAACGCCGTCCAGATCAGCAGGCCGAGGACGAGCGCCACCAGTGTGATGACGAGGCCCATCACGCCGCCGATCATGTCGCGCGCATGATCGAGCAGCAGCCGATCGGCCAAATAGGCGCGAAACGCTAGACCAGCCAGGGTGGAGAGGAAGGCCGCGACAAAGAAGGCAAGACCGAAACCGAGAGATGTCGCGGGCATAGTGTCCGCCTTGTGAGAGACGAACGGGAACATGCCCACCTCCGGAAGGCTTGGCAAGAGAACTTGAGAGATTGAAACGGCGCGTTATTTCGTGCCTAGCATGCGGTCGCTCATATTGCCGAGGCCCAAAGCGATGTAGCCGTGGTCGCCGGGACTGTCGTCGATCACGGTCGTCGACAACGCGCCGGAAAGGCTGCTGGCAACGCGTGGGATGGCGTGCCCCAACAATCCCGCTGAACAATCGGTCAACGATCCACCGGAACGGAAGGATTTGTCACGAACACCGGCGCGCAATCCACCTGGCAACGCTCCTAGGACGGGCCAGGGAACATAGTTTACAAACCCAGCTCGACGAGTCATTGATCAGACTGACTTTCCAGGCAGACTACGAATCTTGGGGGTCAGGAGTTCGAATCTCTTCCGGCGCGCCAGTATTTTCAACGCGTTATCGTTGCCCAAGAGCGTCCTGCCCTCCTTAGCCCTATCCGGGGACATGCCGTGACCCGCATCATCGAGCATCGCCACGACGCCGCCCCGGGCGAAGAAGTGTTCGAGCTTCGGGTTTTCAAATTGCATGACGGCGACGTGCGGGCCTGTGTGGTTCCCGCCGATCTGGCCGTCAGCCACACGATGATGGAAGAAATGAGCGAGCCCGCCGCGCAGGCGTTTCTCGACGCGCTCGCGCTCTGCGAGAAGGAGGCGATCGCGGCGCTGTGGGTTCACGATTCGCTCGGCCTCTTTCCACCCGGCGACCGGCCGGCGCGGGACGTGCGATAAGCCGGGCGGTCGGCGCCGATTGGCGCCTGCCCGCGCTTGGCGTCCTTCGTCACAGGTTCGGGAAGCCAAGGCTTTGAGCGGCGCCCCGCTTTGCCTCTCCCGCGCCCAGTGCTATAGGCGCTTAAGCCCTCTTCGCAGCGCACAACCTCCCCATGAAAGGCGCCAGATCCATGGATAAGATCAAGGTCAAGAACCCGGTCGTCGAAATCGACGGCGACGAGATGACCCGGATTATCTGGCATTCGATTCGCGAAAAACTGATCCACCCCTATCTCGACGTGAACCTTCAGTATTTCGATCTCGGCGTCGAGCATCGCGATGCGACGGGCGACAAGGTGACGGTCGACGCGGCCGAAGCGATCAAGGCCTGCGGCGTCGGCGTCAAATGCGCTACGATTACGCCAGACGAGGCCCGCGTCGAGGAATTCAAGCTGAAGGAAATGTGGAAGAGCCCGAACGGCACGATCCGCAACATCCTTGGCGGCGTCATCTTCCGCGAACCGATCATCTGCAAGAATGTGCCGCGCCTGGTGCCGGGCTGGACCCAACCGATCGTCGTCGGCCGCCACGCCTTCGGCGATCAATATCGCGCCACCGATTTCCGCGTGCCCGGCAAAGGCCGCCTGACCATCCGCTTCGAGGGCGAGGACGGCAAGGTCATCGAGAAGGAAGTGTTCAAGTTCCCGGGCTCGGGCGTCGCGATGGCGATGTACAATCTCGATGATTCCATCCGCGATTTCGCGCGCGCCTCGCTCAACTACGGACTGATGCGCAAATATCCGGTCTATCTGTCCACCAAGAACACGATTTTGAAGGCCTATGACGGCCGTTTCAAGGACCTGTTCGAGGAAGTGTACCAGGCCGAATTCAAAGCCAAATTCGCTGCCGCCGGCATCGCCTACGAACATCGTCTGATCGACGACATGGTCGCCTCGGCGCTGAAATGGTCTGGCGGCTATGTCTGGGCATGCAAGAATTACGACGGCGACGTCCAGTCGGATACGGTGGCGCAGGGCTTCGGCTCGCTCGGCTTGATGACCAGCGTGCTGCTGTCGCCCGACGGGCGCACGGTCGAAGCGGAAGCGGCGCATGGCACGGTGACGCGCCATTACCGCGAGTATCAGAAGGGCCGGGAGACCTCGACCAATTCGATCGCCTCGATCTTCGCCTGGACGCGCGGCCTCGCCCACCGCGCCAAGCTCGACGACAATGACGCCCTGGCGCGTTTCGCCGCGACATTGGAAAAGGTCTGCGTCGACACCGTCGAGGCCGGCTTCATGACCAAGGATCTCGCGCTGCTGGTCGGCCCCGAGCAGAAATGGCTGTCGACGACCGGCTTCCTCGACAAGGTTGACGCCAATCTGAAGGCGGCGATGGGCTGAGGCGCACGATTTCCTTCTCCCGCTTGCGGCGCTATTCGATGCACACATCTTTTCCTTGAGTTTTTTGACGAACTCCGATTCGCTGCAGGGGCAGATTCTGGAGCCGATGATGGATTTGAGCGCGGTCG
>Ga0209006_10005161_pt1 | contig 11863 bp, 9 predicted proteins | sample JacPin_JW_Ref_O2_FD_188567 | JGI IMG/M metagenome (GOLD analysis project Ga0209006, IMG submission 188567) | Forest soil microbial communities from Algoma, Ontario, Canada - Jack Pine, Ontario site 1_JW_Ref_O2 (SPAdes) (version 2) | ecosystem: Environmental > Terrestrial > Soil > Boreal... | reverse complement strand
CGGGGCGAACGCGCCTACGATATTTATTCCCGGCTGCTTCGCGATAACATCATTTTCATAGGCACGCCGATTGACGACAACATCGCCAACCTGGTGATTGCGCAGATGCTGTTTTTGGCGCAGGAAGATCCGGAAAAAGACATTCAGCTTTACATTAACTCTCCCGGCGGATCGATCACGGCGGGCATGGCGATTTACGACACCATGCAATACGTGAAGAACGACGTGATGACTTTGTGCGTGGGGCAGGCGGCGTCCATGGCGGCGTTGCTGCTTTCCGCCGGAGAGCCCAAGAAAAGAAATGCGCTGCCGAATTCGAGGATTCTAATCCATCAACCGTCGATGGGAGGACTCTCGGGACAGGCCACGGACATCGACATTCATGCGCGAGAGATTCTGCGCATGCGGGAGATTACAAACCAGTTACTGTCAAAACACAGCGGGCAAAAGCTGGATAAAGTGGAGAAAGACGTGGAGCGCGATTTTATTATGAACGCGCAGCAGGCAAAGGAATATGGAATCATCGACGATATCATCTATAAGACGGGAAAAGCGGTATGATCGGCCTTCGCGCCTGAAAGGCTCCACTTCTCGCAAAGGACGCGAGAAATGGGGCACCCAGCGGGGGATGGGGCGCGCAGGCTGCGAAGTCTAAGGAGTCGAGCCGAGTGAAAAACAGGACAGGCACCGATGAAATACTGCGCTGTTCGTTCTGCCACAAGTCGCAGGACGCCGTAGCCAAACTGATATCTTCGCCCAGCGATTACCCGCGCGCTTATATCTGCGACGAGTGCGTCGCCGTTTGTAATTCCATTCTTGAAGACGACCGGACCGCGACTCCCGTGGCGGCCGCTCCCAATCAGTTGCCCAAGCCGCAGGAAGTGAAGACCTTCCTGGACGAGTACGTAATTGGGCAGGAGCAGACCAAGAAGAAGCTGGCGGTCGCTGTTTACAACCATTACAAGCGCATCTTTATGAACCGGCAAAAGACCGGCGACGGCGTGGAACTGGCCAAGTCCAACATCATGCTGATCGGGCCGACCGGCACGGGAAAGACTTTGCTGGCGCAGACTTTGGCGCGAATGCTCGATGTTCCGTTTGCTATCGTTGACGCGACCACGCTCACCGAAGCCGGGTACGTGGGCGAGGATGTCGAGAATATTATTTTGAAGCTGTTGCAGGCGGCCGACGGCGATGTAAGCCGCGCGCAGACCGGGATTATCTACATCGATGAAGTGGATAAGATCGGGCGCAAGGATGAGAATCCGTCGATCACGCGCGACGTTTCCGGTGAGGGGGTGCAGCAGGCGCTGTTGAAGATTCTGGAAGGGACGATCGCCAACGTTCCGCCGCAGGGTGGGCGCAAGCATCCGCACCAGGAATTTACTCCCGTAGATACCACGAATATCCTGTTCATTTGCGGCGGGGCGTTTGTGGGCCTGGAAAAGATTATTGGGCGGCGTGTGGGCAAGAAGTCGCTGGGCTTCCGCACCGGCGAAACGGCAGAAAAAGATGAGGGCGCGGCCCGCAAGCGCAATTACGAATTGCTGAGCGAAATCCAGCCGGAGGATTTAATTAAGTTCGGTCTGATCCCTGAATTTGTGGGCCGGCTGCCCGTGGTTGGCATGTTGGAGGATCTGGACGAATTCGCTCTCATTGAGATCCTGACGCGACCGAAAAATGCGATCATTAAGCAGTATCAGAGATTGTTCGAGTTTGAGAATGTGCGATTGAAGTTCTCGGACGATGCCCTGCGGGCGGTAGCACGCCAGGCCATGGCGCGCAAGGTAGGCGCCCGCGGCCTGCGCATGATTTTGGAAGAGCTGATGCTGGACCTGATGTTCAATCTCCCGAGTCAGAAAAAGTTAAAAGAATTTGAAGTGACAAGGGAGATGGTGGAGAAGCGCAGCGCTTCTCTGGCCATGATGGAAAAAGCAGGTTAATAGGAGTAACCTTTATCCCGGGGAGATTCAGTGACTACATCCAAGGAAAAATACGAAAGCAAGAAGCTGCCCATGATGCCCATCCGGGACGTGGTCATCTTTCCCTTCATGATGACGCCGTTTGTGGTGGGCCGCGAATCGAGCGTGCATGCGCTGGAAGAGGCGCTGGCGGCGGATAAGAAGATTTTTCTGGCGACCCAGCACGACGCCTCCATCGACGAACCCAAAGCCAATGAAATCTATCAGGTGGGCACGATCGTGAACATCGTGCAGAGCCTGAAACTGCCCGACGGCAACATCAAAGTTCTGGTAGAAGGCATTGAGCGGGGAAAGATTCTCCAGGTTACCGACACCGACGGCTTTATGCAGGCTACGGTTCGCGTTGCCCGCTATGCGACCGAGATGAACCCGCAAGTGGAAGCCGGGATGCAGCGCGTGACTTCCCTGTTCGAGCAATACGTGAAGCTTTGCCAGGCGCTGAACTATGAGACGATGATTTCGGCGGTCCGCATGGAAGACCCGGCCAAGCTCACCGACGTGATTTCCGCGAACTTGCAGCTTTCGATTGAAGAGAAGCAGGAGTTGCTGGAGATTTTCGACCCCGCCGAACGGCTCACTCGCATTGCCGACGTACTCGACATTGAAATCGAAAAGCTGAACGTGGATCGCACCATTCAGTCGCGCGTGAAGCGGCAGATGGAGAAGGCGCAGAAGGAGTACTACCTCAACGAAAAGATTAAGGCGATTCAAAAGGAACTGGGCCGCGGCGAAAAGAGCGAATTCGACGAACTGAAGAAAAAGATCGAAGCCGCGGGAATGCCGAAGGACGTGAAGGATAAGGCGTTCCAGGAATTGAAGAAGCTGGAGGCCATGCCTCCCATGTCGGCGGAATCGACCGTATCGCGCAATTATCTGGACTGGCTGCTGGCCGTCCCGTGGAAGAAGCGGTCGAAAGAGATCAGGAATATTTCGCGCGCGGAAAAAGTTCTGAACGAAGATCACTACGGGCTGGAAAAAATCAAGGAACGCATCCTGGAATTTTTGGCTGTCCGGCAATTGGTGAAGAATCCCAAGGGATCGATTCTTTGTTTTGTTGGGCCGCCGGGCGTGGGCAAGACTTCGCTGGGTATGTCGATCGCCAAGGCTACGGGGCGCAAGTTTGTGCGGATGTCGCTGGGCGGAGTGCGCGACGAGGCGGAAATCCGCGGCCACCGGCGCACTTACATTGGCGCCCTGCCGGGGCAGATCATCCAGATGATGAAGAAAGCGGGGACCAAGAACCCTGTCTTCATGCTGGACGAGGTCGACAAGATGTCGATGGATTTTCGCGGCGACCCGTCTGCCGCGCTGCTCGAAGTGCTCGATCCGGAACAGAATTTCATGTTCGTGGATCACTACCTCGACGTCGAATACGATCTGTCGCAGGTCTTCTTCGTGGCCACGGCCAACGTGATGCACACGATTCCTCCCGCATTGCAGGACCGCATGGAAGTGCTGCGGCTGCACGGCTACACGGAGCAGGAAAAAGTTGAGATCGCAAAGCAGTTTTTGGTGAAGAAGCAGATGCTGGCGGCGGGACTGTCGGAGAAGAACGTCAAGTTTACCGACGACGCTATCACGGGCCTGATCCGCTCCTACACGCGCGAGGCAGGCGTGCGCAACCTGGAGCGCGAGATCGGGAATGTGTGCCGCAAGGTGGCGCGCAAAGTCGTAAAAGAAGGACCAAACTATACGGTGAATGTCACCGGCGAAAACGTCAACGATTTCCTGGGAGTCATTAAGTTCCGCGACACGCTGGCACACGAAAAGAGCGAAGTGGGCTTAGTTACCGGCCTCGCCTGGACCGAGGTTGGCGGATCGATTCTCAGCACGGAAGCGACAGTCGTCGACGGCAAAGGCAAGCTGACATTGACTGGCAAGCTCGGCGACGTGATGCAGGAATCGGCGCAGGCTGCAATGTCGTACGTTCGCTCGCGGGCGCACCGACTTGGCCTGAATCGCGATTTCTATCGCAATCTCGATTTACACGTGCACGTGCCGGAGGGCGCGATTCCGAAGGACGGTCCTTCGGCGGGCATTACCATTGCCACCGCCATATCGAGCGCGCTGAGCAAGATTCCCGTGCGCCGCGATCTGGCTATGACCGGCGAGATCACGCTGCGCGGCAAGGTTCTGGCGATTGGCGGGCTTAAGGAAAAGCTGCTGGCTGCGCATCGCGCCGGATTGTTCGAGGTGATTCTGCCTAAAGACAACGAGAAGGATGTTGCCGAGGTTCCGGAGAACCTGCGCAACGCCATGAAGATGCACTTTGTCGAGACCATGGATCAGGTGTTGCAGATTGCACTGGAAAGACCGCTGCCGTCGATCGAAGACGATGTGACGCAGCCCATCGCGCCGCCCCTGACTTCGGGAACTTCCGACAGTCCGACGGCGCATCAATAGCGAGGCAGTTCTCGGTTCTCAGTATTCAGTTCTCGGTCATCAATGCTTTGTAGTTCTTTGTAGCGGTTATCGGCCCGGCCCGCTTCCGAAAGCTGAACTTCGAAATCCTGAAGATGTCCACCTCGAACCAAAGCCAGATTGCCTTTGAAAATGGCGCGGAACAACCGAGCGAACGCGCCCAGACGCGGACCACCGGAATCCTGCCATCGCAGGAAATCAGCAATCTGATCGCTCGTGGACACCTGATCGCCACGCCCGCAATCCACCCGGATCATATTCAGCCGGCCAGTCTCGATTTGCGGCTGGGAGACATTGCGCACCGCGTCCGGGCCAGCTTCCTGCCTGGGCCGAACAGTACCGTCGAGGCCAAGATCAAGGAGTTGCGGATGACCCGGGTGGACCTGACTGGCTCCGCCGTGTTTGAAAAGGATTGCGTTTATATCGTACCTTTGGTCGAAGAACTCAACCTGTCCGCGAACTTGTCGGGTAAAGCAAATCCGAAAAGTACCACGGGCCGCCTGGACATCTTCACGCGCCTGCTTACAGACTACGGCACTGAATTCGATTATGTGCCGCCGGGATACAAAGGCAAGCTGTACGCCGAAGTTGTTTCGCGCACATTCACGGTCGCTATTCGCGCGGGGATGCGGCTCAGCCAGCTGCGTTTTGTGCAGGGGAATCCCGTGTCGGGCGACCGCACTATCAAAGAACTGGATCAGGAAGAGCCGCTCGTCTACATGGACGATGAAGAGATTCCCGGCAAAGCGCGAACTCATCGTGGCCTGAGAATTACGGTCAACCTGGAAGCTGCGGAGGCGGGCGAAGTCATTGCCTACAAGGCCAAGCGTTACGCTCCGGCCATCGAACTGGATCGAATCGATTACTACTCAACCGAGGAATTCTGGGAAGTTCGTCACCAGAATGCGAACAAGAATCTGATTCTCGAGCCGGGAGATTTTTATATTCTTGCGTCGCGAGAACGAGTCCGCGTGCCGCCCGACTTTGCCGCCGAGATGGTCCCGTTCGATCCTTCCGACGGGGAGTTCCGCATTCACTACGCGGGATTTTTCGATCCGGGTTTTGGTTATGGTTCGGACGACATCAAAGGAACGCGCGCGGTGCTGGAAGTCCGGGCGCATGAAGTCCCTTTTCTGATCGAGCATGGACAGCTTGTAGGGCGGCTGAACTATATGCCGCTGCTGTCGCGACCGAGCAAAATCTATGGTACGAATATCGGGTCGTCCTATCAGCACCAGGCCTTGACTCTGAGCAAGCAGTTTCGGCGCGAGACGACGAATCGTTAGTGCTACGCGCGAGATCCTTCGCTCCGCCTGAAAAGGCGGCTGCGCTCAGGATGACGCAATCGATCCGGAGTCAACATTCCGAAGACGATTTAAGTTGCTCGCTTGCCAAATTTCCCCCTCCATAGCAAACTGGAGCATGAGGGTTCTGTCGCGGTTTCTCGCAGCGGCCACCGATGTGTCGCACTTCCCCGCTCCCGATCTGCCGGAGATCGCTTTTCTGGGCCGCTCCAACGTGGGCAAGTCCAGTCTCCTCAATTCTCTGGTTGGGACTAAGATTGCCCGCACCAGTTCCACCCCCGGACGCACGCGCGGCATCAATTTTTTCGAGATTCGGTTCGCCGGCCAGCCCCGGCCGGAAATGATTTTTTCCGACCTGCCCGGTTACGGATATGCGAAGCTTTCGCGGGAGATTTCGCAGGAGTGGCCGAAGTTTATCGAGCCCTATTTGCGAGAGCGCCCCACGCTGGCTCTTTGCCTCGCGTTAGTGGATGTCAATGTTCCTCCACAGGAGAGCGACCGGCAGCTTTTAACTTTTCTGCAAGCATCGCAACGCAACTTCGTAGTCGTAGCCACCAAGAGCGACCGCCTTTCGAATAATCAACTCCGTGATGCCCTTCGAGTTCTGTCGCAGGAGTATCCCGCCGCGCTGTTGGTGCCCTACTCGGCGACGAGCGGAACGGGCCGTGCCGAACTGTGGAAAGAAATCCGCACGGCCGCCCAGCGAGGTGCAGCATCCCGAGTAACCGGCCAACAGCTTTCTGTTGGCGCCAACTCCGATTAAAAACCTTTCATCTTCCACGCGCGGTTGCCGACTGGCTAATTTCTTGGAGGAAATTTCCGATAACAAGTAGAAGGAAACGCCTGTCAATCGGCGGGGCGATACCAAGCCCGTTCCCAGGAAAATATGCAGGAAGAACACCAAGGGAGCTCGTATCTGGCGGCTCTGAAGCGGAGTGCGGGTGGCGGCGCTTCAGCGGCGGCGCCGGCGCGAATTCCAGTGGCAGCGACCACTCCGGCCAGCGGTTCAAAACCGTCTGGCGCGGACAAACGCCGGAGTCCGCGTTACCGGTGCGACGGCAGCGCCGAAATCCGGGAAGAAGGCAGCGACGTGCGCACCTGGGCCGCATGTACCGATATCAGCCTGCACGGCTGCTACGTGGAGGCCTCGACAGTCTATCCCGTGGACACGGTATTGCTGATAAAGATTGACGCGCAAAACCTCCGCATTCAAGCGACAGGAAGTGTGCGCGTCACTTATCCTCATCTGGGCATGGGCGTCGCGTTTATGCACATGGCGGAGCAAGACCGCGCTCGTCTCAAGGAAATGTTGCGAAGCATCGCGCTGCCCTCGGTGATCATGGGAACAGTTTCGTCCGCTCAAGGTCACCAGGACCCAATGCCCAATATTCCCGATCCCGCCGCCGCTCTTTCGGCACTGATTGAATTTTTCGATGGAGGGCAAATGCTGACGCGCACCGACTTTATTCGCCTGCTCTACAAGAGCCAACCCACGGGAAACGGAACCAGCGTTGAGTGAAGAAAATCATGGGTTATGCAGTCATTCGCTATGATGTATAGATCATGGCGCTTTATCTCATTACTGGAATCGGCGGGTTCATAGGGTCGTCATTGGCGCGAGGTCTTCTGGCGCGTGGAGAACAGGTTCGCGGCGTCGATAACTTCGCCACTGGCAGGCGCGAAAATATTGCGGAGATTCTTGACCGCATCGATTTCCGCGAGGGCAGCATTCTCGATCTCGAGGCCATGCACAAAGCATGCAAGGAAGTCGATTACGTTCTGCATCAGGCGGCGATTCCTTCGGTGCCGAAGTCGGTTTTGGATCCGGTGAGCAGCAATCGGACGAACGTGGATGGCACGGTGAATGTGCTGGTGGCCGCGCGTGACGCGAAAGTGAAACGTGTGATCTTCGCGGCATCGTCGTCGGTTTATGGCGATACTCCGACGCTGCCTAAACATGAAGGCATGACGCCCGACCCGATTTCTCCCTATGCCGTAGCCAAATTAGCCAGCGAACATTACATGGTTTCTTTCTATCGCTGCTACAAGCTGCAAACGGTTGCGCTGCGTTACTTCAATGTATTTGGACCCCGGCAGGATCCTTCGTCGCCGTATTCGGGCGTGATGGCGAAGTTCATTATGCAGATGCTCAGCGGCCAATCGCCAACCATCTTTGGCGACGGAGAACAGAGCCGCGACTTTACTTATATCGACAATGTAGTCGAGGCGAACCTGCTGGCCTGTCAGGCGCCGGCGGAGCGAGCGGCGGGACAAGTCTTCAACATCGCGACCGGGCGCAGAATCACGCTCAACGAAACTTTCAAATCCTTGCAGGAGCTGACTTCCTATTTGGGACAAGCTAACTACGGTCCCGAGCGCGGCGGCGATATTAAACATTCGCTTGCCAGCATTGCGAAAGCGGAGGCGGCTCTCGGTTACAGACCTAAGGTCGATTTTGAAGAAGGCTTACGGCGTACGGTGGCGTGGTATCGGGAGACTGGCGTTGGGCGTCAGACGGAGAACGTAAGGACTTAGCTCTGCGAGTTTTCGGCATCCAAACGCCCGGAGCGGATGCGTACATTCTGTTCGATGCTCCGGCGGCTGGAAAAAATAAAAGCACTTTCAGCTTAAACTACTGTATTTAAACGAGTTAGCTGCTTTTGATCTGGCACTGTCGTAGCTAAATTTTTGAATCTAAATAACTTAATCGCAAATTCTAGAATGCAAAGGACTTATTCCTTAGAGTCTTGGCTTCGCCTGATCCGACTTTAGCGTAAGTTATTTAGAATCAGCGTCGGCGTGTGAGGTCCTCCCCTAAATTCTAGAGCGATAAGAAGTTATCTCTAAATTCTTAAGGTTAGAGGATTTAGCCGCGAGCTTTGCGACCGCTGGCACTTTGACCGCTGGGATTTTCAAAGAACGTAAAGAGAGGAAAGCTACTCGGAGCACTCCCTTTGACATATTCGGTTGCTTCCAGGGTGCGAGGCAAGGTCAGATGTCACATTTAGGTTGTGGATTTCTTTGAGATCGAAGCAGTAAGTTGGGACATCCCGTCCGTGCCCTTCCTGTCCGGCGCATGTCGGTGTGGTGTTGGCGGGGCGAATTCGCGGAGTTATGCCTTTGACAGAGCCGCGAATGTGGGGCTAAGCTGCACAGCGTTATGCCAAAGCAGCAAAAACACAAAATTAGCTACGTTTCGACCAAGGACAATCCGAAGCAGAGGACCCTGTTCTGCCACGAATGCGGCAGCGGGACGTTCAGGGTCCTGCACACAAAAATGGCGCGTCAGGTGAAGTCACAAACCGCCCACCACATGCGTCTCGTGGCGGTGTGCACAGGCTGTAAGAAAGAGAAGCGCATCGGCTGGAGGGGATGAGGTCCAACGGCGAGTGGCCCAGGGACTATCTACGGAAGAGGAACAAGGTCAGCGATCACACAGCCCGATTTTGAGGCCTGGCTGTTAATGAAGCCCATGTTCATCTCCTTTATGACCTTCGTCGAATGCGGCTCAACTGTCTCGTAAACTGTGCGGGAATTCGAATCGATTACCGTACCGCTTGGTGCAGAGTGAGTGCATTTAATCTCAACGTCCTTGAAGCGGTAATCCGTCGGGTTCTTGAGAGTGAAGTTCGCAATCATGATGTTCCCAAATCCGTCCTTGTGCCATTTGAAATCAAGTCTCACTTCCTGGAGCAGGGTCTGCTTCGGGTCGGAACTCGCAGCCGGATAGTTGACGGGTGAATTACCGACCGAGGCAGAAGACTGCGTGGCGGAGTGGCCCAAGCTTCTGATCTTGCGGGCATTACGAACTCAGTGGGTGCCCCGTTCCTTCGCGTTTTGTGCGAAGGGCGGGAGTCGGAAATGCCTGCGCCATGTGGGCTTAATTACGTGTCCACAGCAAAATCAAATAGCGCACGCAGCATCGCTTCCCACCCTTGCAAAGAACGCAAGGATGGGGCACCCTCGGTGGGAATGGTGCACGCAGAGATCGTTAAAGTTGGGCCAACCCGCCAGCGAGTCCTTCTACAACAAGGCCGCAGAAGAGGGAGCGTTAAGAATCTCCGAGGAGTCAGTATAGGAAATATCCGAGGACAGGATATCCCCGGATCTCGCGTCCACAACAAAATCAAATAGGACACGCAGCATCGCCGCCCACCCTTGCAAAAAACGCAAGGATGGGGCACCCTCAGTGGGAATGGTGCATGCAAAGATCATTAAGGGTGCGCCACCCGCCGGGGGTCGGAAATGCCGGTGCCGCGTCCGTTTTGATCACATGTTCACAACAAAATCAAACAGCACATGCAGCATCGCCGCCCACCCTTGCAAAAAACGCAAGGATGGGGCAACCTCAGTGAGGATGGTGCGGGGCTGGCCTAGCTTTGATTCCTGCGGGACCTTCGCAAATGAGGCTGGCCCAAATTGGGTAAAAGGAGACAAAAAGATGAACTCGGATGATACTGAAGGACTTCGCGTTCAATTGGGGGTCGGGCACTTTGACGCTAGCGGGACCTACCGGGACGGAGATTCGCCTGACGATTGGCGCTCAATAGAGGCGCAGACGCAAGCGGATGAGGTGGGAGATATGACGGCGTTAGTGAATCAGCCAGCCTGCCCCGACTGCCGGTAGCACCAATCGTAGAAAACTACGGCCGCCGTGCTCTGACGAAAGTGATCCGGGACAGCCCAGCCCCAGCGATTGGCACTATGGGGGACCAACCCAGATCTGATTCCTGCTTGGACCTTTGCAAATAAGGCTGCTCCACGCTTCACGGTTTTCGAGGCGTGGCACCACGGACGATGGAAGCAGAGACTCGGCTGCAAGCGCCTTTGCGTTTGCGGGGATCGCCGGGGCACGATGGTGGACGAATGAATATGGAATCGAGGTCCGTGGTTCCCACCCTTCGGCAGGCTCAGGGCAGGCTCCTTCGGCAGGCTCAGGGCAGGCTCCTTCCGCAGGCTCAGGGCAGGCTCCTTCCGCAGGCTCAGGGCAGGCTCCTTCCGCACAAAACGCGGAAGACTGGGGCAGCCTCAGCCGTGGTGAATTAAAGGTGGCCAGCAGAACGGACAAAGGTTGCGTCGGCAGCATCGCCGCCCACCCTTGCAAAGAACGCAAGGATGGGGCACCCTCAGTGGGAATGGTGCACGCAGAGATCGTTAAAGGTGGGTCGCCCGCCCACCTTCCAGTGCGGTCTTGATGGACAGGAGATCAAAATCCCCGCCCTCCCGCACAAGACGCGGGAAGGGCAGGGCACCCTCAGTGGGAATGGTGCACGCAAAGAACGTTAAACCTGGCCAACCGCCCTATAGCCGTTAAGGTCGGGAACGAATTGTTAGGCCCGGGATAGCGCGATGCTGGCGATATAGCAGGCCAAAGAAATGCTGACACCTATGAGAGGCGAGCGGAAGAAATACGCCTTGCAGAGGACGACTAAACCACCCAGCATAGCCATCCCGACAACGAGCAAGAACGGCGACTGAAAAAGAAGTTGGCCGTGGGCCAGTGCGAGATAACCGAAAACCAGGCCGAACAAAATGAGTCCCATGCTGTGGCTGGCATTGAAGCCCAGCCAACACCGCCACATTGTTGTTTCCTGCGTGATGACAGGTGAAATCTGGCTCATGCCGATTTGCAGCGTGGGGTCACGGGGCGTGAGCGCTGGCCCCCAGAACGTATAGGCAAAGTGGACGACTCCCAGCGTGAAGATAATGCCTGCACTCAGAACCATGAGAATTCTTGCCGCCAAGATGTCCTCCCTATTTTGCAGCGATGTCTCAACTTTTTTGTAACGCTCAATATTCTATGCCGCGTGGTCTCTTCACGAGATATGAATGGGCGAGTGGCCCAGGCTTTGCCAGAACGGACAAGTTGTGTCGGCAGCATCGCCGCCCACCCTTGCAAAGAACGCAAGGATGGGGCACCCTCGGTGGGGATGGTGCATGCAAAGATCGTTGAAGGTGGGCCAGCCGCCCCATGCCGCATCCAGCGCCCGCATTACGTTGGTTATCTACGGCGCAATTACGAACGTCGCTAGAGTGGACTCATGACCCTTTCTTCGATGGTGGTTTCGCGGGACTGGCAGGAAGTCAGTGTTCTGGAGTGCATCCTTGGCGGGTTGCACATGAATGTGGAAGTGGAAAGCGAACCGCAGCAGGCAT